>Ga0181520_10000564_pt1 | contig 80752 bp, 70 predicted proteins | sample PEATcosm2014_Bin_29_FD_132451 | JGI IMG/M metagenome (GOLD analysis project Ga0181520, IMG submission 132451) | Peatland microbial communities from MTU Mesocosm Facility, Houghton, MI, USA - PEATcosm2014_Bin02_30_metaG | ecosystem: Environmental > Terrestrial > Soil > Wetlands > Peat | place... | reverse complement strand
GGTTCGTATCGCGCGCTTCCGTGTTTGTTCGATCTTACGCAAGACATGGTCGTAGGGAATCGGAGTTCCACCAGAAGCTTTGGCAGAATCGTAAGCGTGAATCGCTTCAAGTTCTTCGTCATCATCGGTGGGCATCGTGAATTCTGCCGTGGGCGGAAGGGCACTAGGCTTCTTGGAACTGGTCTTGCGCGGGAATCGTTTTTTCTTCATCTGTTATTCTTCATCGGCGGCGCCGCCGGAAACTTTCAGGACCGCCAGGAAGGCTTCCTGGGGGATGTCCACGCGGCCGACACGTTTCATGCGTTTTTTGCCTTCTTTTTGTTTTTCAAGGAGTTTGCGTTTGCGGGAGATGTCTCCGCCGTAGCATTTGGCGATTACGTTTTTACGGATGGGGCTGATCGTTTCCCGGGCGATGACGCGGCTGCCGATGGCGGCTTGTATGGCGATTTCGAACATCTGGCGCGGGATGAGTTTGCGCAAGCGGCTGACGAGGTCGCGGCCGCGTTCGTAGGATTGATCGCGGTGACAGATCACGGTGAGCGCGTCGACCGGTTCGCCGCCGACGAGAACATCGAGTTTCACCAGATCGGATTCGTGATAACCGGAAAGATGGTAATCGAGCGAAGCGTAGCCGCGCGAAACGCTTTTCAGGCGATCGTAAAAATCGAGAACGATTTCGTTGAGCGGCATTTCGTAGGTGAGCATGATGCGCGTCGGCGAAAGGTACTCGAATTTCTTCTGCGTGCCGCGCTTTTCCTCGCAGAGCTGCAAGACGCCGCCGACGGATTCTTCGGAAGTGATGATCATGGCCGTAAGCATAGGCTCTTCGATTTTCTGAATCGAAGCGGGCGGCGGAAATTTCGTGGGGTTATCCACTTCCATCACTTCGTTGGCGGTGGTGGTGATGCGGTATTGCACGCTGGGCGCGGTGGTGATTAGGCCGATGTTGAATTCGCGCTCGAGGCGTTCCTGCACGATTTCCATATGCAGCAGGCCGAGAAAGCCGCAGCGAAAACCGAAGCCGAGGGCCACGGAATTTTCCGGCTCGTAGAAGAAAGCTGCGTCGTTGAGCTGCAATTTACCCAGGGCGTCGCGCAGCATTTCGTAGTCGCTGGCGTTCACTGGAAAAAGTCCGGCGAAGACCATGGGCTTGATGGCTTCGAAACCGGGCAGCGGCGGCGCGGGATGGCCGTCTTCGACCACCGTATCACCCACGCGGGCGTCGGCGACGCGCTTGATATTCGCGACGATGAAGCCGACGTCACCGGCGGCAAGTTCCTGCAACACCACCGGTTTCGGCGTGAGCACGCCGAGATTTTCCACTTCGTACACTTCGTTGCTGGAAGTGAGGCGAATTTTCATGTGCGGAGCTAGGCGGCCTTCCATCATGCGCACCAGCACAACCGCACCGCGGTAAGAATCGAACCAGGAATCGAAAATCAGGGCGCGCAGAGGAGCGTCCGCGGAGCCTTGCGGCGCGGGAACGAGGCGCACGATGGCTTCGAGAACTTCTTCGACGCCTAGGCCGCTTTTCGCGCTGATTGGGAGCGCTTCGTCGGCCGGAATTGCCAGCACGTTTTCGATTTGTTCTTTGGCGTAATCAATGCGCGCGGCCGGCAAGTCGATTTTATTGATCACCGGAATAATGGTGAGGTTGTGGCGTGAGGCGAGGAAGGCGTTCGCGACCGTTTGCGCTTCGACGCCTTGACTTGCGTCCACTACTAGCAGAGCGCCTTCGCAGGCGGAAAGCGCGCGGGAAACTTCGTAGGAAAAATCGACGTGGCCGGGGGTGTCAATCAGGTTCAGGCGATATTCGTGGCCGTCGCGCGCGGTGTAATGCAGGCGAATACTTTTGGCTTTGATGGTGATGCCGCGTTCGCGTTCCAGGTCCATGGAATCGAGCACTTGCGAATGCATCTCGCGCTGGGTGAGCGCGCCGGTGAGCTCCAGCAGGCGGTCGGCCAGCGTGGATTTGCCGTGGTCAATGTGCGCGATGATGCAGAAATTGCGGATGTACTGGGGATCCATGGCTCTCTGTGCGAATGCGCGGCGCAGGCGGGAGCGATGCTCGCTCTGCGCGCGGGCGTCGCGCCGTTCAAACTATCGAGTTTGCCATAGAACGTGGGGAAACGCGAAAGGGGCGAGTGGAAAGTTGACAGGTAAGAGTTGAAAGTTAAAAGCACACATCCGTCCCTTGTGCGGCCCGCGCAGAGACTGGGTCGAGGCTGCGCCTTGGCTGTTCTGGCGTGCCCCCGGCCGCAGCGCCCCGTGGTGTCCTAGCACATCCGCCGGTAGTCTCGGATTGCCTGTGGAAAGCTGATATCGTAGGCTGTAGCCGGTTTAGCGGTTCGGCGGCCGTACCATTTGAGTCAACAGGGTGGCCGAAGTACGGCCAGGATGGGGGACCTGCGGTTGAATCTGCCAATGCCATCACACGTTAATCTCCACCCAATTCACCACTCGCGCGCGGCGGAAGCTGCTCATTGAATACCACGGCCCAGATCGTCGTCGTACAAAAAAAGTCCAGGGTGCTGAGGATTCTCGGCTACACGCTGGCGACCGCCTGCCTGATTTGGGTGCTGCACGATTTTCATTTCGTGCAAGCGATGCGCGAACTGTCCCGCGTGGATTGGAAGTGGGTAGCGATCGGGATGGGTTTCGACGTCCTAAGCTACGGGGTGCAGGCGCTACGCTGGAAATGGCTGCTCAGCCCGTTCGGGAAAGTGAAGCTGACGCACACGATTCGCGCGGTGTATGCGGGCCTGTTCGCCAACCTGGTGTTTCCGCTGCGGCCGGGAGAATTGTTGCGCAGCTACATCGTATCGGACGCCGAGGAAATCCGGCTCGGCCGGGTGCTGGGCTCAGTGGGCGTGGAGCGGCTGGTGGATTTGGTGATTGCGACCGCGTCACTGGCGGTGGTTTCGCTGCTGGTGGATTTGCCACAGCGCTTCCGCAGGGTGGCCGACACGCTGGGAATCATCACCCTGGTATTGCTGGCGATCGTGGTGATAATTATTTACTACTTGGAAGTGAAGCTTTCGCAGGATCCGGATTGTTACACGGGGAGGCGTTTGCCTGGAAAGCTGATGCGCGCACTGCTGGGATTGCACGCCATGGGCACGGCCCCCAGTTTTTATGCAGCGGTGTTCGCATCGCTGTTGATGCCGGGCTGCCAGGTGCTGGGGCTATGGGCGATGATGAAGGCTTACGGCTTGCAGCTGCCATTTCTGGCGGCGATCGTGGTGCTGCTGATCATTAATCTGGGTGTCTCGTTGCCGAACGCGCCAGCCAACGTGGGGTCGTATCAATTTTTCTGCGTGTTGGGATTGAGCGTGTTTCAGGTGGAGAAGACGACTGCGACAAGTTTTTCGATTTTCGCGTTCCTGGCGTTAACCATTCCGTTTATTTTCCTGGGATTTGTGGGATTGGTGCGTAGCGGGTTGTCGCTGAAGTCCATGCGCGAGAAGGTGAAGGAATTGCCGAGCCAGGCGCGCGCGGGTGCGCGGGCGTAGGCTTGCCCTCGTCATTAAGGCCCGCCTGCAGTTGGAAATTCACGGCCTCAGCGGCCGAAGCCGCTTAGGATTGGCGCTTATTTCGGCACAGCTAAAGCCGTGCCCTGACAGTCTTTGCGTTCCTTGGCCGGACGATCTCATTTTGCGAATCCTCGAACGGTCCTCTCCCGATTCACAGTGTTTTGTGGTCCTTCTGAGCACGCTGGGCTGATTTCGTTTTGAGAGCGGCTTGGCGTCCGTTATATAGTGGATGTTCGACCCGCGCGAAGAGATCGGGACCCGCGACGATGTCGCGGTAAAGCTCGGGCGGACTTCCCCAGCAAGCCCGCAAAACCCGAAGAACGCGCCTTTTCCCAATGGCACAGGACATTAACAAGCATCTCGACCGGGCGCGCAAGAGCCTGGAGAAGAACAAGCTTCGCGAAGCTGTCTCCGAGTACCAAGCGGTGCTCGAAGAGGCTCCCGCGCATCAGGAAGCGCTGCAGGCGCTCGCGGACATTTATACGCGACTGAACGAGCCGCAGCTCGCCGCCGAATATTACGGCATTCAGTTCGATCGCCTGATTGAATCCGGGGACGGTGCCAAAGCTTCCGCTGTTTTCACTCGTTTTCTGCGCACGTTCCCCCAGCCTGCCGACCGCTTGATGCGTTTTGCAACACTGCTGCAAAAACAAAACCGCACTTCGGAATCGATCGAACAATTCGGAAACGCCGCGGAGCATTACGTGAAGGAACAGCGCTTCATCGAAGCGCTGGCTTGCTACGAAAGCATGGCGATGCTGGACCCGGAAAATCCGCAGCGGCATATCGTGCTGGGCGAAATGGCGGAGAAGCTGCGCCATGCAGACATGGCGGCGCGCAGTTACGTGCGTGCGGGGCAATTGACTCTCTCGGTGGGCGCGCTGGATGCGGCGCTGGAATATTTCGGGCGCGCGCACCTGCTGGCGCCGCAGGACCGGGCCGGAGCGCTGCAGTTCGGCGAAGCGAAGCTGCGAAAGGGCGACGCCGAGGGCGCGGTGATGCTGCTCGAGCCGTTTGCTGCGACGGAGCACGACCCTACATTTCTGGCGCTTTACGGCGAAGCGCTATTGCGCACCGGTCGCTTGGATGTCGCACGTGACGTGTTCCAGGCTTATTACTCGCAAAAGCCGGAAGGCTTCGTAAAATTATTCGAATTGGCTGCCGCGTACATACGCGCGGGGCAGGACGCCAAAGCAGCCGCGCTGCTGGTGCATACCAAAGAAATCATGCGCGCGGTACGCAAGGAAGTAGAGTTATCCGCCAACCTGGACCGGCTCGCCGCGACCTATCCGCAGTCCCTGGCTCTGGCGGAAGTGGTGGCCAAGTTGTACGAGGAATTGAACCGCGAGACGAAATACTTCGATTCGCTAGTGAAGCTGTTCGATTTGTATCTGGTCGCGGGCCGCATGAAAGAAGCGTGCGAATCGCTCGACCGTCTGGTGGATATTGATCCGTACGATTACCGCAACCACGAGCGCATCGGAAAACTGGAAGGCAAAGCCGATCCCGCTTTCTTGCAGAATATCTTGGCGCGCGCGGCGAAGGCGGCGACGGTCTCCACACGCACCGATGGATTCACCGGCGCGGGGCGCGAGCCTTCGGAAAACGCGGCGGGCGTGCCAGAGGAAGTACGCGCACAGCAGGCGCTGGAAGATCTCGTGGTGCAGGTGGAAATTTTCTTGCAGTATTCGTTGCAGAGCAAAGCCGTCGAAAGACTGGAGCGTATCGCCGAACTATTTCCCGCCGAAGAAGAAAGGAATGAGCGGTTGCGCGCGCTCTACGAACGCGCGAACTGGTGGCCTAAGGGCGGGGGCCGCAAGCCTTCATCGCGCGCCGCCGCACCGGCAGCGCCCGCGCCTGTGGAGGCTCCTCCGCCCCTACAGCCGGCGCAGCAACTGGAAGCTTACGGAACTACCGCTGCGCCCACTGCGGCGGAAACGCACCGGGATTTGGCAGCCATCGCGGAAATCAATCGCCTGATGTACAGGCAGCCTACGCCGCGTGAAGTACTGGTGACGACTGCCGCGGAAATCGGAAAGCATCTGCGCGTGAGCCGCTGTCTGGTGGCGGTGGGCGCTCCCGGCGAGGGAGCGCAAGCGACGGCGGAATATGCGGCGCCGGGATTCGCCGCGGTGGGGCCGCAAAAAATTTCCAGCATCGTGGGCATGGTGACGCAAGTGACGCCGGATTCGATGGGCGGAGTGGAATTGCAGGCAGCGAGTTTGCCCAGCTTGCGCGATTTGGGATTGGAATCGGCGCTCGGTGTGATGCTGACGGACAAGGAAACGCAGGCGCCTTCCGGCGCTTTGCTGATCGGCGACGCGCACGGGCGAAAATGGAAGCCGAACGAAAGCTATTTTCTGCAGGCCGTAGGCGACCAGCTGGTGATGTCGGTGAATCACACGCGCTTGCGTTCGCTGGTGCGTTCGCTGGCGGTGGCGGACGAGAAGACTGGTCTACTGAACCGCGGAGCGTATATCGATTGCCTGTTGGTGGAGTCCAATCGAGCGCGCGCGCAGAACACCGCGATTTCCCTGATTGTGGTGCACGTGGACCGCGGCGGCGATCTGCTGCGCCAGCACGGCGATGCGGCCGTGGATCATTACATCGAACAACTGGCGCGCGCGCTGTCGTCGGCAATTCGCCAGACCGACGTGGCTGTGAAATATACGGCCTGGTCGCTCGCGTTTATTCTGCCGGATACTTCGCTGGAAAATGCTCGGGCGCTGGGGGAAAAATTGCGGTCACTGGCCGCGTCCGTGCGGCCATCCTGGGGCACGCCGGATTTGACAATCAGCGCCGTGGTGGCGGAAGCTTCGTCGCGTCCCGGTGATGAAACCGAGGATCGCGTCACCGAATGGATCAATCGAGCCGAAGCTGGCCTCGACGACGCGCGCCAACGCGGCGGCGACACGCTGGTAGCACTTTCAACACCCTAATCTCGAAGCACCCCGAGGACACATGTTCATTACTGATGCTGTGATTTTGCACGGAGCGCGCACGCCGATGGCGCGTTACATGGGCGCGTTTGACACCACCACCGCGATTGAGCTGGGCGCAGCCGCCAGCCAAGAAGCGATCCGCCGCGCCGGAGCCGAACCCGCGGATTTCGACCACGTGATTTTCGGCAATGTGATGCAGACCAGCGCCGACGCGCTTTACGGCGCGCGCCACGTGGGCCTGAAAGCCGGGCTGCCAATTGAAACTCCGGCGTTGACGGTGAATCGCCTATGTGGCTCGGGAATGGAATCCATCACGCAAGCGGCGCAAAGAATATTGCTGGGCGAAGCGCGCGTGGTGCTCGCGGGTGGCATGGAAAACATGTCGCAATGCCCGCATGTGATTCGCGGCGCGCGCGCGGGATTTCGGCTGGGCGAGGGTAAGCTGGAAGATTCGCTGATGTCCGGCCTGTTCGACACGTATTGCGGGTTCAGCATGTCCGAGACGGCGGAAAATCTGGCGGCTGAGCAGGGAATCACGCGCCGCGCATCCGATGAATACGCGCTGCGCAGCCAGCAAGCGGCGGAGGCCGCATTTCGCGCGGGACATTTCAAGGACGAGATCGTCCCGGTGGAAGTGAAGAAAGGCAAGAAAACGATAACGGTGACCGAGGACGATCACCGGCGTCCGGAGACAACCATTGAAGTGCTGGAATCGCTGCAACCCGCCTTTCGCAAGGACGGCATCGTCACTGCCGGAAATGCCAGCGGAATTGTGGACGGCGCGGCGGCCGTGGTGGTGACGCACGCGAAAATCGCGAAAGAGCGCGGCTGGAAGCCGCTGGGACGCATCGTCGGATGGGCGACGGCGGGTGTGCCGCCGCAGATCATGGGCATCGGACCTGTGCCGGCGATCCAAAAAGCGTTGGCGCTCGCGGGTTTGAAACTTGAGCAAATGGATCTGGTGGAAGTAAACGAAGCATTCGCCGCGCAATACCTGGCGGTGGAAAAAAAACTGGGGCTAAACCGCGAGAAAACCAATGTGAATGGCGGCGCGATCGCCTTGGGACATCCTCTGGCGGCGACCGGGACGCGGGTGGTGCTGAGCCTGCTCCTGGAATTGCGGCGGCGCGGCGCGCGCTATGGCGTGGCCAGCGCGTGCATCGGCGGCGGGCAGGGAATTGCGGTGATTGTCGAATCGGTTTCTTGAGCGCGGCGGCATAACGCGGCAAACCACGGCCGATTCGGGTACCATACCAGTGTTAAAATCCCGAAACTTACGGCAAGGAAGATATGGCCTACGATAATTTGCTGTTCGAGGTGAACGAGAAGATTGCGCGCATCACCTTTAATCGCCCGAACGTGTTGAACGCGCTGAACCGCAAGACCATGGACGAGCTGGGCGATTGTCTGAAAAAAGTGCGCGCGGACGACGACATCCGCGTGTTGATTCTCACCGGTGCGGGTGAAAAAGCTTTCATCGCCGGTGCGGACATCAACGAGCTTTCGCAACAGACGCCGGTGGTTGGCAGGGAATACACGTTGTACGGTCAGGAGATTGTTCACCGGCTGGAAACGCTGGGCAAACCAGTGATCGCCGCGATCAATGGTTTCGCGCTAGGCGGCGGATGCGAACTGGCGCTGGCTTGCACGCTGCGCATCGCCAGCCGCAATGCGAAGCTCGGACAGCCAGAAGTGAAACTGGGAATTATTCCTGGCTACGGCGGTTCGCAGCGGCTGCCGCGACTGTGCGGCAAAGGCGTGGCACACGAATTAATTTTGACAGGCGAAATGATTTCGGCGGAAGAGGCATTGCGGATTGGTTTAGTGAATCGCGTGGTGGAGTCCAGTGATTTGCTGGCTACGGCCGAAGCGATCGCTAAAAAGATAATCGCCAACGCGCCGCTGGCCGTGAAGTACGCGCTGGAAGCCGTGGAGCACGGGATGGAAATGCCGCAGGAGGAAGGCTTGTACCTGGAAGCCACGCTCTTCGGGCTGTCGTGCGCGACGCAGGATATGCGCGAAGGCACGCGCGCATTCCTGGAAAAGCGTCCTGCGAAATTCGAGGGGCGCTGAAGCATGGCGGCAAAGTTGAAGCCGGCGAATTTGCGGGGTGGTTTGGATGCGGCGGGGCTGCGGATCGGCGTAGTCGCGAGCGAGTTTAATAATTTTATTACGGACCGGCTGCTGGCTGGAGCGCTCGATGCGCTGCAGCAAGCGGGCGCCACCGCAGAGCAGATTCAGATTGTGCGCGTTCCCGGCTCGTTTGAGCTTCCGATTGTGGCCAAAAAACTGGCCGCGAGTGGGCGCTTCGATTCCATCATTTGTATCGGCTGCGTATTGCGGGGTGAGACTTCGCACTACGACGTTGTAGTGTCCGAGACGGCGCGCGGCATTCAACTGGCGCAACTCGATACCGGCGTGCCACTGATTTTTTGCGTGCTGACCTGCGACACGCTGGAGCAGGCCATTGACCGCGCGGGGCTGAAATCGGGCAACAAAGGTTACCAGGCGGGGCTGGCAGCGGTGGAGATGGCGCAGCTAGTGCGTAAATTGCCTGGCAAGCCCAGCGCTGCAGCGGTCGGCAAAACCAAGACCGCGCCGCGCCGCGGGCGGCGCCGTTAGCATGACGCTGCGCCGCAAATCACGCGAGTTCGCGCTGCAAATGCTTTTCGAGTGGGACATGACGCGGCGAAAGCCCTCGCTGGTGGAGCAGAATTTCTGGAAGCAGGCGCGCGCGGCGGATTCCACCCGCAAATTTGCCAATCAATTATTCGAAGGCGCGGTATCCGCCGTGGACGTGAGCGACAAAACGGTGGAAAAGCTCTCCGAGAACTGGAAGCTTGAGCGGCTTGCCGCGGTGGATCGCAGCATCCTGCGCCTGGCGATTTACGAATTGCGCTTTGGCACCGCGCCAGTGAAGGTGGTGATTGACGAGGCGCTGGAGCTCGCCAAGAAATTTTCCTCGGCGGATTCGCCCGCATTTCTGAACGGCATTCTGGATGCAGCAAGCAAGGCCTTCGAGGATCCGCGTCCCGCTAAGAAGTAGGGAATTCGCTACGCTTCGATGTGGCCTTCGAAAATCCGCACCGCCGAGCCGCTGACTTTCGGAGTCAGCTTTCCTTTGTCGGCCGCCACTTCCACCAGAATTTCGCTGGGCCGGCCCATTTCCACTCCTTGCGTAATCTGCAATTGCTCTGCGGCCTGTAGTTGGCCGTGATGTACCAGGTACGCGCCGAGCGAGCCGCCAGCAGAACCCGTCGCAGGATCTTCGATCGATCCCCAGGGAACCATGCCGCGCGCGTAGGCGTGTCCGCGGCCGCTTAGCGCGAAGCAATACGCCATAGTGCCGTGCGGTGACACCAAATGCGCGAGCGCGGGCATATTCATCTGAATTTTCGCGAGCACCGTGCGGCGGCTCACCGGAACCATCAGGTTCGAGATTCCGGTGGAAGCGAATTCGATGGGCAACGACGGCGCCAGGTCGCTCGGCTTCAGCCCGAGCGCCGCTGCGAGCGTCGCCCGCGAGAATGCCGCGCGCGTGAATCGCGCTGGCCGCTGCGTCATGGTAACGCGCACAGGGCGGCCGTTGTGAAAAGCCAACTCTACGGGAAGAATTCCCGCGCCGGTCTGCTGCAGGATGTGCACGCTGCCTTCGGAAGCCGGGACGACGCCGAGTTCAGCGAGCAGAAACCATGCGCCGATCACGGGATGCCCGGCCAGCGGGAGTTCGCGCGTGGTGGTGAAAATGCGTAGGCGGGCCAGCGCGCGGTTGTTCGTGGGCCGCTGGATGAAAACGGTTTCGGAAAGATTCATCTCGCGCGCGATGGCTTGCATTTTCGCGGTAGGAATGCCGTCGCCATCGGTGACGACCGCCAGCGGATTCCCGGCGAAGCGCTTGGTGGTGAAGACATCGAGCGTGTAGAGTCGGCGATTCAAGTGGTTCCGCTTTCTGGCGTGGCCCGGCGTCGGGCGCGCGCGATGAATGATAACGCGTTCTGGCGTTGCGCTTGGGAAATAAACCGCAGGTTTTACGCGCGATAAGTAGCGCTTCGGTAATAGTCGAAAGTTTGCTTCGGTCTAGAGGCGTTGCAGTTCGACGCGGGTACGTTCGTTGCGGACGTTGCCCGTGTTTAGAGTTGTTTTCGGCTCGATCAGCACTACGTGAACTTCTTCATCCGCTACGGGCATGTGCTCTACGCCTTTGGGGACGATGATAAATTCACCCGGCAACACGCTGACTTCGCGGTCGCGAAAGCGCATGCGCAGGCGGCCCTTCACGACCAGAAACATTTCGTCTTCGTTGTCGTGATGGTGCCAGACGAATTCGCCGGTGAACTTTACGATTTTCACATAGGTATCGTTCAGCTCGCCGACGATCGTGGGGCTCCAAAATTCGTTTACGCGGGACAGTTTTTCGTTCAGATTCACTGCTTCCATCGTCAGTCTCCTATTTTTATTTGCAGCGGGCCACCGCCCCGGAAAGCCCGTTGCTTACTGATCACATTTTTTGCACGAGCGCCACGACCGTATCCAGAACGCGCTTGGTTGTTTCCGGACGCGTAGTCTCGGAATAAATCCGCAGCATGTTTTCGGTGCCAGAAGCGCGCAGCATCAGCCAGCCGATGTCGTCCAGGTACACTTTGATGCCGTCGAGATTCTCGCGGCGCGTGATTGGCCAATCGAGCAGGCGCTGAAACTTGTTGCCGGAAAAATAGCCGATGGCTTTTTCCTTCTGGCCTTTTTTCACGTGCAAGTCCACGCGGCCGTAGTGGTGTTCGCCGAATTCCGCGTGCAGCAGCGCGACGAGTTCGCCGAGGCTTTTGCGGTGCCAGGCCATCACTTCTGCGAGCAGCAGTGCGTTCACGGTGGCGTCGCGTTCGGGCAAATGCAGCTTGGTTCCGATCCCGCCGCTCTCTTCGCCGCCCAGCAGGATGTCGCTTTCCAACATGCGATCGCAAATGTATTTGAAGCCGACGGGAGTTTCCCAAACCTGGCGGCCGTATTTCGCGGCGATCTTGTCGATCATTTTGGTGGTCGAAAAAGTTTTGGCTACCGCGCCTTCGAGCTTGCGGGTGCCGGCCAAGTGCCACAGAAGGATGGCGAAGATCTGGTGCGGATTGATGAACGCGCCGTCGCGGTCCACTGCGCCGATGCGATCGGCGTCGCCATCGAGCGCGAAGCCTGCGTCGAATTTACCGTGCACCACGGCACGTTGCAGCGGCGCAATGTGCGGTGCGATCGGCTCCGGATTCACGCCGCCGAAAAGCGGATCGCGCGTGCCGCGAATTTCTTCGCAGGCGATTTTGTGGCGGCGGAATAGATCGCGCAGCAGGCCGCGCCCTGCGCCGTGCATGGGATCGATGACGAAGCGGAATGTGGCGGCGCGCAGGCGATCCCAATCTACGAGGGCGTCGAGCGTTTCGAGATACGGCGCGCGGACGTCGAGCGAATGAATCAGGTCTTGGCGCGGCGGCAGAGCCGGTACGCCTTCGCGGAGGACTTTCGCAAGTTCGGATTCGATTTGCGCGACGATGGCGGGCGAAGCGGAACTACCGTAGCTGGCTTTGTATTTTACGCCGTTCCACTGATAGGGATTGTGGCTGGCGGTGATCTGGATTCCGCCGGCGGCACCGCGCAGTTTCACGAGCAGGGAGAGCGCTGGCGTGGGGGCGGCGTCAGCGGCGAGCCACACGGGAATTCCCGCGGCGGAAATAGCTTCCGCAGCAGTGCGTGCAAATCGTTCCGAGCCGAAACGGGTGTCGTACCCCACCAAAATTCCCGCGCCCGGCTTTTCCGCGCGTACGACGTAACGGGCGATCGCGCGCGTCACGGTGCGCACGTTCTCGAAGGTGAAATCTTCGGCGATGATGCCGCGCCAGCCGTCGGTGCCAAATAGGATGTCGCTCACGGTAAGCCAGTATAAGCGAACGAATTTCCTGCGGGAAGGCGGTGCGGGCAAAAAAGTGGTTCACAGCGAGCGCCAATATGGCGCGCGCTACAGCAGGCGCGCGAGTTTCTGCTGTTCGAGATATTTGACAATTCTGCCGACGTCTTGCGCGCGGTCGCGCGGGCAGACCAGGATGGCATCTTCCGTCTCGATCAGGAGCAAGTCCTGCACGCCGATAGCAGCGGCAAATTTTCCGGGCGCCCAAAAGAAATTTCCGCTGGCGTCCAGCGTAAACGAGGGCCCGGCGGAGACGTTCGCGCCGCGCTGCGAGGCAAGCAGATCGTACACCGCGCTCCAGGAGCCGATGTCGCTCCAGCCTACCTTGGCGGGAATCACCGAGACGCTGGCGGCACGAGCGGCGGGCTCCATGATGGCGTAGTCCACGGAGATGTTTTCGAGCCTGGGATAGATGCGTCGCAGCGCCGCAGCGTATTTGCGCGTGCCGATAGTTTCGGCGAGCCGCATCAGCGCGGAGTGCGTTGCGGGGAGAAAGCGGCGCAAGCATTCTAGATACGTGGAGACGCGCCAAAAAAATATCCCCGCGTTCCAGAAATATTTCCCGGAGGCAAGGTAACGGCGCGCGAGCGGCAGCGCGGGTTTTTCTGTGAAACGGCGCACCGCCAACGCGCGGATGGCGCGAACGCGCGCGCTAACGTTTCCGGCTTGGATGTAGCCGTAACCGGTTTCCGGGCGGGTAGGCGGCACGCCGAAAACCACCAGTTTCCCAGGGACGCGCGCCAGGTCCAACGCAGCGCGAATGAGTCGGCGATACTGTTCGGGGTCGGCGACGTAGCTGTCGGACGGCAGGACGGACATCAGCGCGTCCTTGTGTTCGTGTAAGAGGTGAATTGCGGCCAGGGCGATGGCGGCGGTAGTGTTGCGGCCGACAGGCTCGGCAAGAATATGCGCGGCGGGGACTCCGGGAAGCTGCTTCCGCACTGCAGAGGCTTGTTCGACGTTCGTGACCACCCAGAAATCGCGCAATGCGAAAACCGGTTCCAGGCGTGAGACAGTTTCGCGTAGCATGGTCTCGCCGCCGATGATATTCAGCAACTGCTTGGGCGTCCGCGTGCGGCTGCGCGGCCAGAAACGCGTGCCGCGACCACCGGCGAGCAGGACCGCGCACACAGGAAGCGAATCGTGTTTGGGCTTTGCGCGATTTTTCATGGATACACCAGGCGTGACAGCTCGGGCTCGCTGACGCCCCCAGCCGCGAGCTTGCGCGCGATACCGTCGAACGGCACCGGAACGTAGGCGCGGAGCGCTGAAGTGCTTTCGCGCGGCGTCAATTGATATTCGCCAAGCGCCGCGGGCAGCAGCCAGGTTTGCGCCGGTGCGTATTCCACGGATTCGCCGCCCCATTGAATCGAGCCGCGGCCCTCAAGAATAATCAGCAATTCAAAATGCTCCGGGCAGGTAGCCAATGCCGCGCGCTCGGCGAATTCCCATTTTTCCGCGGCGAAAAAGCGGCAGGCGACAAAGAACGTTTCGTTGGCGCCGCCGCGTACAATCCGCGCCGGCACGATTTTCCCTCCGCACTGTTCGCCGAATCGAATCACCTGCAGCGCTTTTTCAATGTGCAGCTCGCGCGTGCGACCCTGCGCATCGCGGCGGTTGTAATCGAACACGCGATAAGTAAGGTCCGAATATTCCTGAATTTCGCAGAGCACTAGGCCGGCGCCAATCGTGTGCGCGGTGCCGGCGGGAACAAAAATTGCTTCTCCCGCGCGCACCGGGACGTGCTGCAGACAATCCTCAGCGGAACCGTCCGCGATAGCCCGCTTGAAAAGCTCCGGCGTGACGCTGGGTTTCAGCCCCGCCAGCACTTCGGCACCGGGCCGGGCGTGGATTGCATACCACATTTCCGTCTTGCCGCGGCCTCCGGCAGCTTGTTCGTGCCGCGCAGCGTATTCATCATCGGGATGAACCTGCACGGAAAGTTTCTCTTCGGCAAAAATGAATTTTATGAGCAGAGGAAACGGGCCATCGGCGGCGCTTATCTTCGTCCCGGTCCACGCCGATGGCAAAGAGTTCCACACGTCGCCAAGTTTCTGGCCGGCGAACGGGCCTGATGCGAAGCGGCATTCCACTCCCGTCATCCAGGCTTCGCCCAACGGCTCGGCCAGATTCGATTTTTCGGGAAACAGTGGCGCAAGAGTGCGTGCGCCCCAGGGACGCGCGCTGAAAATCGGGCCCAGCCGCGCGGGGCACAAAGAGGCGCTGCCTGGAATCACGCCGCCTTACCGAAGAAGCGCGCCAAGCGGCGCAGACCTTCGTCGATCCGTTCCATCGAGGTGGCGTAAGAGAGCCGCAAAAATCCCGGCGCGCCGAAGGCTTCGCCGGGAGTGACCGCGACGTATTCGCGCTCGAGAAGCTGTTTGGCGACAGCCGTAGTATCGGGCATTTGCGGATTGAAATGCGCTGCGACGTTTGGGAACACGTAGAACGCGCCCATCGGCGGCGTGCAGGTCACTCCGGGAATCGCGCGCAGGCCCGCAAGAATATGTTCACGCCGCCGCGCATATTCTTCCTGCATGGCCGTTACCGTATCCATTGAGCCGCGCATCGCCGCGAGCCCGGCATACTGAATGATCGAAGTGGGATTTGAAGTGGACTGGCTTTGCAGCTTGGCGATCGCCTCCACCAACGGCTTGGGCGCCAGGATGTACCCAAGGCGCAAGCCGGTCATGGCAAACGTCTTCGAGAACGAGCCCGCGACGATCAAGCGATCCTTGGGGCCGGGAATGCTGGCGGCGGAAAACGGCTTGGCGTCCTTGTAAACGAAGTGTGAATAACATTCGTCGGAGAGCAGCCAGATGTTGTGCCGGTTGCAAAAATCCTGCAAGCGCGCGAACTCCATCGGTGGAATCACCGAGCCGGTGGGATTATTTGGCGAATTGGCGATGACGATCTTGGTTTTCGGCGTGGCCGCCGCTTCCACTTGCGAAGCGCGCAGGATGAATGAGTCGTTCGGGAGCGTCTCGACGAATACAGGAGTTCCGCCGGCGTACTTCACCATGTCCGGATAGCTGACCCAGTAAGGGGCGCCGATAATCACTTCGTCGCCCGGATTGATCAGCGAGCAAATCGCATTGAAAATTGCGTGCTTGCCACCGACGTTCACGACGCACTCGGACGGCTGATAGGCAGAGCCCAATTGCGCGGCGTGCCAATCGCAAATCGCCTGGCGCAGGGGAGCGATGCCCGCCACCGGCGTGTATTTCGTGCGATTTTCTTCGAGCGCCTGGACGACGGCGCGCTTGATGTGCTCGGGCGTGGGAAAATCCGGCTCGCCGGGTCCGAAGTCCGCGACGTCAATCCCCTGAGCTTTCAGCTTTTCAGCTTCCTGCAGGACGACCATGGTCGGCGAAATGCTGATGCGGTTCACGCGGTCCGCCAGCTGAACGGATTTCTCGGTTTTCTTTTCGGTGGCCAATTCCATCACACGCTCCCAAGTCTGTAAGTGCCGCGAATTCGCAGCGGGGCCTGGTCCGCGGCGCGCAGCCCATGCAACAATTCTACTTGAATTTGGCGCTCAGGCGGTCCTGCACGAGCGCCGGGACAAAATCCTTGGTTGGGCCGCCGAAACGCGCCAATTCTTTCACGAGGCGCGAGCTCAGATAACTGTATTGCTCGGCCGGCAGCATGAATACCGTCTCGATATCAGGCTCGATCTTGCGGTTCATCATGGCCATCTGCAGTTCGTACTCGTAGTCGGATACGGCGCGGATGCCGCGCACGATCACGCTGGCCTTTTTCGCGCGCGCGTAATCCATCAGCAGCCCGTCGAACACATCAATCTCCACGTTCACCCACTTGAACGTCGCGGTCTCCAGCATCTCGACGCGCTCTTTTTCGGTGAACAGCGGGTCCTTTTCCAGGTTGTGCGCGACCGCCACCACTAGCTTGTCGAAAATATTAGAAGCGCGGGTAATCAGATCCAAATGACCATTAGTGACCGGATCGAACGAACCGGGATAAATTGCAGTGACGGGTCTGGAGCCGCTGGAATCCATTCGCTACGCGATTCTAACCTAGAAATTCCTTTACTGCGGGCAGAAAAATCCTGGCAACGAGTCGATCAGCGCAGTAAATGCATGTTTTATTGCACCAGCAGGAACCCCGCGTCAATGGAGTAACAGCCGACAAGATGCCCTCCGCCCCGGAAGCCGGGTCTCTTCCGATGGAGCCCAACCGTTTAACGAGCCAAAACTGCCGTTTGGGCCTGGAATTACACCGTTAGGCCTCGGAACCTTGACCAGTACGACTAAAATGGTCGTTGTTTAAGGTATTGTGCTGGTTGGAGTTGTGGGAAACGCTGCGCTTGACTTTCCTGTCCCGCAGGCTTTAGAATCAATATGCGACCGTATCAGTCGCATATGCATCTATGATGAAGCTATCGAAGAAAGCCGACTATGGTTTGATCGCGCTGAAGCATTTGGCCATGCATGGCGGGCACGGGTCTTGCAGCGCGGGAGACATCGCCGAGCTCTATAAGATGTCCACGCCGCTGATGGCGAAAGTGCTGCAGAAATTGGCGAAGGTAGGGCTGGTGGCAGCGCGGCATGGCTCGGGCGGCGGATACACGCTAGGACGCGACGCCTCGTTGATCTCGGCGTTGGATGTGATCAAGGCGATTGACGGGCCGCTGTTTATTACTTCTTGCGTGACTTCGCGCGGGGCGTGCGACGTGTCAACTACCTGCTCCATTCGCGAGCCTTTGCGGCGCGTGAACGACAGCATTCTGGAAGTGCTGGGCAAGGTCACGATTTCGCAGATGACGGATGAGGCGCCGCTTTCGGAGATGGTCGAGTTGCGGGTTTGACGGAACGATGCGAAAGCGCCGCAGCGATCCTTCGGCCGGCTTGAAGCAAATGCGCCGGCCTCAGGATGACGATGCTCATCGCAGCGTCAGAGAAAGACCGAAACGAGTTTTGGGGTGGCGTTACTTGGGCTGGCGGCTACAAACACTGAACGGGGTTGAGGAGACAGAGAATGGCGATCAAGCTTCCAATTTATTTTGATAATCACGCGACGACGCAGGTGGATCCGCGCGTCGTTGAAGCTATGGTTCCGTATTTTACGGACAAGTACGGCAACGCTGCCAGCCGCAACCATGAGTACGGCTGGAAGGCGGAAGAGGCAGTGGAGAATGCGCGCGGACAGATCGCGAAGCTGATTAATGCCACGCCTAAAGAGATTGTGTTTACCAGCGGCGCCACGGAATCGACGAACCTGGCGATCAAGGGCGTCGCCGAAATGTATCGCGAGAAGGGCAACCACATCATCACGCAGGTTACCGAGCACAAAGCGACGCTCGATACTTGTAAGCGCCTGGAGAAAAACGGCTACGAAGTGACCTATCTGGCCGTGCACAAGGACGGCCGTATCAGCCTGGACGAGCTGCGCAAGGCGATTACGCCGAAGACGATTCTGATTTCGATCATGTACGCGAACAACGAAATCGGCGTGGTCCAGCCCATCGCGGAAATCGGCAAGATCGCGAAAGAGAAAGGCGTCTTCTTCCACGTGGATGGTGTGCAGGCGGTAGGCAAGATTCCGGTGGACGTGCAGAAGGACGGAATTGATTTGATGTCCATCTCCGCGCACAAAATTTACGGGCCGAAGGGCGTGGGAGCGTTATACGTGCGCCGCAAGAATCCGCGCGTGCAGCTCGCCGCACAGATTGATGGCGGCGGACATGAGCGCGGCATGCGTTCCGGTACGTTGAATGTGCCGGGAATTGTGGGTTTGGGCAAGGCTTGCGAGCTCTGCGGGCAGGAAATGGCGCAGGAAAGCGAAAAGCTGTTCAAGCTGCGCGAACGGCTGAGAGAGTCAATCATGTCGCGGCTGGATGAAACGTTCATCAACGGCTCGATGGAGCATCGTCTGCCGCACAACATCAATATCAGCTTTGCGTACGTCGAAGGCGAATCGCTACTGATGGGCATCAACGACATCGCGGTGTCCAGCGGCTCGGCTTGCACTTCGGCGACTTTGGAACCCAGCTACGTGCTGAAGGCGTTGGGCGTCGGCGAGGATCTGGCGCACACCTCCATCCGTTTCGGCCTCGGCCGCTTCAACACGGAAGAAGAAGTGGACTACGTGGCGGATCGCGTCGTGGAAACCGTATCGCGTTTGCGTGAACTTTCACCTCTGTATGAAATGGCTAAAGAGGGAGTGGACGTCAGCAAAATGAAATGGCAGGTGGCAGCGGAATAAAATTCGTCTCAAAGGGGGGAACGTGATCTACGAAGGCACAGTCGGCGTACATCGTACGTTCAGCGGCAACACCCCGGTATTTGACGTATTTTTCGCTCCTAACGTAGATGGCGGCGCGTGCAACTCGCGGCGCTTTCGTGACCTGGAAGAATTGGCAGGGTTTTTGGAGTTTCTGAAGTTGCGTGAAGATGTGGTGGTGCGGACGCTGGAGGAAGTTTGCGCCGGACGTTCGGCATCCATCGCGCACGTGACTTTGTCGGATCGAGTGATTGCAGAAGAAGGGCTGGATAGCAGCGTAACCATGAAGAGGAGAATCAACTAATGGCGTATAGCGATAAGGTAATCGAGCATTACAACAACCCGCGCAACGTCGGCTCGCTGGACAAGGCTGATCCGAATGTGGGTACGGGCCTGGTAGGCGCGCCGGAATGCGGCGACGTGATGAAGCTGCAGATGAAGGTGAATCCGCAAACGCGCGTGATCGAAGAGGCGAAGTTCAAGACCTTCGGTTGCGGTTCGGCGATTGCGAGTTCTTCCCTGGCCACCGAATGGGTGAAGGGCAAGACCGTCGAGGAAGCGCTGGCCATCAAGAACACGGATATCGTCCGTGAACTGGCGCTGCCGCCGGTGAAGATTCACTGTTCAGTGCTGGCGGAAGACGCTATCAAGGCCGCTTTGGGCGACTGGAAGAAGAAGCAGGGCGAAGCGGACTTGAAGCCTGCGGAAACCGCGTCGGCGCACAACTAACGAGTCCACAAGTTGTTTGCTGCGGCGCCGCGTACGGTGAGTAGTGCGCGGCTTTGTATGCAATCGGGACAACGACCATGATTCACGTATCGGAAAAAGCTGCGGTAAAAATTCGCGAACTGCTGCAAAAAGAAGGCGTGCCGGCTGAGTCCGGCGGACTCCGCGTGGGCGTGCAGGGGGGCGGATGTTCGGGGCTCAGTTACGCGATGCGTCTGGATACCGAGGCGCGCAACCGCGATAAAGTGTTCGAAGAAAACGGCGCGCGCATTTTCGTGGATCCCAAGAGCTATCTCTACCTTCACGACACCACGCTGGATTATCACGAGGACCTTATGAAACAGGGCTTCGTCTTCCAGAATCCCCAGGCGGCGCGGAGTTGCGGATGCGGTAGTTCGTTTACCGCCTGAGCTGGGCGGCGGGCTGTAAGCGTTAGGCGTTAAGCAGAGATATTTCTCTCCTGTGCCAATCGCGCTCTTCTTCCCTCGGGGGCGCGCCCGGACGAGACAAGACCCATGAGCGTCATACGATCCCAAGATGTGCAGGCTGAGGGTATACCGGTCACGAGTTGCTGGAATTGCCGCGCGGCAGTCACTGGCGCGCATTTTTGTGCGGCTTGCGGGAAAGTGCAGCCGCTGCCGACGGGCGCGAGTTACTTTGCGTTTTTTGGATTGCCGCAGAAGCTGACGATCGAACCAGCCTCACTCGAAGGCCAGTTTCACATGCTCAGCTGGAAGCTGCATCCGGATAATTTCGTGCGCGCGAGTGAATTCGAACGGAATTTGTCGTTGGAGCGCTCTTCGCAATTGAACGATGCGTATCGCACGCTGCGCGACCCGATTGCGCGCGTCGAGTACCTGCTCGAACACCTGGGCGTGCGCAAGGAAGGAACCACCAAGCAGCAGGCGCCGCCGGAATTGCTCGAGGAAGTTTTTGAGTTGAACGAGTCGCTCGATGAGTTGCGCGAGGCACGCGCGGCGGGCGGCGATGTGGCTGTGCTGCAAGGCCGGTTGGAAGACGCGCAGCAAAATTTTCAGGAAAAGCTGGACGAGGTGGATGCAGAGCTGGCAGGGCTCGGCCGCCAGTGGGACGCTGCGGTTGATTTTGGCGGCGATGATTCGAAGAAACAAGCATTGCTGGCGCGGATGAACGAGTTACTGAACCGGCGCGCGTACATTCGGAATTTAGTGGCGGGCGTAGCGAAAGAACTTGGGAGCTGACGAGCGATGGGACGTGTAGTTGGAATCGATCTTGGCACCACATTCAGCCTGATTGCGTACTTGGATGCGCAAACGCGGGCTCCGGTGTGCATTCCGGGGCCTTACGGCTCGACCTTGTGTCCGTCGGTTGTGAGTGTGGGTCACGACGGCAAAGTGATTGTGGGCGAGCCGGCGCGCGCAAAACTGCTGAAGCAGCCGGAGCGCACAATCTATTCCGTGAAACGCTTGATGGGCCGCGGCGTGGCCGACGTCCAGGACGAACTGAAGATTTTTCCGTTTCGTATTGATCCCGGCAGCGACAACGTGATTCGTGTGCGCCTGGGCGACAAGAGTTTTACGGCGCCCGAAATTTCCGCGTACATTCTGCGCGAACTGAAATCCTGGGCCGAAGCTTATTTCAAGGAACCGGTGGATCGCGCAGTGATCACCGTGCCGGCGTATTTCAACGACGCACAGCGCCAGGCCACCAAAGATGCGGGCCGCCTCGCGGGACTTGAAGTGTTGCGGCTGGTGAACGAGCCGACGGCCGCGGCGCTCGCTTACGGTTTGCACAGACAGAAGCGCGGGCATGTGGCTGTGTATGATTTCGGCGGCGGCACGTTTGATATTTCGATTTTGAAGCTGATCAGCACTAACGAAGGCGACATTTACCAGGTACTCGCGACTAACGGCGACACGCACCTCGGTGGCGACGACATTGACAACGCGCTGCTGGAGCTGGCGCGCCGGGAAATCCGCGATAAATTCGACGTGGAGTTCGATCATCGGGGCGAAGCGATCCAGACTTTGCGCAAGAGCCTGATCCGTGCCAAGCACGAGCTTTCCACGGCCGACAAAACGATCGTGCAATATCCGCTGGAAGCCAAAGGCATGTACATCCGCGAAATCACGCGCGCGGAATTCGACGAGCTGATTCGTCCGATCATTGCGCGCACCATGGCGCCGGTGAAAATGGCCCTGGCCGATGCCAAACTCGCGCCGAAAGAAATGGACGAAGTCGTGCTGGTGGGCGGCTCGACGCGTATTCCGCTGGTGCGCAAGACGGTGGGCGATTATTTTCAGCGCACGCCGCATTGCGAACTGGACCCCGATGAAGTGGTGGCGCTGGGCGCGGCGGTGCAGGCGGACATTTTGGAAACGGGCGTCAAGACGATGCTGCTGCTGGATGTGACGCCGCTTTCGCTGGGCATCGAAACCATGGGCGGAGTGATTGCGAAAATTATTCCGCGCAATTCCACGATTCCAGCAAGCGCGCAGGAACTTTTCACCACTGGCGTCGAAAATCAGACGGCGATTGACGTGCACGTGCTGCAAGGCGAGCGCGAACTGGCCTAGGATTGCCGCTCGCTGGCTCGTTTTCAGTTGAAGACGCCGCCGGGACCGGCGGGCCTGGCGCGCATCGAAGTGAAATTCCTGATTGACGCGAACGGCATTCTGCAAGTGGCAGCGCGCGATTTGCGTACCAGCGAGCAGCATACCGTCGAGGTGCAGCCCAGCTACGGCCTTTCGGATAGTGAGATCGAACGCATGCTCGAGGAATCGATCGAGTATGCCGAACAGGATTTTGCCGAGCGTCAGGTGATCGAGGCGCGCACCGAAGCGGAGTCGATCCTAGCGGCGACGGACAAGGCGCTCGCGGATCCGCGCTCGCAGGAAATTTCAGCCGCGGAACGAAAAACGATCACGGAATCGGAATCGCAGCTGCGTACGGCGTTGGCGGGCAGCGATTACAAGTTGATGCGCACGCGGATTGATGAAATCAATGCGGCCACGGCGCATCTGGCCGAAGTGCTGATGAATGGCGCGTTGCAAACGGCGTTTGAAGGGAAGCGGCTGGACGACGTATAGACGCGCAAGCGAGTGAGCGAGCTGTAGGTTTTGCTCACGACGACAGTTTTGGAGTTGGGCGCTCGACCGTTCTGATTTTGTGATGAGCGCGTTGAGAGAGGAGCAGCAAAGCATGGGCGGCAAGAATCCATATATTGAAGAAACAAAGTTCATGCCCGCGACGAAGAAATATAAGGTGACATTTGTCAGGGAAGGGAAGACCGTTGAGATTGATCCCGACAAAATTCCCTACGGTCATGACGGCCTGCCGGGCAGCCTCCTGGATATTTCGCAGGGCTATCACCTGGGCCTGGACCACGCGTGTGGCGGCGTATGCGCTTGTTCGACGTGCCACGTGATCGTGCACGAGGGCCTGGATAGTTGCAACGAAGCCACCGACGCGGAGCTGGACCAACTCGACGAGGCGCCCGGAGTGACGCCGAAGTCGCGCCTCGGTTGCCAGTGCGTGCCGGACGGCACCAAAGATATCGTCGTCGAGATTCCAGAGTGGAATAAGAATTACGCGAAGGAAGCCGAGCACTAGAAACTTACGACGTGAAATGACGCCGCGGGTACATCCTGCGGCCCGCGCGAAAAATCCGGATCGAGGAGCGGGAAAGAATGCCGAACACGTTTGACTGGGACAACGCCGAGGAAATCGGCATCCAACTCTCGGAAAAACATCCCGGTGTGGACCCGCTGACCGTGCGCTTCACCGATATGCACAAATGGATCGTCGAGCTTCCAGGATTCACAGGCGACCCGAAATTATCAAACGAAGGAAAGCTGGAAGCGATTCAGATGGCTTGGCACGAAGAATTCCAAGACGGCCAGTAAACCGGTTCCGCGCATGCCGCATCCGCACGGGGTTTCGTGCATACTTTCACGTGCAACTCTCCACGCGCTCCCATTCCTGATTCCGCAGTAGTCCAAATTGTCCATCGAATCGTGCGCGCGATTCACTGCATCCAATCCGGCAATTCGCGCCGGCGTGATACATTTTTGCCTTCAAGATCGAACGTGGCGCACTGAATTTGCCGGGTCAGGAGGCACGACCATGGAAGCGGACTTGCGATTTCCGGTGGGAAAGTTTCAACGTCCGACGGCGTCGCTGACGGACACTCAGCGCGCCGAGTACATTGATGCGATTGCCGCGACCCCAGCACGTTTGAGCGAAGCCGTTCAGGGGCTGAAGCCAGAGCAACTCGACACGCGCTACCGTCCCGAGGGATGGACGGTGCGCCAGGTGGTGCATCACGTTCCGGACAGCCACATGAACTCCTACGTGCGATTCAAGCTCGCGCTCACTGAAGAGTTGCCGTTGATCAAGCCCTACGACGAAGCAAAGTGGGCGGAGCTGGGCGACGTCCGGACGGCGCCGATCGAGCCCTCGCTGGCGCTGCTGGAGAATCTGCACAAGCGATGGGTGCTGCTGCTGCGCACCCTGGGCCCAGCGGAATGGTCGCGCAAATTCCGCCATCCGGATTGGGACAGGCCCATGTCGCTGGACGATGCGCTCGCGCTGTATGCGTGGCATGGAAAACATCACGTGGCGCATATCACCTCGCTACGTGAACGCCAAGGCTGGCAATAGGAAGGCGGAATTTAGAAAAGCGAAATTGGGAAATGGAACAGCATGGAAGACACCAACCATCGGCCGACGTGGAAGACGCTATTAGCCTTCGGGATTATTTATTTTGTGTGGGGCTCCACGTTCCTCGCAATCCGAGTGGGCGTGCGCGAAGTTCCGCCGTTAGTGCTGGCGGCGATTCGCTTTTCGGTCGCGGGACTGGTGCTTTTTGGCTGGATGCTGGTACGCGGCGAACGCGCACCCAGCGGGCGCCAATGGCGGTCGGCGTCCCTACTCGGAATGATAATTTTTCTTTTCGATTATGGGTTGTTGTTCTGGGCTGAGCAGCGCGTGCCTTCGGGGATCGCGGCCGTCATGCTGGCTATGATTCCCGTGTTTATGGCGCTGTGTGAAATTATTTTCCTGCGCACGCAGCAGCTCACGATACGTTTGGCCCTGGCGCTTCTGATCGGCCTCGGCGGCGTCGGAGTTCTGATGAGCCACGCGCTAAACTTTGGCGGCGCCCCGATTGATAAATTAGGCGCGATGGCGCTGATTTTCGCGTCCATCAGTTGGTCGGTCGCATCTGTGCTGGCTCGCAAGCTGCCGCTGCCCAGTTCCAAAGTAATGAGTTCAGGCGCGCAGATGCTTACCGGTGGAATTCTTCTCACAATCGCGGCGGGCATGTTTGGCGAATTTCGAGATTTTCATCCGTGGTTGGTTTCGCGCGGAGCGTGGCTGGCGCTGCTTTACTTGATTGTCGCGGGTTCGATCATCGGATTTACCGCGTACGTGTGGCTGATTCATCATGAATCGCCCACGAAAGTCGGCACGTACGCTTACGTGAATCCGATTGTGGCCGTACTGGTGGGATATTTTCTGGGCGGCGAAGCGCTCACAACGCGAACAATCCTAGGAACTTTTTTGGTGCTGATCAGCGTGATCGTGATCACGACCACGCCGGCAAAGAAAGCGGCAGAAACGCTCTTGGCGGAAGACGCAGCCTGAAACCCGCCGGTGCCGCGCGATGCTGCGCAAATCTTAGCGCAGCTTTTCGATCTGTTGCTGGACGTGGCTGCGAAATTGCAGCGGATGCGCGACTTTGCGAAATGGATCGGAAGTTCCGCCGGTGCCGATCATCACAATGGTTCCGTAACCAAGCATCCGGCCAAGCGTAGTCTCGGTCACTTCGATGCTTTCCACTTTGTTCAGCAACATTTCGATGGTCTTGCGGCTCATCAGGCCCGTCTTGATCACCACGCGCCGGTTGGTCACCGCCATTTCCGTCGCGTTGCGCCGCACCATGCCCATCAGGATTACGATGGCGCCGCAAACGAGGAGTGCCACGCCGCCGCCTTCGGTCAGGCGCAACGAATTGGCGTCCATCCCGTGTTGGCTGAACGCATAGTAAAGGAGCAGCACTCCGGGCAAGCCGAGCAGCAGGAATCCTACGAAGAGGTGGCCGAGCATCACGATCCAATGCAGGCGCGTCTGGTAAATCACCGTTTCGCCGGGAACCAAGTTCGATTCTACGTAGCTCATCTGCGCGTACCCCCGAACCGCTCAGCCAAGGAAAAAAATCGAGGCGCCGGGTTCGTCATTCCATGAGGCTAACACAGTGGACGGGGAGTTCTCGTGTAAGCGTGGGTACAATCCGGGACGTGCGACGCAATCGGAAGGTGGCCGGCCGGCAGGCGATTGCCTGCTTGTGAATTCCGCCCGTATCTCTGATAATCTAACTACGTCCGACAGCACTTCCTCAGTGGCGCTATGGTGCAACGGTTAGCACGCGGCCCTTTCAAGGCTGAAATACGGGTTCGATTCCCGTTAGCGCTACCAATTACGAGCTGATTCAGCAGTCCCGCACCTTCCCGCATCCCCCATCATTTTGCCCGAAAAACCGCGGGCAACGCGACGCAGCGTGGTTCGCAAGCCCGCGTTGCCTTTCTGGAAACAGCCGCGCGCCTACCCACAACAAACGCCGCCGCAGCGTGTTCTACTGGATCGCAGGGTAAAGCTGTGGTCCTGCCCTGCGAAAGCCAGCTCAATTCCAGACGAGGTGATAGTCCGAATGAAAACTTTTGCTAAGATAGCCTTGATCGCTGCGGCGATCGCTTTCCTTCTCCCGTTCTCGTCGCAAAACGTTCGCGCGCAAGGCAAGCATCCGGCTTACCTGCACGCCCTTTCCGATCTGCGGGATGCGCGAGCACACCTGCAACGCCCCGACGGTGGCGCTCTGCATGCAGAAGAGCGCGCCGCCATTGAAGAGATTGACCACGCCATCGATGAAATCAAGCGCGCCGCATTCGATGACGGCAAGAACATTGAAGACCACGCTCCCGTGGATCCTCACAATCCGTGGGCCGGACGTCTGCACAAGGCCCGCGAACTGCTGGACAAGGCTCATCACGATATCGAAAAAGAAGAAGATAATCCCGAAGCGCGAGGCCTGCGAGACCGCGTGATCCTGCACATTGACCGTGCGCATCATCATGTGGACGAAGCCATCGCTATCGTTGACACGCACTAGACTCGAAAATTCGTTCCAAACACTTCCCTGGGCTGGCGAAACGCCGGCCCAGGGATCTTTATTTTCGCCCGGCCTCGCGCAACATCCGCCACGCGTGAAGAAACCCGAAATGAGGTAAAATTGGCGCCGTACTTGGGAATCAGCAAACTTCGGACGTACTTCCGCGCGCGCGATGCAGTTCGGGCGCGCAGTATTCGCAAAGGAGATTCATAGTGGCGGATTTAATGAGGACATCGAACCCGGCGCTAAACGCCAAGGCATTTCAAGGCGAAGGCGTCGGTCTGGGCGAGGCGATGACGCTGCAGGGGACCGTCAATAAGACGGGCGTGCTGCTGATCTGCGTGATCGCGACGGCAGCCTGGACCTGGAACATCTACACACATTCGCAGAATCCGTCGGCAGTGCTTCCTCTGCTGGCAATCGGTGGAATCGGCGGTTTCATTTTCGCGCTGGTGACGATTTTCAAGAAGACGTGGGCGCCGGTGACCGCGCCGATTTACGCGCTGCTCGAAGGCCTGCTGCTGGGCGGCATCTCTGCCATGTACGATGTGCGCTTTCACGGGATCGCCATTCAAGCGGTCAGCCTTACGTTCGGCACACTCGCAATCCTGCTGCTGGCATATCGTTCCGGACTGATTCCGGTTACGGAGAAGTTTAAGCTGGGCGTGGTGGCGGCGACGGGCGGAATTATGCTGTTTTATGTTGCGTCAATCGTGCTGGGATTTTTCGGTATCCACTTCACGACGATCAACGGCTCAGGACCAATCGGAATTGCATTTAGCGCGTTTGTGGTGGTGGTGGCGGCGCTAAATCTGGTGCTGGATTTCGATTTCATCGAAAGCGGAGTGGCCGCGGGAGCGCCGAAGTATATGGAATGGTATGCGGCGTTCGGGTTGATGGTCACACTGATTTGGCTGTACCTGGAAATTCTGCGCTTGCTCTCGAAGCTGCGCAGCCGCGATTAACCGCGAGCGTCACGCGACCTCCCGGCGCGGCAACCCGAAGCGCTATTCTTGCCAGCCGTTCGCGCGCGTCAGTAATTCCCGGGTGCTGCGGCCGAGCTGTATAGGTATCTTTACGGAACCGGTACTCCGCCACCAGAAATGTAACGTTTCTACCCCGCCCGGTTCGAAATGGAAATGCTAAGTTCCCCCTCCTTCCGCTAACTACTTACCTCTCAAATGTTTAGCTGGCTTCCCGGCGTGGCCTGGGAACTGCATTGTATTCACTGAATTCTGTGGCTCGCCCGCCACCTCCAGGGCGATTCGAGGGTGTGAGCGTGAAAGAACGCAATACGAATATGAGCAGCGGCCTGGGCGAAGCGGCCAGCGAGCGCGGGTTCTCGTTGGTTGAAATGAGCGTCGTAGTCATGCTGATCCTGATCATCTCGGCGATTGCGCTGATTGCTTATTTACCGACTCTGCAGGACGCGCGTTTCGACGCCGCGATGAAGGAAGTGGTCGATCAACTGAGGCAAGCGCGCGAGTACGCCATCACCAACCGTCGCTACGTGCAAGTCACCTTCCCCACTCCGGTCGTAGCCGGAGTTACGCAGTACGAGGTCACCATGCAGGTAAGGAACGATCTCACGGCCGGTGCCGGAGCGGTGGATCCGATCTTGAGCACCACTCCCATCGAATCACCGGCGCAATTTTACGTGTTCGCCGCGGCGCCGGATACGCCGGATGCCTTCGGCAAAGGCGCGGCCGTTGTCTTCGAGGGCTTGGCCGGCGGACCGGTCGGCGGAATGCTTTTCCAGAGCGACGGCGAATTGGTGGACGGAGCGACTTTTCAACCGATCAACGGAACCGTATTCATTGGCCAACCCGGCAAAAACTCGACGGCCCGGGCAGTCACGGTTCTGGGCGGCACCGGCCGCGTACGAGGCTGGAAGGGAACGGGTGCGTTATGGGCCAGGTTCTGAAGGAGCTCAGGAAAATGCGGCAAGCGAAAAGACGGCAAACGGCGAAGGGCTTCACACTCCTGGAGACGATGATCTCGCTGGTAGTGCTCGGCGTGGGCGTTCTGGGTCTGTGCGCCATGCTGGCCGACGCGCTGGCCTACATGCAGAGCTCGCAGGATGCATTCATCGCGCAGCAGAAAGCGGAAGAAGCCGCGGAAGCAATCTACACGGCTAAATATACGAATAACGCAACGTTTGCGCAGCTCTCCAACAACAGCGCGGGTAATCCCGCCGGACTTTTTCTTTCGACGCCGCAGCCGTTGCTGGTGCCCGGAGCTGACGGATTGGTCGGTACGGTCGCTGATGCCGGTGGAACTCCGGCTTATATCGTCTACCCCGGACCGGACGGAAAACTAGGCACCGCCGACGACGTCAAACAATCACTGGGAAACTTCACGCGCACGATCACGATTACTCCGGTGGCGGGTTACGCCAACAGCCTTAATCAAGTTGTGATTACAGTGAACTACATCACGGGCCGTTTCACTCGCAATTACACGTTGACTACTTACGTTTCAGCTTACTAGGACCAGGACCGCGAGGAGCAAGAATGAAGCGCCAGAGAGGATTTACCCTGATCGAGTTGATGGTCTCCATGAGCATCGTGGTTTCCGTCGTGGCCATCGCGACCGACGCGCTGATGCAGGCGGAGCATGTGACCAGCATGGTCACCTATGAAGCCAACACGCAGGAGAACCTGCGCGCCGGTATGCATTTCATGGTTCGCGACCTGATGCAGGCGGGCGAGGGAATTCCGCAAGGTGGAATCAGCATTCCCTATACCGCTACCTCGGCTGTGAATCGCCCCGGTACGTTCCCGGCCACCACATTTCCCCCCGCCTACATTACGTTGCCGGCGATCACACCGGGCTCGCAAATCGGCCAGCTGGCAACGTCCATAAACCCCTCGACCAACGCCGTGCTCACCGGAATTGCCACCGACGTCATCAACATTATCTATGCAGACAACATTCTAGTGGACCCGGCGGGACATTATCTCTACAGCTATCCAGTCGCACAAGCCGCACCCTCGGCTCCGGTTTGTGCCGGAACCATAACCGCTAGCGGTTCATCGGTCACGCTCGCACCAGCCTGTTTCACAATGCCGGGGGTAACCAATCCAATCACCGCGGGCAATTTGGTCATGTTCCACAATCAGAACGGAACGGCTCTGGAATATGTCACCAGTGTAGCCGGCCAAGTCATCAATTTTGCCGGCGGAGATCCTGCCGGCCTGAACCAAACCGGCAAGGCAAATGGAACGGTCGCGAATCTGGCAACCACTCCTGGAGTGTTTCCGCCCACGACGATCACCCGTGTGTGGATGGTAACCTACTACGTTGACTCGACGACCGCGACGGACCCGCAATTGATCCGCCAGGTAAACTATCCGAATTACCCTGCGGGCGCGCCGGTGAATCCGCCACTAGCCATCGCCGACGATATCGAGAACCTGGGTTTCAGCTACGACATCACCAGCTCCACCGATCCGGCAGGCACCTATCCCAATGGTCCCGGGAATGTCCAGACTCCCATTCTTCCCGATACGCCGGCGCAGATACGCGCGGTCAATGTCTTTCTCGGAGGCCGGTCCGAAAATACCTACACGGCCCAAACGACGCCGATTTTCCTGCGCAACAACTTGAGCACACAGGTGAGCATTCGCAGCCTTTCGTTCACCAACCAGTTCAACACGTCCGCGACGTCTACGGCACCATAGGCGCTTTCGTGAGGATCGAGGCATGACGGTTTTTTAGATTTACAAGGAGATCCGCTGTGAGAATGGAACGAGAAAAGGGCGTCGCACTGATAACCTCTCTGTTTGTTCTGCTGCTGATTTCCGCCATCGTGGTCGGCATGAGCTGGATGGTGATGACCGACCAGCGCCTCGGCGGCAATAACTCCAGCCGCGAGCTGGCCTTCTATGGCGCGGAAGCCGGCATGGAAAAAATGACCACCGACGTGGCCCAGGTGTTCGCCACCTCCGGTTCTCTCACCGCGGCCAACGTAGCCACGATCACCGCCGCTCCACCAGTCGGGCTCACGGGCATAACGTATGTGAATTCCTCCGGCGCTTCCACCTACAACCTCACTTTCATCCCGGACGCATTCGGCAATCCCGCGACGACCAACGCGACCATTTTGCCCCCGAGTCCCTACGCCGGAATGCAAGGATTGATCACGCCATTCACCATGACGGTGGCAGCGCAAAATTCTTCTTCCGGCTCGGAAGTGAAGCTGACCCGGCAAGTGCAAGTCGTCTCCATCCCCGTCTTCCAGTTTGGCATTTATTCGGATTCAGACCTCTCGTTCTTCAACGGCCCATCGTTTGGTTTCGGTGGGCGCACGCACACCAATGGAAATCTATGGCTCACCCCGAATCAGGGTCCGACTTTCATGGGGGACAAGGTAACGGTGGTCGGGCAGGTAATCCGCACGAACCTGGAAAATGGCTTCGCAGTCACGGGCGCGGGTGCCGCTTACGGCGGCGACGTCTCAATCGCTCTTTCTCCGGATCCTACGATGGCCAATGAGCCAGGCGGCGCACCGTACACCAACGCTTCGTGGCGTGAGTTGGCTATAAACGAAGGCAGCGTGACCGGAAACAGCGTTTACGGCGCCGTCAGCAACACCTTAAATAATCCCACGTGGTCTGGCACCGTCATCCCCGCCTATAACGGGCAATTACAGAACGGCGTGCCGGTATTGACCCTCACGTCCACCGCGTTGGGTGGCATCACGCCAATTTCACTCGTCCGCCGGCCTGTCCCTGGCGAACTCGCCGCGAACCCGGACACCTTCGCGCAGCAGCTATTTTCTCAAGCCACGTTGCGAGTCTTGATTGACGATTATCCGCTTCCTACGACCGTTCCCGGTTCACTCGGGGCCTGCCACACCGCCGATATGATGGTCCTCGACACCGTCACCAATGGAACCGATCCCGTTGATCTGGCGACCCTGGCGTGGGCCGCCACTTCGCCGCTGGGAATTGCCGCAAAACCGGCATGGTATACCGGCACGTTTCCGCTGCCTGTCTCCGGAAACGTCTCGGGAACGTATTCTCCTAGCAGCAACTCGTCCACGCTGCTCGCACCCGGATACTGGATGAAGGCCGGATATCCGACCATCACCGGTTGCATTAAGATCGAATATCAAGTGAATCCCGGCGGTACATGGGTCGACGTCACACAAACGATCCTCAACCTCGGCCTCACCGGCAGGAACATCAATCCGACATATAACGCAGCCGTCCTCGCCCCGAATCTTCCGGCCTTGCCTGCGGCGCAGGTTGCTGCACAGGGTCCGAGCGGCGGAGGCGTCGGGACAGTGGGCTGCAATGATCCCAGCGTGAACGCCATCATTCGTTTGGCTCGCGTGCGAGATAACCCGTCTACCGGGAGCGCCGCAAATCCGTGCGCAAACGGACTTATAACCGCCGGAAACCCGGCCACCGATTTCTGGCCGAATGCGCTATACGACTCGCGCGAAGGAGTGGACCGCGCCACCTCTGCCGCGGTGCCGATCGATGCGCAAGGCGTCATGTATTACGTGGAGCTGGATGCCAAGAACCTGGTGAACTGGTTCACGGCAAATCAGGGGGCGTTGGGCCTGGACAATAACACGGGCTACACCCTTTATTTCTCTGACCGCCGCGGCGAACAGAAAGACCCCAACGCGGTTCCCGTCGCCAAGACCGGGTCTTATGGCTTTAACGACTTTGTGAATCCCAACGACGCGGCGAACGGCTGCCCGAACAACACGCTCGACTCGGGTGAAGACTTGGAAGGCGACGGCATCTTTCGCACTTATGGCGGGACTGAGGTGTCTCCCGTCATGATTACACCGACGAACTACATGCTGCTGACTCAGAACGTGGCCAACATGACGCCACGGAATACCAATATGTGGACCGGCGCGAGCTCCACCACGGGAAACCTGCAAGGCGTTACCTACAAGCCCGCAGCCATCACTTATTCCGGTGGGCTATTTGCCAACACCAATTGCGCCCCGGCCAATTCCAACCGTCCCGATGTTACCTACGGCAACGTGCAGGAAGCCCGGGAAAATCCTCCGGTTTTCTTCCGTCGCGCGCTGAAGATCGTGGACGGTGCCTCGCTAACCATTGGAGTCTCCTGCAGCGGAACCGACGGTCTCAGCATCGTTTCTGAGAACCCTGTTTACATCCAGGGCGATTACAACGCGCCGGTGGATGACGGAACCTGGGGCGGCGTTAGCGTAGCCGCAGCAGTCGAGGGCGACGCCGTTACGTTCCTTTCCAACAACTGGAACGACATAAACTCCTTTGCTTTCCCCTACAACGTCAACAACCGAAACGCCGCGCCCACGGCTTACCGCGCTGCGATTATTTCCGGCAAAGGCATTCCATTCCCGTCCGTCGCCGGACAGGCGCAGGACTTTGGAACGGATGGCGGGGTACACAACTTCCTCCGTTTCCTGGAAAACTGGGGCTTGGTTTGCCACTACCGGGGCTCGATGGTCAGCTTTTATTACAACCGTCAAGGGGTGGGCACGTACAAGGGAACGGGCGTTTATAGTCCGCCCAGCCCGCGTGACTACAGCTTTGACACCAACTTTACCCTGGGTCCCGCGTGCTTGCCGCCGCGCACTCCGTCTCTGCGCTCCGTCAACACCATCGGGTTCTCGCAGGAAATTCTGCCGACCCAGTAACAGTATTCGTACCCCGCAGCGCGTGAAGCGGCTCCCGTACCTCCCGGGAGCCGCTTTTTTTTGCTATGTGAGCTCGCTGATTCACTGCGTGGGCAGAATGCGCACATTGAAATTTGTGTTCACGAGTGGCGGCGAGCACGTGGGCTCGACGCTGCTCGAACATAATCCCGTAAACACATCGTTGAAATCCCCCGACAGTGCCAGGCCAACCAGCGGCTCGGCGTAAAGACTGTAGCTGTGCCCCACCGGCAGTCTTTCCAGGTCGAACGAGCCGTCAAACTGGGTGGGCGGATTTGTCGCATCGCAGCTCCAGCCGCCAAGCGTTCCCGCAATCACCGAACCTGTGTCCGCGTCCACGGCGACGACGTGTGCGCCCACCATCCCGCTGACCGCCGAACCAGGCGACGGCGCAGCGAACTGCGCCAGCGCGAACGGATTCACTTGGCTTTCCGCCGTGACCGTCACCGCCGTAGGATCGGGCATCGCCATTGGAGCCGTATACAGGCCCGTCTCGCTGACAGTTCCGGAAATCGCGTTTCCATTCGTGATGCCATTCACTTCCCACAACACTGTTGTATCCGCCGATCCTGTCACCGAGGCCTGAAATTGCTGCGTCTGGCCCAGTCCGACCGCCGCGCTGGTTGGGCTCAGCAACACCGTTACGTTAGGCAACGGCGGAGTGCCTGCATTCGCGCAACCGCCAAGCGTAATCGCAATCAACGATGAAACCACCAGGACGTGTAGCCGCTTGCGCATTGATCCTGAAAATCGCGCAACGCCCGCGCTGGTGCTCCATCGCCGCGTCACGCACCCCGGCTCGCTCTTGCCGAATATATTCGTGGCCGCTCTGCATAAACGCACGCGTTGTACCAATGCTCTGCAAGGCCGTCAAACGCTCATTCATCGCAAGGGTGCCCACGCTGGAGTGGGGAAGCAGGGCCAAACCGCGCAATCGGAAATGGTTAACGACCGTTCGCAGCGCGAGCTGCCGGATCAAACTGTGCCAAACACCTCAGGAGCTCACTGACGCCAAAACCGCCGGTCCCGCAATGGCACATAACTCGACCGCGTCATTCCGATTTGGGAGCGCGCTTCCGATCGCGTGCGCCTTGTGTCTTCAGTAGCGGTTACATCCGACGCAGCACAGTAGTTGACACCGGCGATGCCCCGCCGAATAATGCGCCCATGTCCAAGCCCGAAACCGTGCGGCGGATCAAGAGCTACTCAGCCGAAAACGGCTACGTGTATCAATATCAATTTCAGGATGTACATCCATCGCACCGCGATGCGGCTAAAGGAAACGAATTCATCTATTACGTTTCGGCGGACCGCAAAACCATGTTCCCGATCCGCATCTTCGTCCGCCGCGAAGCCCTCGATCAATGGACCAAGCAAACCGGCCGCGTTCTGACTGGCACCGAAGAGTACGCCGTGGCCAAGATGCGCTTGTTTCAAGCGCTCGATGAAGTCACAGACTTTTCCACCACGCGCCCCGAACTCACCGTGGACGCATCGAACCTGCCATCGTTGCTGGAACGCTTGGATTTGTAATTCGTCATGCGCACGCTTGCTTGAAAACCAGTGAACCGTAATCACACTACCGGCGTCTGGCTAAACGAGGCAGTGATGGATGCACTGGCAGGCAGTTTTCCAGAAAGCACGGTGATTCGGGAAGAATCGCTCGCGCGCGAATTCGAGCGGCGCCTGGCGGATTGTCCCAAGCTAGCCTATTGCGTTGCGCTGGGCGTAATGCACAACACGGCGGAAGCCGAAGACGTCGCGCAGGAAGCCATGCTGCGCGCCTATCGCAACTTTCATCGCCTGCGCGACCGCGAACGATTTCGCGGCTGGCTGGTACGGGCGACTTTTCGCCTGGCACTCGATCGCATCCGCTCGAAAAGGCGGCGCGAACGGCACGAGGACGATGCAATACGCGCAGCGATTAACGCTCAGACTGAGGCCAGCGTCGAAAATGTCGTTGTCTCGCGCGAATTCGAACGCCAGGTGGCGCAGGCGCTCGACGCGCTTCCGGACAAACTGCGGATCGTAATGGTGCTCGCGGCCATCGAGGGTTACAACACGCGCGAGGTCGCGAAGCTGGCCGGCCTGCCCGAGGGCACTGTGAAGTCGCGATTGTTTCTGGCGCGAAAAAAGTTGGCGGAGAGTCTGCAATGTCTTGCGAAAAATACGCCGGCTGGATGACCGACGCGGCGCTCGACGAGCTGCGCGCCGAACGCGAGTCAGAAGTGTTGGCGCACGCCATGGAATGCGATGCGTGCCGTGCGGCGCTCAGACACGCACGGACGGTGCGCGCCTTCGTGGACCGCGGCGTAGAATCACTCGTCACCGGCGAGCCGTCGCTGCAGTTCGCCGCGCATCTGCGGCGACGTATCGCGCATGAATCCGAGCCGGCGCGTTCCCCGTGGGCGGCGTGGGCTCCGGTGATCGCGAGCGCCCTCGCGCTTGCCGCGGTTCTGGCAATCGTGGTGGCGCGCAGACCCGTTCACAATGTCTCCAATTCGAACGTCGCTTCCGCCGTGAATCCATTTTCAGTGCCATCCGAAACGGTAACTGGATCTGCCGCGACGCCACGCCGTACCGAACGGACTGCGAGCAAGCGCCGTTCCGAGCGTGGCGCGCAAGCGCGTAGCGCCGCAGCTGCGCTCTCGGAAATTATTGTGCCGCAGGGCCAACTCGCCGCAGTGGCACAGTTGAGCGCCGCAATTAATTCGGGTCGAGTGGATGGCAATCAGCTTCTGGCCGCGCAGCAAGACTACGAGAAGCCTCTGGAATCAAACCCCATCGAAATCGCGCCGCTGGAAATCCCCGCCCTAGGCGATCCCGCGGATAAACCTGCAGACTCGCTTCTATTCTGAACGAAAGCCTTGCGAACGACGTCTTCATCTATAGAAAGCCGGAATCAATGCGTCATTGGAGGTTTTTTATGAAAATTGCACGGTCGCTCACCACCTTCGCGTTGCTTTTTATGTGCGCACCGCTCCTGGTTTACGGCCAGGGAACCAAGGCATCGGACGCTCCGGAAAATGCAAAAGCCGAGCCGTCAACGCCCGTCAAGTTGCTGATCGTTCTGTCCGAGTACGACGGCACGAAAAAAATCGCCAATCTTCCCTACACGATGCCTCTCATCGTAGGGGATAAGCCCAGCGGGGCTTATTCGACCCTGCGGATTGGGGTGAAGGTTCCCGTGAAGACCGGCGAATCGAAAACCGGCGACACCCAGATTCAATACATAGATGTAGGCACGAGCATCGATGCTCGGGTGTCGCATGCCGATGGCGGGAAATACCAGGTTGATTTAAAGGTGGACCGGTCTTCGTTGTACGTAGCTGCCCGCGGTCAGGATGGCAAGGTCTTCGGAAAGGAATGGTCAGGCGGAGAAGCGCCTCCGACCACTGAGCCTATTGTGCGGCAGTATCGCGGAGACGTGGGAATGTCTCTGCGCGAAGGGCAAACTTCCGAAGGAACCGTCGCAACGGATCCTCTCACGGGCCACATTTTCAAGGTCGAGGTCACTCTGAACATGGCGAAGTAACTTAGGAATCCGGCAGTTCGAGCACGGCAAGCCTGGGCCCGTCGCGGCCGAGATTCCGCTGTATTTTTAGGGTCGCGGTTCGAGACCCAGCAAGACAACAACGTTACGCCTTCGCCAGCGCCGCGTGCAGTGCCGCTTCTAAATTCTCGTAGCGGAACGCGAAGCCGTACTGCTGCAGGCAGACGGGCTGCACACGCTGACTGGAGAGTAACAGCGCATCCGCCATTTCGCCCAGCGCGAGACGCAACACGAACGCCGGTGCTGGGAATATTGCCGGCCGATGCAGCACGCTCGCCAGGACCCGCGTGAATTCGCTGTTGCGTACCGGCTCCGGCGATACGACATTCACCGCTCCATTCCAACGCGCATCATCTATCGCCGCGCGCAGCACCCGCACCGCATCTTCCAGCGCGATCCAGGACATCCATTGCTTCCCGCTTCCCAGCCGCCCGCCCGCACCGAATTTGAATGGCGTCAACATGCGCGGCAACGCGCCGCCATCCAGCGAAAGAACGATTCCGAACCGCGCTATCACTGTGCGCATGCCTGCGCTCGCTGCGCGCGTCGCTTCACCTTCCCACGCCCGGCACAAGATCGCCAGGAAGTCGTTGCCGCAGCCGCTCGTTTCCTTCAAAGCTTCATCGCCGCGATTTCCGTAATAGCCCGTCGCCGAGGCGCAGACAAGAACGCGCGGCGGTTGCCTCAAATGCGATAGAGCATCCACGAGCACGCGTGTGGAATCCACGCGGCTGCTGCGCAGAATCGTCTTGCGTTTCGATGTCCAACGTCCGCCCCCGATGCTCGCGCCATTCAGATTCACGACGGCGTCGAAGCCTTCCATGGCCGGCACGTCCACCAGCGCGCTCAATGGATTCCACTGCACATCGCCCGTCGCAGCTTTGCCGCCTGGGCGCACGAGGTGGCAAACTGCGTGGCCGTCCGCGCGCAGCGAACCAGTAAGCGCAGCTCCCATCAGCCCGGAGGCGCCTGATATCAGAACTCTCATCGGACATCCCCATGAATGAATCGCGTGTCACTGCCAGTAACATTAACCTACGGCTCTCCGCCAGTGCCGTCAAGCGAACACCGGCGGCTCACTCTATTCCGTCGCGCGTCGCATAGCGTTCGCCTCTCGCGCGAAACATTTCGTAACCAATCGAGGACTCCCGCACCCGTGTAGTATAGAATTTGCAATTCTGCAACGAGGTGTGAATGGCTGTCAGAACCCGGCGACTTCGCAGCGCAATCATCCTGGCCAGCATCGTCGTATTTCCCGCCGCAATTTCGCGCGGCACGCAAGATAATCCCGGCATCCGTGGGTTTGCGCCCGCGCGCGTCGCCGCCGAGCGCGCGCTTGAGCAGCAGATGCGCGCGATCCCCGATCCCGCACGCGCCGAAAGTAATTTGCGCCACATCACCAGCGAACCGCACATGGCCGGCACCGAAGCCAGTCACCGTGTGGCGGAATGGTTGCGCGACCAATACCGCAGCTACGGGTTCGACACCGAAATCGTCAGCTACAGCGTGTGGCTCGCGCAGCCGCGCGAGGTGAGGCTCGAGCTGACGGCGCCGGACAAAAAAACTCTGGCGACTCCCGAGCAGCCTTTCGCGGTGGATCCGGACACTTCCGACAGAAATATCGTCGCCGGCTTTAACACTTTCTCGCCGTCGGGAGACGTAACCGCCCCCGTCGTCTACGTGAATTACGGAATGCAGGCGGATTACCGCGAGCTCGATAAGCTGGGAATCAGCGTCGCGGGAAAAATCGCGATCGCGCGCTATGGCGGCTGCTATCGTGGCATCAAAACGAAACTCGCCGAAGAGCACAAAGCGCTCGGCTTGATAATTTATTCCGATCCCGAAGACGACGGCTACGTTGCCGGCGATGTGTTTCCGAACGGCCCGTGGCGGCCGATGAGCGGCATCCAGCGCGGCTCCATCGAATATACGCAAATATATCCTGGCGACCCGCTGACGCCCGGAGTGGCTTCGACGCCGAACGCTAAGCGCCTCGCGCCTGGCGAGGCTGCAAATCTTCCGCGCATTCCTACCATGCCGATCAATTCGCAGGACGCCTTGGCGATCCTCGAAAATCTCGCCGGCCCGCACGTCCCGCGTCAGTGGCAAGGCGGCTTGCCGTTCACCTATCACTTCGGGCCAGGCGGGGCCGTCGCGCACATGAAGCTGGTTATGGATTATCAGCAGCGCACGCTTTACGACGTCGTTGCCAAGCTGCGCGGCGCAAACGACGGCGAGTGGGTCGTCCTCGGCAATCATCACGACGCCTGGGTGTACGGCGCGGTAGATCCCGGCAGCGGTACCGCGACCATGCTTGAGACCGCGCGCGCCTTTGGCGAACTGGTTCGCGCTGGCTGGAAGCCGCGGCGCACTATCGTCATGTGCGAATGGGATGGCGAAGAGCCCGGCCTGATGGGCTCAACCGAATGGGTGGAAGCAAATCGCGCCGAGCTGCAAGCGAAAGCCGTCGCGTACTTGAATACGGACGTTGGTGTCGCCGGACCAAATTTCACAGCGTCGGCGACGCCTTCGCTGAAGCAATTGGTACGCGAAGCCACCCGTGAAGTGCAGGACCCGCGCGACGTGCGCAGCATCTACAACCTCTGGCTCGATCGTGCCACGCGTCAGCAGGAAGAGCCAAGCGGTATCGCACGCCCACCAAGCGCGAAATTCACCGCTTCAGGCGAAGCTCCCATCGAAGCCTTGGGCGCGGGTTCGGATTTCTGCCCGTTCTTCGACCACGCCGGTATTCCTTCACTTGACGCCGGGTTCATCGGCGATTACGGCGTCTACCACTCGATGTACGATGATTTTTACTGGATGAAAAAATTCGGCGATCCCACTTTTGAATTTCACGTCGCGCTGGCGAAAATCCTCGGCACTCTGGCGCTGCGGCTGGATGAAGCCGATACGCTGCCGTTCGACTACTCCGCGTACGCCGCGGAAATTTCGCGCGCCGCAAGCGATCTCGCCACCCGCGCAGCCAAACAGGGAATTGGCGCCGCCGATGTGCCCGCAGTCTCCGACGCAGCCGCGCAACTCACCGCGTCCGCTGCCCGCGCATCGCAAGCGTTGCAGCAACGGGCAAGCGTCTCACCCAATCCCGCCAAGCAAAATGAATTGAACCGCGATCTAGTCAGCGTCGAACAAGCCCTGCTGGCTCCAGAAGGCCTCGCCGGCCGCACCTGGTACAAACACACCATCTACGCCCCCGGGACCTACGCCGGATATGCAGCCGAAGTCCTGCCCGGCGTAAACGAAGCGCTCGACCGCCAGGACTCAGCCACCTTTACCCGCGAAGCCGCTGCCCTAGCCGCAGCTTTACATCGCGCTTCCACCCGCCTCGACGAGATCGCCCGCGCGGCGTCCTCGCCCGGTCAATAGCCAACGCCAATGCACTGGATGAATACTGCCTACGAAGCGAAAGATTCTGATCCGCGTACTTCGCGATTGGGGGAAACAGTGTTGATTCGCAGAATTGCTATTCTAGTTGTGGGTTTATTGCTATGGGCCGGCAGCGTGGTCGCGCAGGCGAAGCCGGATTCGCCGGAATTTGACGTCAAAGAGCATTACACGAAATACGAATACCGCATTCCCATGCGCGACGGCGCGCACTTGTTCACCGCCGTGTACGTCCCGAAAGACAGTTCGCAAACGTACCCGTTTCTGATCAACCGCACGCCGTACAGCGTCGCGCCCTACGGCGTCGATCAATACCGCACGCAACTCGGCCCCTCGCCCGACTTCGACAAAGCCGGCTACATTTTCGTGATGCAAGATGTCCGCGGGCGCTACATGTCCGAAGGCACGTTTGTCGAGATGCGCCCCCACATTGACGTCAAGAAATCGAACAAAGACGTGGACGACAGCAGCGATCTGTATGACACGATCGAATGGCTGCTGAAAAACGTGCCCAACAATAATGGCAAAGCCGGCATCTGGGGCATTTCGTATCCGGGATTTTACACTTCGGCGAGCATGATCGATTCTCATCCGGCACTGAAGGCCGCATCGCCGCAGGCGCCAATGACCGATCTATTCAAGGGCGATGACGCATACCACGGCGGCGCGTTCATGCTCGCCGCAAATTTCGGTTTCTACGCGTATTTCCGGCCGCAGGCGAATCCGCAGCTGCCCCCGAAGGTGCGCGTGCCATTTGATTTCGGCACGCCCGATGGCTATGAGTTTTTTCTCCACGCTGGCACCCTGGAAAACCTGGGCAAGCTGCTGGGCGGCCAGCAAGCGCTCTGGCAGGATCAGGTGCACCACGATACTTACGACGACTACTGGAAGTCGCGCAATCTCGCTGCACACACCCGGAACATTCACTGCGCGGTGCTAACCGTGGGCGGCTGGTTCGACGCCGAAGATTTGCAAGGCCCGTTCACTTTGTTTCACGCGATTGACCGCGACGACCCCGAAATCTTCAACGCGCTGGTGGTAGGCCCTTGGGTGCACGGTGGATGGGCGCGCTACGACGGGGACCACCTGGGTCGCGCGAGCTTTGCGGCGAACACAGCAGACTACTATCGCAAAAACATTCTGTTTCCTTTTTTCGAGCAATACTTGAAAGGGAACGGCAACGCAAAATTGCCGAAAGCCTATGTGTTTGAGACGGGCACCAATGTCTGGCGGCAATATCCGGCATGGCCGCCTAAAAACACGGAGACCAAGACGCTTTATTTTCACCCGAACGGCGTTTTGTCGTTTGAACCACCGAAAGACGAAGCCGCGGCGTCCGACGAATACGTGAGCGATCCCGCGAAACCGGTGCCGTTCGTGAACTACGTGGCGCAGGAAGTGCCGCAGGAATACATGGTGTCTGACCAGCGCTTCGCGGCCAGCAGGCCGGACGTGCTCACCTATCAGACCGAAGTGCTGCAAGACGATGTGACGATCCTGGGTCCCGTGTCTCCGCGGCTTTTTGTTTCCACCAGCGGCACGGATTCCGATTGGGATGTGAAACTGATTGACGTCTATCCGCCGGATTATCCGCCGAGCAAATTGGACGAGCCAAGTCTGGAAGCAAAAGGCAAGCCGCTGACGGATGTGCCGGCGCCGCAGTTCACCATGGGCGGATATGAGCAATTGGTGCGCGGTGAACCGTTCCGCGGAAAATTCCGGCACAGTTTGGAAACCCCTGAGCCGTTCGTCCCGGGCAAGGTTGAGGAAGTGAGCTTCGCGATGCAAGACGTAAACCACACATTTCGCCGTGGCCATCGCATCATGGTGCAAATTCAAAGCTCGTGGTTCCCACTCACCGATCGCAATCCACAGGCGTTCCTGAACATACCGGACGCGAAACCGTCCGATTTCGTGAAGGCCACGCAGCACGTCTATCGCGCGGAGGGGCAAGCTTCCGGCATTGAGGCGAGCGTGCTTGTGCCGGCCCGTGCGGCAGCAGATAAAAACTAGTTCGCGCCGTTTCGCGGGCTTATCCGAAGGCGGTTCGTTCGGTTCGGAGCGAGCCGCTCCTGATCCAGCCAGAATGCTGCGGCCTGTGGCATCGCGTTTGCTGCCCACCTTTTGGATCGCTGCTTGATTTGTCGCTGCACCCAACGTAAATGCTCGGTTGACACATAGATACGTCCCTAGGAGCATTAAATGACCTCGAATCGGCGTGCTTCCCTTTCACTCCTGATCCCATTTGTCATAATTGCGGTTTTCATTTTCTGGATGTCTGCTCCGCTTTTTGCGCAAAGCACCACCGCCGCCGGAAGTATTCAAGGAACTCTGACGGACCCCAGCGGTGCTGTCGTGGAGGGCGCCAAGATCACCATCACGAACAAAGACACCGGCCAGACTCTCCACGTCACTACCTCCTCGGCCGGCACATACAATTCCGGCGCCCTGGTGCCGGGCGATTACGCAGTTCGCGCCGAGGCCGCGGGGTTCAAGACCACGGAAGCAGGCGTCGTCGTGAAAGTGGGCGTCGTCTCAGGCGTGAATCTCAGCCTCCAGGTCGGCGCAGCAAGTACCGTCGTTACCGTTGCGGAGCAAACGGTGACGGTCAACACCGAGCAGCCCAGCGTCCAGGGTGTTTTGAACAAGGACCAGATCGAAAACCTGCCGGTCAACGGACGCAACTTTTTGGATCTCGCCCAGCTGGAACCAGGCGTGCAAATTCAGGATGGCGCAGACTTTGATCCCACGAAAGTAGGCTTTTCTTCCATCTCGGTTGGCGGCCGCTTCGGACGCACCGCGCGCATTGAAGTGGACGGTGTGGACGTCAGCGATGAAACCGTGGGCACCACCACGGAAAATATTCCCGCCAGCGCCATCGACGAATTTCAGATCAGCCAATCCACTCTCGATCTTTCCAACGAACTCACTTCCTCCGGGGCCGTAAACGTCACCACCCGCGCCGGATCAAATAACTATCACGGCGAAGGGTTCGCATTGTTTCGCGACAGCGTTTTCTCCGCAGCTTTGCCTACGCCTCCGCCTCCGCCCACGCTTGAGTCGCCATATGCCAGGAATCAGGACGGCGGCAATTTCGGAGGCCCAATCCTGAAGGACAAAGTCTTTTTCTTCCTCGACGCAGAACATACCAATCAAAATCTCGCGGCGCCCGTCGTAGCGGCCGCGCCGTTCACTCCCTATTCGGGAAACGTCAATAGCCCTTTTCGCGAGACCGACTACGACGCTCGCCTCGATTTCAACCTGTTTAAAAATGTCCGCATGTTCTATCGCTTCAGCTATTTTGACAGCCGAGCGGTAGCCACCGGCGGCACCGTCGGTTTTCAACCGTTTCAAGACAAGAACTACACCAGAACCCACGTAATCGGCGCTGATTTCACGACCAAGGGCAACTTCACGCACAGTTTCCGTTTCGAGTACCTGAAATTCATCAACAACCTGGGCGATACCGTCCTCGGCTCGGGCCTGCCGTTCGCGAATTTCCCAGTCAGCCTGAATTTCGCCAGCTTCGGCTTCCTCACCGGTCCTAACTTTCTCGCGCCCCAGCAAACCTACCAGACCGATCGTCAGTTAAAGTACGACGGCAGTAAGCTGCTCGGCTCGCACATCCTTCGCTATGGTGTTTCCTACAACCGCCTGCGCGGCGGCGGCCTATTTTCTTTCAGCGCCATCACTCCCAACGTTAGCCCGATCGGCAGCTCTGACGAGATTAGCGCCGCGAGCCCCTGTTCCGCGACGAATACGGCTATGAACTGCGGAACGAACGACCTGTTTACCTGTCCTGGTGGGCCGTCGATGCAAGGAGGTGCGTGCCCGTTAAACTACCCCGTCGACAATGTGACTCTGGGCAACGGCGAAGAATGCGACACCGAAATCCCCGCATTCAAAGCGCCGTGCAGCGGTACCCCGCCCGACAATCGCATCGGCCTTTACCTTGGTGATAGCTGGAAGATCAAGCCGAATCTGAACATCACCTATGGCGTGCGTTACGTCCGCGATACGGGGCGCACAGATAGCGACCTTCCCGGCTTTACGGGTAGTGCAGCAACCGAGCTCAACACCGTGATGCCTGGCTTGGCCAACCCGGTAAACCAGCCGAACCACAACTTTGGGCCGCAGCTGGGAATTGCCTGGGATCCGCGCAACGACGCAAAAACCGTAATCCGCGCCGGCATTGGCGTCTTCTATGAGAACGCCATCTGGAACAATGCCGAGTTCGATCGTCCCGAACGCCTCGCGAACGGCGCCTTCCTCGCCAATCCCGGGGCGTGCTCCAGCGGCGCGGGCGCGGGTGTTCCTTTCCCCGTCGCTGGCGGACCGCCCAATCTGGTATTTCTAGGCGGGGCCGACTCGGCCACAGCGAGCTTTATTTGCAGTTCGCTGATTGGCGCCACACTTGGAGCCAACGCTGGCAACTGCAGCGGGATGACTACCGCGCAATGCATCGCGACCTTCCAAACAACTTACCAAGCGGCCTCGAAGGCTGTGGGCGCGAACGCCCCGAACCCGTCATACATTCCCAATCTGATTTCCAGCGGATCCGGGATATTTCTAGGCGCGCTGGCACCTAACTATCGAACCCCTTACTCAATTCAAATGAATGCCGGGATTCAACGCGAACTGCGTCCGGGGATGGTGCTGAGCGTGGATTATCTCCGCAACGTGGCTCTACACTATTTGATCGGCGTTGACCTGAATCACAGTGGCGATGTCAGGTTCTTCAATAAATCGGCGGCCCAGCAAGCCATCGCAGCCACGCTTGCTGCGTGCGAAGCACCGACCATTGACGCTGCCATCGCAGCCTGTCCCGGGTTGCATCCTGCAACTGCCACGAGTCCAGTTGGACCCGCTACCATGGCAGACTTTGGTGGCTTCGGCCTTGATTCCGCAGCGGACCTGGGAATCAGCGGTTGCGAAACTGGCTTGGGTACCACCTATCCATGTGCCTTCACGGGCATTAATCCGGATCTAGGGCTTGTAACCTTCCTGCAGCCCATAGGCCGCTCGGTTTACAACGCCTTGGACGTGAAGCTGGTTGACAATGTGAAGACCCCCTTCCGCGGCGTCAAGTACCTAAATTTCCAGTTTGCCTATTCGCTGTCGCGCTTCACCAATTGCGGCGCTGCGCTATCCACCTCGGCGGGCACCTCTCCCGCAGCCGCCGATCAGGACTTCGTCAATCCCACCATTGACAATAATCATCCCTGCGGTTTCAGCGGACCCTCTGCTCTCGACCGCACGCATCAATTTTCCTTCGGCGGTTACGCAGACTTGCCATTGCATTTCCGGCTCGGCACGATTTTCCACTTCGATAGTCCTCTCGCTAGTGCGCTCGCCGTGCCGGAAACCGGCAGTGGTCCGGGCGAAATCTTCAGCACTGACTTCGATGGCGATGGAACTGTCGGTGACCCGGTTCCCGGAACCAAGCAAGGTTCCTTCATGCGCGGTGTCTCCTTGGGCGATCTCTCGAATGTCGTAAACAACTACAACAACACCGTCGCCAATAACCCGACTCCCGCCGGCAATGTGCTTATCAACAATGGCTTGTTTACACTAAGCCAGCTACAGGCGCTTGGAGGCGTCGCTCCGGCCCTATCACCGGTCGTTCCCGGCGAAGTAGGACTAACGTGGCTCAAAACGTTCGATATGAGCCTGACGTGGATCGGCAAGGTAAACGTGCGCGAGCGGGAACTGTCATTCGAACCCAGCGTGAGCTTCTACAACCTGTTCAATTTCGCCAACTTCAACATTCCCGGCAACGTCCTGAGCGGTATCCTAAGCGGCGGCGCAGGTTCACTCAACGGCACGACCTACGCCGACGCCAACTCTGTCCGCGTAGGCGTAGGCACCGGTGTGTTCGCCCTCGGCGCCCCTCGTACCATCGAGTTCGGCATGAAGCTGACGTTTTAGCCTCGCGCGTAGCTACGGCGCGAGCGGCAGATGCAATGCCCCGATTCTGCCGCTCGCCGCCGCTAGCACCGCCTGGGCGAAAATCGCGATCCTGCGAACGCTCATCGGATCTCGGCCACCCTGGCGGCGCGCTTCGGATACTTCACCTCGCGCAGAAACTTCGCGAACAATAGCCACCAGATCAGCAGCAGCACCACATTCGGCCAGCCCGCCTCCACCCCAAAAGGCATCCCCGTCAGCCACGCGGGGCCGTGAAAACTTCCCTGAAATAAATGCCCGTTGCCCATCTGTCCACTGTCCGGCACGCCATAAAAATAAGTTTCGCCCCAGTCCCATGCCGCGTGCAGTCCGAGCGGCATCCACAAATCGCCCGTCCGCCGCAACAGCAAGCAAGCGATCAGCCCAAACCCGCCGACGGTACATAGGCCGAGTACCGTCCAGCCGGGATTGAACATGTGCGCCGCAGCCATCAGCGCCGACGTGAATACCGCCGCGGGCCAGAATCCGATTCCTTCGGTCAGCGTAAACTGCAAATAGCCGCGATAAAGGAACTCCTCGACCATCGTTCCCAAAACGATTGCCACAGCCCACAGCAATCCATATTTCAAAATGTCCAGGCCGTGGATTCGCAACGATCCGAATGAGTAGGCGCGCGCCAGCTGCAGCACCACAAGCAGCAACGTCAATGAAACGAAGGCGATTGCGACCGTCAGCCAGAACTGGCCGCAAAACGCCCGCCGCCATGGAAACCCATAATCCCCAACGCCTCGGCCTTCGATTTTCGACATGATCCACGCCGCGACCAACAGCAGGCACAGCATGACTGCAAACGTCACGATTCCAACTGTTGGGCTGCCCGCGTCTGGCTCCTGCCCGTGCATCGCAGCGTCAGCGATCTTGATTGCGCCGTAACCTTGCGCAAAGACCAATGCGACGTAAATCAGCAGCCGCCATCCAGCGCGCAAGCCGCTCGGCCCCTTGAACATGTCGCGTGGCACTCTCGAGTCCCTCTCACAACTCTGCACCGGATACACGAATCCCACTGCATCGTCACCACAGCGGTTACCGGACGGAAGCTAGCACTGGCGCAACGCCCTGGACTATGATTGATTGCGCCAAATTCACCGCGCGCGAAAGTCTGGGAAGGCATTCAGCGAGCACCGAGGAGCAGTCCATTTCTAAGCCCTCCACCGTATTTGCTCGTTCCGCGCGCAAGATTGCCGACGCCATTGCACCGCGCGGCAAAACCCGCCATCTGCTCCAGGCTGTCGGCCTCGACCGCGAAGCGCTCCGCGATCCGGCGCTGAGAATTCCGTACGCCGACCTAATGATGCTGTCAGAGCTGGCCGCTCGAATGACCAAGGATGTTGCATTTGGCCTCCACGTCGGCGAGCGTGTCCAACAAAATTCCTACGGCATCGTGGGATATTCGGTGGTCAGCAGCGCGACCCTCGGCGAGGCGCTCCGCACTTTGCAGCGCTATTTGCCGATTTGGACAAACGTGGGCGCGTTCAAGCTTGATGTCGAGCAATCCGTCGCTCATTTCCAGTGGAAATTTTCCGATTCCTCGCTGCCCGAACCGCGTCACGATGTCGAGATGACCATGGCCGCAATTGCGCGCTTCGACCGGCTCTCGCGTCGCGCGCACTGGACGCCGCGCGAAGTCTGGTTCGAGCATGCCAAGCCCAAGGACGTTTCCGAGCACGCCCGCATTTTTCGCGCGCCCGTGCGCTTCGGTATGCCGGTCAATTCGTTGCTCCTCGACCGTAGGTTGCTCAGTCTGCCGTTAACGGGCGCCAATCCTGTAGCGCACCAAATCATCACCGACGCAGCCGAACAGCTTCTGGCGATATCTCCTGGCGCGGCCAATCTAACGCAAAGTCTCCTCAGCTTCATTCGCCAGCGCTTGTGCAGCGGAGATTTTGGCCTGCAGGACGCGTCCCGTCACCTGGGAGTCAGCCGCCGCACGCTGCAAAGAAAATTGGGCGAGCAATCCTCTTCTCATCGGCTCTTGGTCGAACAGGCGCGCCGTGATCTCTCGCGCTGCCTTCTGTTGGGATCGCAAGCCACCGCCACCGAAGCCGCCTACGCCTTGGGATTTTCCGATCCCACCGCCTTCCATCACGCCTTCCAGAGATGGCATGGCATGCCGCCGCAAGCCTATCGCGACGCCAAAAGACGCTAGCTCACGTCCATCTCCCTGGCCCGCAGCTGTGAGACACGCGGCTGAAGCACTCTGGGGCTGTGCGCCCGCGAATTCGCGTTGCACGCGCCTCCACGGTAGAATAAAGACGATGCGCGTTCGCGTTCTGTTTTTCGGCCAACTGAAGGATATTGCCGGCGTCTCGCAAGAGGACGCCGAGCTATCCGACGGCGCCCGCGTCGAAGACCTCTACGAGCGTTACGCGCGGCGTTTCCCGCGGCTCGCTGAATTTCGCCCGTCTGTCGCCGCGTCGGTAAATCAGGAATACGCCGAATGGCGCGCCGCGCTCGCGGCTGGGGACGAAGTCGCATTCCTCCCTCCCGTCAGCGGCGGCCAACAAACTGCTATTAGCGATGACATCATTCTTCTGGTGCGCGAACCCATCCAGCCGCGTGAAGTATTGCTCAACCTCAAAGCCTTCGAAGATGGCGCGGCGGTGATCTTCGACGGCTTCGTGCGCAACAATTTCAAAGGCCAACGCACGCTCTATCTCGAGTACGAAGCTTACGAACCAATGGCATACACAAAGCTGCGCGAACTTGCCACGCACATTCATACTCAATTTGGAATTCATCGCCTCGCGATCGTCCACCGCCTCGGCCGCCTGGAAGTGGGCGACACCAGCGTCTTCATCGCCGTCAGCGCGCCGCACCGTGCCGCCGCATTCGATGCCTGCCGTTACGTCATTGATACGCTGAAGCGCACCGTACCGATCTGGAAAAAGGAATTCTTCATCGGCGGCGCGGTCTGGGCCGAAGGCGAGTCGTTGCCTCAGGAAGCCAATTCCACCTCCGAAGAAACTAACTCTTAAATGAAACGAGCCATCGCCACGCTTTGCACCGCCGCGCTAGCGGGTTTCGGCGCTCTCGCGGATGTCACTCCTCCCGATCCGCAGCAGCAACAGCAGCGCCAAAAAGGCCCGATCCGCGTGCAGACGGATCTGGTGAGCATTCTCGCCAGCGTCACCGACGCCAAAGGCGAGCCGGTCATCGGCCTCGATCAGAGCGCTTTCCAGCTCACAGAAGAAGGAGTCGCCCAGAAAATCGTGCGCTTCGAACCGCAAACGAACCGCCCGCTCGACCTGGCGTTGATGCTAGACGCGAGCGGCTCCGCGGCGATCGAACTAAAAATCGAACGCGAAGCTGCCGCTCATTTTATCGAGGAAGTAGTCCGGCCCGGCGATCGCCTCGCGGTTTTTTCATTTGGAGCCGATGTCGTGCAGCTCTCCAGTTTTTCTGCTGATCTCAAGCAATTGGACAGCGCGGTGCGCCGGGTGGACACCAGCCCGGATATGGGCACCTCGCTCTACGACGCCGTAGTCCTCGGCTCGCAATCCGTCCGTCGCCAGGGCGCTGAACGCCGCCGCGCGCTGGTAATCATCACCGACGCCGGGGAAACCACCAGCGTCTCAAAATTTGAAGATGCGCGCCGCACCGCGATCGCCTCGAACATCTTGCTCTATACTGTGGTGGTGCGCCCGATGAAATCCGACGCCGGATGGAACACCGCCGGCGAGCACGCCATGTCTACCATCACGGACAGCGTCGGCGGCGCCATGTACTATCCGACCGATCTCGCCGAGCTGGGCGCGATTTTCGACCGCATCAATCGCGAACTGCGCACGCAATATCTGCTCGGCTATTATCCCAATCCCACGCCGCCGCCGGGTAGCGACCGCCACGTGGGCGTCACCGTGAACACCGGAGATACCGTTCGTTATCGCAAGGAATATTTCACCGCCGGAGTGGCGCAATAATCCCATGAACCAATTTCTCGATGTCGCCATCGCCGCAGCTCGCGAAGCCGGCGCCGTGCTGCTCGCTGAACATAGCCGCCCGCAAAAAATCACCTATAAAGGTGACGTGGATCTGGTCACCGAAACCGACAAGCGCTCCGAGGCCATCGTCGTGGGCCGCTTGCGCCGCGAATTTCCGGACCATCGCATCGTTGCTGAAGAGGGCTCCGGCGGCTCGTCCGCGGATTCGCGCTACGAATGGCACGTGGACCCGCTCGATGGCACGACGAATTTCGCGCACGGCTATCCGTGTTTTGCAGTCTCCATTGGGCTGCTCGAAGATGGCGTGCCGCTGGTCGGAGTGGTCTTCAATTCGGTCGCGGACGAACTGTTTTCCGCAGCACGTGGCCAGGGCGCTTACCTAAACGCGAAACCAATTCGCGTTTCCAGCGCTGAGCGCATGGCCGTCAGTCTCGTCGCCACAGGTTTTCCCACGCACAAGCGCGGCGACAACGTGAACATCCATTACTACTGGCATTTCACCCTGAATTCGCACGGAGTGCGCCGCGACGGCTCGGCAGCTCTCGATCTCTGCTCGGTCGCCTGTGGCCGCTTTGAAGCCTTCTGGGAGTTCGGCCTGAAATCGTGGGACACATCCGCCGGCATCCTGATCGCCAGCGAAGCCGGAGGCAAGGTCACCGACCTGCGCGGCGGCCCCTATCGTCCCGGAGGTCCGGATCTGCTGGTAACCAACGGCCACATCCATGCCGAGATGCAACAAATGATGGCTGAAATCGCCACGCGCGCAAATAACAAGCTGTAGCAGACCCAAATCAATGCGACTTGGCGCTTTCTCCTCGGCGAGGCTTGCCTCGCCGTCGCTGCCGCGCAAAAAACCGCTGGCGCTCCGAACAGCGCCGTTACGAGGGGTTCCAATGCAATACACGTCGCACGACGCGCAATGATTGACGCCCCGCACGCGCAATGCTAGCGTGGCTCAACCTCCTTGATGCGCGCCGTTGACATCATCCGTAAGAAACGCGACGCCGCGGAACTGTCCCGCGAAGAAATCGCATTTCTAATTGATGGAGCCACCCACGACCGAGTCCCGGATTATCAATTAGCCGCGTTCCTGATGGCCGTCTTTTGGCGCGGCATGACGCGCGCCGAACTCGCCGCGCTCACTGAATCCATGCTCAATTCGGGCGAAGTGTTGGATTGGTCCGATCTTCCCGCGCCCAAAGTGGACAAACATTCCACCGGCGGCGTGGGCGACAAAACTTCTCTCGTAATCGCTCCTATCGTCGCTGCGGCCGGCCTCTACGTTCCGATGATCAGCGGACGCGGCCTCGGCCACACCGGCGGCACGCTCGACAAACTGGAATCCATTCCCGGCTTCAACGTAAATCTGCAGCTTGAAGAATTCCGCCGCACACTGGCGCTCGCTCACTGCGCCCTGATCGGCCAAACTCCCGAAATCGCCCCAGCCGATAAAAAGCTTTACGCGCTGCGCGACGTCACCGCCACAGTCGAAAGCCCGTACCTGATCACCGCTTCCATCATGAGCAAGAAAATGGCGGAGGGAATTGACGCCCTTGTGCTCGACGTAAAAACCGGTGACGGCGCATTCATGAAAAAGCAGAAAGACGCCGAATATCTCGCCGAGCTGATGGTCGAAACCGGCGTGCGCGTGGGCAAGAAAGTTGTCGCGCTCATCACCGACATGGAGCAACCTCTCGGCCGCAAAATCGGCAACTCTCTGGAAGTGGAGGAATGCATTGAAATTCTCGACGGAAAGGGTCCGGACGATCTGCGCGAGCTGTGCCTGGAACTTTCGGCCTGGATGTTCGTCCTCGGCGGCAGTTCGAAATCCGTCGCCGCAGGCCGCGCGCTCGCTGCGGAAATGATTGCTTCCGGGCGCGCGCGTGATACATTCCGCGAAGTGGTTCGCTTGCAAGGAGGCGATCCGCGAGTGATTGAGGATCCCAGCCGTCTGCCGCACGCGAAACGCAGAGCGCAAGTGGATGCGCGCCGCGCGGGATATGTCACCGCGATTCACTGCGAGCAGGTGGGCGTAGCCAGCATGCTGCTCGGCGGCGGAAGAGAAAAAAAGGAAGACTCGGTGGACCCGGCGGTAGGCCTCGTGCTCGAAAAAAAAATTGGCGACGCAGTAAAGGCCGGCGAAAATCTCTGCACAGTGCACTACAATTTGGACGCGCGCCTCATCCCAGCCGTGCGTCTGCTCTCCGAAAGTTTCGAAATTGGCGACCAAGTTCCGCCTGCCGCTCCGCTGGTGCGCAAAATCATTGGCGCGGGAGAATTCTTGTGACCCGGGACGGTTTTAAAGGAGGCTCCTGCGCATGCACCGCCTGGTAGGCGTATTGGGAATGCTCACCATGATGGGATTCGCATTCCTGCTTTCCACCAATCGCCGCGCCATCCGCGGAAAGACGGTTGCCTGGGGCCTCGGACTGCAAATCGTCTTCGCTTATCTCGTAATCAATTGGACCTACGGCCAGTGGATTTTTCAGAAGGCAGGCGCCGGCGTGAACTGGGTCCTTGATTTCGCATTCTTCGGCTCTCAATTTGTTTTCGGCGACCTAGGGAAAAAAGGCTCGCCTATGGGCTTTTTCTTCGCCTTCCAGGTGCTGCCCACCATCATTTTCATCGCCGCGGTTTTTGCGCTCCTCTATTACTACGGAGTAATGCAATTCATCATCAAGCAGGCCGCGCTCGTCATGACTGGCCTGATGGGTGCGAGCGGCGCCGAGTCGCTCAACGTCGCCGCCAGCATTTTCATGGGCCAGACGGAAGCGCCTCTCACCATCCGCCCCTATCTCCCCGAAGTCACTCAATCCGAACTGATGACCATCATGACCAGCGGAATGGCCCACGTTTCCGGCGGTATGATGGCCGCTTACATCGCCTACGGCGTCGAAGCCAAGCACATCCTGGCCGCCGTGATCATGACTGCCCCGGGCACAATTCTGCTTTCGAAAATGATGGTGCCCGAGACGGAAGTACCCGTAACCTCCGGAAAAGTGGAACTCGCGCCCCTCGAACGCGACACGAATGCTCTCGGCGCGATCTCCCGCGGCACCGTTGACGGCCTGAGCCTCGCTTTGAACGTCGGCGCGATGCTGATCACTTTCATCGCGCTGATTTATCTCGTGGACGGAGTTTTCGGCGCAGTGCACAACGGCCTCGCGCACCTCGGCGTCACCTGGTTTCCCTCCAGCGTCGAACAAATTTTCGGCTATCTGTTCTCGCCGATCGCCTGGGTCATCGGGATTCCCTGGCACGATTGTCACACCATTGGAAACCTGCTCGGCCTGCGCATGGTGACGAACGAACTCGTCGCCTTCCAGCGCCTCGGGCCGATGAAGGACGCGCTCGATCCGCGCTCCTTCACCATCGCGACGTTCGCGCTCTGCGGTTTCGCGAATTTCAGCTCTATCGGAATTCAGATCGGCGGCATCGGCGCCCTCGCGCCCAATAAAAAAGCAGACCTGGCGCGCCTGGGCGTTCGCGCCATGCTCACCGGGACCATGGCCAATCTCATGTCCGCCTCTATCGTCGGGATCATGATGCGATGAGCGCGGCCCGCACAAAATCCTCAGCGCGCGATTTAGCATTTTCGCGTGCCGATTGGGCCGCGAAATTCATTCTTGCGAAAACCAAACTGCGCCCGAAAATCGCGTTGGTCCTCGGCTCAGGACTCGGCGCCTTTGCCGACGAGCTGCAGGAAGCAACGCGCATCCCCTACGAAGAAATTCCCGGCTTCCCGCGTTCCACCGCGATCGGTCACGCGGGCCGCCTGGTGATCGGCAAAGTCGGAAATATTGCAGTCGCCGCAATGCAGGGCCGCGTCCACTTCTACGAGGGCTACACCGCGCAGCAAGTCGCGTTCCCGATGCGCGTCCTGGGCCGCCTCGGCATTCGCTCTGCGATCCTCACCAACGCCGCCGGCGGCATCAATCTGCAATACACTCAGGGCGGGCTCGTCGTCATCAGCGATCACATCAATCTGCAGGGCATTAACCCGCTGATTGGCCCGAACGACGACCGCTTCGGCCCGCGCTTTCCAGATTTGACGCAAGCTTACTGGAAGCCCTATCGCGAAATCGCTCTGGCCGAAGCCAAGAAGCTCGGAATTAATGTTCCGGAAGGAGTGTACGCCGCGCTCGCCGGGCCAAACTACGAAACGCCCGCAGAAATCCGTTATTTACGTACGATTGGAGCCGATTTGGTGGGTATGTCCACCGTGCCCGAAACGATAGCGGCGCGGCACATGGGAATTCGCGTGCTCGGAATTTCCTGCGTCACCAATATGGCTGCGGGCATTCTCGACCAAGTGCTGGATCACAAAGAAGTGATGGAAACCGGCGAGCGAGTGAAAGGCCAGTTTATCGCGCTGCTGCGTGCCGTGCTGCCGCGCATCGCCGCCGATCCCAAGTAAAGGAAAGCAAAAATACATGGGCGAATATGACGCGCTAGTCACAGCAGCGACGCAGGCGTTCCACAACGCCTGCGCCCCAATCTCCAATTTTCGCGTTGGCGCGGCCGTGCGCGCAAAATCCGGCCGCATCTTCGCCGGCTGCAATATCGAAAACGCCACGCTCGGTCTGACCTGCTGCGCCGAACGCGTCGCAATTTTCAAAGCCGTCTCCGAGGGCGAACGCGGCTTCGATGCCATCGCGGTTGTCACCGACGTGGATCGCTTGACGCCGCCCTGCGGCTCCTGCCGCCAAATCATCTGGGAATTTTGCGGCGACGTGCCAGTGCTGCTGGCCAATCTGAAGGGAAAAGTGGAGCACGAAACATCCGGAAAGCTCCTGCCGCGCGCGTTCGATGCTTCGTTTCTATAGAAATGCAAAGGACCCGAGCGAGACGACCACAAAAATCTCCGCCGTGTGGCGTTTGTTTTTGAATTTGTAGCGGCCGCCTGCTTTTGCCTTTTAGGCGGGCGTCTTTGATTTTGCTTTGGTAGCGGCGCACTTGGGTGCGCCACTCAACAATCGCAGCGCATGCATCGAGTTCCGTAATGCTACAAAGCAGTTTCACAAAAAGGACGAAATGACCGCGAGTCCAAAAATGTTGCCCCTCCGCCGTAAAGTCCAAAGTGTTATCACTCGCTTTTATGAGTGTTCATCAGTGTTCATCAGTGGTGCTTTTGTTTTTTTCCACCTTTTCTCAGCCGCGCCATCCACGTCCGCCCAGGAAAAAATAGACTTGCTCGTAACCAACGGCACGGTAATCACTATGGACTCTCAGCGTCGCGTCCTTGAAGACGCCGCCGTAGCCGTGCGTGGCGATTCCGTCGTAGCGGTTGGCGCCAGCGCCGAACTGACGTCAAAATACGCTCCCGCTAAAGTCATCGACGCGCATGGCGCGATCGTAATGCCCGGCCTGATCAACGGCCACACCCACGCCGCCATGAGTCTGTTCCGCGGCATCGCAGAAGATTTGTCCCTCGACGATTGGCTGCACGCCTACATCTTTCCCGCCGAAGCGCGCAACGTCACCGAAGATTTCGCCGCCTGGGGCACAAGCCTGGCAATTCTGGAAATGCTGCGCGGCGGCGTCACTACGTACGCGGACATGTACTATTTCGAAGATGCCGTCGCGCGCGTCACCAAAAAAGCAGGCATGCGCGGAGTTCTCGGCGAAACCATCATCGATTTCCCCGCTCCGGACAACAAATCGCTGCCGCAAGCCTTCGACTACACCCAAAAATTCCTCGACCACTGGAAAGGCGATCCGCTCATCGTCGCCGCCGTCGCTCCGCATTCCATGTACACCTGCTCGGAGAAAACTCTGCAGGGCGCGGCGGACCTGGCCCGCCGCAACAATGCGCCGATCGTGATTCACATCGCCGAAGCTCCCTTCGAACTCGAGCAAAGCCGCAATAAATATGGCCTCACTCCCGTCGCCTATCTTTCGCGCGCCGGCGTTCTGGGTCCGGACGTAATCGGTGCGCACTGCATCCTGGTGGATCAAGCGGACATCGCCACGCTCGCGCACTTCGGCGTGGGCTGCGTTTACAATCCTTCCAGCAATATGAAGACTGCAGCGGGAGTGATGCCCATCGTGGAAATGCTGGCGGCCGGCGAAGCGATCGGCCTCGCCACCGACGGCGCCGCCAGCAACAATAATCTCGATATGTTTGAGGAGATGGATCTCGCGCCCAAGCTGCAGAAACTTGCGCGCATGGATTCGCGCGCGCTTCCCGCCGAGCAAGTCGTCGCGCTCGCCACCATCACCGGCGCCCGAGCTCTACATCTGGAAGAACAAATCGGCTCGCTCGAGCCTGGCAAGAAAGCGGATTTAATTCTGGTGGACACTTCCGCCGCGCACGCAACGCCCATGTACAACGTCTATTCGCAGCTCGTCTATGCGTTAAAGGCAAGCGACGTGCGCACGGTAGTCATCGCGGGTAAAATCGTGATGCAGGATCGCCAGATGTTGACGCTGAACGAATCCGAAATCCTGGCCAAGGCGCGCGAATACCAAAAACAAATCGCTGCCTCCGTCGCAAGACCAGCCGCAAAATAAACGTCAGCGTTGCCCCTCACGCTCCGCCGGGCCGGGCCGAATTCCGCTGCCGTTGCAGCTTCAGAGCCATCGAACGCAACGTCTCCGGTACATTCTTATTCGCGGCGAGCTGTTTTAGGTCGGTTGGCGTCAAGTGCGGCAACAAATGCAGGCTAACATCGAGAGGGGATTTTGGATTCTTGGTCAGGTTTCTGGTCACCACGTAGTTCTTCATGAAGTTCCGGTTCTTCGAAATAATCCGCAGCACTTCCTGCGACACGTTGGTCATCGAGGCGAAATTTTCGATCTCCAAGTCCGTCAGCCGCGGCGACTGCAGCACACCGCGCTGCACGATCTTGTTCGGGTCGCGTATCAACAGCATCCGTTCCTCGCGCCCGCCTTTTACGGCCAGCTGGATGCGCTGCACGATATTCATCTTGGCCATCCGTTGCAGCAGCGACAACCGCTTCTTCACCTCTGGCTCGACTTCAGCCGCCACAACCTCTTCGATCACTTTTTCTTCGAGAAACGCGTTCGTCTCAATTTCCGCCAGCAATTCTTTCTGCTCGGGTGTGGCTGCTTCGGAATATGCCAGCGCGATGCCCAGCGCGGGATAGGAACTCAGCCGGTCGAGATTATCGAGCAGCGCCTGAATTCCCACGCTCGTCAAATCCGCCGAAACGCGCGTCACAAATTCCGCAGGGCAAGCCGGGTTCGCCGCCATGCGGTCGGCCACTTCCGGCCTGCCGCTCATGTTGTCCGCGCAATATTCAAAAAGTTTCAGATCCGCATCGGGACGCGCCAGCGCTGCCTGCAAAGATTCCAGCGACTGCGTCAGCAGGCAGCTTTTTGCGCGCTCTGCGACAGCAGGATCTTTGTCCATCGTCAACACGGCCAGCAACTCAGCGCGATCTTCCGGCGCAAGCGAGATGGTGCCCGCGCACAATGCCAGCTTTTGTTCGGGCCTTGCGTGTCCCGAACGAACCGCAGCTCGTATCTCGGCGCTAATGGGGATCTCCTGCGACGGGCTTCAGATCCTTCTGCGTCAGCGTCACCAAGCCGGGCTGCCCCGGCGTGCCGCCTGCGGAAATTGGCTGTCCGTTCAGCTCCAGCTGAATCGCGCTCGATTCGCTCGAAGATATTTCCAGCGAATCCACGGCCGTGAACCGGTACACCTGCCGCGCGTCCATGTGCCCCGCGAATAGAACTTTGCCATCTGCCACCACTTTAATTTCCGCAACCTTTGTCGCTTCCAGCTTCAAATCCAGCGCTGGCGTTGTTCCAGATCCTAACGCATCGCCACCGCTTCCAGACGCCGCCGGATTCGCCGAAATCGCCGGATCCGAAGGCGTTGCCGTGGTCGAGTCAGGCCCAGAAGCCTGCACGGAAGTCTGTAAAGCGGTCTGCGCGCCAGCATCGGTCGCGAAATTCGGAGCCGCTCCGGCGTCCGGTGCAGAGTTCACCGGCTCTCCAGAATGCTTGTGCAGCCGCGCCGCGATCTTCGGTCCTAGAAAGTGAACTGCTGCCCAGCCGCCCGCCAGCACAAGTAAAGCCAGCAAGACGACCACGAAAACGCGCGCCCAATTGCGGTCCGGCTCCTCAGGAGGATCCGCCACGACGCCCGGCTCAGGCCGCCCTCTGGTTTCCAAGGCGTATTCCGCCACCAGGCTGTCTTCATCCAGTCCCAGATACCGCGCCACCGAGCGAATAAAGCCACGATTGAATACGCCACCCGGCAGCAGCTCCCATTCTTCATTTTCCAGAGCCGCCAGGAAGCGCGGCGCAATGCGCGTAGCCGCTGAAATTTCTTCCAGTGTGACGCCCCGCATTTCTCGCTCGCGTTTGAGGTGATCGCCGAAAGGTTTTGAAGGCATCCGCTGGAATCCGCAACTACAGAAAATATAGGCGTCGCTGATGGGAGTGTCAATGCTGGCCGATAACTCACCCGAGGGGTGCCCTATTGCCCTTTCGTCAATCGCGCCGCGAAGGTCGTTGCAGTGTACCGAAACCGTTCACTATAATGTCAACGTTGACTTCAGAACCCGATAATCCGATGAAAGGCGTCACGGAAGATTCCATGCGGCGATCCACTGATGCGCGGCCGTTTGATGGTATCGAACGGCGCAGAACTCCGGGCGTGGACATGTCCATCGAATCCTCCAACGAAGTGACGGTATTTCACGAACTCGGCAAGGCGCTCACTTCCTCCCTGCAACTCGATCAGGTCCTGCGCACTATCATGGAAAAAATCAATGAGGTCTTGCGGCCGGATACTTGGTCGCTCCTCTTGATGGACCAGGAAAAAGACGAGCTTTATTTCCAGATCGCCACCGGCAAGGGCGCGGAATCGCTGAAGGACGTGCGAATCAAAGTCGGTCAAGGATTAGCAGGCTGGGTCGCGCAGACCGGCGAAGCAGTTGTGGTTCGAGACACGACCAAGGATTCACGCTTTTTCGGGCAAGTGGACGCGAAAACAAAAATGGAAACGCGTTCCATCGTCGCCGTCCCCGTGCGTTTTCGCGATCAATGCCTTGGCGTCATCGAGCTGATCAATAGTATCGGTCCCGAAGGATTCAGCGCGCGGGACTTAGCTCTGCTCGAGGCCCTCGCGGACTATGCTGCCATCGCGATCGAAAACGCGCGCCACGTGCAGCGCATTCACGAGCTCACCATCACCGACGACTGCACCAGCCTCTACAACGCGCGCCATCTGAATTTCATGCTGGACACCGAAATCTACCGCTCGCACCGTTACGCTTTCGAGTTCTCGCTGATTTTCATTGACCTCGATCATTTCAAGAGCGTCAACGATACGCACGGCCACCTGATGGGCTCGAAACTCCTGGCAGAAATCGGCCAAGCCATCAAAGACAAATGCCGCCTGATTGACCTGGCCTTCCGCTACGGCGGCGACGAATTCGTAGTCCTGCTGCCGCAAACGTCCAAAGACAACGCGCTAGGGGTAGCCCGCCGCCTCCACAAACTCATTCGCGAAGCCGTCTGGCTGAAGGACACCGGCATCAACGCTCACGTAACCGCCAGCGTCGGCGTAGCGGCCTACCCCAGCGATTCCCGCACCAAAGCCGAACTCCTGCACCTGGCCGACGAAGCGATGTATCTGGTCAAAAATACAACGCGTGACAGCGTAGCCGCCTCCGGCGTAGGACTCCTCGCCCAAGACAAGTAGCTCCTGCGAAGGGTCAAGCGCCAACACCTGCATCTAGAAGGTGGTCGTAAGTCGCAGCGCATAACTGCGTGAAGGTCCGATCGCGTTGCCGGAAAAAAGCCCGCCGAAATCAATGACGTTCAGGATGTTCGTAAGGTTCTGCCCATCCACCTGAAATCGCAGCTTCATTCGGTCCGACGTATAAACGTCCGCGCCCGCCGAAGCATTCACTTGGAACGCCGGATAAATTCGCCCGCGGCTAAAGTTAATGCGATCCAGCACTTGCTGCCCGTATTGCGCCAATACCTCGGCGGGATCGCCGTCGAAGTCGAATGGCAGTCCGGTGTCGTACTGAATTCCACCCGCGATCCAAAATCGTGACGTGATTTGGTAGCGCCCGCGCCCGCGCACGGTGTTCCGCTGGTCCTGCGAGTCCGGAAAATGGCCAGTTGTCGGAATCGTTGCGTCGTCGCCCAGAAAAAGTCCGCCCGTCACTGGAAACCACGCGTTGCCCACGGTGTACGTATAGCTCAAATAGCCCGAAAAGCCGCGCCAATCCAGCACATCCAGTTTCGCTTCCGCCCCATAAATCACAGCCTTCCGGAACGCAATCGGAAAGCTGATCGTCGTGTTTTCAATTTGATCGTCATCAGCGTAATTGTTCACGAGCCGCCGGAAATAATTCGCGTCCAGCCTAACCTTACTGAAAAAACCCTTCGTCACTCCCGCCTCATAATAATTTCCTTCCGAAGGTTCCACCGGCAATTGCAGCGAGATCGGATTCAACATCGCAGCCGCCTGCGAACTCGACAGCAGAATATTTTCAAACGACGGCGTCTGGAACACCCGGTCGTATGAGAAATGCACGACCAAATCAGCGGCCTGTAAATAGCGTGCAATCGAAAACCGCGGGTCCACCGCTTGCCGGTTCAATAGCAGCTGATAATGGTCCCAACGAAGCCCCGCGCTGATCGTCCAACCCCCCAGATGAATCAGGTCCTGCACAAAAGCCGACTGCTCCAGGTCTGGACGCCGCGCCGCACTCGGTTGGCCCGCTAATGGAAAAGTGAACGTAAGCGGAGTCGCCGGATCGAACTGCGTCGGATCCGTGATGATGTAACTGAAATTCTCGTGCAGGAAAGTATTGTCAGACTCCACTCCGAATTTCCATTCCTGCCGCCCGTGCACCGCCGTCACCGTGCCCTTGAAGTATCCTTCGCGGAACCGATTGTGCTGAAACACCTCGATCGGCGTGGAATTCTCATTAGAGTTGAAATCGTTCGCGTTGTCCCGCACCATGCCGCGCAAATCAGCCTGTACGTGCGTCGAAAAAGTGTGCTGGTAGGAAACGATTCCCATCGTCTCGATGGTATCCGCCGTTTGGCGCTGCCCCGCGGCTTGCTGCACCAACTCGTTGGGAATGTCGTAGCGCGATACCTCATGCCGCACGATGAAGCTCAAGCGATCGTTCGCCCCCAGCGCACGCTGGTAATGCCCCGAAAAATCCCCGAGCGTCCCGGTATTCGAAAAATTCTGCGGCACCACGGGATTCAGATAGTGGTCCGTCATGCTGCCGCTTGCGCTCGCGCCCAAAGTATTTTTACCCCACACATATTGCCCCTGCGCGAACGCTCCAGCGGAATCGAAACTCCCGCCAGACAGCACCACCTGTCCATGAAATCCCGCTTCCGCATCCTGCAGCGTGTTCACCTCCACCACGCCGCCCATTTTCCGACCGTATTCGGCGGGCATGCCCGCCGTGTAGATGCTCATGGATTGCACGTCGTCCGCTTCGATCTCTGGCCCAAAACTCGGCGACCGGTTATCCGTCAAGGGAATGCCATCCACCACAAATTGTGTCTGGTATTCCGACCCCCGCGGATGTAGCACCGCATTGCCTTCGTAAAGCCACCCCGGCTGCGAGTTCACCAAATCCTGCAACGAACGCCCCGGTAGCGAACTGACTCGATGCTCAATCGCGTCAGAACCAATCTGACTGACAGCTCCCGCTTGATCCGGATCAATCAAAGTGTCGGCCGCGGACACCGTCACAGATTGATTCACCGACGGCAACTTCAGTTGAATCGTATGCTCCGTGGGAATCGTCGAACGAATCTCCACAGTTTCGGAAGCAGGCAAAAACCCGCGCTGCGAAATTTCCAACTGGTACACGCCGAAAGGCAGGCGCAGCACGTCGAGCGTGCCCTGTTCGCTGGTGGTCAAAGAATTTCGATACTGATTCGCCTCGCTAACGATCAGCACGGCAGCCTTAACTCCCAGCCCGGCAGGATCCGTAACCTTCAGCCGCAATTCACCGCGATTGCTCTGGCAATACAGCGGCAAAGCGCACAAAAAAACTAGAACTGCGATTCTCTTCACGAACTCTCGGCCCCAATGGTTCCGCAACTGACCTCTATCGGTGAACCGCAAGAGCGCCATCGGGGACTGTGCGTTAACTGCCCGTGTAAACATCCTCGTTCGTCCACCCCTAAAATCGAATATTCCATTCTCCCTCGTTTCCTTTCTCTTGTGCGCCGCGATTGTCCACCTTGTGAACAAATCACTCGCCGCTCCGCAGCCACGGCGCCCCCAGCTCCGCCCTTCGTTTGCTAGCAGGAAACCTCTCACCTATACTCGTCCTCTAACGAACTATTCCCCGCATCAGGGAGCTATCGCTCTGCGCAATCAAGAGTCAGCGCGCTACGCACGTTGGGCGGCATGGGCTGCGGCCGCCATCGTGCTGGTCGTCGCAGGCGTTTACGCCCAGCGCGCCATCCGCGCCGCTCGTGCCCGAAACAACGCGCCGCCTTCCATCCCCGCATCCGTGCAACAGGAATCCGCGGAATTTTCTTACGTGGGCACCGACCAGGGCCGCGCCCTCTTCACCATCCGCGCTTCGCACGCTACCCAATATAAGGACCAGGATCGCGCCCTGCTGCAGGACGTGTGGATCACTATCTACGGCCACGATGGCAGCCGCAACGACAACATTCACACGCGCGAATGCAATTACGAGCCTGCGAGCGGAAACGTCGTCTGCGAGGGCGATGTTCAGATAGACCTCGCCAGCGCCACTCCCGCTCCCGGCAAACCTGGTGACAAATCCCTGCGAGTCACCACGCGCAATCTCGCCTTCAATCGCGAATCCGGCGACGCCACCACCGACGCGCCCGTGCAATTTCGCTTCCCGCAGGGCGAAGGCCATTCCGACGGAATGGTCTACAGTTCGCAGAAAGAAGTTGTCCGGCTCTCTCACAACGTGCAGCTCGATCTCGCGGCCTCGGACAAGAGTGGCGGGCTGCCCGTCGCCGCCACCGGCGGCAGCATGGAAATCAGCCGCAACGATCGCATGGTCGAGTTGGATGCTCCCGCCAACGTGCGCCAGGGCGGCCGCACACTTTCGGCCGATAAAATTTCCATCGAGCTTGATGCGGAATTCCGCGCGCGCCACGCTATCGCCACGGGCCATCCGCAAGTCACATCCGCCGACCCCCGCGGAAAATCCACGGCCACCGCCACGCAGTTCGATCTCTTCGTGAATCCCGACGGCTGGATCGAGCGCATCGTCGCCGATGGCAATGTCGAAGGCTCCCGCGAAGCCGCAGACAGCACCGATCATTTCACCGCCGCCAACGTCGTGCTCAACATGACGCCGCAGCACAATCTTCTGCGCGAAATGACGGCTATCGGCAACGTGAAAGCGAATTCTCACATGGGCGCGGAATCGCGCGCAATCGAGACCGAATCCCTGCGCGCCACTTTTGGTCCCGGCCACAGCGACGGCCAGCAAGTGATCCAAACTGTCAGCACGCTCGCTCCCGGCACAATCGAAACGAAATCGGCCGAAGAGACTACCACTCTTCACGCCAAAAGATTCGTCGCACAGTTCGCGCCTAGCGGACGGTTGGACACTCTGCTCGGCCACGGGGGCGCCATCGTCTCCAGAAAAATCGGCAACTCGCCTCCGCAAATCATCAAAGCCGCGGAACTGGCCGCCAAGTTTTCTCCCGACGGCGAATGGCAGCAGCTCGATGAAACCGGCGACGTGCACTTCCAGCAGGCCGACCGTCAAGCGTCCGCCGACCGCGCTAACATCGTTCGCTCCACGGAACTGATCCTGCTCGATGGCTCCCCGGTTCTCACCGACTCGATGAGCCGCACTACGGCCACCAGTGTCGCGATCAATCAGAAGTCTGGCGACATCTGCGCGACCGGTGGCGTGCTTTCCACCTACTTCCCCAGTGCGCAGAATTCCGCCATGAGCCTCGGATCCGGCCCCGGCCACATTTCAGCCGCCTCACTCACAGGTTCCACGACGTCAGGTCAGGTCACCTACGTTGGCCACGCGCGCCTGTGGCAGGGCGATTCCGTCCTCGAAGCGAATCAGATCGAAATCTGGCGCGACGACAAAAAGCTGCAAGCGACGGGCAATGTCGTCGCGAATTTTCCCCAAGCCGCTCCCCCGGCGCAGCCGCCCGCCAATCCGGCGCCAGCCGCATCAACCAAAGCGATTGCCACCACGCCGTCCGGCCCGACCCTCTGGCAGATTCGTGCGCCGCTGCTCACCTATTGGGGTGATACCGGCAAAGCCCACCTGGAAAGCGGGGTAAACGCCGACTCCCAGCAAGGTTCTATGCAGTCGCGCACCCTGGACGTCTTCCTGACCCCAGCGGCAGCGCCAGGGGCAGCCAAGCCGTCATCCGCGGCGACCGCCAAGTCCGTGCCGCCGCAAGGCGCGACCCCTGTCGAGGGCCGTCAACTCGACCACGCCTTGGCCCTGGGAGGCGTCACCGTACGCCAGGGCGACCGCCGCGGCAGCGCCGACCAGGCCGAATACACCGCCTCGGACGGAAAATTCGTCCTTTCCGGAGGCAAGCCCACAATTATTGATGCTTCCAGCGACACAACTACCGGCCATTCGTTGACCTTCTTTGTAGCGAATGATACGATTTTAATCGATTCGCAAGAAGGTTCGCGCACGCTGACCAAGCACCGGGTTGAGAAATGAACCGGCATGTTGAAACTCCAGGCCGCTGATCTCAGTAAGTCTTATCGAGGGCGGAAGGTCGTCGATAAAATCAGCTTGGAAATTCAGCAGGGTGAAGTGGTTGGGTTGCTCGGGCCGAACGGCGCCGGAAAGACCACGACGTTCTATATCCTGGTCGGCCTCGCGCGTCCGGACTACGGGCGTGTCATTCTCGACGGCGAGGACATCACAGACCTACCCATGTACCTCCGGGCCCGCAGCGGCATCAGCTACCTTCCTCAAGAGCCTTCGGTTTTTCGGAAAATGACGGTGGAAGAGAACCTGCTCGCGGTCCTCGAGACCCTGCCGTTGACCTCCGAACAGCGCCGCGACCGCGTCGAAGAGTTGCTGGCGCAGATGGGCCTCGAGGGTGTGCGCTACAGCCGGGCGTATGTTCTGTCGGGCGGAGAACGCCGCCGCTTGGAAATAGCGCGCTCTTTGGTGCTTTCGCCATCGTTCGTGCTGCTGGATGAGCCGTTCGCGGGAATTGATCCGCTCACGGTCGTGGACATCCAGAAAATTATCGCCGATTTAAGCGCGGCGGGCATCGGCGTGCTAGTGACGGACCATAATGTACGCGACACCTTGGCCGTCACCACTCGCGCCTACATCATCAATGACGGCAAGATTTTTAGAGCGGGCACTCCGGAAGAGCTTTCGAACGATTCCGAAGTCCGCCGCGTGTATCTCGGTGAAGGATTCCGGCTGAACTGATTGCTATGAACTGGCTCGCACCCAAACTCAGCTTGCGCGTGGCCCAGAAGCAAATCCTCACGCCGGGCCTTGTGCAGATGGTCAGCGTTCTCGCGCTCAACCGTCTGGAGCTGCGCGAGATGATCAATCAGGAAATCATGGCGAATCCCGTCCTCGACGAAGTCACCGAAGAGGGAGCCGCCGCAACCGACAGTTACACCGACGAAGCCTTCCTCAAAAAAGAAACCGAAAAAGTCCCGGAAACCGAGGCCGCCAATCCCTTCGACGAATTCGATTTCGGTTCCTTCTTCACTCAGTATCTTGACGCTGGTTCCGAACGCGCCGGCAGCAGTGAACGCGAAGACATCGAACGCCCCTCCTTCGACAAGTTTCTTTCATCTGCACAAAATCTCGCCGACCATCTTGCCTGGCAACTCAGTGTCAGCATCTGCACCGAAACCGTGCGCAAGATCGCCGAAGGCATCGTCGGCAACCTCGATGAGAACGGCTACCTGACTGCGACTCTCGAAGAACTGGCGCAGTCCGGCAACTATTCCATGGAAGACGTCGAAGAAGCCCTCGCCATGGTCCAGGAATTCGATCCTCCTGGAGTGGGCGCGCGCGACCTGCAGGAATGCCTGCTGATGCAGCTGAAATTGATCGACCCGCAAAACACTCTCGCGCAGCAAATCATCGCCGAACACCTGAAGCTCTTGCAAAATAACCAGCTCAAAGAGGTCGCCCGCGCGCTGAATCGCCCCGTCGAGCTCGTGAAGCGCGCCGTTGACGTCATAAAGCAGCTCGATCCCAAGCCCGGCCTCCGTTACAACCACATCGAACCGCGCCTGGTCGAGCCGGACGTACAATTCCGCAAAGTTGACGGCGAATGGCAAGCCCTCATGAATGAAGACGACTTGCCGCAGCTTCGCCTCAACCCCATGTATCGGCGCCTGCTCGCGCGCGATGCCGCCGACCGCGACGTCCGCAATTACGTCAAGGAGCGCTTCACAGCCGCGATCCAGCTGATGAAAAATATCGAGCAGCGCAAACATACAATTCAACGCGTCTGCCAATCCATCCTGCGCCGCCAGGGAGATTTCCTCGATTACGGCGCCGATCACCTGAAGCCCATGATGATCAAGGAAGTCGCCGAAGAAGTCGGCGTGCATCCTTCCACCGTCAGCCGCGCCGTCGCCAATAAATACGTGCACACGCCGCAAGGCGTCCTCGAACTCCGTTATTTCTTCAGCGAATCAGTGAACGGTCCGCAGGGCAGCGAAATGTCGCTGCTATCGCTCAAGCGCCGCGTCAAGAAAATGATTGACGATGAAGACACTGCGCACCCCCTCACGGACGAGCAAATCACCAAGCGCCTTAGCGAAGAGGGCATTCAAGTCACCCGCCGCACCGTCGCCAAATATCGCGAAGACCTTCGCATACCCAGCACCCATCGCCGACGGGTCAAGGGTTAAAAACCCGCCGTGGCCCGCCGCACCCCCAGAAATCGCAGTCGCGACGCCCGCCAACTCGTAATCCTCACTGGCCTCTCAGGTTCCGGCAAAGGCTCGGTGCTCAACACCTTCGAAGACCTAGGCTTCTATTGCGTGGATAATCTCCCGGTCGGCCTGATTTCCACCTTCAGCGAACTCTACGTCGAAGGCGGTAGCGAAGTGGAACGCGCCGCTCTGCTCGTGGACGCCCGCGAGGGCGAGCAAATTGAAAAGCTCCCTGGAATTTATCGCAAGCTCGCGTCCGAACATCCCGCGACTCTCGTGTTTGTCGAAGCCAGCGACGAAGTCTTGCTTCGCCGCTTCAGCGAAACCCGCCGCCCGCATCCGCTCAGCCAGAATCATTCCATCGCCGAGGGCATTCGCCTGGAGCGACGTCGCATGGCGCCCATTCGCCGCCTGGCCGACGTCATCATCGACACTTCGAAATTCAATGTTCACGAGCTGCGCCAGTTCATTATCGCCCGCTTTCAAAATCGCGGCCGCCGTCCTCTGCTCGTTTCCGTGGTCAGCTTCGGCTTTCGCTATGGCATTCCCGCGGACGCCGACCTGGTTTTCGATGTGCGCTTTTTGCCCAACCCGCACTTCGTTCCGCGCCTGCGCCCATTGAGCGGTAAGGATCCCCGCGTCGCGCGCTACATCCGCTCCTTCTCGCAAACGGGCGAATTCCTACGCCGCATCGAGAGCCTGTTGCTGTACCTGATTCCGCACTATATTACCGAAGGCAAAAGCTATCTCACCGTTGCGCTCGGTTGCACCGGCGGTCGGCACCGTTCCGTAGCATTAGCTGAAGTCATTCGTCGCGATCTGAAACGCAAAGGCTATTCGGCGAAAGTCGTGCATCGCGACATTGACAAGTCCGCAAATTGAAATCGTGAAGCCGCGTAAGCGCGGCCAAGGGTCTCTCATTTGGATTCTGGGAAAATAAACAGCACCGCAAACCTCACCCAGCGCGAAGAACTTCGGCGGCTGCTCCGCTATCTCGCCCCTTACACTCTGCCGCTCGCCGGCGGCATCCTGCTCATGGCCATCATGGGCGTCGCTGAAGGCCTGGTCGCATTCGCCATCAAGCCCGCTCTCGACGTCGTCCTGCATCCGCTGTCCGCGTTACAGAAGCTCGTCCTCTTCCAGGTTCCTGGCACCGATCGCATCGTGTACTTGAACGATTTCGTTCCCTCGCGCGTCCACCACGTGTGGTCCGTATTCGCTCTCTCTCTGCTTTTCATTTTCCTGGTGAAGGCGATTGCCGAATATTTCGGCAGCACTCTGATTCAATACGTCGGTCTCGCCGGCGTCACCAGTCTGCGCAACAGCGTGTACACCAAAGTCGTGCAGCAGCCCGTGGGATTTTTCCACCACAATCCCGTCGGCCGCGTCATGTCCGCGGTAATCGCCGATATCGAGCAGATGCGCACCGCGTTCTCCGATTATCTCGCCGATTTTTTCCGCCAGATTTTCAACCTGGTCATATTTGTCACCGTCCTGCTTGTAATCGATTGGCGCATGGCCATCGGCTCCGCAGTCCTCGTCCCGCTGGTCGTCTGGCCCGTCGCAAAACTCACTCGCCGCATCCGCCGCTCCACGGAAACCAGCCGGACCCGGCTCGCCGATCTCAGCCAGATCCTTCAGGAAACCATTAGCGGCAATCGCGTCGTAAAAGCCTTCGGCATGGAGGGCTTCGAAATTCGCAAATTCCGCGAAGCCGCTCGCAACCTGCTCCGCGAGAACATGCGCTGGATCCGCGCCATGGCCGCCACCGGTCCCATCATGGACGTCCTCGGCGCCGTCGTCATCGCCATGATCCTGCTCTACGCCCGCGGCGAAATTAAAGTCGGCCGCATGACTATCGGCTCCTTCGGCGCCTTCACCTTCGCGCTCTTCAAAGCCTACGAGCCCATCAAGCGCCTCGGCAGTATTTACCAACTTTTCGTTCAGGCGCTGGGAACCTCATCCCAGGTGTTCAAGCTCCTCGATCTACCCGAAGAACAACTTGACGCGCCGGGCGCGGCCGCGCTGCCTCCGTTCTCGCATTCCGTGGAATTCGAAAACGCCAACTTCAAATATGACGACGGTGATGGACTCACCCTAAATAACATATCTCTGAAAGTTCCCGCCGGTGCCGTCGTCGCGATCGTAGGCTCCAGCGGCGCAGGGAAGACCACCCTGGTTAATCTCCTGCCGCGTTTTTACACTCCCACTTCCGGCACTGTGCGCATTGACGGGCACGATTTGCGCGGCGTCACGCTGCGTTCTCTGCGCGGCCAAATGGCCATCGTCACGCAAGAAACGATCCTCTTCAATGACACGATCTGGAGCAATCTGTGTTACGGCCGGCCCGATCTCGCCGAAGAAAAAGTTCTCGCCGCTGCCAAAGCCGCCATGGCCCACGATTTCATAACGCAAATGCCCAAGGGATACCAGACGCTCATCGGCGACCGCGGCCAGCGTCTCTCCGGCGGCCAGCGCCAGCGCCTCGCCATCGCGCGCGCCCTGCTCAAGGATGCGCCCATCCTTATTCTCGACGAAGCCACTTCCGAGCTCGACTCCGAATCCGAAATGCTCGTGCAAAGCGCGCTCAACAATCTCATGACTGGCCGCACCGTGTTCGTCATCGCCCACCGTCTCTCGACGATTCGCCGCGCGGACTTGATTGCTGTCCTCGAAGGGGGCACAATTCGCGAGCGCGGTACTCATGAGGAATTGCTGGAGCGCCGCGGACTCTACGCTCGTTTGCATGAAATGCAGTTTCGCGATGCCGAACCTGCGTCGCGCGCGGCAGGCCCCTTGTAAAAATGACCAGCACCGGCTCACAATCAATCTCCGTGAATCCCCCGAAGCCGCAATCCACCGGCCTGAAATCCATGACAGGCTATGCGCAAGCACGCGCCGTCGAAAGTGGCTGGAGCCTGCGCGTCACCATTCGGGCTGTAAATCATCGCTTCCTGGATTTGCATCTGCGCATTCCCGAAGGCTTCGAGCCGCTCGAACCGCGCATCCGTCAGATCCTCCGCGAGCGCGTTCGCCGCGGCCATCTCGATTTCACATTGCACTATGAACTCGCTGGACCGGCAGCCGTCGGCGTTAATCACGATGTCGCCGCCGCATACCTCAAAGCTGTCAATTCGCTCCGTAAGGAATTCGGCATTCAGACCGAACCCGATCTCGCCTCCATCTTGCGCCTGCCCGGAGTCATTGGCGCGGCCGCCACGTCCGTGGAAGGTGAAATCGAACGCCTGGAATCCGTCGTAGCTCGCTGCCTCAATGAAGCCCTCGATAAACTCGATCGCATGCGCGAGCAGGAAGCCAGTCACCTGCGCGAGGAAATGTCCGCGCGCCTGCGTCACATCTCCGCGCTTACCGCGAATCTTGAAACGCTCGCTGAAGGCGCGCGCCCCGCATTCGCCAAACGCCTCGCCGCCCGCTTGCAGGAATTGCTCGGCGAAACTCCTCTCGATCCCGCGCGCCTCGCCCAGGAAGCGTCCATCGCCGCCGAACGCAGCGATGTCTCCGAGGAACTGGCGCGCCTGCGTAGTCACGTGCAACAATTTGAGTCGCTGCTGTCGGGTGCCGCCGACGTCGGCAAAAAACTCGACTTCTTGCTCCAGGAAATGCAGCGCGAATCCAACACCCTGCTTTCGAAAACACCCGGCAACGACGCGGAAGGTCTGGACATCACGCGCCTCGGCCTGGAAATCAAGTCCGAGATCGAAAAATTGCGTGAACAGGTGCAGAACATCGAATGAGTCAACCGGATCCGTTGCTGCTGATCGTCTCCGGCCCTTCGGGCTCCGGGAAATCCACCCTCGTGGAGAAGATTCTGGAGGTCCCAGGCACCCTGCTGTCTGTTTCGTGTACCACTCGGTCGCCGCGCAAGACGGAGAGCGACGGCAAGTGGTACAATTTTGTCACTGAGGGTGAGTTCCAGCAGATGGTCGAGCGCGGTGATTTCCTGGAATACGCTCAGGTGTTCGGCAAGAACTGGTACGGCACTCCGCGCAAGTGGCTGGAAAAAGCCCTGGCGGAGAAAAAAGATCTGGTCCTGGAGATTGATGTCCAGGGCGCTTTGCAGGTAAAACGCAAACTTCCGGGCGCGGTGGCCGTTTTTGTTTTGCCTCCTTCGCGCGCGGAACTCGAACGGCGCATTCGGGCGCGCGGGCAGGATTCCGAAGACGAGATTCACCGGCGGCTCGAACGGGCCCGCCAGGAAATGTTGAACTACAGCAGCTATGATTTCGCCATCATCAACGATGATCTCGAGCGCGCGGGCAGGGAAGTGCAGGCCATCGCTCTGGGCTCGCGTTGCCGGGTGGCGCCGAACGAAGAACGAATTCGCGAAATCCTGATGTCTTTTGGAGGCTGATCTTCACATGGCTCATCTCAAGGATGCACCAGATAGCCAATTTGCCTACGTCGTAGTCGTCGCGCGCCGCGCTCGGCAATTGTTGATCGGCGGCCGCCCCATGGTGGATAACCCTCGGTCGCGCAAAACCACGCGCATCGCCGAAGAGGAACTGCAGAAGGGCCTGCTCGAATACGACGCCCCCCACCTGAACGAACAAGCCGAAGACATTAACGAGAAAAAGAAGAAGTGAGCGCAACACCAGATTTTGCCTTTGCCGTTGCATTTGAATTTGTAGCGGCCGCCTGCTTTTGTTTTTGCGGCGGGCGTCTTTGAAGTTGCAGTTGACTTCGTAGTGGCCGATTCAGGTTCATCGAATCGGGCAGCCTTTGAACTTGGTTTTGATTTCGTAGCGGCGCACTTCAGTGCGCCATCGCTGGTAAGGCGACCACCGATGACGTCTTGGAGCGATGGCATGACTCACCAATCCTCTAGGCGGATCAAGACTCCATGAAAATCGCCCTAGGCGTAACCGGCGGTGTCGCGGCCTACAAAGCCGCCGAACTGGTCCGCCGCCTGCAAAACGAAAAGCTCGACGTCCAGGTCGTAATGACCCGCGCCGCCCAGGAATTCATCACCCCACTAACCTTCGCCGCCCTCACCGGCCAAAAAGTGATCACAGACATTTTCGCGACAGCTGGCTCTGCTCCTGCCAACGTCGAAAGCGCAATCGAACACATCGCCGTGGCCCAGCGCATTGATCTGCTCCTCGTAGCCCCCGCCACTGCCGACATGCTCGGAAAATTCGCGCACGGGATAGCCGAAGATTTTCTCTCCACCCTCTATCTCGCTACCAAAGCTCCCGTAGTGGTCGCCCCCGCGATGAACGTCAACATGTGGGAGCATCCGGCAACTCAACAAAATCTAGCCGCCCTGCGCGCCCGCGGTGTTCACGTGGTCGATCCCGATGAAGGCTACCTGGCCTGCGGCATGACCGGCGCCGGTCGCTTGGCTGCCACTGAATCCATCGTCAAAAAAGTTTCCGAAGTCCTAGGCCTGCGTCACGACTTCGCGGGACAAACGGTACTCGTCACTGCCGGTCCCACCTGCGAAGACATTGACCCAGTCCGTTTTCTCACCAATCGTTCCTCCGGCAAAATGGGCTACGCTGTCGCCGAAGCCGCGCATCGTCGTGACGCTCGCGTGATTCTAGTCAGCGGCCCCACCGACCTGAAAATTCCCGAAGGCGTGGATTGGGTGCCCGTGCGCTCCACTGAACAAATGCATCAAGCGGTTCGCGAACGCGCCCGCGAAGCAAACGTCGCCATCATGTCCGCCGCCGTTTCCGACTACCGTCCCGCCGCCGCTCAAGACAAAAAAATCAAACGCGGCGATGGCACTTTCACTCTCGAGCTCGAACCCACGCCCGACATTCTCGCCGAGCTCGGCCGCGAAAAACTCAATCGCATCCTCGTAGGCTTCGCCGCAGAAACGCACAACGTCGCCGAACACGCCCGCGGCAAGCTGCAGCGCAAATCCGTCGACATGATCGTCGCCAACGACGTCACCCAGGCCGGCGCAGGCTTCGACACCGACACCAACATCGTCACCCTCTTTCTCCGCGACGGCCGCGAACTCGCGCTTCCTCAGCTCAATAAATTCGACGTAGCCAATCGCATCCTCGATCAGGTACTGGATATTCAGAAACAATCCAAGTAGATTCTCAAGCGGTACATTCTCAGGTGGAGGATTTATGGATCCGGCCAAGCGCGCAGGTGTGGGCGCCCGCAGCGAAGTTCGTGACGATGCCCGACTTGAAGAACAAGTGAAGGACTGGCTGCGCTACGGTGAGGATCTCGGCCTCGGCCCCTACTACCGCGACCGTCCGCCGCTGCACGCGATCGCCGAAAGCGCCACCGCGCCAACCGAATCGCGCGCCGTGGCAACGTCCAGCCCCATCTCCGCGCAAGCTCCTACCCCAATGGCCGCAGCGGCTCCCGGTCGTGCGCCCGCTGCTCCCGTAAATGTCGCGCCGTCGTCCGCGCCACAGAAATCGGCCGCCGCGACAATCTTGCCGGCCGCCGCTCCATCGCTCTTCGAAACAATCGAGCGCGTCGCAGGCGACACTCTCCCCCGCATCCGCGAGGACATCGGCGATTGTACCCGTTGCAAACTCCACAAAGGTCGCACCAAGATCGTCTTCGGCACGGGCAATCCCAACGCCGAGCTGATGTTCGTAGGTGAAGGCCCCGGCCGCGACGAAGATCTCAGCGGCGAACCCTTCGTCGGCCGCGCCGGCAAACTCCTCACCGACATGATCAAAGCCATGGGCCTCGAGCGCCAAGACGTCTACATCGCGAACGTAGTAAAATGCCGCCCCCCAGAAAATCGCCTCCCCGAAAAAGACGAGATCACCACCTGCTCGCCATTTCTAATGCGCCAGATTGACACCATCAAACCCAAAGTGATCTGCACGCTGGGGAGTTGCTCTGCTCAGACGCTCCTGCAAACCACCCAAGGCATCTCCAAATTTCGCGGCGAGTGGTTCGATTTCCGCGCTGCAAAATTGATGCCCACGTACCATCCTGCCTACCTGCTCCGCAACCCCGGCGCGAAACCCGAAGTCTGGAAGGACCTGCAAAAAGTCATGGCTGTCCTCGGCCTGCAACCTAAGAAGCGCTAGCCGTTTCGTGTTATGAATGTTTCGCTAGCTATAATCCTCGGCCTAACCGGCGCTGTCTCCTGGGGCGCCGCGGATTTCGCCGCCCGCTTCGCCTCACGCCAGGTCGGCGCCTACCGCACGCTTTTCTTCATGCAGTTTTTTGGCTTCCTCGCACTCAGTGTGTACCTGAAATCCACCGGCGGCTTTTCGCATGGCGTCGCTCCGGGCTGGCACCCGTGGGCCATGGCCGTAGCCGCGGGCCTGCTGAACATGCTCTCGTCGCTAGCGCTCTATCATTCCTTCGAGCACGGCACCATGAGCATCGTCGGCCCCGTCTCCTCCAGCTATCCAGCGTTAACGGTCGCGCTATCGCTGCTCAGCGGCGAACGCATCCACGCCGTCCGCGCCACAGGGCTCGGCGTCACGCTGCTAGGCGTAATCCTGGCCGCCACGTCCTTCGCGCAATCAAAATCCACGCCAGCAGAAAACGATCCGCGACGCGCGTCGGAAACATCCGCTGCCGAAACGAACACCCCTCGTGCACATTTATCCACGGGCGTCGGCTGGGCCATCTGCGCCGCTCTGGGTTTCGGCGTCCTCTTCTGGTTCCTGGGATTTCACGTAATCCCAGCAGTGGGTAGCGCCGTCTCTGTCTGGGTCATGCGCCTAACGGCTCTGGTTTCGCTCTCCGTCGCAGCCGTGCCCACAGGCCAAACGCTAAAGCTTCCACACGGTAAGGTCTGGTGGCTTCTCCTCGCCGTCGGCATCCTCGACACCGCCGCCTTCGTCGCCAACAACGCCGGCCTAGGCACCGGCCAAGTTTCAGTCGTCAGCGTGCTAGCCTCGCTCTACGGCGCCTTCACGGTCCTGCTAGCCTGGATCTTCCTCCGCGAACGCCTCGAACGCTCCCAATGGCTAGGCATCGTCCTCATCTTCATCGGCATCGTCCTCGTCAGTCTTTGAATTAGGTTTTAGTGGCACAGGCAATCCTGCCTGTGCTGAATCGCTCGCACTGATCAGCAAGGCATCGCAGGCCAGCGCCCCAATGCGCGACGGATTCCTCCAATTAGCACGCGCTCCGATCATTCATCGCACGCTGTTACACTATTCCACTGATCCAATGACTCAACGCTACCTGGAAGTCGCGCTTCCCGTTCCGCTGCGCTCGGCGTTTACTTACGCTGTGCCCGCCTGGTGCAATGGCGAAGAGCTCGTTGGCCGGCGTGTGCTCGTCCCATTCCGCAATCGCCCGATGATCGGGGTCGGCCTGGCAGTTTCCAACCGCGCGCCGGAAACCAAACGCATCAAAGAAATTGCCGAGCTGCTCGATCGGGTTCCGGCGCTGCCCCCCAAGCTGCTCGAACTAGGCCAATGGATCAGCCGCTACTACCTCGCGCCGATAGGCGAGGCCTTCCGCGCCATGCTTCCCCCCGAAATCGAATTGCGCAACCATCGCGAATACTGGCTCACCAGCGAAGGCCGCGTCTACCTGCAAGATCTCGCCACCAATGAAGAAAATACCGACGTCGAAGCCGCCGAGCTGAAATTTCTCAACCTCTTCGACAAACAAAAGGCAGACGCCCCTGAACGCGCGCTAACCGAAACCCGCGTAGCCCGTATGCCGGGCGGCGCAACCGCCGCCGAACAGTTCGTCCGCCGCGGCCATCTGGCAGCCCGCGAGAGCACCCATCGCCGCAAAACCCGCACCCAAAAAATCGTGGCATGGCACACGGGCGCTGCCGACTCACCCGTCGGCCAACCCGAAAAACGCGTTCGCGAAGTTCTTATGGATACCGGAGTTCCACTCCCACTGGAAATTCTGCTCGAAAGAGCTGCGATCACTCCGCTCGTTGTCAAGCGTCTTGAAACCGCAGGCCTCCTGCTCACTTGGGAAGAATCGCTCACCGCCGAAGAAGATCCCTGGGACACCGATTTCACGCCGCCCACGAACGTCCTCAATGCCGAACAAAAACACGCGCTGGCAGAAATCTGGCGCTGGCTGGTAGCCGAAAAATTCACAGCCGCTCTGCTCCACGGCGTCACCGGCAGCGGAAAGACCGAAGTCTATCTGGGCGCGATCGAAGCCGCACTCTCCCGCGGCAAAACGGCCATCGTCCTAGTCCCCGAAATCGCGCTCACCCTTTGGGTCGGCCGCTTGGTCCGCGCGCGCTTCGGCGAGCAAGTAGCGATTCTGCACAGCGCCCTGCCCGACAGCGAACGAGCCCGCGAATGGTGGCGCGCCCGCCACGGCGAAGCGCGCGTAGTCGTGGGCACACGCTCCGCCGTCTTCGCGCCCCTTGAAAATCTTGGCCTAATCATCGTGGACGAAGAGCAGGAAACCAGCTACAAACAGGAAGAAACGCCGCGCTATCATGGGCGCGACACTGCCGTATACCGCGCCCGCCTCGAAGGAGCCGTCGCGCTGTTAGGTTCCGCAACTCCGTCGCTTGAGACCTACCACAACGCGCGCGACCGAAAATATCACTTACTAGAGCTTACGGCCCGCGTAGCCGATCGTCCGCTGGCCGAAGTCCGCATCGTTGACCTACGCGAAGAATTTCGCCGCGCCCACAAGGCCGCACCTGTCTCCGAATCGCTCCGAGCCGCGATCGCACTGCGCCTCGAGGAAAAAACCCAAGCCATGGTCCTGATCAATCGCCGCGGCTACTCCTGGTCCTCTCTCTGCCGCAGCTGCGGCGCCTTCGTGCAATGCCAGAATTGCAGCATCGCCCTCACATATCATAAAAATCGTCAACGCCTGGAATGCCACTACTGCGGATATTCGCTTCGCCCGCCCAAGCAATGCCCGAAATGTCACGCTGAATACATGTATTTCGTCGGGGACGGCGCCGAACGCGTCGAAGAATATCTGCGCGAAACCTTCCCCGCCGCGAAAATCGCCCGCCTCGATCGCGACACCGTCCGCACCAAGCGCGAATTTCAGCAAGTCCTCGGCGCCTTCGCAAGAGGCGAACTGGACGTTCTGGTTGGCACGCAGATGGTCGCCAAAGGTCACGATTTCCAGCGTGTCACGCTAGTGGGAGTTGTCGCCGCGGATCTCGCCTTAGGTCGCCCCGATTTTCGCGCCGCCGAACGCACCTTTCAATTGCTCACGCAAGTCGCCGGCCGCGCCGGCCGCGGCGAACTTTCCGGCGAAGTCCTCGTTGAAACGCACTATCCCGAGCACTACGCTATCGAGCACGCCGCGAAACAAGACTATCTCTCGTTCTACGAAAAAGAAGCTCATTTCCGCCGCATGCTGCACTACCCACCGTTCACCGCGCTAGCCTGCATCTTGGTCCGCGATAAGAAAATCGAAAACGCGATCCGCTGGTCCCGCGCCTTGGCCGCTTACTTCGCACCTTACGAAAATCGCGGCGTGAAAATCTTGGGCCCCGCCGCCGCCCCCCTGGCCCGCCTGCGCCAGGAATACCGCTTCCAATTTCTACTGAAATCGCCGCAACGCTCCGCGCTCTCGCAGGCCCTAAGCGGCGCCCTGGATTTCTGTGCCAAAAAAGAAATCCCCGAAACCGCCGTAATCGTGGACGTAGACCCCGCCAGCCTCTTCTAGCCCACAACCGCGAACAGGTTTTGAATTTGTAGCGGCGAGCTTCAGCTCTGCGCCTTTGGCGTTGTTTTTGAATTTGCCTTTTAACTTATAGCGGCCGGTTTAGTTTCATCGAATCGGGCAGTCATTGCCGGAAGGTTTTCTCTGCGAACTCTGCTTCTCTGCGGTTCAGGCGTTTATCTTTCTCGGATTTTCCTCCGCCTTTTCTCTGTGTCCTCTGTGTTAATCGTTTGATCGTCTTCGACTACACCGAGCCCCACCTACCAGAGATTATTCGTAGGCCACAACGAGAAGCACAGGACAAAAATAATCAGCGCCACGCAAGCCAAAAGTTTTCGCGAAGCGTCCAGCGACTCCCAGCGGTCAAACGGCGGCGGGTGCGGAAATCGCAGCGACAAAATCAGCAGCACAATCCCCCAGAACGCCCAGACGTGCCAGTAGCCGACTCCCATAAACACGAGCGCCACCGCCGCAGTGAGCGAAAAACGCTGGTGCCGCTGCGGCGCCAGACTGTAAAGGATGTGCCCGCCATCCAGTTGCCACACCGGCAATAAATTCAAAGCCGTCGCCAGCAATCCTATCCACGCAGCCAGCGCCACCGGATGAAACAACAAAGATTTCGCCTCGGTTCCGGGATGAAACATCGCCATAAAAATTCTCATCAGTGCCGGAAATCCAAAAATAAGTCCGCCATCGTCCTGCACACCCGGAATCACCTTCGACATCGCAATTCCGTACGCGGTCAATGGCAGAGCCACAATGAATCCCAGAATCGGTCCAGCGACACCAATATCAAAAAGCGCCCGCCGCGTGGTGATCGGCGCGCGAATTCGTATCACCGCGCCAAACGTTCCGAAAGGGAAGGGCGAAGGCAGGAAAAACGGATAGCTGCAGTCAATCCCATAGTATTTACACGCGAGATAGTGGCCCATCTCGTGCGCCATAAAAAATCCCAGCAGCGTCAACGAAAAAGGAATCCCCAGCAGCAACATTCCCGGATGTTGAAACGGCAGCAGCGGAATCGCGAATAGTTTTTCATCGCCCGAAAACGGCTCCACATTCTGTGCGAACGACGTCGCAATCAGCGCCCCGGCCGAAAGCGTCATCAGGAGAGTCAAACAGAAGAAAACGATCGCGGGCCAAATCGGTCGCCGCCGCGCGCGCATCCTTGGCGGTGGCAGATCAATTATCTCCGGATAATTTCGGTCGAGGATTTCCAGTGGGACGCGGCCGTGCCCGTTGCCGGTGCTATTGCCCATGAAGGTTGGATGCCCCAGCGCGAAAAACGGGTTCGGCGCCGCGTGCGGCTCGCAAGGCGCCAGGCAGTTCAGGGCTTCGGCGCCGCGGCGGCCGTCGGCAGCGACTGCAATTCCTTACCGGGCTTGAAGCGCACAGCCTTGCCGGGAGGGATGCTCACTTGTTGTCCGGTGCGCGGATTGCGGCCGATTCCGGTCTTGCGCGGCTTCACGTTGAACACGCCGAATCGCCGCAGTTCAATACGTTCGCCGCGGCCCAGCGCATTCTTCATCGCCTCGAAGACGGTTTCCACCGCCTGCTCGGCCTTCGTTCGGGTAATATTCGTCTTCTGTACGATTGCGTTTACGATGTCGAGCTTGATCACACTTTCCTCCCACAGGCCGGAAACCCATGCTAGACAGGGAGTTGCAGGTTGTCAAGCGCCGTCCCCTGTAATACACTGCCCGACTCTCTTACAGCACCAGCTTAATCAGGTCGCGCAATAATTGGCGCAGAACGATCACCTAGAATTTCCGGAGGCCATAATGTCGGTGAAGTCAGATAAATGGATTCGCAAAATGGCGCGAGAGCACAAAATGATCGAGCCCTATGAAGACCGTCAGGTCCGCGACGGGGTAATCAGCTACGGCGTTTCGTCCTATGGTTACGACATGCGCGTCGCCGATGAATTCCGCATCTTCACCAACGTAAATTCTTCGATCGTCGACCCCAAGCACTTCGATTCGAAATCATTCGTCGAATTCAAAGGCGACGTTTGCATCGTCCCGCCCAATTCCTTCGCGCTGGGCCGCTCCGTCGAATATTTCCGCATTCCGCGCAACGTGCTAACCCTCTGCGTCGGCAAATCCACATACGCGCGCTGCGGCATCATCGTCAACGTCACGCCGTTCGAACCCGAATGGGAAGGCTTCGTCACCCTGGAGATCAGCAACACTACTCCGCTGCCGGCCAAAATCTACGGCAACGAAGGCCTCTGCCAGGTGATCTTCTTCGAATCCGACGAGCAGTGCGAAGTCTCCTACAAAGACAAAAAAGGCAAATACCAATCCCAGCAGGGAATCGTCCTGCCAAAAATCTAACGGTCAGCGACCCGTCGGCATCCGGCCAATGAAGTTCGTAGCGCCGGCGTCCCGCCGGCTCCGTTGGTTTTGTCTTCGATTATGCAGCGGCCGCCTGCGTTTCGGGCGGGCCTACTTGAATTTGACTTTGGCGTACCGCTGCCCGCGGTTCGATCTTCCGCACTCGCATCAAACATCGACGCCCAGCCCAATTTGGAGCGGGGCGGCTTGCCGCCGCTGTCCTCGAAGCTCAATGCCCGGCAACAAAACGATCCCGCGAGGCTTGCCTCGCCTGCTCCCAACAGCCCCATCACCCCTTGCCGCCAACAATCGGTGAAACCTTCCCCCATTTCCCCGTGAACACGAACGAGTCGAGCGCCTTCCGCTCCCGCGGCGCCAATTCCCGTTCCTTCAACTGGTCGGGCAAAGTATGCGCCTCGCCTGGATACCCAATCGCAATTCCCGCCACGGCTTCGTACCCTTCGGGAATCGCGAAAAGTTCCCGCGCCTTTTCCGGCATGATTCCCGCCATTTGGTGCACGGCCAAACCCAGCGCCTCCGCCTGTAGCTGCAAAGTAGCAACCGCCTGTCCCACGTCATGAAATGCATGGCGATTCGGCTCGCCGTTGTGCTCGAACTTCAATTTCGCCACGCTCAACGCCAGCACCGGCGCGTTCTTCGCCCACCCCTGGTTGAACTCGATGAAGCAATCCAGCACCCGCTTGTAATCCTCCGGATGATCCTTCGTCGCCACGATGAAATTCCACGGCTGCCCGTTGAACGAAGAAGCCGCCCAACGCGCCGCTTCAAACAAACTCCGCAGTTTCTCCGCTTCCACCGGCCGGCTCGCAAACGCTCGCGGACTCCATCGTTCTCCAATCAAACTGTGAATCGGCGCGCTGGTTGTAGCAGTCT
>Ga0181520_10000562_pt1 | contig 80778 bp, 79 predicted proteins | sample PEATcosm2014_Bin_29_FD_132451 | JGI IMG/M metagenome (GOLD analysis project Ga0181520, IMG submission 132451) | Peatland microbial communities from MTU Mesocosm Facility, Houghton, MI, USA - PEATcosm2014_Bin02_30_metaG | ecosystem: Environmental > Terrestrial > Soil > Wetlands > Peat | place... | reverse complement strand
TACTTCCGCTTATTTAAATGAATAGCATGCCTTGCCCAGCCATTTCAAGATTAAAATGCCAATTTACACGCGTATAGCGGCATATGCTCTTTATTAATATGTACTCATAACAGAGTGAAAAAATATGGGTGTAGGTTTCCCCCTAAACTAACCCCTCCCAAAACCCCTTATATCGTCCTACACCCATACTAAAAAAGCCCGCTGAAAAGCGGGCTTTTTTAATTAATAACACTGGGACGATTCGCAAAAGACTGCCTATGGCAGGCTTTTGCGTAACGAGAAAACACCCATATTAAAAAAGCCCGCTGAAAAGCGGGCTTTTTTAATTTTTGCCGCCCCTATTCCTTTTATTTCACGCCCAAAATACTTTGTGAAAACAATTACTTGACAAATGTCCACCAATTTGGTAGTATATCACTAAGAAGGTGATATATAAAACGAGGTGGGATATGAAAAGAGAAACAGTGATAATAGATGAAAATAAGTGCGACGGCTGCGGCGACTGCGTGCCGGGTTGCCCCGAAGGCGCCCTGCAGGTGATAGACGGCAAGGTCCGCCTTATTTCCGGTTCCTTATGCGACGGCCTTGGCGTCTGCATCGGAGAATGCCCGCGGGGCGCTATAACCGTGAAAAAGATGGAAACAGAGGCGTATGACGAGGGAAAAGTAATGGATAATATCGTAAAACAGGGTGAGAATACATTAAGGGCGCACTTAAAGCACCTGCACGGCCACGGCCAGAGTGAATATCTTCAAACTGCAATAAGTTATCTTGAAGACAGGAAAATGAAAATTCCCCGGTATAGATACTCTTACTCAAATAAAAACGGAGCTCAAGCCGCAGGCGGATGCCCGGGGTCAAGAATCCTTGATTTTACCGGAAAAGGAGGGCATACTTATGAAGATGATAATACGGGGAAACAACCTTCAGCGTTAAGGCAATGGCCGGTGCAAATGCACCTGGTAAGCCCGTCCGCGCCATATTTTAACGGAGCCGATCTGCTGTTTGCAGCCGACTGCACAGCCTTTGCCATTGGGGATTTTCACTCACATCATTTAAAGGGAAAAGCGCTTGCTATAGGCTGCCCAAAACTTGACGCTGAAACAGTTTCCTATGTTGAAAAACTAACCGCCATGATAGACGATGCTAAAATAAACACACTTACTGTTATGACCATGGAAGTGCCGTGTTGCGGAGGGCTGCTGCAGATATCAAAAGAAGCGGCCGCAAAAGCAAAAAGAAAAGTTCCCGTTAAAGCGGTAAGGGTCAGCCTTAAGGGCGAAATAATGAAAGAAGAATGGCTGTAAAGGGAGGTTTATAATGGCGGAGAAAATTGAACTTAAAAAATTCATAGAGTATTCAGAGGGTTCCATTGTTTCAAAACAGGTGTTAAACAAAAAAACAGGGACGCTTACGCTCTTTGCCTTTGACGCCGGGCAGTCCCTTTCCGAGCATACGGCGCCATATGACGCCGCGATTCAGGTTATCGAGGGGTCGGCCAGGATTAAAATAGGCGGGGAGCCTTATTTTCTAAACGAAGGAGAAATGATTATACTGCCCGGAAACGTTCCGCATGCGGTTTACGCGGACGCGCGCTTTAAAATGATGCTTGTTATGATTCTTTCATGAAAACAAGGGTTGTGAAGAAAAGAACTTGACTTTTTTATATTTGCGGTTATAATACTACTAAATCAATAGCATTAAAATTTACGGAGAAATAAAGTACAAGGTTAATATCCTATTAAAACGATAGCATTAACAAATAAAACGAAAGGGGAGAATAAAATGGCGGAAAAAAAGATCTACACCACAACCAGCGCGGATTACGCCCTTGCGGCCATAATACTTGTACTTTTTGCGGCCCCCCTTCTGTCAATGATAGCTCCCGCGGCCGTGCCCGGCACTGCCATGATATATAAGGACAACGTGATTGTAAAAGAAGTGAGCCTGAGCCGGGATTCCACCACAAAAATCGGCGCCATGGAGTTTGAGGTAAAAGCGGGAAAAATAAGGGTCAGCGAATCCGACTGCAAGAACCACGTCTGTATGCAGGAAGGCTGGATAAGCAATCCGGGCCAGTCAATAGTATGCCTTCCGAACCATGTGATAGTCGAAATACCGGCCGACCATGAGAATGGCAAGTACGACATACTTTCAAAATAGGGTGAAAGCTATGGATTATAAAAGCGATCCAAGGACACAAAAAACGGCGCTGCTGGTTACATGCGCTTCGCTTCTACAGCTTGCGGAAGCCTTTTTTCCGCAGCCCGTGCCGGGCATCAAGCTGGGGCTTGCGAACATGATAACCATAGTGGCCCTTGTGGACCTGGGTTTTGCGGCCGCAATTGAGATAGCGGTTCTGCGCACGGTAATAAGCTCTCTTCTTCTTGGAACTTTCCTTTCAACCACATTTATACTCAGCTTTTCTTCGGCATTAATATCAAGCCTTGTGATGGCGCTTTTTTATACTGTTATAAAAAGGATGAAAAATCCGGTTTTTTCGCTTGTCGGGATATCTCTTATAGGCGCTGTGGCGCACAACCTTACGCAGCTGGCAGTTGTATATTTTATACTCATCAGGAGCGACGGAGTACTGATGCTTCTGCCGTGGCTCGGAATATCCGGTGTAATTATGGGATGGATAACAGGTATCATAGCGTCCAGGGTATGCTCAAAGCTTGAATCCGGCGCAGACATATCGGATAGCGAATATATAAAGATACTTGCAATGCCGGCCGTAAAAGGAAGCGGGCCCGATAAAAGAGGCTACATAAACGGGGATTCGTTCCTTCATAAGGCGGATCCTGTAATCAAAATAGCCGCTGTCATAATAACCGCAATAATGCTTTTGTTTTTCGGAAGCTTTCAGCTTTTTCTTGCGATTTTTACGGCCATAATTGCGGTGGCAATGGCAGCGGGAATAAATCTCGGCAGGCTTTTTTACGGCGTGAGAAAAATGTGGGTATTCATGGCATTTTCATTTCTCATGCCCCTGTTTTTTAATCAGGGAAGCCACGTCCTGTTATACGCCGGGCCGGTCAGGATTACGGCCGAGGCGCTTACAACCGGCGGATTTTTGGTCACAAGGCTCGCGCTTCTTATGCTTGCTTCGGACCTTATGATAAAGACCACGGAGCCTGAGAGGTTAATATCAGGAATAGAAACCATTTTAAGGCCGCTTAGTTTTGCCGGCATATCGGGTAAAAGGACGTCGCACATAATAGTATCATCCTGGACCACCATACCGGAATTCTGGGACAGGGTCACGGCGGTCGCCAAAAAATTCAGGAAAGAGGAAAAGGCGGGTATTAAAACCATCATTGTAATGCTTACGATAGTTATAGTGGCGCTTTACAGGCAGACTGAAATATAAAAAAATAAGGGGAGGTTTAACATGGAAATGAAAGAGATTGAATCGCTTTTTGATTACTCGAAACTGCCCAAACCGCTGAAAATGTACCTGACACTTTTCGTTATATGCATGGGGCTGGGCTACCTGTGCGCGATAGGAAACATTGCGACTCTGGAAGGCCTGACGATACAGGATATATCCGACCATTATCACGGCAACGAGGCCAAAATGATAGAGCCGCCAACGGTACAGTATTTGTTCGAAATTTCGCATACGCACCTGCTGGGAATGTCCACAATGATATTCTGCACGGGGCTGGTGTTCATATTCACAAGGTCGGCGCCGGCGTGGCTGAAAAAATTTGCGCTCGTTGACGGATTTACAGCGGTGCTTATTGCCGTTTCATCATTCTGGCTCATCAGGTTTGTAGCCGGGTGGCTTGCCTTCCTTATGGCGCTTTCCGGGATGCTGCTCGGGCTCGCCATGCTCATAATGCTGGCGGTGCCGCTTTACGAGATGTGGCTGAAAAAAACATAAGAGCTTTGAAAAACATAAACGGAGGTGGTGCTGGAAAAAATGTAAGAACGGCATGATGAGTATATGCCGAAAAAAAGCAGGGAGGTTTGTCTATATGAGAAAGAGAATGGCAATTTTGTTAATGGCCGTAATGATGGCCCTTGGTATGTACGCTTTCGCGATGGCCGACGGGACATCAGACAGCGCCGCAGCCGGGAGTTCGGATACTCCGGCGACAACGGTGATAGGCGGGCACATTAAAATGACCCTTTTTGACGCTATTGACGGCGTTGAAAATAAAGCAACCGGAGGCGCACTCGGAGAAACCGAGTATTCAGGATTTAATTTCGGCGAGATAATACTTTATATTTCGCAGAAGATTTCCGAAAAATTTTCAGTTGAGGTGGAACCTGAATTTTCAGCTTCCACAGGCGCAACGCCAAAACTCGGCGTAAGCATTGGCGCGCAGATGTCGGTTAAACCCCCTTCATTCGGCGGTTTTGACAGGGCTTTAGCAAAATATATAGCCCCCTTTGATGTCGAAATATCCGCCGGTATTGTGAAGCCGAAGTTTACAATGGAATACGGCGACGAGCTTTTCTGGGACGAAGAATTTAACGGATCAAAATTTGCGGCGGACCCGTATCTAGGTGAAATGGCGGACACAGGCGTCGAGGCTTACAAAAACTTCTCAGTGGGCGACGCTTCCATCCCTGTATGGTTGTACGCGCTTGACGGCTCCGGAAGCAGCGTTAACGACAACAACAGATCACCGTCGGCCATGATACATGTTGAGCCGAATATGGGAATGTTCAAACTGACCGGTTCATACACCGTCGGCCTCTATGATAACGGGGAGCACGACGCGTATGAGAGGGCATCCGGAGGCATCCAGTTTATATGGGACAACCTTCAGATACGCTCTGAACTTGCCAACGGCAGGTGGGAGAATAAAATCGCGGCTGGAATTGACGCGTTATCCTACGGCTGGTATGTAAAGGCAATTTACAAGTTTACGCCGTGGCTCAAACTGGTGTATGATTACAACGTGGCAGAGATGAATTTTAACGCTTTTTCAGGGATTGCTCCGCCGCCTGCAAATTTACGCGACCAGGGTGAAAATTACATTACGCATACGGCAGTGCTTGATTACAACATAACTGACAGCACATACCTTATGCTGCAGATGGACTACGCAAACTGGAAATTGAACAGCGGCTCCGAAGGCTTGAGATTCTTCAGGCCGACTCTTGCTTTAAGGACAACTTTCTAAGATAATATTACCGCCGGGGCGTTTTTCAGGGCGCCCCGGCGGGATTTTATGGACTTATAGAAACACAAAAAAATTCAGGAGGTTTTTACCATGAAAAAGTTTTTGTTTTCAGCACTTGCTCTTCTGATGGCCGCGGGTTTAATGGCGGCGTCAAACGCGATGAGTGACCAGATAGTAAAGGAATTGCTTCCGGACACCGACCTTAAACCCCAGATGTTCGCGGTTAACGCGACTGTTACGGCAAAAGTGCAGGAAGCCCTCGGCAACAAGCAGCCTGTAAGGCCGCAGTATGAGATTTATACTTCAAAAACCGGCGCGGTAATCCTTGAGGAGCAGATGGGAAAATGGGGAATAATCAAGATGGCCATCGCAGTTGATACGGCAAAAAAAGTTTCAAATATAGGCTTTATCTCAATGTCTGAAAAAAGGGGAGCCGGTATAAAGCAGGCTTTCTTTATAAAACAGTTCGTCGGCAAGACGATTGCGGACTCCATTGAGATTGGCAAGGGTGTTACCGCGCTGTCAGGCGCCACTGTATCGTCAAAGGCCGTCGCAATCGCGGTAAAACGCGCCCTTATTATATATGATGCGTTTACGGCAGGGGCAAAAAAGTAAAACGGGGAATTTAAAATGGGGAACATGAAGAAAACAATTGCGGCTGTTGCGGCTTTTGCCGCAACGCTGGTTGTTGTCCTGCTGGTCAGGGCCCATTTTTCCGACCCTGTGCAGAAGAGAACCAGGTTCATAATGGACACTTACTGCACAATACAGGCGCCGGGAGGCAGCGAAGTAATCCCGGCAATAAACAGGGCACTCGACAGGATGACAGAGCTCGACAATAAGTTTTCCATTTTTAACAAAAAAAGCCCGGTGTACGCCTTCAATGAATACAATACTCCGATTACCGACCCGGAAATAGTAAAGATAACAAAGGATATGATTTATGCCGCGGAGAAAAGCGAAGGCCTGCTTGACCTTACAATAGTCCCCCTTGAAGAAGTATGGGGGTTTTACACGGGCGGAACCCCGCACCTGCCGCGTCCTGAAGAAATAAAAGAAGCGATGAAAAAGGTAAATTACCGCAACATTATCATAAAAGAGGGCAAAGTAACAAAAAAATATCCATGGGTAAAAATAGATTTCGGGACCATCGCGAAGGGTTACGCTGTTGAAGAAGCGGGAATAGTACTGATCAATAACGGGATAAAGTCCGCGCTTATCGACGGCGGCGGAAACATAGAGGCCATCGGCAGGTACAAGGGCAAGCCGTGGAAAGTCGGGATAAAGAATCCAAGGGGCGAAGGCGTCATCGGAGTGCTTGACGCGGAGAACCTTGCCATCACAACCGCAGGAGACTATGAGCGCTATTTTGAAAAAGACGGCGTCATATACCACCATATCATGGATCCTTACACAGGTTATCCCGGGAAAAAGATGATAAGTGTGACGGTTGTCTCGCCGTCTTCGCTTACGGCTGACACATGGGATACGGCCCTGTTTTTGCTTGGAAAAGAAAAGGCCCTGAAGCTTGCGTCAGAGCTCAACGGAGTGGAGTGCATACTGGTAACACCAGACGGAAAAATAACTTATTCAAAAGGGCTGGAAAAATATCTTAAGCAGGATTACAAATAACGCACGACCCAAAGTCGGTATTTGGCATAATTAATCGGGTACGTTTAAATTATTTCTGTTATAATCATACCAAAGAAGTAGTGCTTTATGCCTGAAACCGGAGGATGACATGAAAATATCGACCAGAGGACGTTACGCCATAAGGGCGCTTTTATGCCTTGGAAACGCATACGGCGAGGGGCCCCTTTCCCTCAAAAAAATATCAAAACTCCAGAAAATATCCGTCAAATACCTTGAGAATATCATGAGGCTTTTTGTCAGCGCGGGCATAGTAAAGAGCGCCAAGGGCAAAAGCGGAGGGTTTGAACTGGCAATGAGCCCGAAAAAAATAAAAATGGGCGAAGTCGTCATCGTTGCCGAAGGCGAAATATTTACTCTGTGCTGCATGGAGGACAATAAGGAATGCCCGAACGCTGATATGTGCGCCAGCAGGGAAATGTGGGAAGGTCTAAAAGATACCATAATGGAATACCTTGATTCATATACCCTCCAGAAACTTCTCGACAGGTACAAATATCTTTTTAAAAAGACGGGAAAAAGAGTATTGCCGATTTAGTTTTCTTATTGCAATAAACTCATATAATCATATATAATTCCTCATATTAAAAAACAAGCAGGTGATTAATGAAGGCTGTTTCATTGCTTTCCGGCGGGCTGGATTCCACACTGGCCACAAAAATGGTTAAAGAAATGGGCATTGATGTCATAGCCCTGAATTTTACGTCACCCTTCTGTCAGTGCGGCGGAAAACACAAGGACGGCTGCAAGCACAAGGCCGTTGAAATGGCGGAACAGCTTGGCGTGGAACTTAAAATGATAAACCCGTCAGCAGAATTTATAGCAGTGATAAAAAATCCCAAGTACGGTTACGTCAGCGGGGCTAATCCCTGCATAGACTGCAGGATACTGAAATTCAAGCTCGCCAGAAAGTATATGGATGAAATAGGGGCGTCATTCCTTGTCACCGGCGAGGTACTCGGGCAGAGGCCCATGAGCCAGAACGCCAGGGCAATGAGGATAATTGAGAACGAAAGCGGCAATCAGGGAATGATACTAAGGCCGCTTTGCGCCGGAGTAATGGAACCCTCTATTCCGGAGCAAAAAGGGTGGGTTGACAGGACCAAATTAAGGTCCATTGAGGGGCGCTCCAGGGGTGCCCAGCTTGACATGGTGGAGGAATTTAAAATAGTAAACCACGCATGCCCGGCCGGCGGATGCCTTTTGACGGATAAGAATTTCGCTGCAAAGGTATTTGACCTCATAGGGTCAGGTATGCTTGATGTGGACAATTCAAGGCTCTTTGTATTCGGCCGTTATTTTTCAATATCAAAAAAATTCAAGCTCGCGGTCGGCCGCAACGCCCAGGAAAACGCCGTGATAAAGAACTTCGCAGCCGCCGGGGATCTTCTGATAGATGCCGCTTCAAAAGGTCCGACTGCCGTAGGCCGCGGTGAAATGGCGGAAGGCGACCTGGAAAAGGCGCTGGCTGTTGTCGCGCATTACTGCAGAAAAGAAGAACCACAGGATATGAAATATATTATAATGGGCGCGGAGCAAAAAACCGTTCATACTGATTCAATAACGGATATTGACCCTTCCATATTTCAGGTGAATATAGTTTAAGGGGCTAAAATGACAAATATATTACTGCTGCTGCTTCTCACAGCTGTATTCCTTCTTCCCTTTATTTTAAAGGAGGCGGAAGAGGGGATGGAATATTTTCTTTTTGGGGCCGGGCTGCTGGCAGTAACAATAACCGCTTGCTGGTCGCAAAAACTCATCATTGAAACCCTTTTGACACCATTAAAAATAACCGCAGCTGTAATTGTATGCGGGATAATATTTGAAGTTTTTGCCGGAAAAATCGGACCCATTGTCGGGCGAGTATCGGCAAAAACTGGAAAACCATTTTTTGTCCTTATAATGATAATCATACTCGGGCTGTTTTCAAGCATTTTTACCGCGATAATATCAGCCCTGATTCTTTCCGAAGTTATGGGCCATATGAATTTGCCGAGGAAAACAGAAATAAACATAGTGATACTCGCCTGTTTTGCCATAGGCATGGGAGCTGTTTTAACGCCTGTCGGGGAGCCGCTTTCCACAATAGTCACGGAAAAACTCTCCGTAGAGCCTTTCAACGCCGGATTTTTATTTCTCTTCAGGGAGTTTTGGATATATTCTTCAGTTATAATAATATTGCTGGCCGCCGCCGGAGCCATAATTACGGCTTGCGGTAATGGGAACGATGAAGGGCTCAAAGAGGATAAAAGAGGGGGATTTAAATCCATCGCCATGCGCGGCTTTAAAGTTTACCTGTTTATAGCCGGACTTGTGCTGCTCGGCGCGGGTTATACTCCGTTCGTAAAAACATATGTTTCCGGGTTGCCTCATTATATGCTTTACTGGATAAATATGGTATCAGCCGTGCTTGACAACGCGACGCTCGCGGCCGCCGAGATCTCACCGGCCATGAGCCTTTTACAGATAAAATCCGCGATGCTCGGGCTTATTATTTCCGGCGGCATGCTGATACCCGGAAACATACCCAATATTATATGCGCGGGAAAGCTCGGGATAAAGCCGAAAGAATGGGCGAAATTTGCAGTTCCGGCAGGACTGATAATTTTATGTTTTTCTTTTATTGCGGTTATATTTGTTCATTTATAAATATAGGTTTAAACCAAGGCAGGCAGGTAAAATTAAGCAACACAAGCAGTAAAATTATATGGCAGGGCCCTAAGGGAGGGAGATTTGAGAAAGCGATTAAACGAAGAAACAGTGTTATTCTTCAGCGTAATGAAATGGTTCGTTCTGGCGTCTGTCATAGGGGTGATAGCGGGTCTTGGCACTGTTGCTTTTTTAAAGTTACTGGCGCTTGGAATTAAAACGGCGTCCGGTTTCAACTATTATTATCTTCTTCTGCCCGTAATAATATATCTCAGTGCCCTGATATCAAGAACATTTGCGAAAGAAGCGGAAGGGCACGGGACGGAAAAAGTAATAGAAGCGGTGCATAAAAGGAGCGGAAAGATAAATCTACTTGTCGTGCCAGTAAAACTTATAACAACAATTTTAACGCTGAGTTTCGGAGGTTCCGCCGGAAAGGAAGGGCCCTGCGCCCAGATCGGCGGGGGGCTGGCTTCCGGTTTTGCCGATATTTTCAGGATGAAGGATTCTGACAGGAAAAAACTTGTTATCTGCGGCATCAGCGCGGGTTTTGCGTCTGTATTCGGGACGCCGGTTGCCGGCGCGCTTTTTGGGATTGAAGTGCTGGTTGTCGGACAGATTATGTATGATGTTCTTCTGCCTTCCTTTATAGCCGGGATAACAGCATATGAAGTTTCTTCCAGCCTTGGAATAACATACTTTTATTCGCCGTTAAATTTTACTCCCGTGTTTTCAGAATTCTTTTTTATAAAAGTGCTGCTTTCCGGTATTTTCTTCGGCATCATATCCTTTATTATGGTGGAGGCCTTTAAAGGCACAAAATTTTTCATATCAAAAGTAAAGCTGTCATGGTGGCTCAACGCAATAATTTCAGGGGCCCTGGTTTCAATTCCTGCATTGTTTTTTGGAACAAAATATCTTGGACTCGGGCTGAATTCAATTGAAAACGCCCTTAAAGGCGGGCATGTATCATGGTATGACCCGTTCTTAAAGATAATTTTCACCTCCATTACACTTGGAGCCGGCGGAAGCGGAGGGGTAATTACCCCTATTTTTTTTGTGGGAACAGCGGCCGGAAGCCTTTTTTCATTTCTTGCGGGTGTTGATCCCTCCACTTTTGCGGCAATCGGAATGGTGGCCCTCCTTGCTGGAACCGCAAACACGCCCATAGCCGCAAGCATCATGAGCATAGAGCTTTTTGGGCCAAGGATAGCGCCGTATGCCGCGGTGAGCTGTATTATAAGTTTTCTTATAACCGGACACAGGAGCATTTACCCTTCGCAGCTTCTTGGCATATCCAAATCAATGTCGCTTCAAACGGAAACGGGGAAGGAAATATCATTGATAAAAACATCCTCGGAAAACTTTGCCGGCAGATTTAAGAACAAGATCAAGAAATTTTTTTTAAAAGAAAAAAATAGCAGTAAATAGCAGTTTTCAACAGCCGGACCAAATACAACTTGACAGTAACAGGTTTAATTGCTATAAATATATATGCGGATATGCGCATATAAGAATAATAAAAGCGGGAGGATTTAAATGAGAAAAGCGGTGAAGGTGTTCAGGGCGCTGAGTGATGAGACAAGAATAAGGCTCATAAAGCTTCTGGAGAATGCCGGGGAGGTTTGTGTATGCGATATTATGAAAGCAATGGGAATCTCGCAGACAAGGGCGTCCAGAAACCTGAATATACTCAAGGAAGCCGGCCTGGTTTCCGACAGGCGTGACAGCCGCTGGATATACTACTCTGTAGATGAAAAAACAGCCGAAGAGTGCTGCGGAGACGTACTTAAAGTAATAGGAAAATGGCTGATTGCGGATGATGAAATAATGAGGGATAAAAAAAAGCTTGATAAAATATTGAAGGAACAGACAGGTAAAAAAGGGAGGTTAAAATAATGGAAAGATTTGTAGAAATTGACCAGGCTCTCTGCACGGGCTGCGGCGCGTGCGTGAAAATGTGCCCGGCGCAGATTCTTTACATAGATAAGTCAACGAAAAAGGCGAAAATAACAAATGATAAAGTCTGTGACAGGCTGGCTGGATGCATGAAGGTGTGCAAAACAGGGGCAATAAAAGTGGACAGAAAAAAATTTTCATTTGCAGCATTATTCGGTTTTTAAAACAAAGGAGAGAACAAATGGAAAAACACGCTGATGACAAAAGCTTTAAGAAAGAGGTTCTTGATTCCGAACTTCCCGTGCTGGTTGATTTCTGGGCTTCATGGTGCGGGCCGTGCATGGCAATAGGGCCGACAATTGAACAGATAGCGAGGGAATATGCGGGCAAGTTAAATGTATGCAAGGTAAATGTGGATAACGCGCCCGGCACCGCGCAGAAATACTGTGTGCAGTCAATTCCAACCCTTTCAGTTTTTTTAAAGGGAAAGGAAGTGGACAGGGTGGTAGGCGGCCTGCCAAAGGCTTCAATAGAGAAGTTTTTTGGGAAATATTTGAAGGAGGATAAATAAAAACATGAAATGGATCACTGAAAATTTTAAGGGAATAATTTTTTCTTTGCTGATAGCAACAGCAGCTGTTTATCTCGGCTCGCTTTTTCCGCTTGTGGGCGGGGCTGTGTTCGGCATCCTCCTCGGTATAATATTCGGCAGCACAATCGGCAGGCCTGAAGGAACAGCAAAGGGGATACATTTTACATCAAAAAAGGTGCTACAGTGGGCCATAATCGTGCTGGGCGGCGGATTGAGCTTAAACCAGGTCTATAAAACCGGCCTCTCTTCCTTATATATAATGTTATTTACCCTTTCTGCGGCATTTATTACTGCCTATTTATTCGGCAAGTTATTAAAAATTCCATTTAAAATGACCAGCCTTATCGGCATGGGTACCGCCATATGCGGGGGTTCCGCGATTGCCGCAATCTCTCCTATAATAGAGGCGGAGGACCAGGAAATAGCATATGCAATTTCCACGGTATTCATGTTCAACGTGATCGCGGTAATTGTTTTTCCGACTCTTGGTAGATTAATGGCAATGACACAACACGGCTTCGGACTCTGGGCAGGGACGGCGATAAACGACACCTCCTCTGTGGTGGCCGCCGCGTACAGCTACGGCAACGAGGCCGGCGCTTATGCCACGATAGTAAAACTTACACGCACAACAATGATAATACCTATATCACTGATATTCGCGGTTTTTATGGCTTTCAAAAAGGAAAAGGAAGCTGAAAAAAAGCATGTTCATTATAATATAGGAAAAATATTTCCCTGGTTCATATTATGGTTCCTTGCGGCCTCGCTTTTGAATACTGCCGGCATTATAAACCAGCAGGCGGCCGCATTCTGCACAGAAGCCGGGAAATTCATGATAGTGCTCGCACTCTCCGCGATAGGACTCCACTCGGATTTCAGGGCAATGGTAAAAACCGGGCTGAAACCAATGCTGCTGGGGCTGATTGTCTGGGCGGTTGTGGCAATTACTTCAGTAATCGTACAAAAATTTACAGGGCAGCTTTAATCTCCACATTTTATTAAGAATTTTTGATATAATTAAGCCATTAATAAATTAAACTTTCAGGGGGAATGGATGAAAAAAATATTATTGATTTTTCCTGTGGTTTTTATTTTTTCTTCATTTCTTTTTTCCTTCGACTACCGCGGCGCAATTACGGTTGACGGATTGAAGCGCGACTATAAGGTTCACGTGCCGGATATTTATAATCCGGCAAAAGCGGTTCCGCTCATCGTCGCCCTGCACGGCGGCGGGGGCAGGATTGAGTCAATGGAATGGCTCACGAATTTTAACAAGCTCTCCGAAACAGAGGGGGTTATAGTTGTATATCCCGCCGGATTTTTAAAGCAGTGGAACGACGGCAGGGCTGTGGAAAAAATAGAGGCGCAGAAGAGGGAACTCGACGATGTCGGGTTTATTTTAATGGTAATTGATGAAGTTTCCGTAAAATATTCCATTGATAAGAAAAGAATATACGCTACCGGCATATCCAACGGAGGTTTCATGTGCCAGCGTCTCGCGTGTGACGCCCCTGAAAGGTTTGCGGCTATAGCTCCGGTTTCAGCTTCAATACCTGAAAAGCTTTCAGGGAAAGCCGGAGAAAAGGGTAAAATACCGGTCATGCTCATACACGGCACAGGAGACCCGCTGGTGCCATACAGCGGTGGAGCTGTGAAAATTGGAAGGCAGGAGCGCGGTTTTGTACTTTCGGCCCCTGATACGGCAAAATTATGGGCAAAAATGGACGGATGTATCAGGACAAAAAGTGAAACAATAACAGGGGACATGAATACGGTCTGTGATTATTATGAAGGCAGGGATGGGATGGAAGTGGTTTTTTGTACTGTAATGGGCGGAGGCCATTCATGGCCGGGCGGGCCGCAGTATCTCCCCGACTGGATAGTGGGGAAGTCATGCAGGGATTTTAAGGCGACACAGTTTATCTGGGATTTTTTTAAGCGGCATAGCAGGTAAAAAAAATCAGGAGGTTTGTTATGGCGGCAAAAGGGTCAATGGTTGTAACGACAACAATGGTAGTTGAAGGGCGCGCGATAAAGGAATACAGGGGGCTGGTCAGGGGAATAATAGTAAGGTCACCCACTATAATTCAGGGATTTTTTGGCGGCCTTAAATCAATACTCGGCGGAACAATAGGGGCATACACTGAGATGTGCGAGCAGGCAAGGGAGCAGGCATATGACCTTATGATAGCTCACGCCACGGAAATGGGGGCGAATGGCGTCATAGGGGTTGGATATGACGCCTCCGAAGTTGCAGTAGGGGCTACGGAAGTGCTTTGTTACGGAACCGCAGTTATACTGGAATAATTCAATCTATACTGCGGACATATGAGCCTTTTTCCGGGATAACTGCGCCCAAATTAATGTTTCTATAAACGTCCAAGGATGCGCAGGCCCCTCCAAAAGTCTCATATGTCCGCAGTTACAATGCAAAGGATGTGCTATGTCAAACACATACGGGCAGTCCCCGAGGCCCAGGATTTACACCGAGAAGCGGGGCGGAAAGACAGTAACCCTTATATCCGGTCTGCATACATACGGCGCGCCAAGGCTTGACGCCATAGCAAAAGCGCTAAAGGTATTGTGCGGAGCCGGAGGCACTGTAAAAAATGGAGTTATTGAAATTCAGGGTGATAATATCGCAAAAATAATGGAATGGCTGAAAAAAGGAACGCTGTGAATAATAAAGGGCCGGATATGGACGACGACATAAGGCTGATGCTTGGGGTAAAAGCAGGCAATCAGGAGAGCTTTAACAGGCTCGTTGATAAATATTCAAAAGCCATTATTAATTATATTTTCCGTTTCACCGGTTCCAGAGAGGACGCGCAGGACCTGGCCCAGGATGTGTTTATCAAGGTCTATAACAGCGCTAAAAACTACGTTCCTTCTGCGAAATTTACCACCTGGATTTACCGCATGGCCAACAACACCGCAATTGATTATATCAGGAAGAAAAAATCCAGGGGCATTCACACATCGCTGGACGAGCATATTGAAAGCGGGTCCGCTGAAATGCACGGGGCTTCCACGGATGGAAAAATAAAACCCGCCGACGAAATGATGGAAAACGAAGAAATTGCTGAAAATGTTCGGCAGGCGCTGCTAAAGCTGCCTGACAACCAGAGAGCTGCGATAATAATGAAAATATACGAGGACAAACCATATTCCGAGATAGCGCAAATACTCGGGACATCAATTGCGTCGGTCGAGTCGCTTCTGTTCCGCGCAAGACAGGCGCTGAAGTCCAGGCTTAAAACCCGGCCGTAAAAGCCGTATAAATACTATTTATTTGGTGTTATAAAGATATTGACAACGCTATAAGCTTAAATTATAATTTTCGGATTAAAAAACAAGGAGGAATTTATGAAAAGGTTCAGGAATTATTTTTTTGCGCTGCTTTTTGTACTGGTATCTGCTTCGTTATACGCGGTAAATTACCAGGATGTTGTTTACCTTAAAAACGGCAGCGTTGTTAAGGGAATGATAACCGAACAGGTGCCCAACCAGTCGCTGACCATCGAAACAAAGGACGGCAGTATTTTTGTTTTTAAGATGTCTGAAATTATAAAGATTACGAAAGAAAGGGCCGGTGAAGACGATTCCGGGATCAAAAACAATCCGGAAAAGAATTTTGCCCTGCTAATAAACCCGCTTGGATTCGTCCAGTTCGGGCCGCAGATTGATCTTGAAGCAAAATTAATTCCGGATCTTTATGTACTGGGAGCATTCAGGATGCATTCGCTCGGGCTGCTTTCCTACGCGCTTACAACAGATTTAACAACGGCATACGCTTACGGCGTAGGTATACGCAAATTTTTCAGGGAGCCTTCAACCGGGAACGCATTTTACCTCGGCATACAGGAGCAGTACGGCGTCAATAATTCCGGCATAAGCGATTCAGGCTCGGGCAACTGGACAGGCACCGCGACTTATCTTGCGTCGGCACTTGACGTTGGATACAGGTGGAGGACGCAGGAAGGATTTATTTTCTCCCTCGGCGTGCTTGCGGGCCTGGCTCCGGTGCTTACAGATACATGGTATTACAATAACACACCGGGGACAGTTTATAATAACGATCTCAAGACTTACCTGTTTGGCATGCTTGAACTTGAAGTAGGATACGAGCTGTAAATAATAAACAGGGCTATATTTACATTATATTGACCCCGGGCTTTTAAGGCCCGGGGTTTTCTTTTTTAACCAAAAAACACCGCAAGTTTTTCTGATTCCATACGTTTATATATATAAAGGACAAATTATCAAGCAGGAGGAATTTATGGAACACCGGGAAATTATAAGTAAATTAAGCGCTTTTCTGGATAATGAGCTGCATGAACCTGTGAAAAAAGAGGTGAAGTCTCATCTTGGTTCATGCAGTGAATGCTCAAAAGAATATGAAATTCTTGCTGCACAGCGGGAATATTTAATTAAGGCTCCGGCCATTGAGCCGGCGGCAGCCTTCCGCGCGGAAATTACCGCAAAGATAGATACGCAAAAGGCGGCAAAACCGGCACTTGGCTTTGGAAAGCTTATACCTGTGCCGCTGGCCCTTTCGGCGCTGGTTCTTATTTTCTCGGCATATATGATAGTGGCTCCGGTGGCGTATGGAATGAATATTGAATCAGTTAAACCACAGGCAAAGCGCATGGCAATTAATGCCGTTTTAGCCTGCGAGTGCGGCGGTATTTTCACGCCGGCAGCTTTCGCAAAGTTCTGCGGCGCATGCACGGCAAACGCCTGCACATGCTGCGACGCAAAATGCGGTACGAATTGCAAAATGAAAATGAAAACAGGAGGGTGTGAGCATGGGAACGAAAAGTAAGGTGGCAATAGGAAGCCTGATAGTGGGTATAGCATGTTTTTTAAATCTTTTAGGGATCGAAAAAGCCCTGGCGGCAATAACGCTGGGATGGATGGGGTTAAAAGAGGCCGGCAGTGAGGAAAAAAGCGGCAAAGGGTTCGCGTATGCCGGAATCATACTGGGAGCAGCGTATATTATAACTGTTGCCGTCCTGCTTATTTTTTACGGCCCGCAGTTCATCGAACGCATTAAAATGATGGCGGGGAAATAACAAAAAAGGAAGTAGAATATTTCAAAGGAGGCTCAAATGAAAAGTTCCAGACTGATCACTGCTTTGCTTTTTGTTCTTGTAATGGTTTCAGCGTCTTTTGCCGGAAACATGGCGGGTAAGACGTGCGCGGACATGAAGGGAAATACAGCAATGTGCTGCGCCAAGGGAAACTGCCCCTGCCCGATGTGCGTAAAAGGTGCGGTAGTAAAGGTTACCAACACCGCGGATGGAGTAACAATATCCATAACTTCAACTGACAAGACAACAGTTAAGGCAATACAGGACAGCGCGGCAAAATGCGCCTCAATGTGCGCCAACAAGGCAGCGGCAAAGTAAAAAAGTATAAGGCAATTTGCAAAGAGCAGGGGCCCCTTCACGGCCCCCTGCTCTTTTTCATTACTGGAATAATATGGCTTTCTTGACAAAATATATTATAGATATATACTTGTTGTAATTATAAAATCAGGGGGTATTTCATGCAAAAAAGAAAACTCGGCTGGACTGGGCTGGAATTATCAGTCATCGGGCTCGGGACCTGGGCGGCCGGCGGAGGAGAATGGAAATTCGGATGGGGGCCGCAGGATGACGGGGATACGATAAAATCAATACACGAGGCTCTGGACTGCGGCATCAACTGGATAGACACGGCCGCGGTGTACGGCCTGGGCCATTCTGAAATAGTTGTCGGCAGGGCCGTAAAAAATATGAGGGAGAGGGTAATACTCGCCACAAAATGCGAGCGCCGCTGGAATGCCGACGGCAGCGAGATATTCGGCGTACTCAAGAAAAATGATATTAAAAAGGAATGTGAGGATTCCCTTAAAAGACTTTCAACCGGCCATATTGACCTTTACCAGATACACTGGCCAAATCCGGAGGAGGATATTGTTGAAGGGTGGGAAGCCATAAACGAACTTATTAAGGAAGGAAAAGTGCGTTTCGGCGGCGTATCAAATTTTTCCACGGCCCAGATGGAAAAAATATGGCCGTCGGGAAAAATAGCCTCGCTTCAGCCGCCTTACAGCATGCTCAGGCGCTCTATAGAAGGGGATCAGACCGCCTACTGCGCGCAGAATAATATCGGGATGATAACATATTCGCCAATGGAAAAGGGTTTGCTGACCGGCAAGGTCACCATGGAATGGGTAAAAGGGCTGCCTGAGAGTGACCACAGGAAGCGCGATAATAATTTTAACGAGCCGCAGCTTTCAAAGAATCTTGCGCTCCTGGAAAAACTTAAAAACATATCGGAAAAAGCCGGGATAACCTTGAGTCAGCTTGCCATAGCCTGGGTATTAAGGCGGCCGGAAATAACCGCTGCCATAGTCGGCGCGAGAAAACCCGGGCAGATAAAAGAGACGGCTCCGGCCGGCGATGCCACGCTTGCTGATGATATAATAAAAGAGATAGATGGTATACTCGCCGCAAAATAAATCGCCTGGATTGATCAGTCCGGCCGCTCTTTATCTTGCAAAAAAAATCAAAAGGCTATATCATATTTCATTATCCCGATTTTAAAGGCGGATTTATTTATGAAATTAAAAGAGCTGATTTATTATACAAAATACGGTTTTTCATCCCTGCTTATGCGCTCGTTTGCGCCAATAGTCGCGGGAGTGCCGCTGACCGACCTGTGCAACCTCAAATGCGCCCACTGCGTCGTCGCAAACAGGGGGCGCGGCCATTATTCCTTTGCCCGCCTGATGGAAATATTCAGTATGTTTTACTCCAGAGGGGCGCGGGTGCTTTATCTGCAGGGCGGGGAAATCATGATGTGGGAAGAGGGCAATTTAAGGGTTAACGATGTAATAAAGGCTGCAAGGAAAATTGGTTTTTTCATGGTGGCTGCGGTTACGAACGGAACTTTCCCAATAGATATTTCTTCAGACGCGGTGTGGGTAAGCCTTGACGGCCCGGAAAAATACCACGATTCAATACGCGGGGAGGGCTGTTACAGGCTTGTAATGGAAAACATCAGGAAGTCCGGACATCCGGCAATATCCGTAAACCTGACAATAAATAAAAAAAATATGAAAGCAGTGGCGGAGCTTATAAAGTCCGTAAATTCGGAAAAAAACATAAAAGGCGTTTCGATAAATTTTCACACTCCATATCCAGGCGTGGAAGGTCTAGCGCTTGACATGGAAGCGCGGGCGGCGGTTGTTGATGAAATTATCAGACTGAAAAAAGAAGGGTTCAGGATAATCAATTCCATATACGGATTAAAGGGGATGAAAACAGGGCGGTATAAAAGGCCCGTGCATATAATACAGATGATGGAAATGGACCGTGTTTTTGAATGCTGCTGGGGGAGGGAAATACCAGGGGTATGCGAAAAGTGCGGTTACGGCATCATACCCGAATTATCGGGAATAGAGGCCCTGGATCCGGCCGCTCTGCTTGGCGCTATTAACCTCTTTAAGAAGGGGCGGTAAATGGAAAATCACGAAGCGCTTATAGTGGAAAGGCTGCTGCCTGAAAAAAAAATAATGCTCGCATCATATCCAGACGGGGAATGGAAAACTGAAGCTGTTGCGGCAGCCCGTGGTATGGAAGTATACTGTGTTTTATCGGACAAATCCGTATACGCAGGGATTAAAAAAAATCCGAGGGTTGATTTTACAGGAGCCGGAGTGTCGGGCCGGGGCATAGCGCGTGAAATCAAGGCACAGAGGCTGCCTGAGGGTATAAACATACAACCGGGGAATTATATTTTTCTGCTTGTTCCATACAGGATAAAATTTAACGGCGGTGAATTTGAAAAGACAAAAAAAGGCTGGATACCGGCTGCGGCGGAAGTGAAAAGGGACCGAGGCCTGAAATTCTGGCTCGACGCGGCCCGTTTTGTATCGGCGCCTATGTCGCTCATCCCGGTAATTACCGGAACCCTTCTTGCCGCCATTAACGGAAAATTCAATCCTTTCATATTTCTGGCGGCCCTTGCCGGCGGCCTTGCCGCGCACATGGGGGTCAATTTTTACAGCGATTATAATGATTATAAAAAAGGCTTTGACACACCAGGCGCATTATCCAGCCATACAGGCGCGCTTATAGATGAGCGTATAGCCCCTTCAGCAATTATCACCGCGGCTTTTATCTGTTTCGCGGTTACCGGGTTCTCGGGACTATACCTCATATTCGCGGCTGGCTGGCCCGTAATTATTTTCGGCTTTATAGGCCTGGCCGGAGGCGTTTCATATACAGGATGGCCTCTGGCTGCAAAATACCGCGCCATGGGAGAGCTTGCCACTTCATTTTTGATGGGGCCGCTCATGGTGGCCGGAGCGTATTTTGTCCAGGCCGGAAATTTAAGGCCCGGTCCTGTTGTAATATCTGTTTGTCTGGGGCTGCTTGTGGGCTCTGTAACGCTGGCAAATAATATAAGGGATATGGAAGATGACGGAAATAACGGGTTTGTGACGCTGCCCATAAAGACAGGTTTCGGACCGGCAAGAAAAATTTACGCCGCGTTCCTTCTGGCGCCATATGCCGTACTGTCGGTTTTTATTGCCATATGGCCAAAATTTTATCCGGCTGCCGCGGCATTTTTCAGCCTGCCGTATGCTGTAAAATGCATTAGCCTGATATTCAAAGGGGGAAAGAACAGCGCTGAGATAAGGCTGAGCGCGGTAAATAATCCCTACCCGCTTTTTTCAATACGCCTGTATATAAGATTTTCCATGCTGTTGCTCGCCGGGCTCTGCGCGGTTTTTTTTCTCAGATGACAGGTATGAGCGGCATAAACTGCGGCTGTAACCCTTTATATATATAAAATACATTTTTCTTTTTCTAAACTTACTGGTATAATTCATAAGGCGCAAATGATTGTCCCGCAAATGAGATATTCCACACAGGAGGTTTGTCATGAAATTAAAAAACATTATTCCACCGGTGATAGTTGTAATTATTGTTCTAATCATCGGATGCATGAACAGGGAGGGGAAAATGAAAAACGACCCGAAAGAGGCTCAGGGCGGGTTTGTCGCAAAACCCGGAAAAGTTAAAATATTTGATTATAAGACGGGAAAAGTAAATTAAGTGGATAAGGTAATACAGAGCGAGGAAGTTTACAAGAAAATGCTCCCGCCGGATGTGTGCTTCATCGTAAGGGATAAGGGGACAGAGGCGCCATTTACCGGCAAACTGCTCAATAACCACAAAAAAGGAATTTATAAATGCGTGGTCTGCGGCACCGACCTTTTTTCCTCCGACACAAAATTCGAGTCAGGGACGGGATGGCCGAGTTTTTTCAAGCCTGTATCGGAGCTTAATATAATAGAAATAACAGACACAAGCGCCGGCATGGTAAGGACGGAAATTGTGTGCGCGCGCTGCGGATCGCATCTCGGACATGTATTTGACGACGGACCGCAGCCCACAGGGCTGCGCTACTGCATGAACTCCGCCGCGCTTACGTTTGAGGAGATAAAATAATAAGCAGTGTTGGCAATTTACTGCGGACATATGAGCCTTTTTCCGGGTAGCTGCGGCTAAATTTAAAAGATGGCCGCAGGGCCCTCCAAAAGTCTCATATGTCCGCAGTATATACAAAGTTAGCTAATACAAGGTAAAATAACAGGAGGTTTTTATGAAAGCACAAATAATAAAAACCACGGGCATGCACTGCAGCGGGTGCGAAATGAACGCTCAGGAGTTTGTATCCGAATTGCCTGGCATAAAAAAAGTAAAGGCGGATTTTAAGAAAGGCGAGGTTAAGGTCGAATTCGACGAGGAAAAAACAGATGTTGAAGAAATAAAAAATAAGATTATAGAAGCCGGATTTAAAGCATAATGAATTAATGTCCCTGTAGGGGCCGCCCTGTGTGGCGGCCCGAAACATAGATAAAAGGGGAAATAATGCAAAAACAAAGCTTCAAAGTCCGCGGCATGCATTGTGAAAGCTGCGTGCTTCTAATAGAAAGAACATTAAAGAAAAAATCCGGCGTTTCCGACGCTGTTGTCAACCTGACAACGGAAACCGCTTCTATTACATACGACCCAGTACTTGTTAAAGACGCTGACCTTGTAAAGGTTATAGAGAGCAAAGGCTACAGGGTTGTAAAAGAGGGTGAATATAGCAGGGAAAAAGAGGCGGCAAATAGCGGTCTGAAATTTTTATTGAGCGCCATTCTCGCTCTTCCAGTTGTTATATTTTCAATGTTCGTGGCTCCGGGCACAATACATTTTCAGCTTCCAATTATTTACTGTTTTGCCACAATCATTCAGTTCGCACTTGGCTGGGAATTTTACAGGAACGCCTTTATATCGCTTAAAAGCTTTGACGCTGGCATGGATACGCTCGTGGCGCTCGGCACATCCGCCGCCTATTTTTATTCCGTATATCTTCTGGCCAGGTGGCATCACGGCCATACATATTTTGAGACATCATCGGTGCTTATAACCGTAATACTGCTCGGGAGATACCTTGAGGCAAAGGCGAAGCTAAACGCCTCCGGCGCCATTAAAAAGCTTATGGAACTTGCGCCGGAAAAAGCCAGGTTAATAAGGAACGGCGCGGAAATTGAAATTATAACAAATGAAATAATACCCGGCGATATTGTGGTCATTAATCCAGGTGACAGGATACCCGTTGACGGCATTGTAACCGAAGGGGCATCATCGCTTGATGAATCCATGATAACAGGGGAATCAACGCCGGTGGAAAAAATACCCGGGGACAGGGTAATAAGCGGGACAGTGAACGGAGGCGGCGCCTTAAAGTTCAGGGCGGAAAAAACAGGGGACGACACCACGCTTGCCAGGATTATAAAATTAATAGAAGAGGCTCAGGGATCAAAGGCACCGGTGCAGAGGTTTGCGGATAAAACAGCCTCTGTGTTTGTGCCGGCGGTCCTCGGTATAAGCGCCCTTACCCTGACAGCGTGGATTCTTTTAACCGGAAACTGGCCTGCGGGTTTAAACGCGGCAATAGCTGTTCTGGTAATAGCCTTTCCTTGCGCTCTGGGGCTGGCAACGCCTGCCGCTATAATGGCAGGCTCGGGCGTCGGCGCGAAGAACGGCATACTTATAAAGAATGCGGCAGCCCTTGAAAATCTCGGCAGGGCGTCAATATTTGCCTTTGATAAAACAGGAACCATTACAGAAGGCGCGCCTGAAGTGACGGATATTATATGCGCGTCAGGAACTGAGGATGAGCTTCTCGGCGTGGCTTTTAGCCTTGAGAATAATTCCGGCCACCCGCTTGCGGCGGCGATAACAGCGAAAGCAAAGTCACGGGGGCTGAAACTTCCGGAAAATTCATCATTTGAATACAGGGCAGGGCGCGGCATAAACGCGGTTATAAGCGGTGAAACATATATAATAGGAAGCTTGAAATACGCGGTGGAATCAGGGGTGGACTGCGCTGAGCTTGCCGCGGAAATTGAAGGCCTTGAGGCGCAGGGAAAGAGCGTTATGGCGCTGGCAAAGGGGAAAAAGTTTCTGGGAATAATTGCCGCCTCCGATACCGTGAGGGAAAACGCTCCGCTTGCAGTAGAGGCCCTGAAGGAAAAAGGGATAAAGGTTGTAATGCTTACCGGCGACAACTATCGCGCCGCGGAATTCCTTGCGGAGCAGGCTGACATTGAAGACGTAAGGGCATCACTGCTGCCGGATGAAAAACTTTCAGAGATAAAAAAACTTGGGCAAAGCGGGATAACTGTCATGGTGGGCGACGGCATAAACGACGCCCCTTCGCTTGCCGCAGCCGATGCAGGCATAGCCCTTTCAACAGGGGCGGATATTGCCATGGACGCGGGCGACATTGTTCTCATGAAAAACGACCTGATGCTGGTTGTTAAGGCATATAATTTGAGCCGCAATACAATGTCAAAAATAAAACAAAATCTTTTCTGGGCCTTTTTTTATAATATAATAGGAATACCGCTGGCGGCATTCGGGCTGCTTAACCCGATGATTGCGGGTACGGCAATGGCGCTGAGCTCGGTAAGCGTAGTGGCGAATTCACTGCTGCTGAGAAACAAGAAACTTTAAAGAGGTTTTCACATGGAAATAACATACGCTACCACAGACGACGCAGCTGAAATTCTCGCCCTGCAAAAGCGCGCTTTTATGCAGGAGGCAGAGCTTTACGGCGAATATGACATTGAGCCGCTGACAGTCACCCTTGAGGAGACAATGAAAGAATTCAGGGAATGCATTGTACTTAAACTGATTGAAGGCGGAAGGATAGCCGGCTCTGTGAGGGCTAAAGAAGAAAAAGGTGTATGTCATATCAACAAGCTGATTGTTGACCCTTTAATTCAAAACAGGGGCTTCGGAAGCGCGCTTATGAAGCGCATAGAGAAGGAATTTTCCGGCTGCAAAAAATTTGAGCTTTATACGGGTTATAAAAGCGAAAATAACAAGCACCTCTACACGAAACTTGGATATATAATAAAGGAAACAAAAATGGTCCATGGCAACCTGGGATTTGTTTACATGGAAAAAAGTGTATAAAAAGAGGATTAAAATCTACTTTTTAATAATTGTAATTTTGATATAATAATAGAGCCTATTGGGCGTACAAAATGGAGGAAAAATGAAGTATGTAATCATCGGCAACGGCGCGGCGGGTATTGCGGCGGCAGAGGCCATAAGGAAAAGGGACGCGTCGGGCAGCATAACAATATTGAACGGCGAAAGGTATTACCACTATTCCAGGCCCAGGGTCATAGAGTTTTTATCCGGAAAAACCTCGCTGGAACAGATTACAATAAAAGATTCAGGTTTTTACGAGCAGAACAGAATACGCCTTGTAATGCTTGTCAATGTGACGGCCATTGATACCGCAAAAAAGATTATCCATATTGAGGGCGGCATAGAAGAGGCTTACGACAAACTAATTATAGCAGCCGGGGCAAATTCATTCCTTCCTCCGGTTGCGGGTTCGGATAATCCGGGAGTATTTACATTAAGGACCATTGACGACGCAAAGGCTATAATGGAATACGCAAAGGGCAAAAGTGAGGCCGTTGTAATAGGCGGCGGGCTGCTCGGCATCGAGGCTGCGGTTTCACTGACCGCCTTCGGCCTTAAAGTCACAATAGTCGAAGTCTTTGACAGGCTCCTGCCAAGGCAGCTTGACGCCGAAGGCGCGGCTATGCTGCAGGGGCTGCTTGAACAAAAGAAATTATCCTTTTTGCTGCCGAGGCAGACGCAGTCAATAACCGTGGAAAACGGGGGCAAACTGAAAACATCATTTGGCGATAAGACATCAATTTCCACAGATGTAATACTTTTTTCAGCGGGCATAAGGTGCAATCTTAAAATAGCCGAAGGATCAGGGGTTGAAATTGGCAGGGGTATTAAAGTTAATAATTTTATGGAGACAAACGCCACGGATGTTTACGCGGCCGGTGATATAGCCGAACATAACGGGGCAGTTTATGGTTTGTGGCCTGCCTCAAGGGAACAGGGGGCGGCCGCCGGTGAAAACGCGGCCGGCGGAAGAGTGGAGTATAAAGGTTCGGTTTTATCCACAAGGCTTAAAGTAGCCGGAGTTGAAGTTGGATCCCTTGGAGTGACCGAGTTAAAAGACGGAATAGAAGCTGTTTCTAAAAAAGACGGTTCCAGCCTGAAAAAATTATTTATAAAGGATAAAAAGATAGCGGGAGCAATACTTATAGGCGACATTTCAAAATATCAGGCCATACAGGAGCTAATAAAAAAAGGAGAAACCATAAACGACGCGGCTTCATTGATCTGACAATTTATAGGGGTAGTAAAATATAAGGGGAAAGAGCGGTGATATGAGGGATGCCGTATTACATTTTGCTTGCGGACGATGACGCTGAATTCCGGGGGGAGTTCAGCGATGCTTTCGGCGAATACGGGGTTATCCAGGCTGAGAGCGGGGAAAAAGCTCTGAAAATTCTGGAAAAGCCAAACGAAGTTGATATTGTAATAATGGACGTAATGATGCCGGGTTTGAAAGGCACGGAAGCACTCGCAAAGATAAAGGAGAAAAGGCCGGCGCTGCCGGTGATTATCCTTACCGGCCATTCATCCAAGGACATCGCGGTCGAGGCATTGAAGGCAAGAGCCGACGACTATATCGAAAAACCCGTTAATGTGGAAGAAATCAAGGAAATAATCAGGGATACGCTGCGGAAAAAAGGGCTTGGCAGCCATGCAGATTCCGGGGATATTGAAGGCAAGATTGCCAGAGTAAAAGACCTCATCCGCCACAACTGCGACAAAAAAACAACACTTGAAGACGCCTCGGCTCTTGTTGGTTTGAGCCCGAAATACCTTTCCAGGGTCTTTGCGGAAAAAACAGGTAAATCTTTCATTGATTTCAAGGTGGCCGAGAAAATCAGGTACGCTCAAAAACTGTTAAAATCAGGATACAACATAAACCAGACTTCCGAAAAAACAGGTTATGAAAACGCCGAATCTTTCATAAGGGCCTTTAAGAAAGAAAGACGGGTAACTCCTTCCATATATAAAAAAAACCTGGAAAAGAAAAGGGGCGCCTCCGGTGGCAGGAAAAGCAAGCGCAAAAAAAAGCGCGTTTAAAAAAATTCTGAGGCAGGAGGCGCAAAAGCGCAGAAAGATACAGGAAAAAGTATCCCTTTCAAACCTCATGCTTAAGCTGTCGGGATCATCGGTGGGAACCGGTGAATATTTAAGCGCGGTAAACATGGCAACAGGGTCGATTTCCGGATGCTCAAGCACAGGCATAAGGTTCGCCGGCGCGGTTACAGAAAGTTTTTTTGCGGCGCAGCAGGGTTTTGGCGCGGAGCAGACAGCCGGGCTGGGCAAGATAAACACGGCAGGCGGCGCCAGGAAAATTAAAGTAAGAAATTTTTTTATAAACAGAATGAAAAATATCAAAGATTTAAGGTATGGATCATTTTTTACGGGCAACTCCGGCGCCATGGGCGGCGGTTTTAGGGCCGGAGCCGCCGGAAACGCGATATTAAAATTTTTTAGGCGTAATTTCATGTCATTTTGTTTTGTACCTGTAATGTACAGGGGGGTCATAACGGCCTATATTGTCGCCGCTGATGAAAAAGAAGGACTGCTTGACATTCAAAAAATTAAACTCCTTGAATGGATATCCCCCATGATAGGCGAAGGTATTGAAAAATTCAGCAGGGAAAGCGAGGCAAAGCGCGGCAGGGAATTGCTTGAAAAAATGTTTTCCATAACCAGCCGCAGGATAGCTTATATGGACAGGGACTTTAATTATCTAAAGGTCAACGAAACATACGCGGATTCCACCGGCACAAGCCCGGAAAAACTTGAGGGTAAAAATCATTTTCAGATATTTCCCGGCGTAAAAAACCTGAGTGTTTTTAAGGGTGTTGTCGAGGAAGGCGAGCCCTATTATGTTTACGGCCGGCCATTTGACTTTCCGGGAATTCCGGAAAATCAGCCGGCGCTCTGGGACTGGACCATAGAGCCGATAAAAAACGGTTCATACGAGGTGGAAGGCATACTTCTCACGCTGACTGACGCTACACGCAGGATAAGGACCCAGGATAAACTATTTGAGGCGCAAAAAGAGCTCTTAAGAAACAAAAGGCTCGCCGATATCGGAATGCTGGCGGCAACAGTCGCGCACGAGCTTAAAAATCCTCTATCGGTAATAAATGCGGCCGCATATAATATAAGGAAAGCTTCAAATGACGCATCTGTCGGCCGCCGTCTTGAAACAATTGAAAAAAAGGTTTCCGAATCCACAGAAATAATAGACAACATGCTGTCATATGCTTCCATAAGGCCGCCACGGTATTCAAAATTCAGCCTGTGCTGGCTGTTAAACGACTGCGTTAAAAACGCAAAAAAAAGGTCCGGAAAAGACGGGGTCAAAATCGAAAAAAAGACTTCAGGCATAAAAAAAAGGCTAATTGAGGCGGACCAGCTGCAGATACGTGAAGTCATTTGCAATATATTGAATAATGCTTTTCAGGCCGTAAACGGAAAAGATGGAAAGATAACAGTTGCGGCGGCGGAAAAGAACGGGTTTTTTGAGATAGATATAACGGACAACGGTGTTGGGATTGACGAAGCAGGGCTTAAGCGCATATTCACCCCTTTTTACACAAGCAAGGCGAATGGGACCGGGCTGGGGCTCTCCGTATGCAGGGAGATAGTTAATTTACACAACGGCAAAATATACGCGAAAAGCACAAAAAATAAGGGGGCATCATTTTTTGTAAACTTGCCGGCAAAAAGATTTCCGCCGCCGGCCTTATAATTCCAGGCGAAGACAGGCTAAAAAAAGGTCGGAAAAAAATATAATCAAGGGGTTACTTTTTGGCCCTTTATGAATGATAATCTGTTTAAGGAGCGGCGTATAAGCAGCGGAATATATGATTCTATGAAGCCGGCTGTTTTGCTATATGGCAAATCCGCTTGACAAAAAAAACATTATATTATAAAATTGTAATCATTACAAAGTTGTAAAAATAACAAAATTGTATTTTAAGGCGGCAGTTTAAGCCTGAAAATCACGCCTTAAGGAGAATAGATGCAGACAAAAATTACGCCCGGAGAGGCCGGAGAAAAGCTTAAAGCAAAGGGCATCAAGCCTTCGGTCATACGAATCAGGGTGCTGCAGTATTTAATGGACAACAGGACCCATCCGGCCGCGGAAACCATCCACCGCTCCCTTTTAAAAGAAATTCCCACACTTTCAAAAACATCCATTTATAACACCTTGAAAACACTCTCTTCAAAAGGTATGATACTTGAGATCATGACACCCGAGGGCGAAGTAAGGTTTGACGGTTATCCCGACAGGCACGCCCATTTTATGTGCTATTCCTGCGGGGAAATTCAGGATGTCGGAGTCTTCTGCCCGTCATGCAAAACGCAGGATTTGAACGGCGCGGTGGTTATGGAAGAGGCGATTTATTTAAAGGGCTACTGCACGGAATGCAATGAAAAGAAAAAATTAAAGACTGAAAAAAATCATGGACCCCTGGTCCGGAGGACACGCTGATGCCGGGAAAAAAACTCGCGGAAAATGTTTTTTACGCCGGGGCAAAACACTGGGACAGAAAATTTTTTGACGAGCTTATCCCGCTGCCCGACGGCACCACATATAATTCATATATAGTAAAGGGAAGCCTGAAGACGGCGCTTATTGACACTGTGGATCCGGCGGTCAGGGAGCAGCTTTTTGACAACCTGAAAAAAGCAGGGGTGACAAAGCTCGATTACATAGTCGCCAACCACGCCGAACAGGATCATTCAGGAAGCATCCCTTTTGTGCTTGAAAAATTTCCAGGGGCGAAAGTAGTCACAAACGAGAAGTGCGCGGCCATGCTCAGGGAATTCCTGCTTGTGAAGGAGAGCGATCTCATTATAATAAAGGACGGCGACACGCTTGAACTTGACGGCAAGACCCTGGAATTCTGCTTTACGCCCTGGGTGCACTGGCCCGAGACGATGTGCACTTATTTAAGGGAAGATTCGATTCTTTTTTCCTGCGACTTTTTCGGCTCCCACGTGGCGGCGGCCGACCTTTTCGCGGCTGAGCATTTTTACAAACAGGCAAAGAGGTATTACGCGGAAATAATGTCGCCTTTCAGGAACAACGTAAGGACAAATCTGGACAAACTTGGAAAATTTAAAATAGCCATGATAGCCCCTTCACACGGATACATACACATAAAGCCCGAAGGCATACTCAATGCCTATAAGGAATGGTCCTCGGAAAATGTGAAGAACGAGGTTGTACTGGCTTATGTTTCAATGCATGAATCGGTTAAAAAAATGGCTGAGTATTTAAGGGAATCGCTCATTGACCGCGGCATTGATGTCCACTTTTTCAACCTTCAGGGTGCTGATATAGGCGAGATAGCAATACAGCTTGTGGACGCGGCCACTTTAATAGTCGGCGCGCCCACGGTGCTTGCGGGACTGCATCCGGTGGCCATGAATGCGGTGTATATAGCCAACGCCTTAAGGCCGAAGACTAAATTTGTTTCGCTTATTTCATCCTTCAGCTGGGGGGATAAGGCAACCGACGCGGTAAAGGCGGCGCTTACAAATTTTAAGGCCGAACTTCTCGCTCCGGTGGTATCAAAGGGATTTCCAAAGGAAAATGACCTTAAGGAGCTCGACAGGCTCGCGGATGATATAGAAAAAAAGCACCGGGAAACAGGAGTGCTGAAATAGAAAACAGCAGGGCAAAACAAAAAAATGGAGGTTAGGGCATGGCAAAAAAACTCGAGGTTTACAAATGCGCGAAATGCGGTAATGTTGTTGAAGTGCTTGTAGGCGGAGACGGAGAGCTGGTATGCTGCGGGGAGCCGATGAAGCTGCTCGACGAGAAGAACAGGGAAGGCGCGGGAGAAAAACATCTTCCTGTGATTGAAGTGGTTTCAGGCGGGATAATGGTAAAAATAGGCTCGGTGCCGCATCCCATGGAAGCCGACCATTGGATACAGTTCATAGAGGTAATAAGGAAGGACGGCAAAGTCGGCAGGAAGGATTTAAATCCCGGGGACAAGCCGGAGGCGTTTTTTTCAATGACGCCTGCGGACGTTGTTTCCGTCAGGGAACTGTGCAACAAGCACGGATTGTGGGCAAAATAATTCATAAACAAGGGGGAATAAAATGGCTTCAGAAAAGCTTCTCGGAATGTTAAATGACGCAATTGCAAGGGAAATGCAGGTTATAATCCAGTACATGTGGCAGCACGTGATGTGGAGCGGGGTAAAAGGTTTCGCTGTAAAGGATTCCTTCAAGGAAATAGCTATCGACGAGATGAAGCATTCGGAAATGATCGCGGAGCGTCTCAATTACCTTGGAGGGGTGCCCACCACAAAACCCACAACCATCAATGTCGGCAATGACCTGAAATCCATGCTCGAGCAGGACAAGCTCGACGAGGAAAAGGCCATTGTTATGTACAAGGAAATTATGGATGTTGCCCAGGCGGAAAAAGATTATACCACGAGGGAAATATTCGAGCACATACTTAAGGACGAGGAAGAACACCACGACCATTTCAGCACACTGCTGGAAGGAATGTAAAATACAATCACGGAGGAAACTATGGCAGGATTAAAAGGATCCCAGACGGAAAAAAATCTCCTCGCGTCTTTCGCGGGCGAGTCGCAGGCGAGGAACCGTTATACTTACTTCGCTTCCGCGGCAAAAAAAGAGGGTTATGAACAGATTTCCGCTTTGTTTACCGAGACTGCGGAGAACGAAAAAGAACACGCAAAAAGATTTTTTAAGTTCCTGGAAGGCGGCCCTGTGCAGATAACAGCGACATACCCGGCCGGGACAATAGCCTCTACACTTGAAAACCTTAAGGCAGCTGCCGAGGGAGAGCACGAGGAACACACTGTAATCTACCCGTCATTTGCCGAAATAGCCGAAAAAGAGGGTTTTAAGGAAGTGGCCTCAGCATTCAGGGCTATAGCAAAAGTTGAAATTGAGCATGAGAACAGGTATTCAAGGCTCATTTCAAATGTTGAGAACGGCGAGGTTTTCAAGAGGGCGACAAAGGTAAAGTGGAAATGCAGGAACTGCGGATTTGTTTTTGAAGGGCTCGAAGCGCCGGAAAAATGCCCGGCCTGCCTCCATCCAAAGGCATATTTTGAAATCAAGGAAAGCAATTACTAAAAATTTCTGAATATTCAGGCACGGCCCGGGCCGGAAAAAAGCCCGGGCTTTATGCCTTTAAGCTCAAGCGGGTGAAAAATGGGAGCAAATGAAATCACGATAGTCCTTGCCGGAGAAGCGGGGCAGGGGATACAGTCGATTGAGACGCTTCTTGTGGACACGCTTAAAAAATGCGGGTTCAATGTTTTTGCCACAAAGGAATATATGTCGCGCGTGCGCGGCGGAATTAATTCAACAGAGATAAGCGTTTCAGAGGCGCCCGTCAGGGCGCACCGGGAAAAAATAGATATTTTAATACCGTTGGACGATCTCGCTATAGGCCATTTGAAAAAGAGAATCTCATCCTCCACATTTGTCCTGGGGGATTCAACCCGCATAAAATATGAAAAACTTATTAATATACCATTTCAGCGCATAGCCTCGGAGTTCGGCAATCCCATATATTCCAATACTGTCGCGGTCGGCACTGTGTGCGGCTGCATGGGCGTCGGCGAAGAAATACTTGACGCGGAGATAACCGCGAAGTTCGGCTCAAAAGGCGGAGATGTGGCCGAAAATAATATAAAAGCCGCCTCAAGCGGCTACGCCATAGGCAGGGAGCTGAAAAATAACGGCATCATAAATATTTCCATAAAAAAAGATCCGACTGCAGCAGGCCAGCTTTTAATGTCCGGCGCTGACGCTATTGCCATGGGCGCCATATCAGCCGGATGCGACGCGTGTTTCGCCTATCCAATGACACCGGGCTCAAGCGTATTTACTGCCATGGCGCAGCTTGAGCACAGGGCGCAGATAGCCGTCGAGCAGGCCGAAGATGAGATAAGCGCGGTTAACATGGCTGCAGGGGCATGGTACGCCGGCGGCAGAGCCATGGTTTCCACTTCCGGCGGCGGTTTCGCGCTCATGGTGGAAGGGCTCTCGCTTGCGGGAATGATCGAGTCGCCCCTGGTGATCCATCTGGCGCAGAGGCCCGGGCCGGCGACAGGTTTGCCGACAAGGACGCAGCAGGGCGATTTAAACCTCGCGCTTTACGCGGGCCACGGATTTTTTCCGCGCGCCATTTACGCGCCGGGCAGCGTAAAAGAAGGCTTTGAACTCTCGGCGAAAGCATTTGAAACCGCGGATTCTTTTCAGGTGCCTGTTTTCATAATGTCGGACCAGTATTTTGTGGATTCATATTACAACGCGCCTGCCCCTGATTTTTCCGGGGAAAAATATGAAAAACATATTGTAAAAACAGGGGCGGATTATAAAAGATATTTGATTACAAAGGATGGAATTTCGCCTCGCGGCGTGCCGGGATACGGCGCGGGTTTTATATGCGCGGACTCGGACGAGCATGATGAAGAAGGAAGAATAACAGAGGACCTTGATGGTGTCAGGAACGCCATGGTTGAAAAGCGAATGAGAAAAATGGTGGCCCTGAAAGAAGCGGCGCTTGCGCCTGTAATTTCCGGGCCGAAGGATTATTCAAGGCTGATTATAAGCTGGGGTTCGAACTACAACACCATAATAGAGGCCCTTTCAATAATAAACGACGCGAAAACGGCCTTTGCCCATTTTCCACAGATGTATCCACTGCACAGGGATACGGCAGCGCTGCTTTCCATGGCAAAAGATCTGGTTATAATCGAGCAGAATGAAACAGGGCAGTTTGCGGACCTGATAAAGCTTGAAACAGGAATTGATATTAAAAAGAGAATATTAAAATACAATGGCATGCCGTTTAGCGTGGAAGAGATAGTAAAAGCTTTGAAATAATGATGGGTTTAAAATAGGACGTTCTTGTAGGGGCAGCCCCGTGTGGCGGCCCGGTAAGAACTGTGTGTTTTACAAACCTAAAGGAGCATTTTATGGCCAATATTTTTGACAGGCAGGGCGAAACTGCGTGGTGCCCGGGTTGCGGGAATTTTGGGCTGAGAAAAATCATGCTGGATGCAATAGCGGAGCTGGGGCTAAAACAGCCGGAGACGGTATTTGTTTCCGGCATTGGCCAGGCGGCCAAGGCGCCTCAGTATTATAACGGCAATTTTTTTAACGGCCTTCACGGCAGGTCGCTTCCTGCTGCGGCGGGAATAAAGGCGGCAAATCCCGGCTTAAATGTGATTGTTGAATCAGGAGACGGCGACATGTACGGCGAAGGGGGAAACCATTTCATCCACGCAATAAGGCGCAACCCCGATATTACTGTTATAGTCCACAACAATATGGTTTACGGCCTCACCAAGGGGCAGGCTTCGCCCACTTCGCAGGAGGGTATGGTAACGCCCATACAGGTTGACGGCGTTTTTGAGGAGCCCTTAAACCCGATCGCGCTGGCTATTACCATGGACGCGCCGTTTGTGGCCCGCGGTTCGGCAGGGGAACCGGAAAAGACAAAAGAGCTTATAAAACAGGCCATAGCGCACAGGGGCTTTTCGCTTGTGGATGTTTTCCAGGCATGCGTTTCCTTCAATAAAATAAATACCCACAAATGGTTCAAGGAACACACATATTTCCTGCCTGCGGACCACGACCCGCGCGACAGGCTCTCGGCGCTGAAAAGGGCCATGGAAGCGGACCCGATGGCGCTGGGCCTTTTTTATATTAATGACAACAGGAAAATTTTTGAGGACAAGCTGGCACCTTATGAAAAGTCCCGGGAGCCGCTTTATTCAAGGCAGAGGGGCCCGGAAATTGTAAATGAAATACTTGCTGGAAAAAAATAAAAAATATCTTGGAGGGAAAAATGGCAAGGATTAAAACGGGGGACAAATTCAGGGATTTTATACTCAAGAACCAGAACGACCTTGATGTATCAACAGAGGGGCTGGAGGATAAAAAAATATTGCTTTCATTCCACCCGCTGGCATGGACATCAGTTTGCGCAAAACAGATGCAGTCGCTTGAGGATAATTTTAAGGCCTTTGAAGAACTCAACACACACCCGCTGGGGATTTCAATAGACACTGTCCCTTCAAAAAAAGCATGGGGTGAGAGCCTTGGGATAAAGAACCTTGACCTCATGTCGGATTTCTGGCCGCACGGCGGGATCGCCTTGGAGCTTGGAATATTCATAGACAAATTCGGATTTTCCGAGCGGGCGAACATAATACTTGACGAGCTAAGAAAGGCGGTTTTTGTGAAGGTTTATCCCATCTCACAGCTGCCGGATATCACTGAAGTGCTCCGGTTTTTAAGGGAGAACAGATAATTTTTTGTATATTAAATTAAATACAAGGCGGTAACTTTTGGCACGCAAAAAAAATAATATAGACCAGATTTCAATAGATACACTGCGCCTTTTATCCGTGGACATGGTGGAAAAGGCAAAGTCGGGCCATCCCGGCCTGCCTCTGGGAGCCTCGCCGTTTGTTTACACCCTCTGGTCCAAATTTTTAAGGATAAACCCGGCCAATCCGAAATGGATGAACCGCGACAGGTTTGTTTTATCCGCGGGCCACGGCTGCGCGCTTTTATATTCACTTCTCCACCTTTCAGGTTTCGGGCTTTCAATGGACGACCTTAAAGCTTTCAGGCAGTGGGGCTCGATTACTCCGGGCCACCCGGAACACGGAAAGACCCCGGGCATAGAGGCGACCACCGGCCCGCTGGGGCAGGGATTCGCGATGGGGGTCGGCATGGCCATAGCGGAGCGCTCGCTGGCCGAATGCTTTAACAAACCAGGGTACAACCTGATTGACCATTTTACATATGCCGTGGTATCAGACGGCGACCTTATGGAGGGAATCGCCTCGGAGGCGGCGTCGCTGGCGGGGACATTAAAACTTGGAAAACTTATTTATCTTTACGACGACAACGATATTTCAATCGAGGGAAAAACAAGCCTGGCCTTTACCGAGAACGTAAAGGAAAGGTTTGATTCATACAACTGGAACACGCAGGTGATAAAGGATGGTAATAACATAAAGGCCGTTGAAGAGGCGATATTAAAGGCGCGGGAACACCGCCACAGGCCGTCATTAATAATAATAAGGACAAAAATAGGCTACGGCTCGCCCAAGCAGGGCGACCCGGCCGTGCACGGCGAGCCGCTTGGATGGGACGCGGCCAGAAAAACAAAGGAATTTTTCGGGTTTGACCCGGACAAATCTTTTTATATTCCCCAGGAAGTGAACAGGAATTTTGAAAAAATGAGGAAAAAATGGGCGAAAGAAGAGGCCGCATGGGAAACGCTCTTCGGGTCATATAAAGAAAAATATCCGAAGGAGGCAAAGCTCCTTGAAAAATACATTACCGGCCATGTTAACAGGAACCTGAAATTAAACCTGCTGCCCTTCGCAGAAACAGACGGGCCGATTGCCACCAGGAGCGCCTCGGGCAAGGTAATGAACCAGGTGGAACTTTACATGACAGAATTCATAGGCGGCTCGGCCGATCTGGCGCCGTCCACAAAGACCATGCTTAACGGCCACGGCAGTTTCGGAGTGGCCGGAATGTGCGAGCGCAACCTCCACTTCGGCGTGCGCGAACACGCCATGGGGGCGGTTATAAACGGAATGGCGCTGCACGGAGGGCTCATCCCGTACTCCGCGACCTTTCTTTCTTTTTCAGATTACATGAGGCCGTCAATCAGGCTCGCGGCGATTATGCAGACCCATTCAATATTTATTTTTACACACGACTCTATCGGCCTCGGCGAGGACGGCCCCACGCACCAGCCTGTGGAGCATCTTTCTTCACTGCGGTTGATACCCGGGCTCACCGTGATAAGGCCGGCTGACGCCAATGAAACAGTGGCCGCATGGTACTTCGCGATAACAGCCAAAAAGCCCGTTGTGCTTGTATTTACAAGGCAGGACCTTCCTGTGCTAGACGCGGCAAAATATAATATACTTGAGAACGCGCAGAAAGGGGCATACTGCCTTGGGGATTGCGCCGGCAAACCGGACATACTGTTAATAGCCACGGGTTCAGAGGTGCATATAGCCATGGGCGCGCATGAAAAACTTTCGGCAAAAGGTGTAAAGGCAAGGGTTGTTTCAATGCCTTCATATGAAATTTTCATGGCCCAGCCGCAGCAGTACAGGGAATCCATAATCCCGGCGGGTGTAAAAAAGAGGCTCATAATTGAGGCAGGCTCCACTCCTTTCTGGCGCGGGCTCGCCGGAGAAAACGGCGACGTGCTGGGTGTTGATGTTTTCGGCGCCTCGGCTCCGGGAAAAGTTGTTATGGAAAAATATGGTTTCACCGCGGCCAATGTTTTTGAGCGGGCCATGGCGCTTATAAACAAGGAAAAACGGGGGTAACAAAATGGATATAGCTATAATAGGGCTCGGCCGCATGGGCGCCAATATGGCGCGCAGGCTCCTTGCCGGCGGACATAAGGTAAGCGTTTATAACCGCACCGCGGAAAAAACAAGGGAACTCGAAAAAGAAGGGGCCTCCGGGTTTTTGACGGTTGCGGAGCTTATAAAATCGCTGCCGGCGCCCAGGATAGTATGGCTGATGCTGCCCTCGGGAGAGGCCACTGAAAAACATCTTGAAATATCGGCGCCGTTATTATCCGCAGGAGATATTATTATAGACGGCGGAAACGGTTATTACAAGGATGACATAAGGCGCGCGGCGGAATTATCAAAGAAAGGAATTTTATATCTTGACGCCGGAGTATCGGGCGGAATATGGGGCCTGAAAAAAGGCTACGCCGCCATGATAGGCGGAAGCGCGGAAGCATTCAAAACAGTGGAGCCGCTTATAAAATCACTCGCGCCGGAGGGCGGGTATATGCACTGCGGCGGGCCGGGCGCGGGGCACTTTGTAAAAATGACTCATAACGCCGTTGAATACGGCATGATGGAATCGCTCGCAGAAGGGTTTGAGCTTCTGCGCGCCTCGGGTTACGGCGAAACCATGGACCTTAAAAAAGTGGCATCAACATGGAACAGCGCGTCCATAGTTAAATCCTGGCTGCTTGAGCTGCTCGTGGAAATACTGGGCGATAAAAAGGGGCTCGAGGAGCTGCAGGGATATGTCGAGGATTCAGGAGAGGCGCGCTGGGCAATAAAGGAAGGCGTGGACAGCGGCGTATCCATGGAGGCGATTTCAGCTTCGTTATATAAAAGGTTCAACTCAAGGCAGAAGGATATTTATTCTGATAAAATACTCGCCGCGCTGCGAAGGGAATTCGGCGGCCATATGGCGGCAAAAAAAGGCGAGGATGTAAAAACATCCGCGCCAGGAGCCGGGGCGGCCGGCCCCGCAAGGCCCGAGGGAAAAAAATAAAATGGCTGTTGTGGACAATTATAAACCTGATATGTCCGGCGTGTGCGAACTTTCAAAAGCCGGGCCTTGCGCCTTTGTCATATTTGGCGCGTCGGGCGACCTGGCGGCGGGCAAACTTTTTCCTTCAATACTTAAACTCATAAAAGCAGGCGCCGTTGGCGGGAATTTTTATCTTATGGGCGTCGGCAGGACAAATATGGACGACGCGGCGTTCCGTGAATTTGTTGAAAAATCCCTTAAGGCGAAATCCGCGGCTCCCGGGGATGTTTTAAATGACTTTGTATCAAGGTGTTATTATATAGCGGGCGGCTACGAAGACGAGGCACTTTACAGCTCCCTTCGCCTGCGCATGGAGGAACTTTCAAAAAAATATTCGACCGCCGGAAACTGCGTATTTGCCATGGCGCTTCCGCCGGCAATGCATTCGCCGGTCGCGAAAATGCTGGGTAAAAACGGCCTGATTAAAAAAAATCCGGAGGGCGGGGCCTTCAACAGGATAATGGTGGAAAAACCCTTCGGCTCGGACCTTGAGAGCGCGGGGAAGCTTAACAGGGACCTGCTTTCTGTGATGGGTGAGGAGCAGATATTCAGGGTTGACCATTACCTGGGGAAAAACACGGTGCAGAACATACTCGTTTTCCGTTTCGCCAATTCCATATTCGAGCCGCTCTGGAACTCAAAATATATAGACCATGTGCAGATAACAGTGGCCGAGGACAACGGCGTGGGGCGCAGGGCGGGATATTTTGAACAGGCCGGTATGATAAGGGACATGCTGCAGAACCACATGTTCCAGCTTCTGTCGCTTGTGGCTATGGAAAAACCGAAAACACTTGATGCGGCTGATATAAACAACGGAAAGCTGAAAGTTTTAAAAGCCATAAAAAAGCCCGATATAAATAAACTTGGCGAAACAATAATACGGGGGCAGTACTCATCAGGCACGGCCCCCGGATACAGGCAGGAAAAAGGGGTCTCTGAAAAATCCTGCACAGAAACGTTTTTTGCATCAAAATTTCAGATAAAGAACAATAGGTGGAACGGGGTTCCTTTTTACCTGCGCTCCGGTAAAAGGATGGCGGAGAAATTCTCCAGGATTACCGTGGTATTTAAGGATGTTGAAAAATGTATTTTCTGCGAGCAGGGTATTAACCACGCGCCGAACAGCCTGACTTTTTCCATATTCCCCGGCCAGGGGCTCTCCATAAAATTCACCGCAAAGGTGCCGGGGGCAAAAATGTGCCTTTCCCCGCTGGATATGGAATTTTCATATGACAGAGCATTCGGCGGAGTGGATATTGACGACTACAGCACTGTAATACTTGACTGCATGATAGGCGACAGGACCATTTTCTGGCGCAGGGACTGCATAGAGGAAGCGTGGTCCATACTAACCCCGGCGCTTTTAAGCTGGGAAAAATGCCCGCTTGAGGAAAAAAACTCACAGCTTCATTTTTATCCGGCCGGTGCCATGGGGCCGAAAGAAGCCGATGAATTCATCAAAAAAGACGGCAGGCAGTGGATATGAAAAAAACCGTGAAGTACTTTAAGAACCTCGGCGTCCTGAGCAAAGCCGCGGCTGTTTTTATCGCAAAGTTTGCGGCCTCTGAGATAAAAAAGAAGGGTTATTTTACCATGGCAGTCTCCGGCGGGGACGCGCCGGTTATGACTTACCGTCTGCTCTCAAAAAGCAAAATGGACTGGAAAAAGATATTTGTATTCTGGCAGGACGACAGGTTTGTAAACTATGACGAAAGGTACTCGAATGTAAAGCTTGTTTTTGATTCCATGATAACCCCGGCAAAGATACCCTATAACATGATATTTCCGGTGCCGGCACCCGAGTTCGCGCCTACTCCGGCAAAAGCGGCGCTGTCATATGAACTCATAATAAAAAGGATTTTCAGCCGCCTCCAGCCTTCATCAAAAATACCGCGGCTTGACCTTATAATTGCCGGGGTGGGCCCGGACGGCCACACTGCGTCGCTCTTTCCGGGTGATAAGAAGGCGCTTGGCGAAAAAAGGAGGCTGGTTATAAATGTAAGCGCACCAAAGACCGCCGTGGTTAAGCAGAGGGTTACAATGACCCTGCCCCTGATTAACGGCTGTTCCACGCTGCTTTATATAATATCCGGCAAAGGCAAAGCCGCGCTGATGAAAGAAATATTGAAAGGGAATAAAAAATATCCGGCGGCGCTGACAAAGGCGAAAAAAGAGACCGCATGGTTTATTGACAGGGAAATATAAAAAGGTTTTACGTAAAAAAGTAAAAGCCGCTTTTCGTCAGGCAATTATGTCAAATAAAACGTAAGTGTGCTATATTTAGCCTATCTGAAAAAATATTAATGTTCTTGTAGGGGCCGCCCCATGTGGCGGCCCGGAAAAACATCACAAGGAGAAACAAAATGAAAAACTTCGCGATCTTCAATCCTGTAAAAATTCTTTTCGGCGCCGGGGAGATACAAAACGCCGGGAAAGAGGCAAAACTTCTCGGGAAGAAAGCCATAATAGTCACCGGGAAAAACTCCACGAAAAAATCAGGGCTGCTCGATAAAACCGTAAAACTTCTTGAAGCGGAAGGGGTCGGCAGCGCTGTATTCGCGGGGATCACACCAAACCCTAAAAACACAGAAGTTGACGCGGCCTCGGCTCTTGCAATAAAAGAAGGGTGTGATTTTGTAATCGGCCTCGGCGGCGGCTCCGCAATGGATGCCGCAAAGGGTGTTTCTGTCGCGTCCGGCAGCGGCGGTAAGCTGTGGGATTACATCGCCATGCCCAATAAAAAAGCGGCGCAGGTAACAAAGGCTTTGCCCATAATGCTTATTCCGACCCTTGCGGCCACGGGATCAGAAGGCAACCCTGCGGCGGTTTTTACAAATCCTGAATTGAACCAGAAAGCCGGAATGTATAATCCGGGAAAAATATATCCGAAAGTTTCGATAGTGGATCCGGAACTAACCCACAGCGTTCCGGCCAGGCAGACCGCCGAAGGTGTAATAGACGTCATCATGCACGTGCTTGAAGAATACCTCACCGGCGAAACCGACTGCGACGTGCAGGACAGGTTTACAGAGGGAATAATACTTACCTGTATTGAGTACGGTAAAAAGGTGATGAAAAATCCGGCCGACGCCCATGCGCGCGCCCAGATATCACTTGCCTCCACAATAGCGCTGCAGGGCATGCCAAATTCAGGCAGGGCCGGCGACTGGGTCGTCCACCCGATCGAGCACGCTCTCACCGCGTTTCACGACAATATCGCGCACGGCGCGGGTATCGCGGCGATACTGCCGTCATACCTTAAATATCTCGGCGAGGTAAAGCCGGACAAGGTGCGCCAGCTTGCGGACAGGATTTTTGGCGCGGCGGCAGGTGTAACAGGTGAGCTAAAGACCGCATTTTGTATAGAAAACTTCAGGAAATTTATAACGGATGTGAACCTCTCCGACAACCTTAAAGATCTGGGAATTTCCATGGATGAGATGGAAAAATTTTCGGATAAAGTAATCGAAGTGGGCGGAATGCCTTGGAAACTGAACAGGGACAGACTCGTAAAAATTTATAAAGACGCTTTTTAAAAGACCGGCCCAAAAGCCTGTATGTACATTTGTAGCGTACAGTGGGATATACAAATTGACATGCTTTCGCGTCATGTTATAATTAGTCAAAGTTAAAAAGGAATGGTGGCTAAAATGGCGCAGTCCCGGTTTATAGAGTTTAAGGGCAAGAGGATTTTACGCAGTGATATCAACAACTGTTCAATGGAGCAGTTTGAGGAAATGCTTGAAGAATCCGGAAAAATAATCAGGAGCGAGCCGCTGGGTTCGGTTCTTTCTCTGGCTGCCGGCGGGCCAGGCACTCCCATATTTACCAACAGGGATATTTTTGTCGAATATCTTATGAAAAATATGCCATATATAAAAGCCTCGGCAGTCTCCGGCCTTGACAGGCTCAAGGCATCAATGTTCCTCTCGGTAGTTGCGCATTCAGGCAGGGAACTGATGCTTTTTGAAACCGAAGAAGAGGCAAAAGAATGGCTCGCCTCGAGGTAAATAAAGTCCCGCCTGCCATGTTTATATTTGCAGGCTTTTAAATATACTCGTTATATTCCTGTATTGTCTTTTCCTTGTCCCACCACATTTTAAACGGAGTTTTTATCTTTATAGCTTTTCCGGTCTTCGCCGACAAATAGGCCCTGTCCATTACTTCCATAATATGCAGGCTCTGTTCCGCGTTGTATACAGGCTGTGAGCGGGAACGCACATATTGAATAAATTTTCCCAGGATGTCGTCCTCAGCCTCAAATTGCGGAAAATTATCAGGAACATAGCAGTTGTCGAAATTTCTGAAGGCTATTTTTTTGCCCTTTATTTTTCCAGGGGTCTTTACAATAAGGGGCTGGTTGTCCGCGTTTATATAAACCGCACCCTTCCTGCCGTATATAGCGGTGTAATTTTCGTAATGAGTGTGGGCCCACGAGGCCTTTACAGAGGCAAAGGCTCCGCCGGCAAATTCAAGTATCATAAAGGCGTTGTCGTCCACGCCTGGCCTGATTTTATCGCCGTTGGGAAGCAGCCTTTTCGGAATCAGCATGTTTATAAAAGCAGTGACTTTTTTGACCGGCCCCATTATGGAGATGAGCCGCGACAGGGCATAACAGCCCACGTCTATTACGGCGCCGCCCTGCGCCACTTTTTTATCGTAATACCAGTTGTTTCTCGGCGGGCCCGAGACTGAGAGTTCGGAGTGGGCGGAAAGTATCTTGCCGATATATTTTTCTTTCACAAAATCCAGGGCGCGCAGATAATGGGGGTAGAAGTCGAAAGGAAGGCCCATCATAAGTTTTTTATATTTTTTTGAAGCAAGGTACATCTTTTTGGCATCTTTAAAAGAAGTTGCAACCGGTTTTTCCACAAGTACATGGGCGCCGGATTTCATGCAGTCAATTGCATGCTTTGCGTGGAAGGAATGGGGTGTGGTTATTACCACACAGTCGGGTTTTTCCACCCGTAGCATCATTTTGTAATCATCGTAATAGCGCTGTATCCCGAATTTCTCGGCCTTAAGCTCTGCGTTGCGGCGCTGCCTGGAATATACCGCGCACAAATGGAGCCCCTTGAGTTTTTTTGCCATGATAATAAACCTGTCGGAAATTTCGCCGGCCCCCAAAAACGCCACTTTTAATTCTTTCATTAAAACACCTCCGCGTCATTTTATGTAACAGGAACAATTATATTACATCCGCCCGTAAATGCAATTACTTAAGAGCCCGGGAGGCTGATATTAATTTAACGTAAAAAGGAAAAGATGTGGTAAAATATATGAAACCACTAACCGGAGGTTAACCATGGAAAGCCTTCTCGCGAAAGAACTCAAATTAAGATATTCCCCCGTGGCAATTATATTTACGGATGAAAAACCAGCGGGCGCAGCTCAGTTTGCGGTGGGAAAATGGGGATGCGTCATATCAATGCTGACAGCCGCGGCAAAGGGAAAGACCGCGGTTTTTGACGCGGAGACAGCGGGATGCATGGGAGGCGGGGTCGGGCTGGGGTTTGCCGATTACAGCGCCTTTCCCGGAGGCATTGAATATTTCCTTTCAACAGGCAGGGGCGAAGGGTTCCGCGAGGGCGAGCATTATAAAAAAGATCCGGCAAAGGCAAAAAAATTTATAGACTCCCTGCCCGCTCCTTTCATGGAAAAAAAATATGTGGTATTTAAGCCGCTTTCTGAGGCGCTTTCCACCAAAGAGGTATCGCTCGTTGTTTTTTACGTGAATTGCGACCAGTTATCGGCAATGACCGCCATGGCCAATTTTGACAAAGAAACAAACGACAATGTCGCTATGCAGTTTTCCGCGGGCTGCCATTCAATATGCCTGCTGCCTTATATGGCGGCAAAAAGCGGCCGTCCAAAGGCGGTCCTCGGCCTGCTTGATATCAGCGCGAGGCCAATGGTTGACCCTGACTTGCTAACTTTTACAATGCCCATTGAAATGTTCCTTGATATGGAAAAAAATATTCCCGAATCATTTATAACCCACCACAAGGCCTGGCAAAAGGTGAAAGCAAGACTTTGATTAATGTATTTATTTTGTTAGAATATCAATAATATTCCATATATTGATACAATTAAAAACAGCAATATAAAACCCTTTATTTTAAAGGGTTTTATTTGTTTGTACATACCATAAATATTTGACGAATCAATAATTTGATAGTATACTACTTATATGCCATAGTTTTAAAGTTTTAAAGGATATTATAGAAGGGACAGGGTAAAATTGAAATTAATTGAAAAAATTTGCGGCTTAAAGCCAAAAAAGCATGTAATAAAATGTTTCTTCCTATTATTATATATATTACTTTTTGCGGCGGCAGCTTTTCCGGCAACCGATACACCCACTCCAACGGCCACACCATACTGTTGCAACCCCATGGTTTTTGGAAAGTCAAGCGTTGGATCAAGCAATGAAGGTTATCCAAACTGGGTAATTTCAAATCAATACACCGCGCCGCAGGACGGGACCGCATATTCTATTTCCATATATGTTATTGGAAACGCGGGGAACCAGGTTCAGGCGGGCATTTACAGCGACGCAAGCGGGCCAAACAGCCTGCTTGCTGTTTCCGCTCCTGCCACAACCATAGCCGGCTGGAACACAATAGCGATACCCAATATAGCCATATCATCGGGCACAAAATACTGGATTGCCATGCAGACACAGGGAACCCTGACAATAGCTTATGACTCCGGAGCGGCCGGCTCCGCAGTTTCGACGGCGCAGTCAAATACCTTCGGAACATTTCCGGACCCTTTCGGGGCGCAGGCAACCAGCTCCGAACTTTTTTCCATGTGCGTGAATTTCTGCCCCGCGTCCTGCAACACTCCGACTTTTACTCCAACTACGGCCGCGACTTCAACCCCTACAGTTGTTTGCGACGCCGAGGGCAACACACACATAGGGGATTTTTCGACAGGCTCGCTAACGACAGGCTATATGTTCGGGAGCAGGTATTATTTAGACGCCGGAGAAATAGGGCAGATAAATATTTACTGCGCGAGCGCCGCCACCGGCAACATTGCGGTCGCCATTTATTCCGACATTTCAGGCGTGCCGGGAACATTTCTTGTATCAAGCGGCTCACAGGGGCTCAATAACGGCTGGAACAATATACCGCTGGCTTATACCATATCCTCTTCAGGATATTACTGGATGGCGTTTCAGTTTTCCACCAACGGCCCATATTTTAATTCAGACACGGTAGGAGTTCCGGATAATTGCGAGAATACAGTTATGATAAGCGGAGGATTTCCCACATGGCCGGGCTCTTGGGGGCTCGGGACTTCAAACACCTCCTACGCCTCAATGTACGCCCTGGTATGCGGCGTTTTCACGCCTACTGTGACGCCTTCGTTTACCCAGGTTTTTTCCGCGACATATACGCCGACAAATACCGTAACATTTACGCTTACGCCTTCTTACACAATGAGCCCGACATTCACAATAACAAATACTTTTTCACCTCTTCCTGTTTCAACGGCAACACCGACGCCGAACGGCATTTACTCGCTTGCGGGAAACATATTAACCGACGGAACCGTGAACGCTATTGCCGCGGACGCTTCGGGTGTTTACCTGGGAGGATTGTTTGGTTATGTCGGCCCCAGGACCGGGCAGGGGGCCGCTTATAATTCTAACAGCAATTCACTTGATACATGGATGCCGGAAATTTCCGGCGGCACGACATTCGGCGTTGAAACAGCCATTTCTGACGGCTCCGGCGGCTGGTATGTGGGCGGTGATTTTACCAGCATCGCGGGACAGGCGAGGGCGGATATCGCGCATATTCTTTCCAACGGAGTTGTTGACACACAATTCAACCCGGGGGCAAACGGGGCGGTAATGGCAATGGCCCTTGACGGAAGCGGGAACATATTTGTAGGCGGATATTTTACTATGATCGGGAGCCAGAACAGGAATTATATCGCCAAACTGAACGCCACAACCGGCGCGGTAACCGCGGCTTTTAACCCTGCTCCCGTTGGAAGCAACGTACAGTCGCTGGCCATAAATGGAAATATAATATACGCAGGCGGCTCATTTACCAATATAGCGGGACAGAATATAAGCAATCTCGCTAAATTAGACGCGACAACCGGAGCGGCTGACCTTGGCTTTAACGCGAATCCAAATGTCACCACGCATGGCATAGAGCTTGACGGACAGGGAAGTCTTTACGTCTCCGGAGATTTTACCTCCATAGGCGGACAGAGCTATTCATATCTGGCAAAGGTGGACGCCGCCACCGGCCTTGCTGACACTAATTTTAATCCGGTATTTAACAATGGCGGAGTCGTTGCCACACTGGCGCTGGACGGGGCCGGAAATATTTTTATAGGCGGATTTTTTACGCAGGTTAACGGCATTACAAGGAATTATATCGCGAAAATGAACGCGTTAAACGGCGTACTGGACGGCTCTTTCAACCCGGGAGCCGACAATTCCGTTAATCAACTTCTCCCTGACGGAACCGGCAACATATATGCCGGAGGGAGTTTTAAAAACATCAACAGTCAGTCAAGGGGGCGCGTCGCGAAATTAAACGCGGCAACCGGCGCGGTTGACCCTTCTTTTATACCCTACGCGGATAATAATGTTGCGGCCCTGGCCCTGGACAGCAATGGCAATATTTTTATCGGCGGATTATTTAATTCAATAGGCGGCCAGCTGCGGCAGAACATCGCCAGGCTCAACGCCGCGGATCTTTCCATTGACCCGAATTTTAATATAACCTGCAACAATACGGTCCAGTGCCTGCTTCTGAGCGGAAGCGGGAGCCTGTATGTAGGAGGAGGATTTAATAATATTTCATCGGCATCCATAATGAATATTGCGAAATTAAACCCTCTTACCGGCGCCGCTGATATGAGTTTCACCCCGAACCCCGGCGCACCTGTATACGCGCTGGCCCTTGATAAATCAGGAAATCTTTATGTCGGCGGAATATTTACAATTATAGACAGCTTACTGAGGCCGCATATCGCGAAAATAAACGCCGCCAGCGGGATTATTGACGCTACATTCAGCGCCGCGGGCGCCGACCAGCCGGTTTATTCGCTGGCCCTTACAACAGGCGGAATGTTATACGCGGGCGGAAACTTCGCAAACATAGGAGGCCTCGCAAGGAACGGAATAGCCGAACTTGACGCGGTAAGCGGCAATGCCGGAGCGTCGTTTAACGCCGCGGCTCCGGCCAATATAACAGTTTCGGCGCTGGCTCTTGACGGCGGCGGAAACATTTACGCCTGCGGAACCTTCGCGTCCATAGGCGGGCTTTCAAGGGGGGATCTGGCAAGGCTTTCCGCCTCAACAGGCGCCGGAGACGCTTCATTTACCGCGGCGTCTGATAATACGGTGGATGCCTTATTGATAGACTCATCGGGCAATATTTACACAGGCGGCAACTACGGGTCCCTCGGCGGCCAGAATATTTCCGATATAGATAAAATATCAGTCTCTTCGAGCGTTGTTGACGCAGCCTTTAATATGCACGCGAACAATCAGGTAAACGCACTCTGTTTTTCTCCGGACAGGACAACACTTTATGCCGGAGGAAGTTTCACCTCTTTTGACGGCAAAGGGCAGTCAAATTTTGCGGCAATACACATGCTATCAGGGATTGCGACGCCGACCTCCACATATACACAGACATTTACAATGACACCGACATTTACCATAACCATGACAAATACTTCAACTTTTACAGCAACACCAACATATACGGCGACCGGAACAGGAACAGGGACATTTACTGCTACACCTTCGTGCACGCAGACCGTGTCGCCCACTGTCACGCCATCCATGACGGAAACAACGACAGCAACGGTAACTGCGACTATGACAGAGACATCATCCGCGACGGTTACACAGACTTACACGGCAACGCCTTCAGTAACGCTTACATATACATTTACACCTACAATAACAGCAACTTATACCTGTACACCGGCCCCTACGCCGGATGACAACAATGTACTGGATAAAAATTATGTGGATGCCTCAAAGGGCGAGACGCTGAATATAAGGGTTAACGCGGCCGCTGCAGGTGCTGCCGTAAATATAAAGGTTTATAGCCTGACAGGCGAGCTGGTGAGAAAATTTAACGCTGTTTCATACGCGGCAGGCTGGAACGATATTATCTGGGATGTTAAGAATGATGACGGAAAAACAGTCGGCCAGGGGATTTATTTCATAGAAATAGAGTCGCAGGGGATAAAGAAGCTAAGAAGGGTTTATATATTGAAATAGGGATTACCGCAGGCAACTTGACAATACCGTTTGATATAATTATAATTGTTGTGACCGGCCGTCGTTTTAACGGATAAATCCGGTTTTAAAGGCGGAAAATGAAAAAAAGTTTATGGACATTATTTATCACAGCCGCGCTATCGTTATTTTTCGGCAGTTTTATATCGGCGGCTGCGCAGCTGCAGAGCCTTTCTGTCACGCCAACCGGCGCCCTGCCGGGACAGGACATAACCATAAATTTTCAGATACAGGGTTCCGCCTCCAACCTTAATTTTGCCATAGCCATTGGTCAGGATACGGCCTTTACCGCCTCCAACGTTACAAAATACAACTGGCTCGCCGATGATAACGGGATTTACAAGAACCAGCCTTTTTACTGGTATTCCGGAACTTCGCAAACCGCCACGCCTCTTCCTGTATGCGATGTTACAGGCCCGGCAACAGGCCTGCCCGCCGGAATCGGCATAGGCTGGAAAAGCGTCAGTGTAATTACCCATATGCCCCCGGAATTTTCCGGGCAATATTATATTTATGTAATTGCAAAGGAAGGCGCAAACCTGACCGCAGGCTGCTCTTACGCTCCAAATCAGGACTCTTCGCAGGCCATATTGATAAACGTTGTGGGAATTCCGCAGTATAAATTTGACCTCAAACTTTCCAATTCAGGCACAACGGCAAGCCAGGTGAATATGCGCTACCAGATAACCAATAACGGCGAGGCCGGCATGCCTTTGAACCTCTTTAAGTATAATTACTGGTTCAATGACAGCGCGGTATCTTTCATCACACAGGGTGTCAATCCTTTTTATGTTTTTCTGCCCGGCGGCGCAGAGCTGTGCAGCAACGGCAATACCACGGCAGACTGCTCGGTCACGAACCTTACATATACCGCCGGATGCGCGCCGGGGCTTGGCAACCATGTTTTCACATACACTCTGATGAATACAACCCCGAATCCGTCAAACGCCTTTCTTATACCTCCGGGCGGGGGTTTTGTAAACTGCGGCTCCGGCACTTCCATATATTTTTCAAGGTCGGACATGGCCAATATGGTTTACACGGATGATTATACACGGGTTGATGATATAGCATCTTATCCGGTATTCACGGACGTGCAGCAGGCCGTGCTTTATTATAATAATGTAATAGTAACGGAATGGATAAATAATTCCACGGTGGACCCTTTAACAGGGCTCGAGCCGGTTCCATGCACGCCCACAATGACCATAACGCCGACTATAACCCCCACAATTACAATGACCCCGAATTATTTTGCGCTCGGCAACAGGGAGGTAATAGACACAAGCAGCGCGTTGTATTTAAACAGCTCAACGGCAAAGTTATCCATGAGATTTACACAGGGGGCAAATAACACGGTTTCAAAAATATATTTGGCGGCCGCGGGAATAGGCGCCGCCCCTGTAACAAGGATTGGCATACAGGCGGATAATGGAAGCGGAAGCCCTAACGGGGTATACCTGACAAGCGCGACTTTTACCGCGGGAACTTATCAGGTATATGGCATAAGCGTTCCGCCTTATACGCTCACACCCGGAATATACCATATTGTAGTGCAGTGGGAATCAGGAACCGTTGACGCCGGGGATTACACCTACATATACGGCAACACGCCTTTCGGCCAGATAATACCTTTTGACCAGTCAACCGACCCGGAAATGGAGTTGTTGAGCTATTTAGGGACCTGGGCGCAAAATCTTTCAATAACGCCGGTTTTTGTGGTTGAGTACAGCGATTCCACCCAGTACGGAAATCCTTTTGACTCGTCCATGCAGGGGAGCGTTTATGGCACAAATTATTATTCGCAGTATTTTACCCCGGCGCTGAATATCACGGTAAACAGGGTTGGAACATATCTTTATAAATACAATTCACCGCCCGGTGAACTGGATTTTGTACTTTATAATGATTCAACAAAGGTGACAATTACAGCGGGAACTTTTTCTTTATCTGCCGGTGTGAGCGCAGGCAATGGCAATCAGACGTGGGTCTTCGCGGACCTCGGCGGGAATTACAGCCTTTTGGCAGGGCAAAATTACAGGCTTATCTTCTATTCGCCGGGGTCAAATTCATCAAATTATTATGTCATAATAGCCGACAGCGCCAATAATTCCGCTACATGGGGTATAACATATTCTGGGCTGACCTCATATATGGCATTCTCAAATGACGGCGGTTATACATATTCGCCGCAGAACGGCACGGACCTGGCCTTCCAGTTTCTGGACAATCCTGATGTCGGCTCCCGCACACCCACCCAGACGTTCACGGCCGTTCAGACAGCGACCGTAACCCCAACGCTGACTCCGCCGGCGCTTTCGTTTGTAATGAGGCAGGAGAGGAGCGCAAACGGCTGCGCCGGATGCTCGGATAATATCACATACAATATTAATTACGCTGTGGTGCCGGCTCCGGGGATAGTTAACGGTCCGATATATTCACCTGCAGCCACTAAATTTGTCGGCCTGGGGCAGCCTTACCTTACAATAAGTGCGGCAATGGCCGCGGCGGCGCCGGGCGATGTCATTGAAGTCGAGGATTCCAGAATTTATGTTGAACGGGTTATATTCCCGGACACTTCAAATACGCAGGGGATAATACTCAGAGCAAAGCCGGGCGCGAGGCCGATTATTCTTCCCCCTTCTACCCTGACAGGTGACAACGGCATAATTGAAATAGGTTACAATGACGCCATATCCGGTTTTATAGTGGACGGAAGGAAAATAGTTGATGAGGGAATAACAATGCAGTTCGGCATGGCCGGGATCACCATTGACAGGTGCGTTGTTATGAACTGCAATTCCTCCGGGGTATATTTTGACACCATGGGGGCCGGGACGCTTACCTCATATCCTTCAACATATATAACCAACTGCGTATTTGAATACAACAATAATTCCGGATCGGGTTTTGGAATAGAACCCGCTCAGGGCGCTACGAGGGCTGGAATGGAACTTTATATATGGAACTGTACATTCAACGCAAACGCAGGTTCAATAGACATAAATGAATCCGCATATCCGTATGATATACGGAACTGCATACTATGGGGGGAAACAACATATATTTATTCGGGGGACAAGTCAAAAGTTTTCTATTCCATAATTGACGATACCTCGACAACAGGATACGGAACAGGCTGTTCAATTTCAAATCCTCTTTTTGTCAATGCAGCAGCCGGCATATATCAGCTGCAGGCGGGGAGCCCGGCAATTAATACGGGAGACTCGTCGGTTTCAACAGTTGTCACATATGATATGAATTTCTCGCCGCGGCCCGCGCAGGGGTTCTATGACAAAGGGGCCTATGAATACAGCCCGTCAAACTGCACAAGCATGCTTTCAAATATTTACATATGGGACACGATTCCTTCGGGAATGGGTTTTGTTTCGGCGTCATCCGGATACACGCAGGCCGGCAGTGTTGTATCATGGTACCTGCCCTCAGCCTGCCTTGATGATTTTTCGGGTTACAAGCAGCTTGTTTTGAGCCCGGTTTCGGCGTGCCCTGTTACCACAACTGTATTATTTGAAAACGACGCCGAGGCAAATTACACCGGCAACCTGACACCGGTTCCGGCAAACCCGGTGCTTCTGGCGCTCTGCACCGCTGTGTTTACGCCGACTTTTACATGGACAATAACACCGACCGTCACGGCTACCATTACCCAGACATTAACCCCGTCGGTAACCCAGACAGTTACGGGCACTGTAACGCCTACGGTTACAGAAACCAATACGCAGTCTGTAACCCCGACGGTTACCGGAACCGCAACGCCATCTTTTACACCCACATTTACAGTAACACAGTCGGTGACGCCTACGGTAACCAGGACCGTCACGCAGACAATAACTGGTACTGCTACACAGACAGTTACAAAAACAACCACTATGACCGTAACCCTGACTGTGACAAATACAATAACACCGACGGTCACTCAGACAGCGACGCAGACAATAACCCCGACTGTTACAGCCACGGTTTCACCTACCGTTACAGGAACAGCAACGCAGACAACAACCCCGACTGTAACGCAGACCGTTACACAGACAGCAACGCCAACGGTTACGCCGACAGTCACACAGACAATAACGCAGAGCGTTACCCCGACAACGACGCCGACGGCCACGCAGACTTATACGGCGACTTTAAGTTTCACGCCCACATTTACGGCGACATCATCGGAGACGCAGACCGCGACCCCGACAATAACAGATACGCTTACCGCTACACCGACATATTCGGCAACAGCAACATATACGCCGACATTTACCGTGACCGCGACAGGAACCGGGACTTTGACGCAGACCCCATCTTACACGCAGACTGTCACGTCCACTGTTACAGAAACTCCGAGCGGCTCGCCCACATTTACGATAACAGCGACTGTTACGGAGACATCAAGCGGGACAGCCACAGGAACGGCCACTGATACTCCGACATGCACCGCGACCGAGACGGAGACCATAACGGTTACATATACCTGGACCGCGACGCTTACGGCCACGCCGACTTATACATATACGATAACCCCCACATGGACCATAACAGAGACATTTACCGCGACGCCGACCCCGGATGACAATAATGTCCTTGATAAAAATTATGTGGACGCCTCAAAGGGTGAGACGCTTAATATAAGGGTAAACGCGGCGGCCATCGGGGTTCCTGTGAATATAAAAGTTTACAGCCTCACAGGCGAGCTTGTGAGGAAATTTGAGGCCCTTTCATACGCGGCCGGCTGGAACGATATTATCTGGGACGTTAAGAATGATGACGGAAAAACCGTCGGGCAGGGGCTTTATTTTATAGAAATAGAGTCGCAGGGGATCAAAAAATTAAGAAGGGTTTACGTCCTGAAATAAAGCGCCGGCCGGCGTAAAAAAGCCTGGAAATACTACCAATTTAGTGGTATAATAGACAAAACAAACAAGGAGCCGTTAAATGAAAAGAATGATCATCCTCGCAATGCTCGCGCTCGCGCCCGTGCTGGCCGCGGCCGACAATTCCACGAACGTAAGCTTCTCAATTTCTCCGCCGCCCGTGGGGTTTGTGGACCCCTATTTTGAGGACCACTCCAACACAAAGAACAGCGCGGCCATTAATCTTGAATACATGGGCATATCAAGCAGCTCCTTTAACCTGAATAATTTTACGCTGAATTATTCCGAGAGCATGCTAAAAGCCGGCCCGGGCATTCTTTACGCCAATGTCGGCGGATTCTACGGAGCGGGAACTATAAACATGGGGGCGGGGTGGTCGGATATCCCCCTTACATCATTCGGCATGATGCTTGGAATGGATTACGTTGCAAGGGTATATTCCACTGACGGCTTTAAAATATTCCTTGCACCGGGCCTTGACGGCAACCTCTCCATGATGAGCTTTACAATGAATAATTTTCCGGAATATTTTGATTTTGTGAACCTGGTTGAGGTTTACGGAAGTGTAACGGGAAGCTCAATGATTATAGGTTTGACGCCGAAAATATCACTTCAGGCCAACTGGAAGCCCATAAACGAACTGGAAATTATCCCGTTCGTGACATATTCAATTAACATGAACGACACCGAGACCTTCGTTTATACATCAGACACCGAGCAGGATCTCGCCTATACCTCGATTAATTTCGGCCTTGAGGCGGTATTTTTCGACAGCTTCCTGCTCTCGAGCATGGTGCAGTTTTTGAACAACGGGAGCAACACAAAAATCATAACGCTGAACCTTTCAATCCCGGTTAAATAGGGAAAAATTTGATTCTACAATAAAAATAAAAACGGAGGCCTTTTATGGGATGCATGCATTTGCTGAAGGAAATCAATTACTGGGCAGTTGGAAGCGGAGTGGTTTTTTCAATTGTACTTGGAATGATCTGGTACCACCCGAAAACCTTTTTTAACATATGGGCAAAAGAGATAGGCCTCGACACTTCCGCCATTGACCGCAAAAAAGCCTCGTCGGCCATGCAGTCAATGCTTGTCACAACCATAATATCGGTATTATCCCTTGCCGCGGTAATATACATGGCTGCCCCGGTGACGCTTATAAGGTCGCTTCACATAGGGGGGCTTATCTCAATAGGCATTCTGGCGGCCTCAAGATTCTCTGAAACTCTCTTTGAACAGCGCAGCGTAAAGTCATGGCTGATACAGTCCGGCTGCAGGGTGCTGACAATTCTGGGATGCAGCGTAATAATCGGCCTCTGGAAATAGTTAAGAGCAGGAACTTACAGAAAGTAGAAAGTTGATAGGAGAATAATAGCGTGTTTTTGTAGGGGCCGAATTATATGTCGGCCCGGCAAGAGGCATAAAAATCAAACTAACAAACTTGACAAAAAAATTACCAGTAGTATAATTTATTTAATGAAATTAGGGAGAAAAAAGGAGAAGCCATGACAAAACTTGAAATTGTAGACAAAATCTTTGAAGCAGTAGCACAGCCGAAGATTGACATTGAAAAGGTTCTTGATGAATTCGTAAAGATTACACAGAACACTTTAAAATCAGGGGACAAAGTTTCGCTCACGGGCCTTGGTTCTTTTACGCCCAAAGAAAAGGCGGCAAGGACGGCGCGCAACCCGAAAACAGGGGCGGCGGTTCAGGTTCCGGCGAAAAAGGTTGTGAAGTTCAAGCCGGGAAAAGAGCTCATTGAGGTTCTCCGCGATTCAATGCCGAAGATATAGGGCAAATTTCCGGCAGCAACCGGAAAATTATTTTTTTAAAAGGTAATTTCCACATCCCATCCATATTGAAATCCTATGGCAAGCATACTGCTATATGCCGCTCCGGCAAATATGCCTGGATTGGCCGGATACCCTTCTGCCCCGCCGTTTGAATAGACATTTGCCAGCATAAGATCAACTTCATAAACCCCGCTGGAACTATAAATTGACGAGACATCCATGCTGTTGCCGGGGGCATTAAACTTGTAAATTTCATCACTGGCGGCGACATAATTATAGTTTCCGCTATTCTGCCATGTAAGTGTGTCGCAGTCAGCGCTTAAATTGCCGCTGGTTACCGGGGCCGTCGCCTGCGCCGTGTACGTAATCCCGTTGACGCAGACGTCAACTTCGTAAGTATTTCCCGGCACGCAGTTTGCACCCGAGTTTACATAATATCCCGAATCGTACATATCAACGACGCTGTAAACCGCGTTAACCTGTGTTCCCGCAGTTATGTTTTTCACCGTAACGCCGGCGTTTGTGACGGCGTTCCCTGAGCTGTCGGTAATGTTTATTATGTCCTGTACAACCACTCCGCTCTCAATATCGGAAGAAAATATTTCAGCCAGTATTGCGGGCGCGGTAGTTGCCGGCGCCGGCGTGGGTGTTGGAAGCGGATATTTGGAATCAAGTATGACGTTAACGTCCCAGGAGGTGTCATATTCCAGCTGCAAATTGCCGCCTGGCGTAACGCCGCCGTTGAACGAAACAGACTTTGTTATATCAAGATCAACTGAATACTGGCCGGAAACTCCGGGGCCGGGATAATCTGAAGAAATATCAATGTTGGCGCCGGAAACGTACTGGTTGAAAATATTGTTGCCTCCGGGATCAAGAATACTGACCTGGTTGGTATCCCCTCCGTATTGCCACGTGACCATATTGCCGTCAGGATCCAGCTGGGCGCCTCCGGGAAGGACGCTGCCGGCCGTGTAAGTAACGCCGCCAAAATAGACATCCATCTCAACACTGTTTCCGGGATCGGTGTTGTTTATTATTCCGGAATAATTTCCGTTTACGCAGGTTGCCGGGAATTGTATGGATTTTGTGGTATTTTTTACGGTTATGACGGCGTTTGTTATTGGAACCAGGTTCGCGTCATTTATTGTTACATTATAGTAAAAATCGGGAGTTTCATAATCATCCACATAAATGTATGCATTAATGGTTATGGGCAGTGGCGCCGGCGTGCTTGACGGGGTGGGGGTGCAGGTGTTTGTAGGTGACATTGTGGCCGCCGGCGTGTATGTGTAAGACGGAGTCACAACAATTGCCGTCACCAGCGCGTTGGCTGTCTTTTGGGCGGCAACTGTGGCGGTGGCGTTGCCGGTCGCGATTGTTTGTGTAAGCGTTGCGGCCGCCTGGGCAGGGGCTCCGGCGCCTGCAAGGTAGGTTAATGTTACAGCCATTTGCGCGGTGGCTGTGGCCGCGGCATTAATATTTTCCGCGGTTGCCGTGGCATTAATGGTGGGCGTATTGCTGCCGTTAACAGCGGCGGCAGTTGACTCCGCATTTGCTGTTTTCTGCGCCGCTGCCACGGTCGTGGCCGTTTGCTGAATTTCCATGGTTTGTGTTGCGACAGCCTGGGCCGTGGCGCCTGCCGTGGCGATATAGGTAAGGGTCATATTCAATACGGGGCTTCCAGCGTCAACCGGAGCGGTTGGAGAGGCCTTTTTACTGCAACTTGAAACCGATATGACCGAAAAAAGAATGAATAAAATAATGCAGATTTTTTTCATGAAGCCCCCCCTTATAGGTGAATTCAATACATATATTAATACTTTCACGGTTTTTGTCAATATTTTTTTATCATTACCCGGTTTGTTGATGTATAATAATAACAACAAATGGGTGGACAGATATCCTTAAAGATAATTGCTGATTTTTTTCAAGAGGAGGGTTTATGGCCGTAAAAAAGAGAAAAACCACTGGAAAAAAGATAAAAAAGGGGCCGGCTAAGGCGGCAAAAAAAAGCGGCCTGAAAGCCGACATCTCAAACGCCGCGATAGATGTTTTACCCGCGGCGGCGGAGACCGTTGCTGAAAAAATTCCTGTTATACCTCATGTTGTCGAGCAGACTGTCAAAATTGAGCCTTATCCTGCTATTGTTATGGCGGCCCCGGCTCAGCCGCAATCTGATGAATACAGCATAAACCGCGTTTTTAGAAACACCTGGATATATTTCAAGAAATCTTTCTGGATAAATTTCGGGGCAGCACTGCTGCCCGCAATCGCCATAGTCCCGTTTTTTGTCACTTTTTTTAAAAACTTTTCTGACAGCGCGAAAGTACCATCTTTAGCCGGAGCCGCCTTCGGAGAGCTGGCGGTTATTGAGCTTGTCTACTGCCTGGTTTTCTGGTATTTAATGGCATTTATTACAACGGTATATGACAGAAGGGGAACCGGTGAAAAGTGGGAGCGCCCTGGAATTGGTTCAATCTTTTTATCATCACTTGCGGGATTTTTAAGGCTAATAGCGCTTATGCTGGCCTATATTGGAGCTTTTATTTTATTCCTGGTTCCCTTTATACTACTGGCGGTTTTGATCGGCCAAAAAGCGGAAGTTTTGATTGCTATAATTATTATAATAGGCTACCTGGCAATGCTGGTATTAATGGTATATGCCATGCTGGCATTCGGGCCGGCAATGGTAATAGCTGTGCTCGAGCCCAAAATTATCAAAGCGTTAAAAGAAAGCGCCGCTATGACAAAAGGGAAAAGGGTGAAAATATTGCTCACCCATCTTATGGCGTTTCTTGTGATTTTGGGGTTTGAAGTGGCGGTAATGGTGCCGGCCGGTATAATCGCGGCTTTCGCCGCAAAGGCGGCCGCGGAAATGATAGCCGCGGCGGGGGTGATATTTCTTGTGCTGTTCATGGCCCTCTTCATGCCGCTTTGCTACGCGTATTACTACGCGATATACATTGAGGCGAAAACAACGGTTAAATAAAAAGGCAATTAACAATTGCCGGCGGCAGCTGACAAGATGATATGCAGATAAATCCTGATTTAATATTTGCCCGCAAGGGCATCTCAACAATTATCAATTATTTCCAGTTTCATCATGCGGAAACGTAATTTAATTTAATATTTCAATTATTTTAAAAAGGTATACAATATATTTAACAGCCATCCGGGGTGGGTGGGCATAATATTTACAACTGAAAACTATTTCCATATAACTATTTTTATTTCCTCCGGCATTTCCGCCGCGGGAAAAATAATAAAAGACCTGCAGGGAGGATATATGAAAAGAACAGCTTGTGTTTTTCTCGCCTTCATTCTTGTTTTCACCGCTGGCTGCGCGACCGAGCTTGTGAATACCGCCTCTATGTGGCCCGCAATAAACCACGGATTCGCGCATTATGAGCCCAAGGCGGTATCTTCCGAAGAGGAGGCCGTTTCCAATATCAGGAGCAGCCAGGGTTACGCGTTTATCAGCGGGCGCAAACCGTATGATGTCGTCGCCGACAGGTATTCCGCTATTTATAAGATACAGTGGACCGAACAATCCACATATGTGGACGAGGTTCCGACCACCGGCGGCTTTTTTATAGGCTGGGACTATATACCGACTTATTCCACCACAACACAGACATACCATTCTTCCGAACAAAAGCAGGACAATATTACAGTTGTGTTCAAGGATATTACCGGCATCTATTTTTACAGGAACGATCTCTGCCTGGCATCCAGGGGCGGCACCAGCTACATAGGCGCGAACTCAAGGGAAAGCCTGATGACCCTGGCGGATTCCATTTATACGCTGGCCGCGGCGCAGGGGGCCGTAATAGAAAAGGATGTTAATTTCGAGTTCACGCCCCTTTCCCCAAAACAGTGCAAAATATTCAACATTGACAGGGGCGACATGGTGACTTCGGTTTTTGAAGGCGGCGAGGGCGACAGGGCGGGAATAAGGGAGGGCGACATCCTGCTGAATGTCAAGAGCATATCAGAGTCCGGGGGATTCAGGAAATTTTTCGCGTCGGGGAAAACCCTTAAAATACTGCGCTGGACGCAGAACGGCGGCGAGATTAATTACAGGAATGTGGCCATTAAAATGAAGGGGGGCAAATAATATGAAAAAGAATATAATCCTCCTTTTGCTCACGCTGTTTGTCTGCGCCTCCCTGGCGGCGCAGAAGCTTAATATTATGACAACTTCGGGAAAACTTATTACGGGCGAAAAAATAGGAAGCGACGACACTTCAATATTTATAAAAACTTCGGACGGCAACGCCGCGACAGTGGCTTTCACACAGATAAAAAAAGTTTTTGACGCAGACACCATGAAGGACCTTACAAACGATTACAAGCCCGGCCCGGCAGTACAGCCGGAGGCCGCGGCCGCGCCGGCCGTTTCAGATATTGACCAAAAAAAGCAGGAACTTGAGGCAAAATTTAAAAGCGGGGACATTTCGCGCCATGAGTATATGAAAGAGCTGGGAAAACTGCTCAAAGGAGCCGGAACGCCGGCGGCCGGAACCGCGGCAATTCCTGTAAAAACAAACGAGCCGCCCCAGCCCGAGATTCAGTATGAAACCGTGGAAGGCGAATCGGGAACGGCCGAGCTTACTTCGCCGTTCACCAGAACCGTGCAAAAATATTTCAGCGTTGATATCGATTATCTTACCGTCAACCTGCTGGCGTCGTCCGATAATACAAGGCTTAAACAGACCATGCAAAGCCTGACAATTGGAACCTATGACGATTCCACCTTTATCTGTTCGTTCGGTTTTGGCGGGGCTGCATATTTGCGGCCCTTTGACTGGTTTGCCATCGGAGGATTTTATACCACGTCGTTCATTAACCAGAACATGAACGTATTCCGCGGCACCGAGGCCATCACAGGCGGGGACTGGGACCGGTATATGTTTATTGACATGCCCACGGCCGCCTACGGTGTGGTATTCAGGTTCATACCCTATTCCTCGGCGGAAGCCACCGGCAAAGACGGAGAGCTGAGCGAGGATTTCGCGTTCGGCATAGATATCAGGATAGGAGAGGCAACGCTCGGGTCGCCTTTCGCCGCGGCCAGCATAGTTGACCAGGCTTCGCCGAACCCCTCGAACGTCCTTACCGCGGACCCGGTTACATACTTCGCCGTGGAACTCAACGTTTGCTCGGAGAGCAATTTTATTAAATTCGCGGCAGGCTACCAGCAATTCATGTTTAACCAGCTCAACAACGCCGGCAATGTAATGGTGGATTCGGAAGGAAGCATACCTTTTTCAGGACAGGGGTTTTATATAAAGTCGTCGATTATTTTTTAGGACAAGAGAGAATACATCAAGGCAAATAACAATTGACAATAAATGAGTCGCTGACGCGACTTTATATAAATAAAACAAACTAATAAAAAATTTTTTAAATATTCTCACATGTAATTGACCTCACAATGCCATTCTGTTATAATAAAAAAATATATGACTATTGAGACATAATAATATTTAAGGGGTTTTATGAATTGCGAAGAAGTTAAATTCAGCGCCGGGAGCCGCGCGGAGCGGTTGATGAAGCCGGACTGCATATATAAAAAACAGAAGAATATTAAAATACAATGGAGGGGGAATTGAAAAAAATTTATTTGCTTTTTTTATTGCTGTCATTCGCTGTTCCTGCTTTTGCATTATCTGAAATGAGCATACCGACTCCAACGCCTACAAGCATACCATTAACCATCATAAAACATTCAAAGGTTCTAAAAATTACCGGTACGGAAAAAGACGAGGCTCTTGGCGTGGCTGTATTAAAAGACGGCAACCTATTTTTTACAGGGACGACAAACGATGCGCAAAATGGCTTCGATCAGGTGCTTGCAATGAAGACAACCAGGGAGGGAAAAATTATATGGAAAAAAATGTTTGGAGGTAAATATGAAAGCAGGGCTGTGTCGGCTGTGGAAACAAACGACGGTTGTCTGGCTATGACCGGAACGTCTGAAAATCAGGCTTTCATTCTGGAGCTTGACAGGAATGGAAACTTTCTTTGGGAAAAAAAGATCGACAAAGGTTACATAAGGGGCGACGGTCTTGATATTCGCACGGAAGGAGACAATGTGCTGGTTTTGCTTGAGCTTGGAACCGGAGACAACTATTTCGGTGCGACAATGATTCCCGGCCTTGTAGTGCTGGATAAAAACGGGGTTATAGTGAAAATGTGTACTTACAGCGGTGATGTATCAATAACGCCGAAATGCTTCTGCAGTATAGGTTCAGAGGGTTATGCTATTGTATATGAAACAAGGGACGTTTATGGAATCATAAGACTGGGACCGGATATGCTGAAAACATGGTCGAAAATATTTGATTATGGAGACGGCAAAATGTTTGATAAGCCAAAAAAAGATATGGTTGATTATACTCTTAATGAGGCATATCGTTTTGATAAAGCAATACCAATAAGCGGAATAGTTTATTCACCCGCAGAAGGATTGGTAATATGCGCATATGATTATTATTTGACAAGGACTATACTTTATTCAATTGATCCTGAAACAGGAGAACATCCGGAAGGCGGCCTGAACGCCCAGCTTACATATAACGCTGAGAATATTTTTGAACAGGGAGGCGGATATATGCTGCAGGGCAGCACCTCTCCGATAGATGGCAGCGCGGGATATACCACATTTGTAAAGCTTGATGAAAAATTTACTGTGAAAAAGGGGATATGTTACAGAGAACATGAAAGTATACACGGGTATAAAACGGCTGCTTTTGCCGACGGTGACGATGTGCTATTGTCTTATCAAAACGGGAAAATAACATTTTCTTCGATAAAATAAAAAAAGGATTCCAGCAAAGGGATTCCGGAGCCAGAGCCTGATTTGAACCTTGATTCTTCGTCAGGCTCAGGATAACCAAGTAGACAACCAGTAATTAGGTCCCTAATAGGGACGGTCATTTACTTGGTAAACTTAACTCTTTATTTGCAAAAATACAATTGACTTAAAAACATACAAAATGTATAATTTATTAAGTTTAAAACATACACCAAGCACAGGGGGGGGAGATGGGTGGTTTGATACCGGTTGAAAATATTGCTCAGAGGATTTACCTGATTCGCGGCCAGAAGGTCATGCTGGCCAGCGATCTGGCTGTGTTTTGTGGGGTGGAGACAAAACAACTTAACAGGCAGGTTCACAGGAATGTTGAAAATTTTCCTGAGAATTTTATATTTGCTTTGACAAAACAAGAGCATGATTTTCTAAGGTGCCAATTTGGCGCCTTAAACTTGAGGCCGCAAATTGCGACCTCAGACTAAACGACAAGTCAAAACTTTTGCCAATCGTGGTTGAATTAGGAGAGACTAGGGGGTATAATAGAGCCGTTGTATTAAGCAAAAATTCGCCAGCGGGGATTAAAAAGGAGCCTTATGTACAAAATTATTATCGCGCTTATGTTTTTATTGTTTTTGACCGGCGCCGTGGAAGACGAACAAAACGCCGACTCATCAGGCGGCTGCGCCACCGCGGAAGGCACCGTAATACACGCGAATTCACCCGACAGCCAGATGACACCCTCATACTTTAACGGAGACGCGCAAACAATAGAGGACAGAAAATAACATTAATTAACACTTTTCAGCATCAGCAGGCAAGATTAAATGCGGTTCGACAGGCTCGCCATGACAGGCCGACAACCTAATAAGGCGGTGGATTGTGGGTAAAAATATCGTTTACACAAATGACTCCGGCTGGAAATATTATGATGACGGAACCTGGGCCGATGACGACTCCAATACAGGCACTTATAATGGGACAATCAAAAACGGCAAACCCGACGGGGTGTGGCTGGAATTTTATAAGAACGGGTCCAGATACTCTGAAGAAAATTACAGGGACGGAAAACAGGAAGGCGCCTGGAAATATTATCATGAGAACGGCAACTTAAGCTGGGAAGGCTCCTTTAAGGGCGGCGCGCAGGAAGGGGAATGGAAAGTGTATTATGCCGGCGGCGGCCTAAAGGCGCAGGGGTACGGTACGGCCGGCAAGGAAGAAGGGGGCTGGAAATCCTATTATGAGAATGGGAAATTGTGCGAAGAAGGAAATTTCAGGGACGGCAAACAGGAAGGAATATGGAAATATTATTATGAAAGTGGAAAATTAAAATGGGAAGGAACATATAGGAACGGAGAGCCGGAAGGCGGCAAGGAATACGGCAAGGAATACGGGGATGAATAATCAGAAATTATTAATTGCCTGCCATTTTTTTCTGTGTTAAATTATGCGTATCAAAGGGGGGGGCGCCTTGAAAAATTTTAAGATTGCGGCGTGGGTTGTGGTTATCGCGTTTCTGGCGGGCTGCGTTGGGGATAAGGAAATAAAAAAAGAGGAGGCAACAGCTATGGGTATTTATGATATCAGCGTGAAGGATATGTACAATAAAGATGTTTCTCTCTCGGATTACAAAGGAAAAGTTCTTTTAATCGTCAACACGGCCACCCTCTGCGGGTTTACCCCGCAGTATCCCGGGCTTGAGGCGCTTTATAAAAAGTACTGCGACAGGGGGTTTGAACTGCTTGATTTCCCCTGCAATCAGTTCATGAACCAGGCGCCCGGGACAATCGGGGAGATACACACAACGTGCACCACAAGGTTCGGCATCACCTTCGCGCAGTTTGCGAAGATAGATGTGAACGGAGACAATGAATCGCCCCTTTATACTTTCCTGAAAAAAGAAGGGGGCGGCGGAAATATAGGCTGGAACTTTGTAAAATTTCTTGTGGACAGGAAAGGGAACGTTGTGAAGCGCTTTGATTCGAAGGTGACGCCGGAGCAGATAGGGCCGGAAATAGAGAAGATAATTAACAACTGACAATATCCGGAGGTAAAAATGGAAAATGAAATTGAACCTAAAAAAGATGAAAACGAAGCAGCGTACAAGCCTGTTGAAGGCAGCGGTGTGAAAAAGGCAATGCCTGCCAGCATTATAACGGCGGTTGCCGGGATATCGGTATATATCCTCCTTTCGATCCTTCTCGTTGTATCCCTGGCCATGCAGGGGAATATAAAGGCTTCATCCGGAGCGCTCGGGATGATAATATGGGCCATCATCGCCTTCGGCCTGGCTAAAAGGAGCCTTGCCGCGTGGTGGGGTGCGATGGTTTACAGCATTTTAGGGCTGCTCGGAACGCTTGCCGCGGTATTTATCGGCAAAAGCGGAATTACCATAAGCCAGATACTGCTGGCGTTGGGCTGCGGCGCGCCGCTGGCAGTGGTTCTCATCGCGATAAACATGAAAAGCGCTAAGGAATACATTAAGTAATGAACAGCGGCAATTCATTAACCAGGTTTGAAGCCGTGAATCTTCGGCTTGCCGGTCTCGGCGTCCGCGAGGCTGACCTCACCGAGCAGTTTGTCCATTCGGGCGGCAAAGGCGGGCAGAATGTAAATAAGGTATCAACCGCCGTAAGGCTCAAGTACGGCAATGAAGATGTCAAATGCATGGAAGAGCGCTCACAGCTTTTAAACCGCGTCCGCGCAAGGGAAATACTCGCGGAGAAGCTTGAAAAAAAGCGCGAGGATAAAAAACTCTCTGAACGCGCCGCCGCGGAAAAGGCGCGCAAGCTTAAGGCGGGCAGGCCGAAATCAGCCAAAAGGCGGATACTGCAGGATAAAAGAATTAAGAGCAAGGTGAAACAAAACCGTAAATACATACCCGGAAGAGACGAGTGAAGATAATTAAAGGAGCCGCTTGACGCGTCTTTAATTGTATAATAAAGCATATGCAAAAAATAAAAGAACTATTCAGGGCGTTCAATTACAGGAATTACCGCCTGTTCTTCTTCGGCCAGGGAATATCATTCATCGGCACCATGATGCAGAACACTGCCCAGGCCTGGCTCGTTTACCGCCTCACAAAATCCGCGGCAATGCTCGGCCTCGTGGCCTTTTGCTCCCAGTTCCCGGCATTTTTCATGGCCCCGCTGTCAGGGCTGTTAAGTGACAGGTTTGAAAAGCGAAAAATAATCCTCTTCGCCGATATATTCAAAATACTCCAGGCAGTCGCCCTTACAACACTTGTGATAACCGGCGTAATAAAACCATGGCACATTGCGGCCCTTGCCGTTCTGCTCGGCCTTGCAAACGGGCTTGAGACCACGGCAAGGCACGCGATGGTGCCCGAGATTGTTGACGATAAAAAAGACATGGGCAATGCCATTGCCGTCAATTCCATCCTTTTTAACACCGGCAGGGTGGCCGGGCCCGCGCTTGCCGGGTTTGTCGTGGCATGGCTCGGTGAAGGCTTTTGCTTCGGCGCCAACGCGCTGAGTTATATCGCCCTTATATATTCACTGCTTGCCATGAAGCTTCATCAGCCAACGCCTGATCACGCAGCGCATCCTGTCGAAGAGCTTAAAGAGGGTTATAAATACGCCTTCTCATCCAAAACAATCCGCCCGGTAATATTCCTTACGGCCTTTGTAAGCCTGACCGGCGCCTCAGCCGTTGTTTTGATTCCTGTTTTTGCCGGTGAAATACTTAACGGCGGGCCGCAGGCTCTCGGGCTCCTTATGGGTTCACTTGGTTTTGGCGCGGTTATAGGGGGGCTCTTTCTCGCGTCGCGCAGGGACGGGAAAAAACTGGGCAATGTAATAGCGGCGGCAACATTTATTTTCGGGTTCTGGCTCTGCCTGCTGCCGCTGGCGAAAAATATAATTCCTGCCATGATTATACTTGCGGCGGCCGGCAGCGGCATGATGCTGATGTCCTCGGCCTCAAATACTTTTGTCCAGTCAATGGCCCGGGACAGGCTGCGCGGCAGGGTGATGGGCTTTTACCTGATGGCTGTTACGGGTTTCGGCCCGCTGGGAAACCTTTTGACAGGATACATGGCAAAGCAGTGGGGGGCAAAACCGGTGATCTGCGCGTTAGGCGCACTAACATTCGCCGCCGCGGCGCTATTTGGTTTAAGGCAAGAACATACAGAAAGTAGACGGGAGAAAATTGAAGAATAAACGCCCGGTGCCATGAAACCTTGTGGTTCATTGGCGGCGGCCCGGTATTTGCTTTGGGGCAAATAAAAAAGGCGGGGCATTATGCCCCGCCTTTTGTGTTGTATTGTATTGTTTAATTCTGGCAGGAACAGAGCGCCTGCAAGAGCATGCTAAAGCTTCCGGAAGTGTACGGGCCGTTGGCGGCGAATGTTGACGGCAGTGTCCCGAGGGCCATAGGATTCTGTATATAATATCCGCTTCCTCCGGGCGAGGAGCAAATCACGCTGTCTGTATCTGAAATCTCCGCTAGCCAGTAAGTGCCCGGGGCCAGGTTAACCGGCGAGGCGAGGTTCAGGGTGTTCCATCCGCTGGTGCACGCTGTCTGCGGCGACTGGGCGATCAGGCTTCCCGGGGTTCCGCTGTTGTCGGCATAAATAGCCGCGATGCAGTTTCCATTAAGGATGTTGCCGTTTATTGTCTGTACAAAGAGTGAAAATCCTGTCAGTTGCACCTGATTGCTGTTTGTATAACTGCTGGCCTGAAGATAGCCTGCGGCATATCCGGTTTGAACCGCTCCGCTATTTCCAAAATTAAAACCAATTCCGGTGCATATAGTGGCCGTTGCCGTTGCTGTTGAAGTGGAAGTAGGTGTAAGCGTTACCGTGACGGTGAAAGTCGGAGTTATTGTGGATGTTAATGTGGCCGTTCACAGCGAAGCAACGTGCGTCAGCGTCGGGTTTATTATTTCGGCGGTCAGGGTCGCGTTTACATCATATGGGGCCGCCGGTGTCGATTTTTTGCAGCCAAATGTAAAAAAGAGAAACATAGCGGCAGCGGCAAGGGCCAGAACCAGTAATTTTTTCATCTTGATATTGCCTCCTGAAAAGTATTTTTTATCGCGGAGGAAATTATACTATAGTGAACCCGATATGTCAAACCGCATAATTTCCGCCGGTGAATTTGTCTTGTTTAGCCCCTGAACATATGATAAAATCACTTAAAATTCAGAATAACCGGAGGTTTTTTATGAACAAATGGGAATGTTCGGTTTGCGGATACATATATGACCCGGCAAAAGGCGACCCTGACGGCGGCATCGCGCCCGGAACCCCTTTTGACCAGATTCCCGCGGCATGGTCATGCCCGGAGTGCGGCGCTTCCAAGTCGGATTTCAAAGAATTAAAGTAACTTCATGACAAGGCTGAAAACTGCCCTTGTCATTGTTTTCGCGGCGGCCGTCATATACCTGCTGAAATTCTCCCCGCTTTCCTATTATTTCTTTGACGCGGCCGGCAGGGCTGTTTTTGTCGGAAAATTTTCCGCTTATATGAAATCCATCGGCGGCTGGGCGCCGTTCATTTTTACCGCGTTTTACGCCCTGTGCATGCTTCTTTTTATCCCTGCAAGCATCCCCACATCCATCGGCGGGCTGGTATTCGGCGAATGGGCCGGGCTCGGCATTAATTTTATTGGGGCCGTTTCCGGCGGTGTGATTTCTTTTTTTATCGTAAGATACCTCCTGCGCGACATGGCCTCCGGAATACTAAAGGCGGGACATTTTAAGAAACTTGACGACAGCGCCGAAGAACACGGCTTTTCTATAATTGTTTATATGCGCCTTCTTTTTGTCCCTTTTTCATATTTAAGTTTTGCCGCGGCCATTTCAAAGATGAAATTTTCCCAGTTTTTCTGGGGAACCGTGGTCGGGGTGATACCCGGGCTTGTGGTTGTAACCTTCCTTGTAACAGCCGTAAAAAAAATATTTTTGACATACAAACAGCCCTCTGACCTGCTCCAGTTCGGCATAATTTTTCCGGTCGCCCTTTTTGGTTTTTCCTTTTTTATACCTCCTCTTGTGCGCCGCCTGAACAAAAAATTAAAAATAGCAAAAGAGCCCTCTGCCGATGCTTAAACTTACCGGGCTGAAAAAAGACTACGGAAAATTCACGGCCGTTAATTCCATCAACCTTGAGGTAAAAAAAGGGGAGGTTTTCGGTTTTCTGGGCCCCAACGGCGCGGGCAAGACCAGCACCATAAAAATGATGTGCGGCCTGACGACCATTACCGAAGGCGACGCAGTCATCGACGGTATCAGTATTAAAAAGGACCCTGTGGCCTATAAAAAGCAGTTCGCCCTCATACCGGACAAGCCATATATGTTCGACAAGCTGCGCGGCATCGAATACGTAGAATTCATGGCGAGCCTTTATGGTGTTGAAAAGCAGCGTTTTAAAAACAATCTTGACAAATATGCCTCGATTTTCGGCGTTGACGAATACATAAACGGATTTATTGAAAGCTACTCGCACGGCATGAGCCAGAAGCTCCTTATCACGGCCGCGCTTGTGCATGAGCCGAAGGTATTTATCCTCGACGAGCCCATGGTGGGGCTCGACCCGAAATCAATGAAGATTTTACGTGATGAATTTAAGGAACTTGCAGCCGCCGGCATGACAATATTCATGTCGACACATTCGCTTGATACAGCCGAGGAAGTCTGCTCGAATGTCGGCATTATCGACCACGGCAACATACTGGAGTCCGGCAATCTCAGGGAGATACTCAAAAAAGGCAGGGGCGGCAGGCTGGAGGACCTCTTTTTTGAGCTTACCGAAAAGGAAATAAAATGAGGGAGGCCGTGTGGATATTCTCCTTCTATTTTACCCAGTTTAAAAACCGGATATTGAACCCGGGCAAAGGGTCGATGTCAAAATTTCTTCTTATCCTGGTGTTCGGCGGTTTTTTCTTTCCCGTAGTTTACCAGCTATTTTTTTTCATATTCAAGCACTTCTACTCGGTCCCCTTCATCGGCGGCCTGCTGGTGGGAAAAATATTAAACGGATTTTTTATGACATTTTCGGTGATGATCTTTCTTTCATCAATCGTTTCCGCCATACCCGTGCTTTACCTTAGCCGCGACATGGATTTTCTCTTCAGCGCGCCATTGAGCGTTGAAAACATATTTTCCTCTATGTGCGTGAAAGTTGCCTTCGGCGCAAGCTGGATGATACTTTTGATGAGCATCCCGGTTTTTCTGGCCTACAAAAATGTCATTAACATGCCATACCCGTCATATATTTTCATTCTGGCCTGCCACGTGCCGTTTTTTATTTTCATAACATCCTTCGGCATACTCGGCACGATACTTCTTGTGAGATTCTTTCCTGCCGAGAACGTGCGCAACATAGCCGTATCTTTTACCGGCATATTCGCGGCAACAATGATAATTTACATAAGGCTGCTCCAGCCGGAAAAGCTTGCCGGCGCGGGCTTTGAACAGGTGAATGATTTTGTAAAAAACCTGAAAACCCCTGATTTTTTCTTTCTGCCCCATTCCTGGTTTGTCAGGATAGTAAATGAAACCGCCTCCGGCGGGGTTTACGCCGGCCTGCCCGGCTTCCTTTATTTTTCCGCGGCCGCGCTTATTGCACTCTCCGCCGTCATCGCTGTATCCGGGAAAATATATTTTGACGGCTACGGCAGGAGTTCGGCGCGCCCATCTGTTGCGGCCGGCCCGGCAAAAATCAGATACGCCGGCCCCTCTGATTTTCTTTCCATGGTATCCAAGGACATAAGGTACCTTTTAAGGGACACGTCGCAGTGGATACAGGTTGTGTTTTTGCTCGGCATTGTATTCATATACATATTCAACCTCTATAAACTGCCTGCCGAGCTATTCGGCCTGAAGGATTTTATTTTTTTCCTTAATATAGGCTTTATCGGCATGGTCCTGGCGGCGGCGGGCTCAAGGTTCGTCCTGCCGGTTATTTCCACCGAGGGCAGGGGGTTCTGGTTCTACAAGACGGCGCCGATTACCATGCGCAGGTATGTTATATACAAATTTATGACATACGGAACTCCGCTTGTGATAACGGGGCAGGTTGTGGGGCTCATATCCATCGCCATATTAAAACCCGGGGTTTATATAAGCGCGCTGACCCTTTACTCCGCTTTTTTTATAACAATTGTCACAGCGGCTGTCGGCGCCGGTTTCGGCGCTTATTTCGCGCGCTTCAACATAAAAAACCCCGAGGAGCTGATCACCGGCCCTGCGGGTTTGTCATATATGTTCGTGACCTTTCTTTTCGTGGCCGGTGTGCTGGCATGCGAAGCAGGGGTGGTCAAGGATTATTACCTGCACATGATGGTCAGGGCCGTTGTTTTTGACCCGTGGAAATATATTTTCAATTATTCAATAATAGCGGCTGCGGCTGTTGCGGTATCGTGGGCCGGCCTAGCGGCCGGAATAAATAAACTCAATAAAATGGAGAATTAAAATGGGAACAGGGAATAATTTTATCATGGCGGCCGGCCATGTAACAGAAGTGTACGGCCCGGTGCAGGCGCTGAAAAACCACCTGCTGAAAAAGAAGGGAAAATTTATACTCATTACACACCCTTTTTCATATTCAAAACTTGAGGGGACAAAGGCCGAAACTTTTATGGACGGCGCGGCCGCTGAAACGCTGGCCGGCCATAAGAGGGGGGATAACCAGCCCCTGCAGTGGCTGAAGGATATTTATTTCAATATTAAATTCGGCCTCTCGCTGAAGGAAAAACCCGCGTTTTTTGTGGGTATTGACAACCTCAACGCCATGACGGGTATATTTTTAAAATGGATCGGGAAGGTGGACAGGACGGTTTATTACATAATCGACCACACGCCGCGCAGGTTCAAAAACCCGGTGCTGAATTTTTTTTACGGTGCCATTGACAAATTCGCCTGCGAGCAGAGCGATTTTATATGGTCCCTTTCTGAACGCATTGCTGCCGCAAAGGATAAAAAATACTCTATAAAGGCGGGAAGGAATATTGTGGTGCCGGTCGGGGTGGAGCTGGGCAGTGTGGGCAAATTCACAGAAGTTGAAAAGGTTTCCAAAAAGACAATGGTGTTGATGTCCATGCTCGACGAGACAAAAGGGGTGCAGCTGCTCATTGACTGCATGAAGGATATTTCCGCTTTATCACCGGGTGCAAAGCTGCTTATTATTGGGACGGGGCCGTACGAACAAAACCTTAAGGACCAGGCAGCGCGCCTCGGCCTCGTGGAGAGCGTAAAATTTCTGGGGCTCATGGGCCACGAAGAGCTCTTTAAATTCATATCACACGAAAGGATAGGGCTGGCCCCTTACATGGACGACGCGAATAACTATTCATACTACGCCGACCCGACAAAGCCCAAGGAATACCTGGCGTGCGGGCTTCCCATAGTCATAACCGGGGTGCCGTGGATAGCCCAAGAGGTGGAAAAAAGGCCCATGGGGGTTGTGTGCAAATATGAAAAAGAATCGCTGACCGCGGCGTGCGTGAAAATGCTCAACGACGATGAGTTTTATAAAATATGCCTGAAAAACGCCGTTGAATTCGCGTCAGGGCTCGACTGGGACGTGATTTACAAAGAAGCCTTTGAAAAGATGGGTAAACGGCCGCCGACAAAATCGTAGAGCCGCTGCTTGCTGCGGCTAAAGCATGGCAGGCAGAACTTTTTTCCAGCCGCCCGTCAACCGGACGCACTTGAGGTATGACGGAAGAAAAAGCCGGAAGTATTATTATAGTTTTACCTTTGCGATATTTACACGGGCCTTATTGTTGACGGACGTCCTCCAAAAAGTCCCGCCTGCCATTGTCTCATGCAGGGGCCGCCTCGTGCATGCCATGAACCATTGTGGTTCATGGTGGCGGCCCGTTAAAAGGCAAGAATTCACAGAAAGCAGACAGGAGATAGGAGAAAAAAATTGTAGTTGCTTCAATCGGGTTCGTGGAATATAATTTCAGGTGATAAAAAACAACGGAGGTAGTCATGGCAAAGCTTATAGTTACCGGAGGGTGCGGATTTCTCGGGCTGCACGTATGCAGGAAAATGGCGAAAAAGTACAGCAAAATACTTGTTATAGATATTGACGAATTCAAAAAAGCCGAATACCCGAAGAATGTCGAATATAAAAAGATCGACATAAGGGACCTTGAGGCGCTGAAAAAAGCCTTCAGGGGTTACAACGCCATTGTCCACGCGGCAGCGGCGCTTCCTCTCTGGAAGGAAAAGGACATTTACACAACCAACATCGACGGCATCAGAAACGTATTCGAGGCCGCGCTTGCCAACGGCATCAAGCGGTTCGTGCAGATAAGCTCGACCGCGGTTTACGGCGTGCCCGACCACCATCCCCTTTATGAAACTGATGAGCTAATCGGAGTCGGGCCTTACGGCATTACAAAGATCAAGGCGGAGCAGATATGCGAAGAGTACAGGAAAAAAGGCATGATCGTCGGCGTTGTCAGGCCCAAGACATTTATCGGAACAGAGAGGCTCGGGGTTTTCCAGATATTATACGACTGGGTCGAAGCCGGCGCCCTGATACCGACAATCGGCGACGGCACCAACCGCTACCAGCTCCTTGAAGTGGAGGATCTGGTGGACGCGATATGGCTCCTGCTTTCAAAACCGGCAAAGGTGGCAAACGACACCTACAATGTCGGCGCGAAAAACACAAAACCCATAGGCGAATACCTGAAGGAATTTTTTATAAAAGTAAAAAGCCGCTCTTCCGTCATGAAGACGCCGGCCCCGCTGCTGATATTTTTCCTGGAACTTTTCTGGATGCTGAGGATTTCTCCACTTTATAAATGGGTTTACGGCACGGCGCACAAAGATTCCTTTGTCTCAATTGAAAAGGCCGAGAAAAAGCTGGGCTGGAAGCCGAAATTTACCGAAGCGCAGGCGCTGGAGCATTCATACACATGGTATAAAAAACATGAGGGTGAAGTAAAAGGGGCCTCGGGAGTGACGCACCGCGTGGCGTGGAAGCAGGGCATCCTGGGGCCGTTCAAAAAAATGGCGGTCATGCTCAACCCGAACAAATAAAGCAATGTTCCCTGCAGGGGCCGATTTATATGTCGGCCCGGTATTTGCTGCGGACATATGAGTCTTTTTCCGGGTAGCTGCGGCTAAAACTCATTATGAGGTTTGCAGCCCGTCTTCGCTGAAGCTCCGACGGACATGGGGCCCTCCAAAAGTCTCATATGTCCGCAACATAAAAGTTTCCTTCATTCAAAAATTCCCGCCTGCCATGTTTTAGCGTATCCGTTCCTTTCATTTCAGTTTTTATCTTGATTTGACAATTCACACCCCTTGTATTATAATCTTACAATGCACATTGTATTTGGATAATTTCATTTTTCCTTATATAATTATGCGTGATTTTAAGAATTTACAAAGGGACAAAAACAGTGGCTGAGAACAAAAAAGACATCCTAAAGATGGCTATGATTTATACCCAGGAAGGGCGCTGGGATAAGGCTGTTTCCGAATATAAAAAACTGCTCACCCTCGACCCCACGGATTACAACATATACAACATGCTCGGGGATGTTTACGCCAAAAAAGAAGAGGATATGCTGGCCTACGAGGCCTATATAACCGCGGCCGAGGCTTACGCCAAGCAGGGGCTCGCGGACAAGGCCGGCGTCATTTACAAGAAAATCGGCAAGCTCAACGTGGACAAGCTCTCCGACGCGGAAAAGCACAAGGCCATGCTCATAATAAGGAACACAGTGGCGGAAAAATTCATAGAAGACGGGCAGATTGACAGGGCCATCGGGGAATATAAGGAAATTATTAAAATAAGCCCGGCGAATTTTGAGACATACCAGAAGCTCGGCGAGCTTTACTCGCAGAAGGGGGACCAGAAAGAGGCCCTGAACTGCTACAGGAAGATAGTTGATATTTATTTCAAGAACAGGCTCTATAAAAAGGCCCTTCCCATATACCAGAAGATACTCGAGCTCCAGCCTGATTCCGTGGCGACGCGTGAAAAAATAGCCGAAATTTTCGAGCGCGAAGGCAGCGAGTCGGACGCGAAGCGCGAATACCTCAACCTGGCAGAATATTACTGGGGCATAAGGGACATGGAAAAGACCGACTATTACGCGCAAAAGGCCGTGGATTTCAAGTCCATTGAGGCCCATTATTTCAAGGGCGTCGCCCTCGTGCACAAAAAGGAATACAACGAAGCGAAGAAAGAGCTGGACATGCTGTTGAAATTCAAGGCCAACCACACCGGCGCCCTTTTTGCAATGGCGGAAATATACAAGGAAACCAACCAGCCCGATGAGGCCATAAAGATACTTGAGAAGGCGGCGAAGGCCGAGCCGGACAATACCGACGGATTTTTGCTGCTTGGCGAGGAGCTTACGAAAAAGGGGCTTAAAAAAGAGGCCTCGGCGAAATACCTGGCGGCCATAAATATTTTCGCCAGAAAAAACGACAAGGAAAACGCCTCGCAGCTTGCCATAAAGGTGCTTGAACAGGACCCTGATAATATAGAACTTCTGCAGAAGCTTACAGAACTTTCTTCCCAGCTGGGCAAAAAAAAGGACGCGGCAGATGCGCTCCTGAAAATATCCGACATATATAATAAAGAAGGCAACAGGGAAAAGGCGCAGGAAAATTACAAGCTGGCCCAGGAAATGGACCCGGCCCACCCGAAAATAGTCGCGGCCGCAAAGAGCCTGGGAATCGCGCCGCCGCCAAGGCCCGAGGTAAGGCCGAAATCCGACAGAATGCCCAGCTTCGCCGACCTTAACGCGGCGGCAGAGCCTGCGGCCACTGCGGCGCCGAAACCAGAACCCGTAAAGGGCGATATCTTTTCCCAGCCGGCCCCGAAGATACAGATGGGATATTTTAACGAAGGCGCTGAAACTCCGGCGCCGAAACCGGCGAATCCTTTCATGCGCCCGGAGCCCTCGAAGAAACCGGAACACATAATAGAGCTCTCGGAGCTTGGCGATATGGTGATAGAGCCGCCAAGAAGGCCTGCGCAGGAATTTACACAGCAGACAAAGGAAGACGTTCCTTCGCTTATCGCGATGGCGGACAGCCTTGTCAGGACCGGCTCGTTTGACGAGGCAATAGAAATGTACCAGAAGGCCATGGCCCTGGAGCCGGGCAACTCATCCATAAAGGACAAACTGAACAGGGCATATTCCGAATACGCCGGCGTGCCGCTCCCGGATCCGGCAGTGGCCGCGCGCGAGGCGGAGAATAAAAAGGCGGAAGAGGCCGAGAAGAAAAAAAGGGCGGACGAGGAAGCGCGGATAAAAAAGGAAAAGGAAGTAACTGAAAAAATAAGGGCGCTGGAAGCGGCAAAGAGCAAAGAGGATGAGGAAAAGAAAAAGCTTGAGGCCCGGGCAAAGGAAGAGCAGCGGAAAAAAGAGGAAGACGAGAAAAAGAAAACCGAGGCTCAGGCCGCGAAAAAACGGGAAGAGGAAGAACTCGCGAAAAGGCGCTCTGAGGAAAAGAAAAAAGCAGAGGCTGCAGTTCCCGCCGAAGAGCCGGAGATAAGCGACGATTTCGCCACGGTCACAACAGCCGAGATATTCATGAAGCAGGGGCTTTTAACCGAGGCTGACAAAATATTAAAAAGGATACTCGTCAAGGATCCTGAAAATATGGAGGCAAAGATGAGGATCAACGAGCTGAAAAAGCTTATGGCGGATATGGGAGAAGAAGCGCCTAAGCCGGGCAAAGAGGATGATAAGGGGCCGAAGGGCGGAAAGGTCTCTTATATATAAATTAAAAAGTTAAAAGGCAAAACCAAGAAGTAACGAAAACCAATAAGTATTGAATATGAGGTGTGACATTGAGTTATGAACAATTCTACGGGCTTGCGGAACAGCCCTTTTCAAATTCCCCTGATTCAAGGTTCTTTTTCGGGAGCGAACCGCATTCAGACGCGCTGACGCGGCTGATGTACGCCGCGGAGACCATGAAGGGGCTGGTTGTAATGACCGGGGACATAGGCACCGGAAAAACAACCCTGGCCAGGATGGCGCTGGAAAAACTCGGCTCTGACGACAGGTATGTAGAGTCGCTGCTTGTGATGGTGCACACCGAGATATCAGCTTCATGGCTGCTGCACAGGATAGCAGCGCAGATCGGCATAGAAAATCCGGCCGAAGAAAAAGAGGTCCTGATACCCCAGCTTTATAAAAGGCTGATGGACCTTCACGAAGCCGGTAAAAAGGCCGTGGTCATAATTGACGAGGCCAATATGATAACAAAAAAAGAGGTCTTTGAGGAATTCAGGGGGCTCATGAACCTGGAGGTTCCGGGAAGCAAACTCATAACGCTGGTTTTGCTGGGCATGCCGGAGCTTGAGGAAAATATAAAAATAGACCCGGCGCTGCAGCAGAGGATAGCCATAAAGTTCATCCTGAAAAAACTTGACAGGCCGGCCACGGCGGCATATATAAACCACAGGATGAACGTAGCCGGGGCGCAAAGAAAGATATTCACCGACATGGCGCTTGACAGTATTTACGATTATTCCGGCGGCACGCCAAGGCTGATAAATACCATCTGCGACAACGCGCTGCTGGAAAGCTTCCTTATGAAACGCGACCTTGTGGACATAGCGGTAATTGACAATGTGATATCCGACCTGGGGCTGGTAAAAATATAGCGGGGATAAAGTCTTTAAAAAATGGAGGAGTTATGAAAATAGGTCTTGCGCTGGGCGGCGGCGTGGCATACGGTTTCGCCCATATCGGCGTATTAAAGGTGCTGGAGCAAAACGGGATAATTCCGGATATTGTGGCGGGCGCCTCCATAGGCTCGCTTATCGGAGGAGCTTACGCTTCCGGGATGCCGCTGAAAAATATTGAACAGATGGCCAGGGAATTCAAATGGCAGGAAGTCATTAATGTAACCATTCCCACAGAGGGGCTCGCCTCACTTGACAAGCTGAAAGTTTACATTGAAAAGCACATTAAGCCGCGCAACATAGAGGAATTCAAGATTAAATTCGGGGCGGTTGCCACAAATCTTCTGGACAGCAAAGAAAGAATTTTTGACGACGGTCCGCTCTCGGACGCTGTAAGGGCGTCGTGCAGCCTTCCCGGAATTTTTACACCCGCGATATATGACGACGGGGTTTACGTCGACGGCGGCCTCACCAACAACGTGCCCATAAGCGTATGCAAGGCGCTCGGCGCGGATTTCATCATAGGCGTGGATATTATCGCGCGCGCCAAATCAAATATTATAAAAAACCATGATATTTTCAATATAGTATGGCAGTCGTTCATGCTCATGATCCAGGAGAATACCGAATTCAGGGCCTATAAGGACGCTGATTTTATGATTATCCCTGATATAAAAAACTTCAGCCCCTTTGACCTTTCGCAGTATGAAAGGCTCGTAAAAAAAGGTGAGGAGGCCGCTGAAAAAGAGGTAAATAACATTACGGCGGCAATAAAGGACAAGGGGTCGCTGCTGGGCAAGGTAAAGGATATTTTAAAGAAAGAACTGTGATATTTTCCTTTATTATAGGAACAAAATTTCATTGACAATAAATAACAAAATTACTATAATAAAACCGTTTTTTGATATGCGGGAATAGCTCAGTGGTAGAGCGTCTCGTTGCCAACGAGAAGGTCGCGGGTTCAAGCCCCGTTTCCCGCTCCATTTAAATATTTAACTGCAGATGAGATATATATTCTTTTTCAGGAGGGTGTTTAATGTCCAAACGTTCAATTTTTTTCCTCTGTGTGGTTGTTTTTATCGTTATTTTTCCCGTAATTTCAGCAGCAGATGATTTCGCGTTACCACCGCCGCCGGACGCAAGTGAAGAAATGGTTCCGCCGCCTCCGGGCGCGGGCGGTTCTGACGCCCTGCCTCCGCCTCCGGGCGGGGATACAGCAGCGGCGCCTGCGGGCGACGCAATGCCGCCTCCTCCGGGAGACACGGCGGCGGCTCCGTCGGGCGACGCAATGCCGCCTCCTCCGGGAGACACGGCAGCGGCCCCATCGGGCGACGCAATGCCGCCTCCTCCGGGAGACACGGCAGCGGCTCCGTCAGGCGACGCAATGCCGCCTCCTCCGGGTTCGGATACAGGGGCGCTTCCGCCTCCTCCGGGAGATGATTCGGCAGGATCTGTTCCTCCTCCGCCGGCTGAAGAGTCGGCAGCAGCGGCTCCGGCATCAGATATGCCGCCTCCGCCGGCTGAAGAAAGCGCAAGCGCGCCGGCAGCTTCAAGCGACATGCCTCCGCCTCCGGCTGAAGAATCAGCAGCAGCGGCTCCTGCTCCAATTCAGGAAGAGTCAAAGGCTCCGGCTGAAGAGCAGCCTGTAAAAGTCGCTAAGAAAAAAGGATCTAAAGGTTCGGAGAAAGTCACGGCCGGCACATCAAAATATTCTGTTAAAAAGGGCGAGAGCCTCTGGAGAATCGCCGGCAAGGATTCAGTTTACGGAGATTCCTTCAAATGGCCCCTTTTGTTCAAGGCCAACAGGGCGAACATAGACGACCCGGATTTGATATATCCGAGGCAGGCTTTGAAGATCAGCAAGAAATTCAACGCCGACGAAGAGGCTGACGCAGTTGGAAAAGCAAAAGAAACTCCGCCGTATGAGCCGCACTCCGAACCAAGGAAGAAACTTCCGATTAAATATTAATATTTAATTACGATATAAGAGCCCCTGCCTTACATGTTAAGGCGGGGGCTTTTTTTTATGAAGGGCAAGAACTTACAGAAAGTAGATAGTAGATAGGAGAATGAAAATGTCCCTGTAGTGGCGGCCCCATGTGGCCGCAACCTAAAAATTCCGTCCTCCAAAAAGCCCCGCATGCCATATTTTAACGCTTTTTACCGTATTACCGCTATTTTCCCTGTTTTTACTGCCCTGCCGTTTAGCGTTACAACGTACACATATATTCCCGGCGCTATGGACTCGGATCGCCTCACCCCTGTCAGCTGCCAGAAATATTTTCCGGATGCTGCGCCTGTATTTGTTTTTAAAGTCATCTCGCCGTTCATATTATAAATCTGCAGGGATCCGCCTGCCGGCAAATTTGTGAAGGTTATTCCGGTATCGCCGCCGGAGAGGCTGCACGGGACAGGGTATGCTGAAATATTGCCGGAAGGCGCCGGCGTGTAGGCAGCAGTAATCGTGGGAGTCGCTGTTGCCGTAAAAGAAAGAGCCGGCGTCGGCGTGAATGTAGGGGAGGAGGCAGCCGCAGTGAAGGTTGGCGTCGGCGTGGCAGGATAGACCACGCTGTAAAAATAGCCGGATAAAAAGAGGAGCGCCGCGTTCTCGCTGGTTTCGCCTTCGTTTGAGGCGTACGAGCCGTTTGAGGCGGCCAGGTCCAACCAGCATTTCGCAGGCGGCGTGCCCAGATTAATAAGGCTGATAAGGGGCGCGTCGTTTCCCGCGCCCGAGGCAAATCCATTCGGCCCTCCCGAGGCCCAGCCCGGCATTAAAACATTATAGTCGTAATATACCCAGTTGTACGGGTGGGAGGCGTAGAAAGTTCCTTCCTTTGTGACAAAAGAAATGTTAAGGCTGTTGTTGCCGAGTATATAGCCCAGCTGGTTTAGCGCAGTGTCCTTATATGCCTGGTTGCCAGTGGCTTCATATCCGAAAAGCAGGTCGTCAGCCTTGTGCATAAGGTCCTCGTTTGATTCCCAGTAGTAATCATAAATCCCCCTTGCCACTCCGTATCCGGTGCTGTTTGCCGTGTTTACTATTGAGTCGCACAGCGAAGTTATCCTTGTTGTGATTTTTGCCTTTAAAGCGGCCGGGGTGTTGGCGTCCTTTAGCAGTGTAAAATATCCGAAAAATTCCGGGGTGGACCAGCTTGTGGGATCCAGCGTGTGCGCGTTTGTGTCGGTGTCAAAAAGTGTTTCAACCGTGGGATCCGCTGTGAGCCTGTATATTTCCGCCATGGCCCACTCTTCTTCCTGCCAGGTGACCGCGTCGGTATAATACGGGTCAGTCTGGCCGATGCCGCGGTTGTTTTTCAGCCAGTTCCATGAGAGCACCGCCGCGGTTCCGCACTGGGAAGCGTAAGCGGGAAGGACATTTGCGAATACGCGCGAGGCCTGCGCCATGGCCGCGGTAAAAACACCGGCGTCAACTGATGACGGCGTCTGCGGCTGCGTCATCGCCTGGAATGAAACATACCGCGTGAAGGGGTCAAGGTCCGGCTTTGTGCCCCAGCAGAAATTGGGCTCGGTGTCGGATTTGTGGTAGACGCTCCCGTCGGGGTTCTGCAGCTTCATCATCCAGTCAAGCCCCCATTTTGCCTCGTTCAAAAGGTCCGAGATGCCGTTACCGCTTTCCTTTATATTATTATTGAGCCCGGAGGTGTTTGAGGGTTTTAATTCGTAGAGCCACATCATATAGGCGCATGAGATTGCCTCCTCGTTTGACCATTTGCCGAAGTCACCCGCGTTGTGCCAGCCGCCTGTCATGTCGCGGGTGAGCGTGGAGCCCCTTATGGTATCGGGCGCGGTGTGGCACGCGTTGCGGTTTAAGCCCGTGACCGGGTCGTTTATTGCAAGGCCGCAGCGTATCAGATAAAAGCAGCGCAGGCTGTCCTTAAAAAGCTGGTCATAAGCGGAGGTTGTAATATTAAAAGGGTAACTATCCTGGCCGTTCACGGAGATGTGGTATGTGCCCGGAGAGGTGAAAGAGGAAAAGTCTGTCAATAAAACGCCTTCGCCGGTGGAGAGCCTGTCGTCGAAAGGCGCTGCTGTGATTGTGGCTGTCATCATTGTATTTCCTGAAGAATCAAAAATCCTGTATGTGTCGCCTGTTGACGCGGTGTTTGTCACCACCGTGAAATATTTTTTCGCGCCCGGCAGGTAGCCCAGCTGGTTGACCTTGGGGTTCGGTATTATTACGTTGGGGTTGTTAAATATTGTGGCCTCGGACTGTGTGTAAAAGGCCACATTGTCGAATGAAATTGACCCCGAGGCGCCCGGCGACGCGGATGCGTCAAAAATTACAGCGTATATTTTTGCCGGATCCCAGGCGGCAGAGGGCCCCCAAGTCTGGGTAAACTCGGAAAAGGGTATTTCATAATACTGCCATGACGGCGAGAGCGTTACAGGGAAGGAATAGTGGTTATTAACCGTCCTTGTTTCTTCATCCGCAATCATTATCACGTGGCCGCCGCT
>Ga0181520_10000559_pt1 | contig 80879 bp, 60 predicted proteins | sample PEATcosm2014_Bin_29_FD_132451 | JGI IMG/M metagenome (GOLD analysis project Ga0181520, IMG submission 132451) | Peatland microbial communities from MTU Mesocosm Facility, Houghton, MI, USA - PEATcosm2014_Bin02_30_metaG | ecosystem: Environmental > Terrestrial > Soil > Wetlands > Peat | place... | reverse complement strand
TTCCAAACGGCGACAAGCGCAATCGCCTCGATAAGCTCGCCAATCGGCTCACAAAGATCCTGGCCGAATTACGTAAATTAAAAACCACCTGAATAAAAATAAGCAGAGATTGGCCGGTTATGGGCTGTTCGCATCAATTGAGATTTGAGAGTGCCGTGAGCTTGACTCCTTGTGCGCGGCAGAACATAGCTTTCCAATAGGCGATCAATTGTCCATAATCACGAATCTCTCGCTCATTAAATAGATTCGCGATTCATTGCTCGTCGAGAATTGGAGAGGAACATCAGAGGTTCCTGCTCAACACGACTCCCTCGGAGCCGCTCACTGAGCTTCTGCCCTGTCCATTTGCGACGGAACGTCCTTCATCAGCTTCTGCCATGCACCAAATTGGTCCAGAACGCCCAAGGCCGCCAGATCCCTTTCGAAAGGCGCAATGTTGCATTCAGGATCCTCCCGATCATCGGTGGGTTCGATGCCATGAGCAAGCAGATTCGCAACGTAGACGGCGGCAATAGCGTCGAATCCCTGGTGGGGCACTCGATTGGGCGCGTGATGCATGGCCACGGTTTCGACCACGGGATAGGGCAGGCCCCAGATGCCAAGCAGATAGGCTCCAATCTCGGCGTGACTGAAGCCGCGGGCTCGCTCCTCAACCGTGTAAAGCGGCTCATGGTTCTCGGCCGATTCTGCCGTCGCTTCAGCAAAGCTCGCAGGAAGCTTCCAGGCCTGGATGAGCTTGCCCACATCGTGGAGCATGCTGGAGACGAATGCGACCTCAGCGAAATGTTTTGGAACCGGAAGGCGCGCCACAATGTGAGCTGTGAGCGTGGCGTGACGCTGCAAGCCGTCCATGGAAAAACCGGGCACGTTGGTCCTGGGTTGAAAGACCCTGAAGATCTCGACGGAGAGGACGAGACACTTCAACGCATTGAGGCCCAGGTATCCGACTGCACTTTGAATATTGGCGACGGGATTGGCACAGCCAAAGAAGGCGGAGTTCGCCAATTGCAGAATCTTTGCGGAGATGCCGATGTCCTGCTCGACAATCCTCGATATATTCGGCAGCGAGGAATCGGGATCGGCGAGAGCCCTGTTCAAGGCATCATAAATCCGCGGCAAAGCCGGAAGATCGCCGAGTGAGCCCACCAGGGATCGGACCGCGCCGTCGGTAAGCCACGCCTGAAGGTGACAGGCGCGATCGATCGCCAGGCGAAGCATCTCCGGGTCGCAGGGCTTGGCCAGGAATTGGTGGGCAATGGGAATCACGCGCAACGCGGTGGTCATCTCGGTGTGGCCCGACAATACGATGCGGACGACTTCAGGATAGCGCGCGCGCACGTGCTCGAGGAGAGCCGCGCCGTCCATCCCCGGCATGCGCATGTCGCTGACGATCACATCGAATGGAGAGCTGGACATCAGGTCAAGGGCAGCCTGGCCCCCGGGCGCGAAAGCCATTTCCCACTCGTCTCTCATGGGCCGCAACATACGCCGCAGCCCGTCAAGGATTCTCACTTCGTCGTCGACAAACAGTACCCGCTTCATTGGATTTTGATCTCCGCAGTAGATTCTTCCTGGGCAACAGGCAAACTGATGTGGAATGTAGTACCCTTCCCCACCTCACTCTCAAATGTCAAAGTTCCCTTGTGGCGATCAACAATGACGGAGCGGGCAATGGCCAGGCCCTGCCCGGTTCCGCGCCCCACCTCTTTTGTGGTGAAAAATGGATCGAAGATCTTGGTGCGAACACCCTCTGGAATGCCTGAGCCGGTATCGGAAACGCTGATGTGAACGTTGCCGTTTTCCGCGGCCGTGCGAATGGTGATGAGGCCTTTGCCGCCATTGCCAACCACATCGGCGATAGCATGAGCCGCATTCACCAGCAAGTTCAGGAAGACCTGATTCAGATCGCCGACATTGCAAACCACAAGGGGGTAAGTCGGCCAACTCTGTGTTTACGTCCGCCACGTACTTCCATTCATTGCGCGCCACGGTGACTGTGCTCCTCAGAGCCTTGTTCAGATCGACCGGCGCCATCTCCTTGCTCTCCGGCTGGGCAAACTCCTTCATCGCGCGCACAATAGTCGCCACGCGCTCGACTCCTTCCAACGTCTGCTTGATGGCCTGGGGTATTTCCTCGAGGATGTAGGCGCAATCGGATTCCTCCTCCAGGCGCTTCACGTCGCTGAGCAGATCGGGGCTCAGGGTACCCGAAGCCGCGGCTGCTGCAAGCTCGCCAAACTTGTCGATCAGCTTCTTGAGAGAGACGAACGAGTCTCCGAGAAAACGCGTATTATCGCCGACGAATTGAATTGGCGTGTTGATCTCGTGAGCGATGCCGGAGGCCAGGCGCCCCACCGATTCCAGCTTCTGCGCCTGGCGCAGTTCCATTTCGGCGATGGCGCGGCCGGTGATGTCGCGCGCCACGACCTGCATACCGACGGGCTTGTCACCGCGCCGGATCAGCCGAGGTTTTACTTCCAGCCTGACCCTGCGGCCGTCTTTAGCCACCACTTCGATCTCCGATGTAAGCTGAGTTGCTCCCCCCATCATTCGTGCACGATCCTGCTTCAGGACCTCCCAATATTCGGGGACAACAACTCGCCACATGTCCGTCTGGGCGGCTTCCTCCTGGGAGTAGCCAAGAGTCTGCTGCCCCACCCGGTTCAGAGAAGTAAAGCGACCGTCCATGTCAGTGGTAGTGATAATCTCCGAGGCATTTTCAAAGAGCTCGCGATACCGCTGTTCGTTCTCGCGCAGCGCCTGTTCGGCAAGTTTGCTGTCGGTAATGTCGCGGAAATACCAGACGCGGCCGTAATATTTGCCGACGGCGTCGTGGAGTGGCGCGCTGTAGCGATCGAAACAGCGTCCATCCTTGAGATGGACTTCGTCGCGCGCCTTCTCCGACTCATGCGCGTAGAGTTACTGGACGCGCTCGATAAAGGCCTCTGGGTTCTGGACCTGAGAAAGCGCGCAGGCCAGCATTTCCTTTTCACCGTTGCGATCAATGACTTCAGAAGGAATTCTGAACATCTCGGCGAAACGCCGGTTGCTCTGCAGCCGCTGCCCCTGCTTGTCCACGACCAGAATGCCGTCGATTGTGGTCTCGGCCTCGGTTTCGAGAAGCGTGGTCTTGAACAACAACTCTTCCTGGGTGCGCTTTCGCTCGGTGATGTCCTGCTTCACGGCCACGAAGTGATGGATGGATCCATCGGAAGACCGAACTGGGGTGACCGTCATATCCTCCGTGTAGAGACTGCCGTCCTTGCGGCGATTGATAATCTCGCCCTGCCAAGTGTCTCCGCGGGAGATGGTCGACCAGAGATTTCGATAGAAAACATCGTCATGAATTCCGGATTTGAGGGTGCGCGGGTTTTGGCCGAGAACTTCTTCTGCGGCATAGCCTGTCAAGCGAGTGAAAGCAGCGTTCACCCATAAAATCTGCCCGCTGCTATCGGTAATGACAATGCTGTTCGCAGTGGATTCCAGCGCCGTAGTCTGGAGTTGCGTTTGTTGCTCCCTTAACGCGCGATCCGTGATGTCATGGGCAATGGTGGCAATTCCGGTCACTTTGCCTGAGGCGTCGCGGACTGGCGAAAGCGTAAGCGCCACGTCCACGAGTATCCCGTCCTTGCGCACTCTTACCGTCTCGTACCTGATCACCAGCCCATTGCGCCCGGCCGCATCCAGGGTTTGCTGCAATTCGTCGGCACGATCGGGAAGTACCAGCAAGGAAATTGGTTTGCCGATGATTTCCTCCGCCGTATAGCCATAGAGAGACTGTGCGCCCCGGTTCCAGCTCATCACGGTTCCATCAAGTTTCTTTGCGACGATGGCATCCGGAGAAGACTCCACAAGGGAGGCCAGAAAAGCCTGGTCCGCGTCGGCCTGCCTGCGCAGGGTGATGTCCTCAATCTGGGTGATGAAATGGGAAATTTCGCCACTTGCCGCTCGAATAGGCTGGATTTTGGCGCGGCCGCATACGACGCTCCCGCTCTTGTGGATGTATCTCTTTTCCAGCTCAACCGCGGTGCAGTCGCCGCTATTGAGTTTGACGCTTGCCTGGCGCGAGTGCTCCATATCCTCGGGATGGGTCAGATGCTGCCAGGCGCCGTTCTGCAGTTCTTCCGCCGAATAGCCCAGCATGGCGCAAAGGGCTGCGTTGGCATGCATAAAGCGACCGTTCGGAGCGGTCAGGCACATTCCATACGGCGCTTCTTCAAAAGCGGTGCGAAACTGATCTTCGCTCCTGCGCAGCGATTCCTCGGCGCGCTTGCGCTCGATAAACTGCGCGATGCTGTCGGCCACTGAAGCAAAGGTTTCAAGCGCGGCGTCGGTCAATGGCTGGCGCGCGAATGCCGCCATTACGCCGAGAACGCGTTCCTTGACCTTCAATGGATAGCCCGCGAAAGCCACCATGCCTTCGCGCCGGGCCCATTGAGGGTCTGCCAACCAGGAATCTTCGAGCACGTTGTTCGACAAATGCGGCTCGCCAATCTCGGCAATCCGGCCGATCTTGAAACTGCCCACGGACACGCGGGCGTGAGAGCCATCGACGCGGGTGTACACTCCCGCGCTTGCCTGCAACTCGAGCATTCTTTCTTTCTCGTTGACCGTCCAAATCCGGGCAAAGGCGACGTCCAATTTGGCGGCCATAATCTCCACGCACCTCTGCAGGCCTTGCCGAAGATTGTCGGAGCCCGTGAGCGCGACTCCCATTTCGCCGGCAAGGGCGGCCAAGGCCGCCCGCTCGGCCATCGACCTCTCCGCCTCGATTCGCGAGCTGATGTCCTGGTAAAGCGCCAAAAAACCATGCGGCTTGTCATCAACTTCCAGACGGACGGCGAATATCTGCACATCGACGAGTGTTCCGTCCTTGCGGCGACGGCGCGTGGTCACTTGTATGCTGCCCTGCTCGGGGGAAAGCAGGGTTAACTCGTCCGTTTGGGCGGCAAGCTCGCCCGGGATGATCAAATCGCTCAGGCCTACGCCCCGGGGTTCAGCCTGCAAGTAGAGAAATAGGCGTTCAAACGCCGCATTCGACATCTCCACGCGTCCCTTGGCATCCAGAACCAGCACCCCGAGCGGGGTGACTTCAATCAGCGAATCCAGGTAGGCTGTGCGCTCCTTCAGGGCCTTCTCCGTGTTCTTGAGCGCAGTGATATCCAGGAAACTCTCGAGCAACAGCGGACGCCCCGACACCACGATCGGGCGCACCGTCTTAATGATTTCGCGTCTCTGACCATCGGCGGTCAGCAGAGCGCGCTCGGAGTTATCGACCGTCTGGCCCAAGTCGGTGTCCGGGCAACGGCCGCTGTCTGCCGGACAAACAAACTTATGACACAGATTCCCAACGATCTTTTCGCGCGGTGCGCCCACCATCCGGGCGGCGATCAAGTTAACGTCGATGAGCGTGTGCGTCTCCGGATCAATGATGAAAACCCCTGTTTCCACGCCTTCGAAGAGAGCAAGGAACCGCTCCTCGGTCTGCTGTAATGAGCCTGGGACGACGCTGTCATGGGGCCCTGTGGGCATCCAGCAGCCGGCGGTTACGCAATCGCTGGATTCAGGAGCCCCGGCATCGACTGCGGCCATAGCCTCTGCGTGTAGGACCAGCCTCTTTGGTTTGGACGCCGGAAGCCTCTTCGTTTCCGATTTCATCGCATTCGCAGGATGTGTTTCCACCTCCGGTCGCATGCGCTCAGGCGGAAGTCTTCGTCGAAGAGCCCATGCCAGGCGCCGGAACCGGAGAACACTCTTCTCCCGTAACGTTGTATCGGCGGCGCCGTGCGATCGATGAGCGCAGCCGCGGCGGAAACCGTCGTGAAAGCCAATTGCGCCGGATTAGAAAGTTCATCTTTTCACCCGGAACTGCCGACGTAGGATTTGGGAGATCGCCGCGCCGCCCGAAAACCACCGGGTCAAATGCATCCTTCCTGACCTGCTCTGGTGGGCAAGAGCGCAGGCAGAGGTGGAGATCGATTGGACGCCGAGGGCGGGTACCAGGGGCTGGCGGCCATTATGGCGAACGGCCCCTTCCCCGTTGTGATCTCCGACATGCGCATGCCGGAGATGAGCGGCGTTGAGTTTCTGGCAAAGGTGCGGCAGAAAGCGCCGCACTCAGTGCGCATGCTACTCACCGGCTATGCGGATTTCGACGCCGCCATCGAAGCCGTGAATCAGGGAAATATCTACAAATTTCTGACCAAGCCGTGCGAAAAAAGCACACTGGTAGCGGCGATCCAGAGCGGTCTGGCTGAGTATCGCGAATCTGAGGCGCAGCGGGAACTGGCGAAGAAAGCGCAAGTGATCGAGCATGCCAAATCGGATTGGGACGCGCCCGAACCCAAAGAAGTAGAGGGTCTTGAAGCAGCGGCTGGCCTTCCTGGCCTGGCGCAGGCGCAAGCCCTTCTGCAAAGCCATATCGGCACCGATCGCCAATGCTACGTAATAATGATCAAGCTGACCATGCTGCACACAGTGGAAGAGCGCTATGGCGAGAAGGCCGCGGCCGATTATTTGATGAGCGCGGTTCAGTTCTTCGCTCAGGGCCTGCACGAAGGCGACGAGCTATTCCAATTGAACAGCGATGTCTTCATGGCCGTGATTCGGCGCCACATCTCGCCGGCCGCGGTTCGCATGGAAGTGTCCCGGCGCTTCCTGGATTGCCCTCAGCATCTCGTCGATCAGGGCGGCAGAAGAACCATGGTGGCCATCGCAATGAACTTCGATCTGTTGCCTGTGGCGCAGTTCTCGACACTCGACAAATTGATGGCAGCCTTCAAATCTCAACTCATAGGAGCGGTGTAGATCTCGCGCCTCATTTACTTATGCATGTTCTGAAGCTTCCGGACCTTGAGCAATCGAAGTCAGCCGTATTAATCAGCCTGAGGTTTCGAAGTTCACAACGAACTCACGATTATGCAATTAGGGAATTGATCGAGTGGTACTGTTCGGAACCGAGGCTCGCCTTCAACAAAACAGTCGTTTCCAGGTGCGGCCTCCATTCGCCGTGGCAAACAGCATCACCAAAATCTCCCCCTTGGTCTATCCTTCCGCGAGCGTTGTCAGTTAGTTGGAGGCATTCGGACAGATTAGTAATGGTAAGGCGGCTTGTGACAATGTTTCCCCGAGGGCTCGACACGTCGTTCGGGTAGGATCGCGCGCAAATCGGAAGGGAATGCAGCCCGGACCGAAGCACAAAGGCAGTCAAGAACCACCAAGACGCAAGGTATTAAGCCACTAGCCGGGTGGACGCATTTACGAGGATGGTCTGAGCGTCCCTCAGAACTACTACTGGGCCGTAAGGCTCTATTCAAAGGCTTGCGATTCAGAAGATGCTGAAGGTTGCAACCCCCTCGGCGTTGCCTTCGACGAAGGGCACGGTGCAAAGCAAGATTTCTCTCGCGCCAAAGAACTCTATGGCAAGGCTTGCGATGGTGGCAACGAGGACGGCTTTTCAAATTACAAGGACAAGCTTGACCAAGAACACTCAGATGACGCCAGCATCGGCTAGAGATTGTTCAAGTGGTGGAACGGAGGTTCTCACCAAATGGGAATGTCAGGAATCCCCGGTTTCGATTTCTTCCCCGCGAACATTTTGTGCACACAAGCGGCTAAAGACGGGACGGACCAGGCGATCCATCCCGGAATTGGCTCATTTTGCGTTCTGAGGAACGGCCTCGGCAGGGCAAGACACGCCGCCGCATAACTCGCCGGTGATCCCGCGTCCTTCAGTGATCGTGTAGATGCGATCCGCATGCGGCAGTTTTACCGTCTCTCTTCCCCCGAAAGGCCAGTGGATCTCAGCGGTTCCGGGATCCGTGGCGCTGCCCAGTCCGAAGTGCACCCGCCGGTCGTTCGATGAGATATAGCCGCCACTGGCCAACACATCCTGACGCATGAGCATGCCGTTGGCCCTCAGATAGACGGTCGCGCAGGTGGCGTCGCGCGGGCCTTTGGGACCACCGACCAGCTTGATCTCCACCCAGTGATGATGATCGGGGTTAACATTTTTCAGCAAGACCGGGGGCCCGTCGATGGGATTGATGATCACATCGATCTTGCCGTCGTTGAACAGGTCGCCGAAGGCCGCGCCTCGCGCCGGAATTACCTCGGCCAGCCCGGTTCCCTTTACCGCCGGAACATTTTCAAACCGCCGCCCCTTACCGGTTCCATCCGGCACGTTGTGGAACAAGAGGGGCCGCTCAGCAAAAGTAGTGCCCCAGTCGTGCTGGTCCACCTGCGGATAGACGTGGCCGTTGACCATGAACAGGTCAAGCCAGCCGTCATTGTCGTAATCCAGAAAGCCGTCGCCCCAGCCGACAAAAGGTATGGTGGGTTGCGCTATGCCGGCCTTGTAGCTGACATCGGTGAAGCTGGCATCGCCGTCGTTATGGAACAGCACTTTGTAGTCGTCGCCGAAGTCGGTCACAAAAAAGTCCACCAGTCCGTTGTTCTCGTAATCGCCAGCGGTAATCCCCATGGACGCAATTTCGCGTCCGTCCTTGTTGAGTCCGAAGCCTGAGATGTAACTCTGATCGTCGAAGGTGCCGTCTCCTTTATTGATGTAGAGATAGTTGGGCATGGAGTCGTTGCCCACAACCAAGTCGGGCTTGCCGTCTCCATTGATGTCGACAAAGATGGCCGTGAAACCGTAGTAGCGGTCTTTGTCCTCCACGCCAGCCTTGACGGTCACGTCGGTAAAGGTGCCGTCGCCATTGTTGTGAAAGAGATGGTCAGGTTCGCCCTTCAAGCCACGCGGTCCGCAGTTCACCCCCACGCCACGATACTGGCAAAAGGAGTTGCTTCCAGCGGCGGTCGCGCCAAGGGGCAGGTTGTCGCGGTCGAAATGCACATAACCGGTGACGTAAAGGTCAAGCAGTCCGTCGCCGTCGTAGTCGCCCCAGGCGGAACCGGGGGTCCAGTTATCCACGGCCACGCCGGCCTTCTCGGCCACATCGGTGAAGGTTCCATTGTGATTGTTGTGGTAGAGGCGATTCTTACCGTAGTTGCCCACATAGATGTCGGGCCAGCCGTCGTTATCGTAATCGGCCACCGAGCATCCATAGCCCCAGCGGTCGTTGGCGACACCGGCCTGGGCGCTGACATCGGTAAAGGTTCCATCGTGATTATTGTGGAACAGCGCGGCGTGAGGCGGCGTTTCCTTGCCGTCCAGCGCGTCGAAGGTGGAACCGTTGACAAGGTAGATGTCGAGCCAGCCGTCGTTGTCATAGTCGAGCAGGCAAACGCCCGAGCCGTTGGTCTCGACGATGTATTTTTTCTCGGGCACACCCATTTTGTGCTTCCATCCGGAGAGTCCCGCCGCCTTGGTTACATCCTCAAAGACGATGGGGCCGGAATCCACAAAGCCTCCCGCGGTGATGGGCCGCCTCTGCGCGTCGTAGACGGGGGCAGCCCCCATGCCGCCGGCAATCCCGCTGACCATGCCCGACTGGCCCTTGGGAGGCGGCGGAGATTGGGATGCTTGCTGTGCCTGGCCATACACAGGAAACCAAAGAGCAATCATCAGGCTGAATAAAAAGATTCCGGGAGCCATCAACAACGACATTCCTTCAGCGCTTGAAGTCCCGTTTGGAAAGCCAATTTTCAGATTGCGCTTCTTCACAGGCTATTGGGCCTCGACATCTTCAGACTCCCGATCTAGTACGTTGTTGGCGAGCGAGCGGGCGGCACACCAATTGGATTGACGCCGCTCGGCCGTCATGCGTTAGTGAACTGTGTTCGGCGCACAGGCTGCAACAGCCTTGACGATTTCCTCGTCATCGGGCGCCAAGGCAAGAATCTTTTTTCCATAGGCGATGACGCCACCACAATCGGAAGCCTTCACGGCCGAGATAAATTGCTCGCGATTGAAGAAAGCGATACCGGAGTCGCTGCCGGCCTGGTCGATGCCTGGATCGATTTGCTGCGCCTGCTGAAAATGGGTTTTGGCTTCGGCCAGGTTTCCCTGCCACTGCAAGGCATCGGCAAGGTTCATGTGGGCCTGGGCATTGCGCGGGTCCAATTCCACGACCTTCTTCCAGGCGGCGATGGCGGGTTCAAGCTCGCCCCGGTTGGTCAGGTCGGACGCAAGGTCGAAGAGGCGGTAGGACTCGGCCGCAGGCACATCGATCTTCATGATTCCATCGGGAGGAATATTGACGAACTCGGGAATGTTCACCGCACGATTGGCAGCGGTGGCGTTGTCGATCAGGATTGCCGGGCTGGCGTTGCCATCGGCATCGAGATGGGTGAGGAACATCTGCGTGTAGGGCGAACGGCTCTTGGAGGAGAAGACCAGCCAATGGCCGTTGGGGGAGAAGCTGTGCCAGGAGTTCATCAAGGGGGTATTGCAACCCAGAAGCCGCGCTACACCACCTTGCGCGGGCACGATCCAGAGCTGGCTGTCAGGGCGCATCAACAGTCCGTTGCGGCTCTTCACAAAAACGATCCAGCGGCCGTCCGGCGAAACCTTGGGAAAGCTGTTGCTCATGCCGTCGTTGGAGGCGCCTTCAATCGGCACGGCCTGACCGCCTTTGCCACCGTTGAACGGGATGCGGTAGAGGTCGAACTTGATCTGCGTCTCCTCGGGAGCGAGGGCGCGATCGGGAAGCTTCTGCCCGGGGCGGAGCGGATCCCTGGCTTCTGCCCTGGCAAAGACCACATATTTTTCATCAGGGCTCCAGACGGGATTTGTTTGCACGTAGTGCGGGTCGTCCGCACCGGGCAGGGGTTGCTTGGTGCCGGTGGCGCGGTCGTACCAGGCCAATATGCCGCGGGTGGGATAGAAGACCTGCAGGAAGTTGTAGTTCGTAAAGTTCACCACGAAGTAGCTATTCGCGAGATCGGCTTTGAGACCGCGCAGCATGGTGACGATGTACTTTCCGTCGGGCGAGACCTGGGACATGAAGCCGATTCTCGAGGGCGACGCTGACTTGTCCTTAATCGAACTCCAGGAGATCACATCCTGGTTGCGCACCGTCATCTGCGGCTTGACAGAGACGAGCATATAGAGTCCCTTGTCGTTTGCAGGGCCGTCCAGATCCATTCCCAACGTCTTTCCGTCGGCAGAAAAGGAGTGGCAATTGGCGCAGGTATGCATGCCGGTAAGCAAGAGACGGCTGCGAGGCTCGGCGATATTGCGCAGGCGCCAGGCCAGCAGCGGCAGATCGCCCTGGGCCAGCGGCTTGATGACCCCGGTTTGCGACTTGGATGGAATCAGCGGCACATCGCGGTAGAAGATGGGCGCCCCGACGGGATCAAGCGAGGTTTCAATCGTCACCGTACCGCGGGATACGGGATGACCGCCCTCGATTCCGGTAATGGTGATGGTGGCTGGATGTCCTGCCGATTGCTTCTTAATGGAGGCCCACGTTTCGGCATCGGGGATCCAGGTATGCGCGGCGGCTTGCTGGGGCGTCAGCGCCGGCGGACGATTGCTGGGCGCGACGCAGCGCGGATCGATCTCTCCGATGCGCAATTTTTCACCCGCGGATTCTGCCTGAATCCCGGCTGAACCGTTGCTGAACGCCACCTTGACGGTCCATGTGGAGGGGCTGCTCGAGGCATCGCGCCAAAGAAATGTTGGGGGCGTGATCTCGGGCGGGAAGATCGATCCGGACTCCGGATAATCCACGGTAATCGCTGCCAACGCTTCAGCAGCGGGCTCGGTCTGCGCTTGCGCGAAGACGGCAGTCGCTGCGCCTGCGCCGTGCAGCAAAGCTCGTCCCCCGAGAACCGCGGCTATGGCGACTGCCACGGCACAGACGTGCAAACACGAACCCTTGCGTTGTTTCACCGTAACCTCCATTCGCCAATTGCTCCCGACTGGCGGGGAAACCGCTGGGATATCCAAAGGAAGCCGGCGCGCGTCATTGCCCCTCAATCAGGCGCCCATATCGCTCCTTTTGACGGGCCTCTGTCCCCTCCTCTTTGCGGAGCTCGGTAAGAGTTTGAACCAGGTTCTTGAGCTCCTCCCTGGAGCCAGTCTTGCGGAGGGCAAGAATCAGAGTGTAGACGGACTTTTGATCCTTGGGCATGAGTTTGATCGCCGTGCGGCATGCATTGGCCGCCTGATTGGGCTGGTCGTTCTGCAAATAAAGAGAGCCGAGCAGGTCCCATGCCTGGACCAGGGATGGATCCAGTTCGACGGATTTCATGGCCATGGAGATCGCTTCCTTCATGCCGCCCGAAGGGTCGCTCCGGTTCTCTTCCGGAGGCGCCCAGGAGAGCGCTTCGGCAAGCAGATAGTACCCCAATGCATCCTTCGGATGGTCTTGGACCTGGCGTCGAAAATCCTTGAGGGCCGCGTCGTGATTATGTTGCTGCGACTGGGCAATGCCTTCGGCAGTGGCGGCCATGGAGTAATTTGGATCGAGCTGATGGGCGTGCTCAAAATCGGACATAGCTTTATCGAAGTCGCCATTTTGGCCGTAGAGAACACCGCGCGCCATATAGAGAGCGGCGGAGTTGGGAATGCGCGCGAGGCCCCTGCTGACCAAATCGATGCCCACGGCATAGGAGCGGTGGGCAAAGGCGAGGGTAGCGAAATCAACGTAGTTGTTGGGCTCGTCCGGATCGTCGCGGATGGCTGAGCGCAGCAGTTCAATGGCCTGCGGAGTTTCTCCATCGGCTTCATGAATCGCGGCCGCAAGGCGCAGAATGCGCGAGTCGGCGGCTGGCGCCTCCAGCAGCGGCTGGAGCGTGGCCAGCGCCTCGGCCGAGGTGGCCGATCGCCATTGGACGAGGGCAAGATCGTAGCGCGGGGCCAGATTCATTGGCTCGAGCGCGACCAGATGCTGAAAGGATGCAATCGCTTCGGGGGCGCGTTTTAGATGGTCAAGACAGATGGCGTAAGCAAGAAGCGCATCCGGCTGAGCGTCAAGCGCCGCGCCGGCAGCCGCGAAGTCCCGGCCGGCGTTGGTGTAATCCTGCTGCCGGTACTCGAGAACGCCCAGCATGGCATGAGCGGTGGGATTGGCGGGCTGGAGAACAAGGATATGGCGGAGCAAGGGCAAGGCCTGTACCGATTGCGCCTTGTATTCCAGTTGTGCGGCTCCCTCGAGCGCGGCCATAAAGTCGGGAGCAAGGATGAGCGCACGCCGATAGGCAACCAGCGCCTCCTTCGATTGGCCTGACCGTTCCAAGCCCAGCGCTCGAAGCGTCCATGCCGTGAAAGATTTCGGATCTTTGCGGAGCAACTCGTCGCACATGCCGATGGCGGCGGCGTTTTGGCCCTTTTCGAGCGCCTCCAGAACGGTTGAAACCGAAACCCCGGCGCCCTGAGCAAAGACAAAAGGAGGCATCGAACCCAAGAGGAAGGCCGCAAGAATAAAAGTTGCACCCTGCCGGAGAACGTTGCACATGGATAACGCCTCCCTCCTGGCGGCATCAGCTCTCCACTTGGTGATAGAGACGATATTGCTCCTCGCCGATAGCCTGAAAAGGCTTAAATGCCATTTTACCAATGTGTGTGCCGGTCTCCCAGTCAAGTGAACCGGAGGAAAGCGGACGGGCGTTCATCAGTTGAGCGCGGGTGAGCGGCGAAGCAGCAGGATCGAGCTTTTCGAACCCGTGTCCGACAGCAAAGAGCGCCAGCGATCCATGCTTCAGCGCCACCAGGTTGGGATGCTGCGGATCGACCGCTTGCAAGGTGAGGGGGATATCAAACTCAAGGGCAATACGATCACCATCCTTCCATGTGCGGGCGACCTCGGCGAAACGGCCCGGTGTGAGATCGAGTTGCTGGGATTTCCCGTTGATGGAAAGTACGGTCTTTGGACCGGCCCAGGCTGGAATCCTGAGGCGCAGTTTGAAATGAGTGTCGCGATCGGTTCTGAGCTCAAACTCCGTGTGAGATGCGTGCGGATAATCGGTACGCTGGGTTAGAGAAAGTTTGGCGCCGAGCTTGCTCCACGTCAGCCGCGAGGGAACGTACAGATTGACGTAGATGCCATCCTCGTCGTGGAAGTAGGAACTAATGCCGTAGTCGGCGGTAATCTGAGGAAAGGTTCCGGAACAGCATGGCCACTTGTCCTTGTAGTAGCCCTTTTGGGCGTTCATGTTGTAGTCGGAGTAGTAGAAGCTGGTTCCGTTTTCAAGCAGAGGCTTGACGCCGAGAATGGTGTTGTAGAGGACGCTCTCCATGCTGTCGCCGTAGCGGCTGTCGCCTGTGACGGCAAGAAGGTAGCGTCCGATCTTGAAATGGCCGTACGAACCGCAGGGAGTCTCGAAGCTGGAGTGAGACTTGTGCAGGCTTTCGCCGATTTGACCGCTTCCAGGCGTGCGAAACAGCTCATCGGGTCCCCATCCTCCGGTGGCGAAGCTCTGCGTGGAACGCAGAAAATCGAAACCGTTGACCGCGGCGTGAAGATACTTCAGATTGCCCAGCACGAGATAGGACTGCATGGCCGAGCTGAAGGCGTTCACGTGGCTGTAGGCGTGCTTGCCGGGCAACACATTCTCGCCATGCGCGAGCGGATCGAAATATTCGTCCTCAATGAAGCGGACAGCCAACTCGCGGTAGCGGGGGTTTCCGCTCAGACGGTAAGCGAGGAAGAGGTTCTCAGGCAAGGTATAGGTCTCGTCCCAGCAGTAGGCCTCGTCCTTGTGCGGGAGCGCATACTGCTCCTTGCGGGAGAGAGCTCTCGCCGGGAGGTGCGGCATCACCGCTTCGGTGGCTGCCAGATGAACGGCCGACGCGTTCTGGTCGCCGGCAAAACGGCTGGCGTCGATCAACCCGCAGCTGGTCTTGTCATAGGTGTAAGCGGGAAGATGATAGCCGTCGTAGAACTTGGAGCAAACGGTGGGTGCAAAGAGACTGACGAGCCGCTGCACCTTCTGCTGGGTGGGCTTGGAGCCGGTGACGGCATAGGCGCGGGCCAGACCGGAGAGATATTGGCCAAAACTGTGGCCGGGGATGAAGCCGGTAAGATCAGGCGGCCCATGGAAGGCAGGGTCGATGCTGTACCAACCACCCATATCCTCGCCCGGAGCGTCCATGCCTGCGAGCTGGCGAAAGGGCTTGAGAAGTTTGTCTTCGTCCAAGGCAAGAAAAAATGCGTGATTTGTGTCGAACTGCCGGCGCATGGGGCCTTCCAGAAGCTCTACCTGGTTGTAGTCAAAAGTGCGAATGGATGGAGTAATTGCAACCGAGGGTGCGGTCGCAGTTTCAAGCTTCGAAGCCATCACTGAATCAGGCTTGCGAGCAAACGCGGCTCCTGCTGCAGTTGCCGCGCCAAGGGCGAGAAATCTCCTGCGTGTGTATGGCTTCATGAGAGCTTTCACCAGAAATGCTGAATCAAGTTGTCTACGGCTGAAAAAAGATGGCGGAATCGCTGATCGAAATACAGCTCCACAGCTTCGGAGATTGACGAGGCCGGAGCGGCTGATGAACCAGCCGCTCCAACCTTCAAAGGAGGCATTTGACCTCAAGATTAGAGTCTCTAAGCTCCTAAAATTTAATGTTGGCGCCGAGTTGGAACCAGCGAGGCTCGTTTTGGCCGAAGACTTCACCGAAGCCGCCGTCATTCACGTTGGTATCCACGCCCTGCAGGTTGGGATGATTGAAGAGGTTGAAGATCTCGAAGCGGAATTCCGCCGCGATATCCTCCCGGATCTGGGTGGTTTTGTGAATTGAAGCGTTGGTCCCGAAGAATCCGGGGTTACGGAACAGGTTTTCCTTTTCGTTGCCTTCGGTCCCCACTGCGGGTTGAGTGAAAGCGGTAGAGCCGCGGAAGACACCGCCCTTGCCGCCTGCAATGCCGACCGGCAGGAAGTCCTTCCTGGTGTGGGGCTCGGCGTACGACGCCACATCGGGAGCGTCGAAGTTATCGCCGTCCGCGTTGTAGTCGCCGCATGGATTTTGTGCGGCCAAACCCGCTCCGCATAGTGCGCCAGCGCCGCCGTACCCGGTGACGTTGTAACTCGAGTAAGCATCCACAGAGAACGGATATCCGGATTGACTCACCACGGTACCGCTCACACCCCAGCCACCGGTTATGTGTCCCACCGGTCCCTGCCCCTGGTTGAAGCCGCGGAGTTCGTAGCTGAAGGTGGCGGAGAGCCGGTTGGGAACGTCCCAGTTGGACGGGCCGTAGTACTGTTGAGGATCATTGTTGACCGGGTAGTTTTCCGAATTATCCTTTGACGCTGAGCGTGTGTAGGAGACATCCACGAAGCCGGTTCCGGCGAACTGCCCGTGCACATCGGCAATAAAGGCATTGTAGGCGGAATGGGCGGCGTTAGAGGTGTTGTAGATCGTTCCAAAACTTTGGTTGTACCGCACTGGGGTGGTGCCGGCAAGGACGCCCGGGTCGTTGGGCATAGCGTTGATATCCACGCCGTAGCTAACGTTGTTCGGGTTTCCGCCACCGGAAAGCAGGCTGTGCCCGATGGCGCCGGAGTAACCGACACTGGCCACAAAGGTGTGCGTGAGCGGGTGCTCCAAGGTCGCGGAATAGATATACGCGACCGGGGTCTTAAGGTAGGGATCGACGCTGCCGATTGGAATCACCAATCCGGTGAGTCCGCCCTGTGCGTTAAGCGGGGTGGGCGCCAGCGTGGGATAGGTGAAGCCGAAAGGCGGCGTATTCGATGTTCCCAGGCCGAAGATGGGCCGGTGCGCCAGGTTGGGGTCGGAGCCATAGAAGTTGGGGTAAATGCCTCCCGGCGGGTTGCCGCGCATCTCCTCCTGTACATTGGCCGGCGTGGGCCAGTTGTGGAAGATACCGCTGCCTCCGTGCAGGACCCATTGGCTGTTTCCGAACATATCCCAGGCCACGCCGCCGCGCGGGCTGAGGACATCGGTAATGGAGCGGGCGAGCGCATGGTTATGTTCGATGACCGAGCCGTTGGCAACCTGCTGGGTATAGGTTGTGCCAGGGCCGGGGTAGAAGTTTCCAAAAGCGGTGTTGGCTGTGCGTGAATAGGGGTTGCCAAAATCATCCCAACGGATGCCGTAGTTAATGGTGACGTTCTTGCGCACCTTCCAGGTGTCCTGGAGGAAGAGTCCGCCGGTTCTGCTGGCGGCATTCCAGTCCCATTCCTCGTGCAGGCCGGTAGTGGGATAGTAGGCCACGCCACCCTCGCTGTAAGGCTGAACAGCCGTAGGATTGCTGGTGTCCGCGGCAATCAGGTCGCCAATGTTGTTGAATTGGAAGCTGGGTAAATCATGGGGACCCTGGAACTCTTCCACATCGTCGCCCGTCCAGCCCTCATAGCCGAACTTCATGGTGTGGTTGCCCTTGATGTGGGTAAGCACGTCGCGCCAGTGGTAGTTGTGCTGGATGAAGTCGCCCTGGGCAAAGCCTTCGCCGAATGCGCCGTTACCACCGGTACCGTCTAACCCGGTTACGTTGACGGAGGGCACCGAGTCGTCGCCGCCCGACTCCTGAATTCCCTCGACGCGCATGCCACCTACGATCGCCTCGTTGAGGGTATTCGGAGAGAAGGTGTGGGCCCAGTTGCCCTGCCATGCCAGCATGAAGGTATTCGCGGTCCAGCTAAACGCCGGCCGCATAGACGCGGTGCCGGTCACGAGTTTTCCGCGGTAGATGTCGCCATAGAGCCGGTCGTTGGTGAAGTTTTTGTCGAGGCGCGCATTCCACTGCATGCCGTTACGGGGACTGGTGCCGGCCCAGGTGCCCCGGTCAGTTGCCGTCGCGTCGCAGGCCAGTTCACCCGCCCCGCCGCAATAGGCGCCCAGGCCCGCCTGGGCCATGGTCTGATTGGGCGTGGAACTGAAGACCTTTGCCGGATAGTTTGTGAGCAGGCCCGTTCCGACTGTGTTCGGATAGGCGGTCTTCGCCCAGGTCACAAGCGCTGGATCTTCAAACACGTTATCGCCGCCTCCGGGTTGGACCTCGCGCAGCGGCTCGATGGAGAAAAAGAAGAACGCCTGGTGGAGCGGCCAAATGGGCCCGCCTATGGTGCCCGACATATTGTTGGCAAGATACTTGCCGGCTTCCTGCTTGGTGCGAAATTCCGTTGCCGCCCAAAATGATTGATTCTGGTAGTAGTCGCTGGCGCTGCCGTGGAACTTATCGCTACCCGACTTGGTGGTCATCGCCATCTGGACTGAACTTGCGCGGCCGTAATCGACGTTGTACGTGTTGACCTGAACGCTGACTTCCTGGATGGAATCCGGGTTCGGGGTCAGGTTGAGCACGCCGGGGCGGATGGCGCTGGAAACATCGAGACCGTCAACGATGTACATATTGCCGACGGCGCCCTGACCGTTGGCGCTTGAATCGACCTGAGTTTCAGTGGAGAAGTTGTCAGGACCCGATCCGGGGGTGCCACCGGCGATGATGCCGAGGCCGGAAACGCCGGGCGCCATGGTCACCAGGCTGATCATGCTGCGGCCTTCAAGAGGCAGGCTGTTGACCGAAGCTTGTTCGATGGTCATCTCGTTGCGGGTATCGGCGGTGTCAAGAACGGGGGGCGCGCCGTTAACCGTCACCGTGGCGTTGGCCGAGGCGACGACGAAGCTGACCGGCACCGCAAGTGTCTGATCGGTGTCAAGCTTGAAGCTCACTGCGGACTTGGAAAAACCCGTGGCCACTGCATCGAGCCTGTAATCGCCAGGTGCGAGGCTTACAAAGTGATAGGTGCCCGTGGCATCGGTAACTTGCGACTTAACTTGACCGGTGCTTAGATTGACGAGCTGCAAGTGGGCGCCGCTGACCGCGGCACCGGCTGGATCCAGGACTGTGCCCTGAACGTTGGCGCTGTACTGCGCAAAGCACGGAAGCGCAAAGACGGCGATTGTGGCGATCAACAAGCCATAAAGGACCGACCGTATGTTTTTCGTGCCAAACTCGCGTGTCATCCGGTGGACCACCGGGCTGGTGAATCTGAACAATCTGGTCACTGTCTCCTCCTCGTGACAACTGGTTGGAGCGCGTCGGCGAAGCACCTCGAGGTGTTCACTGCGCACTTCCTTTTGGAGCCGCTGCGGTCTCAGCAATCGTTTTCTTGTCTGCCCGCTATCCGGCCAATGAATGGGCTCCCCAAAAGCGCGCGACTACTGATCGCGCATTCAGGTATCTTGCAGAGCCTTTTTCAAAGGCCCGCCCATGCTAGAGGAGAACGTATGCCGGTGAACATGGTACAGGTGTACTATGGGTTGAAGTCAGATTTGCCGAAGTCAAGGCCAGAATCGCCGGAAGTCTTAAACTGGTTTTTAATCAAATGAAAAATAAGAGGTTATCTCGCTCTTTTGTGGTAACGACGTGGTTGCTCTGGGCGTTTCTGGTGGGGCTGCTCTTTGCTGCAGGAGCGACGATGCTGGTTCGCCGCCGGACGCCGCCAACCATCGCCGTGATTCCCCGAACCTGCGGAACCTATCTTTGGGAAGCGGAACATACGGGAGTTGCCCGGACCGCGCCAGCCTATGGATTAAACGTTTACTGGAATGCCCCGATGCGCGAAGACGATGTACAGGGACAGATCGACATCCTTGCTCGAGCCCTCAAGCGGCGGGTCAGGGGAGTGATTATTTCTCCCGTGGAAGCTCTGCCGTTGCGCACCCCCGTTCATAATGCTCTCGAAGGGGGCACACCCGTCGTTGTCGTCGCTACGGATCTTGGACTCGCACCCGGCAAGAATCTCGCCTATGTCCTGAACGATGAGCGCAGTGGCGGCGAGATGGCCGCGCGCCGCATTGGAAAGCTGCTAAAGGGTAAGGGCTCGGTTGCAATTCTGGGCATCAGCAATCAATTAACCAGCACCGCCGAGCGGGCACGCAGCCTTGAAGGAACTCTTGCGGGTGAGTTTCCCGGCATCCATGTGGTGTTTCGCAGTCTCGCGCTTCCGACCGTTTCGCAGGAACAGCAGGTAGCGGAGAGACTTCTTGTGGAAGGCCCGCCGGTGGACGCGATCGTTGCGCTGTCAGAGCCCTCAACGCGTGGCGCATTTTACGCTTTGACCGAATTCAACAGAACACTCAGCACACCTCTGGTCGGCTTCGATCAGAATTTGCTGGCACCGATCCGCACCGGAGAAATTGACTCGGTAGTCATCCAGAACACCAACCAGATGGGCCGCGCCGCAATGAAACTGATGGCGGAAGAGATCCACGGAGGAGCTAAAAGCCAATATGTCGTGGTACCGCCTGAACTGGTGACGCGCGAGAATATCGATTCGGATGCGGTGAAAGGAATCCTCGACCTGGACTGGTTCAGATTGTGAGGTCACTGGTTTGAAGCGCAAACGAGAATTGCGATGGCTCTTCTGGGCTGCTCCGGCTGCGTTGCTCCTGTTGATCGCCGCTTCCGCGGGCATGGTTGCCTATACGAGCTGGGTTGAGCGCGAACCCTACTTCCAGGACGACTTCTCCCGGGACTCGGATGGACGCGCCCATCAGCACGGCTGGCGGGCTTACGGCGGCACATGGCAGGTGGTCAACGGCACCATGCAGAATATCGCCGACGACCGCGGCGCCAAACTGATGAACGGCAACACGCACTGGCATAACTATGAGGTTGAAGCCGACATCCAACTGCTCGGCGAAACCGGCGATGCCGGCTTTGTGATTCGGGCAAGCGATGAAGAAGTCGGTGTTGACTCCTACCACGGATATTTTGCAGGGCTGCGCGACCTCGACGACACGTTGATCTTGGGGCGGGCGGACTATGGATGGCATGAATACCGATCGATTCCCGTTCATCCCGGCGTATACACGGGGAGCTGGTACCACTTGAAGGTCATCGCTTACGAGTGCACAATCGCTGTCAGTTCGACTACGCCGGAGGGTCAAATCACCGTTGCGTCGGTCCGCGATCCGGCGTGCATAAAGGAAGGCCGATTTGGATTGCAATCCTACTCGACCGGCGCAGTCTGGCGTAACGTCGATTTGCGGCCTGCGACTGAGAATGACTTGAAGACCCTGCTCGCGGGCCAGATTCCCGCTGAGCCCGATAAGGCTCCAACTGTAGCCGGCATTGCAGACACAGCTATCTTCATGCGCTATTCCGCCCCGATACAACGCGAGTTGAGGGGCCATGAGGCGGATCTGAGCGCAGTGCCGATTGCAGATCTTCGCCTTCTTGCTCCCGATCATACTTCCCACGTGACGGTTCAGGGGGTGGTCACGCTTGTATCCCCGATGCTGTTTGTGCAGGACTCATCGGGAGGAATTGCAATTCCTCATCCGCAGACGATCAAACCCGTCCAGATAGGGGATGCGGTTGAGGCCAGCGGCGATGCGGAGCTGCACGACTTCAGTTCCGTGCTGCGCAATGCCAGCGTCCGGCAGCTCTGGTCCCACACGCCGGTGCCGCCGGTTTCGGTCGCCGCTTCCCAGGCCGCGACGGGAGCCTTCGATGCGCAATTCATAGAAACCGAGGGAAGGCTTGAATCCGAGCAGCACATGGCAGACAGATCTGTCATTCTCAAATTGGATGAGGGCAGCCAATCGTTCGAGGCAATTGCGGAGAACCCAAGCCCCGCGGAGATGCCTCAAGGGTTTAAAGTTGGAAGCCGCCTCCGACTGCTCGGCATTTGCGTGACAGACAGGGCCTTCGCGCAGAATGAGATGCCTTTTGCTCTTCTGATGCGATCGGTTGAAGATGCACAGATGATCGATCCGCCGCCCTGGTGGAGCACGCAACATGTGGTTGAGCTGGTCGCCGGGTTGCTGCTTGTTTCGCTGGGATTGCAGCTCGTCTACACCTCAGTGAAACGCTCGCGGCTGCGTGCGGTGATTGACGAGCGTGAACGGCTGGCGATGGAGATGCACGACACGCTGTCACAAAGCTTCGCAGGTTTGGGGTTTCAGCTGGAGGCTCTCTGTGAAGAAGCCAGCCCGGAGAGCCCGATGCGCACGCAGCTTGAGTCCACGGTCGATTTGGTGCGCTCCGGACACATGGAGGCCCGGCGCAACATCGCCGCGCTCCGGCCCGGGAGTCTCGATCGCATGGAATTGGCAGATGCTCTTGAGGCGGCCGCGCGCACCATGGTTCAAGACGGACCTATCGTGATCTCAATGTCTGTTCACGGAGAGCGAAGACCGATTCCCTTACGCATATGTGACACCCTTTTCCGCATCGGGCAGGAAGCCATTGCAAATGCCGTGCGGCACGGCCATCCGCACGCGATTGAACTGCGGCTGGTATACGGCCGACCTTCGGTAATGCTCACGGTTCGCGACGACGGCAGTGGTTTCTCATTGCACGATGACTCGGCGGGTTTTGGAATTCGGGGCATGAAACGGCGCGCCGGCAGCATCGATGCGAACCTCCGTATCCGCAGCTCGCCCGGCCGCGGGACTTCTGTCAAAGTGCGCGCGATCCTGCCGCAATCGCTGCTGTCTGTCTGGTGGCTGCGAATCATCCGCAATCGAAAATGGAAGCGAGGCTTGCATGGAGAAATTGCCTGAACAGAACCCGATTCGCATCCTGATTGTGATGATCATCCAATTGTGCGCGCCGGCCTCGCGACTCTTCTGGGGAAGGAAGCCGGATTCATGCTTGCCGGAGGCGTGGACGGCGCCGATGAAGCTCTGGCGTTTCTCAAGCGTCATCCCGTCGACGTTGTTCTTTTGGACCTGCGGATGCCGAAGACGTCTGGCCTTGAAGCTTTGCCATTGATTCTGGCGCTTGACCAAGCCCCCTTTGCGCTGGTTCTCTCCAGTTTCGACTTTGAAGAGGAGATCTATCGAGTCGCAAAGGCTGGAGCCCGCGGTTACCTGACCAAGGATGCGACGCGCGCCGAAATCGTGGGGGCAATCCGCTCCGTTGCGAGGGGAGAATTGTACTTCCCCAAAGAGATTGCCCTCCGGCTTGTGGAGCGGGAAGGCCGCAGCGGACTCAGTCCCCGGGAACACGATGTTCTTCTGATGATGGCCAAGGGACTGACGAACAAGGAAATCGCGAGTGTGATGGAGATCAGCCAGTTTACGGTGCGCAATCACGCAAATCATATCTTCGAGAAACTTGAAGCGAGCGACCGCACCGAAGCCGTCTCGATTGCCATGCACCAGGGAATCCTTCCTGTCGATGTTTAGAGCAGGCTCTCAGAGCGAACTCGGCATTTCAAAGGATCTTGATCCGGTACACGCATCTGTAGCTTCCGCGGAGGATGGACTCTTCCAGTTCGGATTTGACGGGTCGGCCGAGGATGGTCGAATAGGCCTCTTCCTGCCACCCCAATGTGCAATCGCAAAAGCTGCCCGGCATGGAGCCCTGCTTGACCATGGGACACGAGCAGGTTGGAGATTTGTCGACAATTCGAATTGTGCCGGCGGCTTTATCGTAATGTGCCTCGGCCATCCAAAGGCGACGGCCCTCTTCGAGAAACCCTTCAAGGTTGCCTTTGTACCGGTCGATGATGGTCGAGCGGTAGGTGTCGGCGCATTTGCCTCCGAGGGCATGAAGCAGATCTTTGCGGTCCTGCTCCGGCAGCCGATCCTGCACCAATTCAATCATTTTGCCGAAGCGCAGGCTGGCAGCGTCTGACCTGTTCCTGATTTCTGTCAATTCGCCCGGGTTGCACTTCTGAGAAACATCTTCAGAGGCATTTGCCTCCTGGGCGTGAGCTCTGCCGCACATTCCCGCGGTGCACACGGCGGCGGCGCAATTCTTCAAGAAGTCTTTGCGGGTGACCATTAGATTGGTACCTCCCTTGCGGAGTGACTCAGAGCTGAAAGCATCTCCATCGCGCCTGTCCACTCTCAAGCGAGAACAATAATAGCCTTGAAACGCGCTGGCAATGGTGCAAATGGACCATGGTTCTCATGAATCTTGAGGGTTCATTGATGGAGCGCCAGACCTCGAGAAAAACGCAGGCCGAGGAATTGATTTGCGGGCTTCCCCGCTCCGGAATGATTCGAGCTTTCCGGGCAAGCGGCAGTCTTTTATCCGCGATGCTGGAACTCAACGGGGTGCTGGCGTCATCTGTTTTGTGTGAGAGCGGTTGCCGAATGAACGCAGCCGTCCCGGGCTTCGTCGAGAGCGGCTTTTCCGTGGGAAAGAAGCCACTTAAGTGCTTGCCCTCTGTTTACAGCAATTCGGGAACCGCTATAGTCTGCAAGTGATCCTGAATAGAGGCCTCGGCATGAGCGACAGAACGATCGGAGTGCAAATGAGAGTTGTGGCGTTGTGGGGTCTTGTTGCGATGGCTCTTGGTTGCTGTGCCGCTCCTGGTTGGAGCCTCGCCGCCTCAGCACTGCCGGCTTTTCGCTGGCAGGCGCAGTGGATCGCGGCAAAGGCCGACGCACCATCCAATGGAGACATGAAGAGTCCCGATGAGACGGAAGGTCACGATGAAGCGCCCTTGCCAATCTTCAGATCCGCGTTTTCAATCCACAAGAAGGTCGCGCAGGCAACACTGCGCATCTGCGGACTCGGGCAGTTTGAAGCGCACATCAATGGCGAGAATGCGACCGATGCTGTTTTGACGCCGGGATGGACAAACTATCGAAAACGGGTCTTCTATGACACGTACGACGTGACCAGGCTGCTCGTTCCCGGACCCAACGTAATCGGCGTGATGCTGGGCAACGGCATGTACCGAGTGGAGGAGACCAAGGGCCGGTACACAAAATTTACCGGGTCGTTCGGACAGCCCAAGCTGATTGCGCAGTTGGACGTACGTTTTGCGGATGGCAGTCATCAAATGATTGCCAGCGATGGAAGCTGGAAGACGGCGCGGGGACCGATTATCATCACATCCATCTACGGCGGCGAGGACTACGATGCGCGCCTGGACCAGGCAGGCTGGGACCGGCCGGGGTTCGATGACAGGACGTGGTCGAGCGTCACGCTGGTTTCGGGTCCAGGCGGCGCGCTGGAGCCTGAGACCATTCCTCCCGTGAAGACCTTTACCGTCTATGAACCGGTGGCCGTCACTCATCCCGGACCAGGCATCTCTGTTTACGATCTGGGGCAGAATCTTGCGGGTTGGCCAGAGATTGACGTTTCAGGGGGAGCCGGCTCTCGTATCAAGATGATCCCCGGAGAGCTGCTGGACAAGGACGGATTTGTCTCCCAGCGAAGCGCAAACGCCTACCCGGATTCGCAGAACTCCTTCACTTATATTCTGAAAGGCTCGGGCCGGGAGCATTGGCATCCCCGCTTCAGCTATTACGGTTTTCGATACGTGCAAGTGGAGGCCCCGGAGGGACAGGCGGCCATTCTCCACCATCTCGACGGACGATTTCTTCATGACGCTGTCAGTGTGGACGGATCATTCAGCTCGTCGGATGAACTGCTGAATCGCATTCACCTGCTCATCGATCGAGCCATTCTCAGCAACATGGTCAGCGTTTTGACGGATTGCCCTCATCGCGAGAAGCTCGGCTGGCTTGAACAGACTCATCTTGCCGGACCCTCGCTGATGTTCAACTACAATCTCTCAGCGCTCTACGCCAAGATGGCCGACGATATGGAGGACGCGCAGCTGGCGAATGGCCTGGTACCGGATATTGCGCCTGAGTATCCCGTCTTCGAAGGCGGATTCCGCGACTCGCCCGAGTGGGGCGCGGCGGTGGTGCTGAGCGCCTGGACCGCCTATCAGTTTTACGGCGACCTGGAGCTTTTGCGCAGCCATTACCGCACGATGGCGCGCTATGTTGCCTACCTGCGCAGCCGCTCGGAGGACCATCGCCTGAATTATGGATTGGGGGACTGGTACGATATCGGTCCGCGGCCACCGGGAGAGTCGCAGTTAACCGACAAAGGCTTGACTGCAACGGCCATCTACTATCAGTCGTTGGTGACGATGACGAAGATTGCCGTACTGCTGGGGCACGGACAAGACGCCGCCGATTTTCGACGCGAGGGGAACGCTGTCAAAGGCGCCTTCAATTCCCGCTTCTTTAACGCTGAGACCAATGAGTACGACCGTGGCAGCCAGACGGCGAATGCCATGCCACTGGTGCTGGGGCTGGTGCCGGAAGGGCGGCGTGAAGCGGTACTGGCAAACCTGGTGGCCGCCATTCGCCAACATGCCAACCAGGTGACCGCCGGCGACATCGGCTTTCATTACGTAGTGCGCGCACTGACGGATAATGGGAGATCCGACGTCCTGCTGGACATGCTGCATCAGACAGAAAAACCGAGTTACGGTTATCAACTCGCCCATGGCGCCACCACGTTGACTGAGGCGTGGGACGCGGATCCCGATTCTTCGCAAAATCATTTCATGCTGGGACACGCCGAAGAATGGTTCTATCGCGGACTGGGCGGAATCGATTTCGATCTGAGCCGGGATTCCGATGCAAGGATCCTTATCCATCCGGCCATCGTTGGAGATTTGCAAGACGTAAAGACGAGCTTTCAATCAAAGCTGGGAAAAATTGAGAGCAACTGGTCGCAGGACGGCAATGTTCTGCGCATGCAGGTTGTCATCCCTGAAAACACAAGAGCGACTGTTGCAATTCCGGAGCCATACAGCCAATCGATCCTGGTCAATGGACAGCCTTTGAAGGTGGGAGGGCCCATTCACCGTATTTTCATGGTGGGCGCCCAACGTGCGTGCGTGGTTGTCGGCGGCGCCTATAGGTTTGAGTCTCTGAAATCATCCCCGGGGACTGACCCAAAACCAGGGCAATAAGCCGGGCTTAAGTTGAGAGATGTGCGGGCGAGGTCGATTCGAGGAAAATCCAGCTATTGCGCGTAAATGCCGCGTCCTGATGGTGAAGCTGACGCGATCGATGGCGGGCATGGCGGTTAAATTCAGAGCTGCTCATACCTACTGTAGAATGCTGATAGAAAAATGAACTCAGAGCAGCCGACGATCGATCCGGAAACTTCAAGAAGCGATGACCGGATCGTCCGATGAGCGCATTGGAGTTGCGTCCATGGAGACGGAGACTGACGGTTACCCAGGCACTCTCGTCACCCGGTCTGATAACAGCAGTACTGTGCGCATGCCTGAAATCGGCCTAGAGATGAAAGCGATTCTGTCGATAATCCGATGGTGAACCGAAGCGCAAACACGTGTCTTCTTGCCGTGTACCTGTTGATGTCCGGAGTGCTGTGTGCCCAGGAATACAGCTTCCGCACTCTTGGAACGGCAGAGGGTCTCGACAACCTCGCTGTCAGAAGAATCTATCAGGATCGAGCCGGTTTCATATGGGTCAGTACGGAGAACGGCATCTACCGCTACGATGGAGAGCGGATTGAAGCCTTTGGCCGGCCGCAGGGAATTCCCGCCAACGGCGCCGCGGCATTTGGCGACGCGCCGGATGGATCTCTCCTGGTTGGAGGAGACTTCGGTCTCTACCACCTGGTGGTCAATCATTTTGAGAAGCTAACCGTCCCATTCACGACTGTGAGTTGGGCGCAGGGCATTCAATCGGACGACGCGGGGCACACCTACATTGGGACCGAATCCGGCCTGATGGAGCTGACCCAAGAGTCCTCGCACGGGGGATTTGCGGTTCGCAAGCTTCCCGCTCCTCCCGGGGTCACGGGGACGGAAGCGTCCGCGGTTTTTGTTCATGGCACAACTCTTTGGTACGGCTGCGGCCAGCAACTTTGCCGGCTGGACCCCAAAGGCGTAAGGGTTTATGGGCGGGAGCGCGGACTTCCGGGAGTGCCTCTGCTTGAAGTGCAGAAAGACCGCGACGGCAACCTCTGGACACGAGCGAGGGACGCCGGAATCTTTGTGCGGCCTGCCGGCCAGGCCGACTTTCGAAGGCTGGCACCGCCGAATGTGGGCACCATCCCCAGCAGTTTTCTCGCTGTCGATGCAGAAAAGCGAATCCTGCTTGGATTCCCGGATGGATTGCTCATCGATGACGCAAGCGGCTGGCAGAAGATAGACCGTCACGCCGGCCTCCATGGAACCGTCTATTCCGCCTTCGAGGACCGTCAGCATTCTCTGTGGATTGGAACGGCGGGCCGCGGTCTTATCCAGTGGCGCGGTTACCGCGAGTGGCAAAGCTACTCCGCCGAGAGCGGATTGGCGAGTGACACCGTCTACGGGATTCTGCCCCAGGCGGATGGATCCCTTTGGGTCGGCACCGAGGCAGGACTGATGCGCGGAAAACCCGAGGGATTCGGGATCTCGTGGAAGAAGGTTCCGGGATTGGGATCCAGAGCCGTCCATGGTCTTGTGATGGATGCTTCCGGCGATCTGTGGGCGGGAACAGAAACGATGGGGCTCGCGCGTATTCGCGCGCGAACCAGCAGAGTGGAGTGGTTCGGACAGCGCCAGGGGCTTTCTGGAAGGGAGCCCTACGGCTTGCGTCTCGATCGCCACCAGAACCTCTGGGTGGCCACGGATGAGGGCTTGTTTGTGGCTAAAACTCCATACTCGAAGTTCTCGCGGATTGCCGAATTGCCCGCAACGCGCATGTGGACCGTTGCTGAAGATTCTGACGGCGCAATCTGGGCTGGAGGCGCCGGAGGGCTGTTCTCGAATGAGTCGGGCAAGTGGAGGAACTGGACCCAGGCCAACGGGCTGAGCAACAAGGAGGTGCTTTCACTCGGCGCGGGCACAAATGGAACCATGTGGGTCGGCTATCGCTTTGGCGGCGGCATTGACCGCGTCCACGTTCGATCCGGGACGCTGGCCGTGGAAAAGGGAGTGCAGAGGCGCGGAAGCGACGGGCTGATCTACTTTCTCGATTTCGACTCTCTGGGCCGCTTGTGGGCAGGAACTGAACAGGGCGTGGACATGTGGGACGGCTCGCGCTGGAGCCACTACGACATGACCGACGGTCTGGTGTGGAATGACTGCGATTTGGGGGGTTTTGCCGAGGCGTCCGACGGCGCTCTCTGGATTGGCACCAGCGGGGGACTCTCGCGATTTAAACCCCGCCCCCACCCTTCGCCCGAATCGCCGCCCAACGTCGTGTTTACCGGCATTCAAATGGGGCCGAACGATATTTCCGGCATGCACAATCCATCTTTCGACCTCAATTCAGGCGCTCTGATCGTCCGGTTCTCCGCGCTCAACGCTCCCCGACAAAACGGGGTCGTCTTCCGCTACCGGTTGGAGGGTGCGAACCCGGCCTGGACCCGGACCACGGAGCGGGCATTGCAGTTTGCAGAACTGCCGCCTGGCGCCTATCGGCTGGAGATCGAAGCCCAGGACAGCGAGGGCGCGTGGAATCCGCGCGGGGCCGAGTTCCCATTTGAAATCCTCACGCCCTGGTATGACCGCTGGTGGTTCATAGGGACGGGTATTCTTGTCACCTTTCTCCTGATCGCGGGTACGTTCCGGCTCAGGTTTCAAAGCGCAAAAAGACGGGAGCGCGAGCTCGAGCAGATCGTAGAAAGTAAAACCAGCGATCTGCGCCGCGCCAACGAGACGCTGCAGCGGCTCTCGACGCTCGATTCACTCACAGGCCTCGCGAACAGACGCGTGTTTGACCAGTCGCTGGAGCAGGAATGCGCCCGGATGAGGCGCAGCGGCACCCCTCTCTCGCTCATCATTTTCGATGTGGATCATTTCAAAGCCCTCAACGATTCCGAGGGCCACCAGAGAGGCGATGAGTACCTGGCGCTGATCGGGAAGGTTCTGACCGGCATGGCCAGGCGCCAGATTGACGTGGCGGCGCGCTATGGCGGCGAGGAGTTCGCGCTCATCCTTCCCGCCACCGAGGTTGCCAGCGCAGTCGGCATTGCGGAATCGGCACGCATGGCCATCGCGGCACTCCGCCTGCCCCACCCCACGTCTGCAGTGGAGGCGTTTCTCACCGTCAGCGCAGGCGTCGCCAACGCATTGCCCGATCTTCGCAGCTCTCCCGAAGAGTTGCTTGCCGCCGCTGACCGTGCGCTCTACCGTGCAAAGAGAGCCGGGCGAAACAGGGTGGAAGTTTGCCAGGAAATATCCCGAATCCACCTGGCCCAGTAACTCGACCAGGGGATTGACTTGCCGCGCAGAATCACCCTGGTAAAGCTTTGCGGGAAATTGCCACTCAGGAAGCAGTTCAGCGTGTGCTCCTGTTTCCGCCGGCAGACTTTTTGGGGACAAGAAATCGAGTTTTCGGGCAAGAAGGATTTATTGGCCAAAGCCCCCTGACGGGCTTGATCTTCAGAGCGCAGGACGGCGGGCCTCGATAGCCGTGAGGCATCTCAATTTACGCCACAAATGGCCGGGGATCGGTCTTCGAGTCAAACTGCACGGTCGCCTCGTTTAGCCCGGGAGAGGATGCGTGAACCGTCACCGCGCCTGCCACCGTGGTGGTGCGCACCAGCACGGTCGCGATTCCCGCCTCGGCGCGCAACGGGTTGGCGAAGATCGTCTTGTCGCCGATCACTGCGCCTTGCCCGCTCACGGTGAAGGTGATCATGTCGTCGCTGTAGGGATAGGTTGTCCCGCGGGCATCGCAGACGTGCGCATAAACGCGCACCCAGTCCGCGCCGTTGGCGAGGGGATCGACCCCGCATGCGTCCACATGCAGCTCGATCCTGGACGGCACACCCGGCGAACGCACAACGTGCGTTGCCGCAACCCTGCCGCCGATCAAGCCCTCCGCCACCAGCGTTCCAATTTCGGTGCCCGCCGGGGCAGCATTGCCCGCGAACAGCATGGAGTGCGTGCCGCTGAAGTTGCCCACCTTGAAGGTGAAGGGCGGATGCGGCAATTGATAGCCGCTGTCGGGCGGCTGTGTGCCGATCAATTTGCCGTTCTGCGTCAGGCGCACCTCGTCGCAGTTGCTGAAGACGGTCACCGCGGCCGGCGATTGAAAGGTTCCGAAGTTGGCGATAAAAACCATCGGCCCGCTTCCGGCAGTCGCCGGCTTCGCCTCTGCCGGCCGCTGGCTCTGGAACATGAAATAGTCGAACTTGGGCAGCCGGAACAGATCGATGGGCCCACCCATAAATGGCTGATGGTGGTAGCCGCGAAAGGCGTCGATGCCGGCCCACAAGTCCGCACCCGCCGGCCGGGTCTCGGGTTGATAGATGCGGTCCATGCTGGTCAGGTGCGCCGATGCCTGACCCAGCATCGCGGTTTCGCCCCATAAGCGGGGCACGCGCACCCGGCTTTGCTGATCGCTCCAGTTGTCCACCTGATCACCCCATTCCCTTATCCAGGACGGCCGCAATGGATCTTTTTGCTGATATTCCACATAACCAACATCCCAACCGTTGAACCCCGGGACCTGCTGCTTGATTGGGTCGCCGGCCGCATAGCCCGCAGGCCCAGGGAACTCCTCATGCACGATCCGGTAAAGTTCCGCCGCCAGACGGCTGTTGTCTGACTCGTTCAGCGTCGCCTCCCACATCGCCACCGAGGCGTGGTTCCGGTCGCGCCGTATCATCTCCCGCGCATCCTGATACACGCGCTGGATGAATGTCTCGTCGCCCACAAACTGCCACCCGGGATTGGAGACGATGGCCAGAATCCCCAGTTCGTCGCACGCGTCCATAAAACTTGGGTCCTGCGGATAATGGATTCGATAGGAGGTGAACCCCGCCTCCCGCAGTTTGCAGGCGTCGCGATAGTGCGCCGAGGGGGGCAGCGCATAACCCACATAAGGATGGTCCTGATGCCGGTTTGCGCCGATCGAGAAGAACGGCTCGCCGTTGATCAGCAGGCCGCGGTCCTTTTCGAAGCGAATTGAACGGATGCCGATCCGCGTGAACTGGTCGTCGGTCACGCGGCCATTCTCGCTCACCGCGGTATGCAGCCAATAGAGTTGCGGATTGTCAGGATGCCACAGCTTCGGATTGCGGACCTGCATCTTCTGTGTCGCGGCCAGGCTCGCCCCAGCCTCGCATGTGAACGTTTGCGCCGTGGTTGCCGCGACGGCCCCGCCGGGACCCGTTAATTCCTGCGTAATTGTGAAGGTGCGGCGCGTGTCCCGCTCGTTGGCCACGTCCGTCTGAACCTGCACAATGGACTCGCCCACATCGACAACGGGAAAGGTGACGAAGATTCCGCCTCCTGCCACTTTGCCGGCAAGAATGGGATCGGTGATGTGCAGCGGATCGAGAATCTCGAGATCGACGCTGCGGTAAAGGCCGCCAAAGTAGACGAAGTCAAGCTGGTCCTGCGGCTTGCCCGGAGGAACTTCAGGATTATCGGAGTTGTCCAAGCGCACCGTGACCACATTGGCCCGGCCGAAACGCAAAGCTTTGGAAAGGTCCAAAACAAAGGGCTGATAGCCTCCATAGTGAGTGGTTAAATGCTCCCCGTTCAGCCACACGTCGGCAACCTGCATCGCCCCCTGAAACTTGAGATAAACAATCCTGCCTTTCCACTCAGGTTTTGCCTCGAACGATCTGCGGTACCAGCAGACGCCCTGGTAGTTGCGGCCTCCGCTCACGTCGCGCGGCTCAAGCCTGACGGTGTGCGGAAGGGCCGCCGGTTCCCACTGCGCGTCTCCGGGCGGGTTCATCTCTTCTTGCTTCGGCGCGCCCGTAGCTGCCGCGGACTCCTCGGGCCGCCAGAACTGCCAGTTCCGGTTCATGCTCAACACGACCCGCGCCACCGGATCGGCAGGCGCGTGCGCGCTTTGCGGCCGGCTCGGGGTCGCCTCGCCGACTGCTGGAACAGGGGTCACGAGGCCCGACAGAGCAAGGCTCGATAAAGTCAGGCCTGAAGCGGATAAAGCGCTGACTTCAAGAAAATCCCTGCGCGATAGGGTCATACACTTGCCTTTCTGTACGGTGCTGCGCTGCGCCTCTGGATTCAACTCTCTAGAACCAGTTTCAACCCTTCGCGGCGGGAACAATCATCGCGATGGCTTCTATTTCGACCAGCAGTTCGGGACGGCAAAGCCTGGCCTCAATCCCCGTGGATGCCGGCAGCGGATTGAGGCCTTGCTCCGCAAAAAATACTGTCCGTTCCTCGTTGAACGCCTCGTAGTCGCGATCGATGTCGCGCAGATAGCACGTGGTCCGCACAATATCGTGCCAGGTGGCGCCCTCAGCTTCAAGCAGTGCGGTGATATTGGCGAACGTTCGCCTCATTTGCGCGCGAAAGTCCCCGATGTGAATGCTTTTTCCTTGCTCGTCGATGCTTGCCGTTCCCGATATCAGAAGAATCGTCACAGCGCCCAGGTCGATGCGCATGCCGCGCGAAAACGAGCTCGGCTTTTGGTAGGCATAGGCCTCGTTAAGCACCGCATGGTTGGTGATTGCGCGCTTCTTCACCGGGCGGTTGCCGGCCGTCTCCAGCGCGGCCAGAAGCCTTTCTACATCGCTCATTCAATCTCCTCGGGGGAGTGGCTGGCCGGCCGTCGTTCTCGACCCGTTCCCCCCCACGCCCGATTAAGTATATCGATGTCGTTTGGCCCCTGGCATCCCTCCCCGGTCAACTATCCTGGGTTGGCCTCGTCTAACAGAACGAAGGTGTGTGCTCTGAACTCTATGCCAAATCGAACTGCTTTGTTCCTTGCTGTTTCCAGTCTGGCTTTGTCTTGCCTCCCCGTCTCCGCCTATGCCCAGGCGGCAGCGGCGGACCAGCCGGTGACCACCATCAAGGCCCAGGCGCGCGAGGTTCTGCTCCCCGTGACGGTGCGCGACAAAAAGGGCGCCATGGTCACCACCCTCACGGCAGCCGACTTCACGCTCACTGAGGATGGCCGCCCGCAGGTCATCAAGAGCTTTACGCGCGAAAGCAAGCTGCCCTTCCGGCTGGGCTTGCTGGTCGATACCAGCCGCAGTGTCTCCAGCGCCATGGACAGTGAGCGCAAGGCCGCCGGCAAGTTTGTTGATCTGATGCTGCCCACCGACCCCAAGGCCGCGACCAAGGGCGACCAGGCCTTCCTCATCCACTTCGACCGCGAAGTCGAGCTGCTCCAGGATTTCACCAACTCTCCTGACAAGCTGCACCACGAACTGGACGGGATGGGACCCTCGGAAAGCGAACACAACGACGCCCAGGGGCCTGAAACCAGCGGCGACGACCGCAATCGTCAGAGCTCCGGCCGCGGCGGCGGCGGCACGCAGCTCTACGACGCCATCTTTCTGGCCTCCGACGAACTGATGAAGCCCAAAGACGGCCGCAAGGCTCTGGTGGTCTTCTCCGATGGCGCCGACCGCGGCAGCAGAGAAACCCTCAACGACGCAATCGACGCCGCCGACAAGGCCAATGTGGCCATTTACACCATCTACTTCAAGGGCGAGGGGCAGCGCGACATGGGCAACGGCATTCCCGGCGGTGGAAGGCACGGCGGCATGGGCGGCGGCTGGCCCGGAGGAGGAGGAGGCTATCCCGGCGGCGGCTATCCTGGCGGTGGTTACCCCGGCGGCGGTTATCCCGGTGGAGGAGGTGGCGGCCGGCGCGGTGGCAGTCCAAGCGCCAACGGCGTTGACGGCAAAAAGATCATGGAGCAGATTGCCACCCGCACCGGCGGCCGCTACTTCGAAGCCAAAAAGAAAGATAACCTCGAAGACATCTACAACCAGATCGCCGAAGAGCTGCGCGGCCAGTACCTGCTCACCTACACTCCTGACAAGCTCGACCCCGACGAAGAGTTCCACAAGATCGTGCTCAAGGTGAAGAATGACGACCTGACGGTAGCCACCCGCGAGGGATACTTCTCGGGCGAAAAGTAAGCAGACCTCCGGGTCCGCGGCAACCGCGCATCGTCCTCAAAACGCGGCAAGGGAGTAAATGCAGCAAGGGCGCAGCCAATCGGCTGCGCCCTTGTGGTTTTTGCTGCTTTGCGAGCTAGCTGGTCGTATGAACAGCGCCGGTCGACTTCTCTTCCAAAGCCGCCTGCGCCGCTGCCAGCCGCGCCGTCAGCAGACGGAAGGGCGAGCAGGAGACGTAGTTCAGGCCGATCTTGTGGCAGAACTTGACGGACTCAGGATCGCCGCCGTGCTCGCCGCAGATGCCAACCTTCAGCGTGGGCCGCGTGTTGCGTCCCTTGGCCGTCGCCATCTTCACCAGTTGCCCCACGCCCGCCTGATCCAGGGTGGCAAAGGGATCCTGTTTGAAGATGCCGAGCTTCAGATAGGCGGGCAGGAAGTTGTTGATGTCGTCGCGCGAAATGCCGTAAGTGGTCTGCGTCAGATCGTTGGTCCCAAAGCTGAAGAACTCAGCCTCTTCGGCTATTTGGTCTGCCGTGAGGGCCGCGCGCGGCAGCTCAATCATGGTCCCCACCATGTAATCGATCTTGGTCTTCTTCTCCTCGAAGACTTCAGATGCCACGCGGCGCACGATCGAGGCCTGGTTCCGCATCTCCTCGATCGAGCCGATCAGCGGAATCATGATCTCGACATGCGGATCGCCGCCTTTGTTCTTGACGGCAACCGCGGCCTCGATAATGGCCCGCGCCTGCATCTCAGTGATCTCGGGGAAGGTGATGCCCAGACGGCATCCGCGCAACCCGAGCATGGGATTCATCTCATGCAGCTCTTCCACACGCGCCAGCAGCTTGCCCAGTTCCTTGAGCTTCGGCGAGCGCGGCTTGGTGTCTTTCAGATGTTGGATCTCGACCAGCAGATCCTCGCGCTTGGGCAGGAACTCGTGCAGCGGCGGATCGAGCAGGCGGATGGTGACCGGCAGCGACTCCATGGACTTGAACAGGCCCGTAAAGTCGGCGCGCTGCATCGGCAGCAGCTTCTTCAGGGCCGCGCGGCGCTCCTTCTCAGTGGTTGAAAGAATCATGGTGCGCATGTGCTCAATGCGGTCTTCGGCAAAGAACATGTGCTCGGTGCGGCAAAGCCCGATGCCTTCGGCGCCAAAAAGACGCGCCTGTTTGGCGTCGCGAGGAATGTCGGCGTTGGCGCGGATCTTCAGCCGCCGAACCGGATCGACCCAGCTCATGAACTTCACCAGGTCGGGATCGTCGGGCTGCGCGTCAAGGGTGTTCAGCTTGCCGTGAATGACGCGGCCCGTGGTGCCGTCGAGCGAAATCCAGTCGCCTTCGCGATAGGTGTGACCCTTCACGCGGAGCTCCTTCTTCGCCTCGTCCACCGTGCAATCGCCCGCACCGGCTACGCAGCACTTGCCCATGCCGCGGGTAACCACTGCCGCGTGCGACGTCATGCCGCCGCGCGAGGTCAAAATGCCCGACGCCACTTCCATGCCCGCGATGTCTTCAGGCGTGGTCTCGCCGCGCACCAGGATAATCACCTTGTACGAACCGTTGGCATGACGCTTCACGGCCTCTTCCGCCGTGAACACAATCTGTCCCACGGCCGCGCCCGGCGACGCCGGCAGGCCGGTGGCCAGAACCTCGATCTTCTCGCCCTTTTCCACCAGCCGCGGCACCAGGAAGTCGTAAAGCTGGTTGGGCTCTACGCGATGAATCGCCTCTTCCTGCGTAATCAGGCCTTCGCGCACCATGTCGATGGCTACCCGCACGGCCGCCAGGCCGGTACGCTTGCCGTTGCGCGTCTGGAGCATGTAGAGCTTGCCATCCTGGATGGTGAACTCGAAATCCTGCATGTCGCGGTAGTGCTTTTCCATCTTCCGCGTAATGTCCTTCAGCTGCTCGTAGACCTTGGGCATGGCCCGCTCGAGTTCGCTGATCGGCAGCGGTGTACGCACGCCTGAAACCACGTCCTCGCCCTGCGCGTTCATCAGGTATTCGCCGAAGAACAGGTGCTCGCCGGTGGCCGGATTGCGCGTAAAGCCCACGCCCGTGCCCGAATTATCGCCCAGGTTGCCGAACACCATGGCCTGAACGTTCACCGCGGTCCCAATCGAGTCATCGATGTTGTTGATGCGGCGGTAGGTCTTGGCACGATCGTTCTGCCAGCTCCTGAAAACGGCGTCCCTCGCCTGCACCAACTGGTCGAGCGGGCCCTGGGGAAAGTCCTTCCCCGTCTCTTTCTTGATCAGCGCCTTGTACTCGGCAATAATCTTTTTCAGAGCCTCAGGCTGCAGTTGATAGTCGAACTTCACCTTCTCTTTGGCCTTTACGCCGTCAAAAATGTGCTCGAACTTCTTCTTGGGCACATCCAGAACCACGTCGCCGAACATCTGGATCAGGCGCCGGTACGAGTCATACGCAAAACGAGGATTGTTGCTGAGCTTGGCCAGCGATTCCACGGCCTTGTCATTCAACCCCAGGTTCAGAATCGTGTCCATCATGCCCGGCATTGAGAACTTGGCGCCCGAGCGAACTGAAACCAGCAGCGGATTGTCGCCCTTGCCCAGCTTCTGGCCCTGCATCTGCTCCAGTTGATCAAGAGCCACCAGCATCTGCACTTCGATCTCGGGGCTCAGCTTGCCGCGCATGTACTCCCGGCAGGCCTCGGTCTGGATCGTGAATCCTGGAGGCACCGGCAATCCGGCGTTCGTCATCTCTGCCAGGCCTGCGCCCTTGCCGCCCAGAACATCCTTCATGCGGCCGTGGCCATCGGCCCTCCCGCCGCCAAAGGAATAGACATATTTGGTTGGGGTTTCCATCTTGCCTGCTGCTTTAGCGGGCGCGTGTTCCAGAACGGCTTGCGTCATGGGGTAAAGCCTCCGTAGTTAAGATCTCGGCGCCGGCGGCTCATCGCTAGGCATGGCAGAACCGAAATCCAGCACTCCAACATTAAGGGTTGAGAGCGTACGGGTCATCCAGACATACGACGGCGCCTTGCGGCATCCATGTGTCGTTATTACAAATAGCGCCTCAAGTATACGATTGCCTGTGCATTTCGTCACATTTCCCGCGCAAGCGTATGAAAATCCATGCAAGGCGCGGCTCAGAAATCTCGCAGGTCCCGCCGCAAGCCCTGCGCCGCGTTCGTTCTAAAAGGGCAGCCGGCTCGGGAACCTTGCGGCGCCCAGGCCCCTGGAAAGTGCCGGCGCAGGAATCCGGTCCTGCATTATGGGACTACAAAATCCAGTTCAACCCCAACAGCTACTACCCTGCGTGCTCATCGAGCAAAGCTGAGTGGAAGCTTTGTATCAGGACACAATTTCAGCCATGGCGATACAGCCATTTTTTAGCAACGTTGGGTTTTGGTTCCAGAGGGCTGGCCTTTTCGCCCCTGAGGGAAAGATGGGTGCGAGGATTCCCTTCTTCTGGCCTTCATAGACGATGGAATTGTCGAGTCCCGCAGGTTAGAGCCTTTTCCGCAGGTATTCGAACACCAGGTACCCGACCATCGCGGAGATCAGCGCAATCGCAAAATTCGTGAATGTAAAGATGTCGTAGAGCGCAAACGCCAGGCTCTTCGCGGCACCCTTGGTCCGTGTAAACTCCCCCATCAACAGGTTGGAATAGAAAAGAAACACAATGAACGCAACCTCAATTACGGCCCGAAGGACGGAGGCAAAGGGGTGCCGATTGCAAAGTTGCGGGCTCATGGAGATTCAATCGTACCAAGGCTCAACTCCCAAGCAAAGACAATCCGGCGCACAATCCGTTTTGAGTTCAGGCGCGTGTATGCTTTCCTAGCAGTACCCGCCTATGCGCAAGCAACTTGAGACCTACTTTGAATTTTCCCATCTGAGAACGAACTGGCGCACCGAGATCCTCGCCGGCGCCACCACGTTCCTGACCATGGCTTATATCGTCCTGGTCAATCCGGCCATTTTGTCGGCGGCAGGCGTTCCGATGGCCGCCGCAACCGCGGCCACCTGCCTCTCGGCGGCCTTCGGCTGCATCCTCATGGGAATCGTGGCCCGCTATCCCATTGCGCTCGCCCCGGGCATGGGACTTAACGCCTACTTCACATATACCGTATGCCTCAAGATGCACATCCCCTGGCAAACGGCGCTGGGCGCGGTCTTTCTTTCCGGCATCATCTTTCTCGCGCTCACGGCCGGGGGCATTCGCCAGATGATTCTGCACTCGATTCCGCACGAACTGTACGCCGCGGTCGCCAGCGGCATCGGGCTCTTCATCGCATTCATCGGCTTTCGCAACGCCGGCCTGGTTGTCGGCGATCCTGAAACCCTGGTCGGGCTGGGGAACCTGCGCAATCCCACCACCGCGCTGGCCCTGATCGGCCTGATCGTGATGGTTGCCCTTGAAATAAGAAAGATCCGGGGCTCCATCCTCATCGGAGTCCTGGCCACGACCGCGCTGGCCTGGGGATTCGCCTTCACCGTCCTCCATGTGGGAATCCCGTTCAAAGGGATGGTCTCGCCTCAGGCTGTGGTCTGGTCGCAGAACCTGGTGCATTGGTCGCCTGCGCCGGGCGGCTTTCAGGCGCTGTGGGGCACCGCGTTCAAGCTCGATATTCGTGGCGCGTTCAACAAAGGCCTGCTGGAGATTGTCTTTATCTTCTTCTTCGTGGATCTGTTCGATAATCTCGGCACACTGGTCGCCGTGACCAAGCGCGCCGGCCTCATCTCGACCGACCACTCCATCCCCCGCCTCAACCGAATTCTGTTCGCTGATGCAACCGCTACCGTCTTTGGCTCACTGGCCGGCACCTCGACCGTCACCAGCTATGTGGAGTCGACAGCAGGCGTCATGGCCGGCGGCCGCTCGGGGGTTACCGCGATCGTCACCGGATTGCTTTTTCTGGGAGCAATCGCCGCCGCGCCTTTCGTGGGCTTTGTGCCCTCCGCAGCCACCGCGCCGGCGCTCATCCTGGTTGGCTCGCTCATGCTGGCCACCATCGTCGAGGTCCGCTGGACCGATCCACTGGTCGCCGTGCCGGCATTCCTCACCCTGGTTCTGATACCGCTCACCTATTCCATCGCCAACGGCCTCGGCTTCGGTATCATTGCCTGGGCCATTCTTCACATCGCCGCCGGCAAATTCAGCCGCCAGGACTGGCTGCTCTATCTGCTCGCCGCCCTGTTTCTGGTTCGCTTTCTCTACCTGGGCGCAAGCTGACGACGTGGTCCGGACAGGTCCTATAATGGCTGCCGGCCTCCATGCGGGCCATCAAAAGGGAGCAACCATGCACTGGTATTACTACCTTTCTTATTTCTTCGGCGGCGCATTCCTTGCCAATGCCCTGCCCCATCTCGGCAATGGCGTTTCCGGACGCCCCTTCCAAAGCCCCTTCGCCAAGCCGCCCGGCCAAGGCCTGTCCTCCTCCACCGTCAATGTGCTCTGGGGCTTCTTGAACCTTGTGGTGGCCTACCTGCTGGTGGTGCGCGTCGGCAGCTTCAGCCTGCTCGATAACGCGCAGGTGATCGCGCTCGGCACAGGCTTTCTGCTCATGTCGGTGATGCACGGCCGTCACTTCGGGCCCTACCACGGCGGCAACCTGTAGACCGGCACGCGCCGCCGCCCTTTCCCGCGCCGGTTCCGGCTCGCCCTCAATGGCTGAAAAAGTCGTAAGTTCGATCCCATCCTTCCCTGTAGTATGAGGATGAGGCCAGTGGCACTATTGAAGATGCGCACCATGCGTATGAACCGGACCCCCAGGACGACGAAAGCCGGCCACCTGAGTTTGCGCGGACTGGCGATCGCGTCCGCCGTCTCCATGGCACTGGCGCTTTCGCTATCGGCCTGCGAAAACGTGGTCAGCTTCACCCAGCCCACCCTGGTGCGCGTCATTGACGCCTCCTATGCCGCCCCGGCCGTCAGTGTCGTTGTCGAAAGCACGGTGCTTGCCGGCAACCTTGGCCAGGGAAGCATCACTCCCTACGGCACGCTGCCGGCCACGAGCGACGCCCTCATCAACGTGACGGCTGTTACTGGCGGAGCCGCGCTAGTCTCGACCAGCGCCCCCTTGCTAGCCGGCCATCAGAGCTCCATCTTCCTCGCGGACAACATCACCGCGCCTGCCGGCTACACCGTCACCGTGCTTGCCGACCAGCAGATCGCCGCCGCAGGCGGTCACTCCGCCTTTCGCTTTCTAAATCAAGCAATCAAGACGGGCGCTGTCGATATTTATCTGGTTCCTGCCGGCAGCACCCTCGCCAAAACCATTCCCCTGGTCGCGGACCTGCCCGTCGGCGGCAATTCGGGCTACATCAGCTTCGACTCCCAGACCGTGACCATGATCGTCACGCCCACCGGCATCACTTCCCCCCAGTACACCTCCGCGCCCATCGCTCTCATCGGCGGCGAAGTGCGCACCGTGCTCATCGTCGATACCCAGTTGACCTCGAATCCGCCTGTCACGGTCTTCATCGCCGACGACGTGGATTAAGCCGCCTTCCCGCCAGACTGACCGATAGCAATTCGGAACTCCCTCGCCCGATCACTGTGTCCCGGTCACACACCGATGCCCTCTGGCCCGCGTATACTTTTCGCCAAGGCAAGCTATGGACCTGTCGTCGATCGTTCTTCCCAGCACTCTGCAAAACGCGGCAGTGCTCACCATTGTGCTGGCCTTTGCCGGCTACCTGGTCACCTTTTTAAGCACCCGCATGATGGCCCGCCGCGCCGATCGGCTCCGGCTGGTCAACGAGCGCCTCAATGCGTTCTACGGTCCGCTCTATGTTGCCTCCCGCGCCGGCAATATCGCCTATCGCTCGCTGCTCAAGAAACAGGGCAAGACGCAGAGCTTTCCCATCCTCGACAGCGAAATGAAAGAGTGGATGCTGTGGATGACGACCATCTTCATGCCGCTGAACGACGTTCGCGAGAAGATCATCATTGAGAAGGCCCACCTGATCGTCGAAGAAGAAATGCCCGTCTGCCTGCTGGACTTTGTCACCCATGTTGTGGGCTATAAGGCGGTGCTTGCCAAGTGGTCCGAAGGCGATTACTCCGAACGCCGCTCCACCATCGGCTGGCCGCCTGAATTCGACATCTATGTCGAGCGTTCCTACCGCGCGCTCAAAGCGGAGCAGACCGGCCTGCTCCACAGCGGTGCGTGGGCGCTCTACCAACGGCTCATCCAGCGCAAGCGGCCCTGAGACCGGCGACCAACCGGTTGGCGAGCCTGATCAACTTACCGCAACAAGAGAACAAGCTCTTTTGAGACGTAGCGCCTGAGAAGCATAATCGCCCGTCCAACGGCCCCTCCGTTACATTATTCGTGAAAAACGGCCGCAACCGATTCTGCCTGGAGAATTTAACGGGGCAAGGCGGGCGTCGACAGCGCCAAATTCTTCCACAACCGCAGCGTCGGGCCGGCCTGGTTGATGGTGAAGAAGTGCAGCCCTGGCGCGCCATTGCCGAGCAGCGTCTCGCACAGCCGCGTCACCACCTCCGCGCCAAAGTCCTGCAGCGCCGGCTTGTCGTCCTGGAGCTCTTCAAGTCTTAGCTTGATCCAGCGGGGCAGGTCCGCGCCGCAGCCCGCGCAGAACCGCGCGGTATTGGCAAAGCCGGAAATAGGCAGGATCCCCGGCACAATGGGAATTTTGATGCCCGCCTTCGCCGAGCGCTCAACAAAATCGAAGTAGGCGCCGGCGTTGTAGAACAACTGGGTCAGCGCTCCATCGGCGCCGGCCTCGACTTTGCGGCGAAAGTTCTCAAAGTCCGCGCCCGGGCTGGTCGCTTGCGGGTGCATCTCAGGGTAGGCCGCCACTTCGATCTTGAAGGCATCCCCATGGGTCTGCCGGATAAAGCTGACCAGCTCATTGGCGTAATGGAATTCGCCCGGAGCCGACGGGCTCATTGCGGTGGCCGGCAGGTCGCCGCGCAGCGCAACAATCCGCTTTACCCCGGCAGCACGATAGCGGTCAAGCAGCGCCGCCACCCGCTCCCGCGTCGAGCCGATGCAGGTCAGGTGCGGAGCCACTTCGATTCCACTATGCTCGACCACGGTGAGCAGCGTGTCGTAGGTGCCATCCTGGCTTGACCCGCCCGCTCCCTGCGTCACAGAAAAGAGGTGTGGCCGCCCGGCGGCAAGCTGCGCCACAACGCCCGGCAGCTTGGCCACCGCTTCCGGCGTCCGCGGCGGACCCAACTCAAACGAGAACCTAAGCTCCGATTTCATGCCTGCGCTCGAACAATCCCTTGCATTAAAGAGAATCGCCGGTCACGCCGCTGTGCGGAGCAACCGGCTACTGTCCACTGCTTCCCTAGTATCTGTAATTCTCCGCCTTGTAAGGCCCTTCGACCGGCACGCCCAGGTAATCGGCCTGCTTGGCCGTCAGCGTGGTCAGCTTTACGCCGATTTTTTCCAGATGCAGCCGCGCAACCTCTTCGTCCAGCCGCTTCGGCAGCACATACACGCCCACCTTGTAGGTGTCTTTGTTGGCCCACAGGTCAAGCTGCGCCAGCGTCTGGTTGGCAAAGCTGTTGCTCATCACAAAGCTCGGATGGCCCGTCGCGCAGCCCAGGTTCACCAGCCGCCCCTCGGCCAGAATGAAGATGCCATGCCCGGCTTTACCCGGTTGCGCCGGAAAGGTGTAGAAGTCCACCTGCGGCTTGATGTTCAGCTTGGTAACGCCTTTTTCCGCATTCAGCCGGTCCATCTGGATCTCGTTGTCGAAATGCCCGATGTTGCACACAATCGCCTGGTCCTTCATCTTCTTCATGTGCTCGAGGGTAATGATGTCCACGTTGCCCGTCGTGGTGACGTAGATGTCGCCGCGTCCTAGCGTCTCCTCGACCGTCGTCACCTCGAAGCCTTCCATCGCCGCCTGCAGAGCGTTGATCGGATCGACCTCGGTGACGATGCACCGTGCGCCCATGCCGCGCAGGGAGTGCGAACAGCCCTTGCCCACGTCCCCGTAACCGCAGATCACCGCTACCTTGCCCGCCACCATCACGTCGGTCGCGCGCTTAATTCCATCTGCCAGGGACTCGCGGCAGCCGTAGAGGTTGTCGAACTTGCTCTTGGTCACCGAATCGTTCACATTGATGGCGGGAACCAGCAGCTTGCCCTGCTCCATCATCTTGTAGAGGCGATGCACGCCCGTGGTCGTCTCTTCCGACACGCCGCGCCATTCCTTAGCCACCTTGCGCCAGTGCTGCGGGTCTTCCGCATACACCTTCTTCAGCAGGTCCTTGATCACCTGCTCCTCATGGTTGCCCGAGGCCGTATTGACCCAGCCGTCGCCCGCTTCCATCTCATAGCCCTTGTGGATCAGCAGCGTCACATCGCCGCCGTCATCGACCACCAGTTGCGGACCCTTACCGCCCTTGTGCGCCAGCGCCTGGTAGGTGCACCACCAGTACTCCTCGAGCGACTCGCCTTTCCACGCAAACACCGGAACCCCGGTGGCCGCAATCGCCGCCGCCGCATGGTCCTGCGTCGAAAAAATGTTGCAGCTCGCCCAGCGCACCTCAGCGCCCAGGCTCACCAGCGTCTCAATCAGCACCGCCGTCTGAATCGTCATGTGCAGCGAGCCCGTCACCCGCACCCCGGCCAGCGGCTTGGCGGCCGCATACTTGTTCCGAATCGACACCAGCCCCGGCATCTCCTGCTCGGCAATGATGATTTCCTTGCGGCCCCAGTCGGCCAAAGCCATATCGGCCACTTTGTAGCCCAATTCCGTCACTTCCAGCGTCGAACTCGCCATTTGAACTCTCCTTATATCGTCCTATCGTGATATGTTGATATGTACCAGATCAAGCGTGCGCCGTCAATCGCAAACTATGGCTTCCATCCTGAAAATCCTGCGCGTGGCCGCCGACCCCAACCGGCTCCGCATTCTGCTGCTCCTCAAAGGCGAGGAGCTGTCGGTCGCCGAATTGCAGGAGATCCTGGTCATGGGTCAAAGCACCATCTCCACCCACCTGTCGCAGCTCAAGCAGGCCGGGCTGGTGGAAGACCGCCGCACCGGCAAGAGCAGTCTTTACCGTCTTTCCGCCCCGACCCCAGCCGGGGGCAGCCCTTTGGAGCAGATTCTGGACGCTGCCAGCCGTGAGATCCCTGAAGCCGCCGCCGATTTTGCCGCGATGCGCCGGGTCGTCAAAAAACGGCAAGACAAAATGCGCACCTTCTTTGACTCCGTCGCCGGACGCCTCGGCAAAAACTATGTTCCCGGAAAATCCTGGAAGAGCCTGGCCGAAACCCTGCTGCGCCTCATGCCTCCCATGGTGATCGCCGACCTGGGCGCCGGCGAAGGAGCCTTCGCGCTGCTGCTCGCCCAGCGCGCCAAAAAAATCATCGCCGTTGACACCAGCGCCAAAATGATCGAGGTAGGCCGCGACCAGGCCGTACGCAACGGCGTCAAAAACATCGAATTCCGCCTCGGCGACATAGAGGATCTGCCCATCGCCGACCTTGAGGTCGATCTCGTCTTCTTCTCCCAATCTCTCCACCACGCCCTACATCCCGAGCGAGCCCTCGAAGAAGCCCACAGAGTTCTAGCCCCCGGCGGCCGCATCGTCATCCTCGACCTGGCCAGGCACCGCTTTGAAGAAGCCCGCGAAATCTACGCCGACGAATGGCTGGGCTTCAGCGAAGCCGAACTGGAAGCCATGCTCCAAAAGGCCGGCTTCACCAGCCTCACCAGCTCAGTGGTCGACAAAGAGCAGGAAGCTCCCCAGTTTCAAACCCTGCTGGCGGTAGGCGATAAGCCAAGTTAGAGCGGTTCGCCCAAAGTCACTCCCCAAAAAGCAACCGACAAACAATGAGCAGTCATTCTGAGTAGCCCGATCCGCGACAGCGAGTCAGGATTCATTGAGAACAGCGGATTTAGGATGCGAACTTCCGGCTCGGGACGCGGGCGGAAAGCGGCAACGCCTATAATCAGGCTGTTGTGCCTGGTTTATTTTCATTTCGATTGAGGCGTTGGGCCGGTTGCGCGGGGCTGGCGATTTTAGTTGCCGGGAGTGCGCCTTTCGGGGGTTGCCGGGCTTGGGGGCAATCGGCCGACGAGGCCGCGGTGAGCGCTTCCGCGGCGGACCGCGGACGCATCCTGCTGGTGCTTCCGTTTGACAACCGGACCGGGCAGCCGAGCCTGGATTGGATTCGCGAGGCGGCGGCGGAGCTGTTGAGCAGCTGCTTCCGCTCGGCAGGCTTTGACCCCATGAGCCGCGCGGACCGCATGTATGCGCTGGACCACCTGGGGCTGCCGCAGGGGTTTCAGCCCTCGCGCGCCAGTTCGCTGAAGCTGGCGCAGACGCTGGACGCGGATTCGATCGTGGTGGGCGACTACATTACCGATGGAAGCGGGATTGTGGCCGAGGCGCGGATTGTGAACGTGCCCGAACTGCGCATGAGCGAGGCGGTGACGGCGCGCGGGCAGATGCGCGACATGATCGACGTGTTCGACTCCCTGGCGTGGAAGCTGACCCGGCAACTGGACCCGGGGTTGAATGTGGCCGAAGAGACGTTTATTGCCGAAGGAAAAAGCACGCGACTGGACGCCTTTGAGCAGTACATCCGCGGCATCGCCGAGCCGGACCAGGCAGAGCGGCTGCGGCACCTTGAAGCGGCAGTGAAGCTGAGCCCGGAGTTCGGCCCGGCGTGGATGGCGCTGGGCAGGGAAGACTATAGCGGGCAGCAATACGAGCAGGCCGCGGACGCATTTGAGAAGGTGGATAGAAACGGCACAGACGGGCTCGAGGCTGGTTTTTACCGTGGATTGTCGCTTTTATTCTCAGGGGATTATGCCAAGGCGGAGCAGGCCTTTGGGGCGGTGGCGCGGATTTTGCCGCTGGCCAGTGTGGTGAACAACGAGGGCGTTGCTGTGAGCCGGCAGGGCCACGACGGGACGTTGCTTTTTGTGCAGGCGGCAGCCGAAGATCCCAGTTCCGCCGACTATCACTTCAACCTGGCGGTGAGCCTGAAGCGCCATGGGGAAACGGCGGCGGCGCTGAATGAGTTGGACCAGTGTTTGAAGGCACGGCCTAACGACGTGGAGGCGCAGGGCCTGGAAGCGGCCTGGAAGCGGCCGGCGGCGCCCAAAGCCGCGGCGGGCGTGGCTGCAACGCCGGCAGCGGCAGGGGACGGCTCCGACACGGACGCCGAGGCAAATCCCGATCCGCTGGAGCGGATTGCGCGCAGCTTCGATGCGGCGGCCTTTCGCCAGGCCGCGCAGATGATGGACCAGATGGATGCCTCGCGGCTAGCGGCGCTGTCGCCGCTGGACCGGGCGGAGAAACTCTCAGTGCAGGCCGGGGAGTTTCTGCAAAGGGGCTTGCTGCTGGAGGCTGAGCGGCTTTATCAAGCGGCCGTGGCGGCCGACGACAAATGCGCCGAAGCCCACGCCGGACTGGCGGAGGTGAGCGAGCGCAGCGGCAATGCCGGCACGGCGCGCAAGGAAGCCAATGCGGCGCTGGGACTGGACCGGTCAGCAGAGGCCTATTTGGTGCTGGGACAGCTGGATTTTGAAGCCAACCAGATGAGCCAGGCCAACAACGACCTGGTGGAAGCGCTGAAACTGGAACCGACGAACCAGGCGGCACTGGATCTTCTGCGGAAGGTGCAGGTGAAGGCGGGACAGGGAAGATAGGGCTGCGCCCCGGGGATGAGGGCAATCGTTTCTCACGTTCCAATATCGGGATGTGGGGCACCGCTGCATTCTTATCGTTCTATAGTTATCTTGAAGCTCCTGAGGAGCAAGCCATGCTTCAATGCACACGCGGTTTCGCACTTCAACTTGCGGCCGGCCTGGCCGCGGCGGCGATCTGGGGAGCGATGGGAACCGGCCTTTCAGGGTTTGGGCAGCAAGCGCAGAAGCAGACTCCCCTGGTGGACAAGTTTGTGCTCGACGGCACGGTTCAGCCGGTGAGCGAGGGCGAACTGAGGAACGCGATTGCGCGGGCCAACAGCGATGGCGCAGAGGCGCTGCTTGTGGAGATGGATACGCCGGGGGGCATGGTGGAATCGATGCGCGGCATGGTGGCCGCGATGCTGGCCTCGCGCGTGCCGGTGATCGTGTTTGTGGCTCCCTCGGGAGCGAGGGCGGGATCGGCGGGATTCTTTCTGCTGGAAGCCTCGGATGTGGCCGCGATGGCTCCCGGAACCGAGGCCGGCGCGGCGCATGTCGTGTTCATGGGTGGAAAACCCGACGACACGGAGGCGCAAAAGGTGGAGAACGACGCCGAGGCATTCTTGCGGTCCTATGTGACGCGGCGCAACCGCAACGCCGAAGCCGCTGCCGCGGCGCTCCAATCCTCCCACTCCTACACTCCCGAGGAGGCGCTGAACCAGCATCTGATCGATTTAATCGCAAACAACGATGCGCAACTGCTGACAGCGCTCGATGGGCGCGAGATTACCCGCTTGGACGGGAGCAAAACTACGCTCCACCTGGCAGGCGCGCGGGTTGAGGCGATCAAGCCCTCGCTGCGCGACGAGTTGCTCGGCTGGCTGGTGGATCCCAACATCGCGCTGCTGTTCCTGGTAGGCGGGGCGCTGCTGATCTACCTCGAGTTCAACTCGCCGGGGACCATCGTTCCGGGGGCGCTGGGCACCCTGATGGTGCTGCTGGCGATTTTTGCGCTGAATCTGCTGCCGATTCGCTATACCGCGGTGCTGCTGCTGATGGCGGCGCTGGTTCTGCTGCTGCTGGAGGCTAAGTTCGGGGGTCACGGCGTGCTGGCGATTGCCGGTATTCTGTGCCTGACGTTTGGAACGCTTACGCTGGTCGCCGCTCCAGTGCCGGAGATGGGCGTAACGCCCTGGGTGGCGTTTGCCGTGAGCGCGGGATTCGGCGGAATTACGGTGTTCCTGGTGCGGCTGGCGGTGCGCGCCCGACGCAGGAAGGCGCTGATCGGCGCCGATGCCATGGTGGGTCACCGGGCCATCGCCATGGAGCCGCTGGCTCCGGAGGGTCATGTGCTGGTGGAGGGTGAGATATGGCTCGCCGCGAGCGCCGAGCCGGTTGGGAAAGGCGCCAGCCTGCGAGTCTTGAGCCATGAGCAGAATCTTCTGCGTGTGGGAGTGGACGCGCACACCGGACAGCCGGAAAAGATTGCATAAACCGCGCAGGAGTACAATCCGTGCTGGGTGCCAGTGATGAACTACGGGGTGCTTGCCCCTTCGTTCATCGCAGGCCGTATGCAAGTGAGGGAAAATAAAATGTCCATCTCCGATTTGCCGGTTCCGCTGCTGGTTCTTGCCGCCATTCTGGTTCTTTACCTGCTCAACTCCATCAAGATTCTTCGCGAATACGAGCGCGCGGTCATCTTCCGCCTGGGGCGGGTGTTGGGCTCGCCCAAAGGGCCGGGCATCATTCTTGTGTTCAGGCCGCTGGACCAAATGGTGCGCATCTCGCTGCGCCAGGAGGTGCTGGAAGTTCCGCCGCAGGATGTGATCACGCGGGACAACGTGACCATCAAGGTGAACGCGGTGGTGACGCTTTACGTGGTGAATCCCAACGACGCGGCCATCAAAGTGGCCAACTATGTGTACCAGACATCGCAGTTTGCGCAGACCACGCTGCGCTCGGTGCTGGGCGAGGTGGAGCTGGACGAGCTGCTAAGCCATCGCGACAAGCTGAATCTGCGCATCCAGACGATCATCGACCAGCGGACGGAGCCGTTCGGAGTGAAGGTGATCTCGGTGGAAGTGAAACAGGTGGACCTGCCCGAGCAGATGCTGCGCGCGATGGCCAAGCAGGCCGAGGCGGAGCGCGAAAAGCGATCGAAGATCATCCATGCCGAGGGCGAGTTCAACGCCGCGCAAAAGCTCGTGGACGCTGCCGCGCTGCTGGCCACCGAGCCCATCACGATCCAGTTGCGCTACCTGCAGACGCTGACCGAGATTGGCGTTGAAAAGAACACGACGATTGTGTTTCCGCTGCCCATTGAGATGATGCAACTGTTCAACAAGATGGGCGCATCGGCGCAAGCCGCACTCGATAAGAAGTGAATGCGAGGACGACGCAGGGATGGGGATATTTGACGACGAGGAGCCGGAGGAGAAGCAGCCGCGGCACGACAAGGAGTTCACGCTGGGCGCGGGGACGCTGCTTTTCATCTTCTTTGGACTGGTACTGCTGTGCGGGTTGTGCTTTGGGCTGGGGTACAGGGTAGGCAATCGCGGCAGCCAGAGCGCCGTGGCCGGTCAGGCGGTTGGGTCCGGCGCGCAAACGCCCCCGCAAGCTAACGGCTCGCCGGCCAAGCCCATGGCTGCGCCGTCCGCGGTTGCTGCGCCTGAGCCGGCTTCGGGCACTCCCGCGCCTGCGGGACAGAGTACTGCCGCGCAGTTGGCTGTCGCCGCGCCGGCAACTGCGAATGGACCGTCTTCGAATGCGCCGGCAACAGCAAACAGCCAGGCGCAGGTGCGGCCTGCCCTTCCGCAGAGCGCAACGGAACCCGGCTCGCCGACGAACATACACCCGGTTTTCCCGCCGGCGGTTCAACTGATGGTTCAGATTGCCGCAGTATCCCACCAGGAGGATGCAGATGTGCTGGCAGACGCGCTGCGCAAGCGCGGCTATGCGGTTTCAGCGCGCCGCGATCCGGGGGATACCCTGATTCATGTGCGCATAGGCCCATTCAGCAGCCGCGCCGACGCCGACCGGTGGCGGCTGAAGCTGCTCAATGACGGCTACAACGCGATGATCATGCCGTGAGCGTTGTTTGCTCTTCGAAGTGGACGTGAAGCGCAGCGCAACCAGGGGAAGGCTCGCGCCGCGATCTGCAATCCCTGGGGGCCGGCGCGATCAAGCAGCGTTATTTCCGAGTTACTTCACCCCGTCTATTTCCGCTTCTTGTTCGCGCTCCTCTCCGCCTTTTGCTTCTTCTCCCCATTGTTTAGGTGCATCGTGGGGATGGGCGCCAGGTCGGGCCCGATGCGCTCGACGCGCGTATCGATCATCTCGTAGTGGATGGTGCGTGAGTTCGCAGGACGGGTGATGCCGGTCGCCGGATCGGTGGTCAGGTTTGGGCCGTTGGCGATCTGGAAGCTGAAGGCAGGCACGTTCCCCTTCGCAGTCGCTGCCGTCGCCAGATTCACCGGCAAAAACCCCTGAATGGGATGAAGCATGAACGCCGTCTCGTAGCGATGGTGCTTCACGCTCCACGTGAAGACGCGCACCTCGTCGAAATCGAAGGGAAGGCCCGCCTTGAGCGGAGCCGTCACCGTCAGGTATTCGGAAATCTGGCTGGCGGAAGCCGGGTCGGTAATCCTGGTGAGCACCCAGGAGCCTACAAACCGCTGCCCCTCGCCATACTGGGCAATCTCATCGGGAACATCCACGTCGAGGCGGTTGCCCAGCAGCCAGCCCGTGTGCCCCTGGCTGTCGCGCGCCAGCCACCAGTCTTCCATGTCGGGCGGAGAAGCTTCAGGCAGGCCTGGAATCCGGGTTTCCAGCGGCTTCCGGTGTGCAGGCGGCGGAGCTTCTCCCGGCGCCGCCGGCTTGACTGCACTCAGTACCGGCGGCGCCTGGTTGGCAGCTTTGGAAACCGATGCGCGCTCCATCAACTGAACCTTCGTGTTGCCGGCCAGCAGGTAGAAATGCTCGGTCTCGCGGCCCGGCAGCAAATGCATGTAAAGGTCATCGCGCAGTGTGGCCGTGGCAGCTACCGGGTCCTGCTTGTGCTCCTCGGCAAGCTGCATGAACGACGCGAACGTCCTGGCGTCGATCACGGCACGCTCCTCGATCCAGCCCACTTCGTTCTTCCCGGTCTTCACCTTGAGAAACCGGCGGCCATGCTCAAGCACCTGGAGCGGCTGTCCGTTCACCACCTCGGCGATGCGGTCTGAGACGGCGGCCACACGGTCGTGCAGGTAGGTCTGCCGCGCGGAGACGTACACCGTGTCGAAATGTTGGTGGCGGAAGCGGCTGCATCCCGGCAGCAGCGCGAGCAGGCAGAACGCAATGCCCAGCGGCAAGCGCCGCATCAGCCGCGTCGAAGCTCGCATGCACCGCGGAAATGAGCCGAGGGGGATTGGAATTCGCGTGAACACAGCCTGTCGCGTTCCACTTGAGAATAACAGGGAACAACCAACCAATGGAACGAGAGGTTCTTCTGATCCCTGACCCCTGATCACTGATCCCTGCCTTTACGGCGCCGCCGCAATCGAACTGGCCTCCACCGGATCCGTTCCCGTGGAACCGGTGAAAGCAGAGTCGAGCTTCCCCGCCGTCGTCGCATCGAAGGTGTAGGCATCGAGGTCCGGGCCTCCGCCCGAATCCACCACCAGCAGATAGTTGCCGAGCGCGTCTTGCGTCATCCCCAGCGGGGTGACGCCGGCCGATGCGGTGGTCGAAAGAGCGGTGAGCGTCGTGGTGGTCCCGGTCGTGGTCACCGCAAATCCTGCAATATTGCCGTCGGAACTTCCACTCACGGTGCGGTTGGCCACGTAGACGAAGTCGCCCGCATTCGAGCCGTAGCGCGTCGGCGTAATCGTGTAAGGCGCCAGTCCGCCGGTCGCGAAGGGCGAGCCGGAGACCTCGGTCAGCGTAGTCGTAGTGTAGTTGAAAGCGCGCAAGCCGCCCGAATTGTTGCCTGAGGTAGCGGCGGTTTCGCCAATGTAGAGCAGCCTGTTGTCGGGATCCACGGCCACGGCCACCGCTGCGCCCGAGGCGTTGACCACCGCCTTGTTGGCAAGCGTTCCGAACGGCGTCGCGTTGCCCGCGGCAAAGGTCACGTCCTCTGTGCCGCTCGACCCGAGCGCCACAAACACATGGGCGTTGTCGGGTGAAATCACGAGTTGCTGCACAGTCGCCGCAGGCAACAGCGTACTCTTCTCGATCGTGGTCGTGGGCACTCCCGTGGAGGTATTGATGGGAATGGCAAGCAGCTCGGCAAGGTTGGGGCCGGCTTCCACCAGCCAGGAGCCGGTCGAGTCCACCTGCATGGTGGTGGCGATGTCCTGCGAAATGACGTTGTCGCTATTGGCCAGCGTCAGTCCACCTCCCGAGGCGATGTCGTAAAGGAAGATTCCGGTAGCTGTGCCCACATAAAGAAAACTGCCGTTAGGCGCAATGGCGATTGAATAGGGCGCAGCCGAAAGCGTATACGGACTGCCGGAGACCGGGGTCAGCGCGCCGGAAACGACCGAGTAGGCGGCAATCTGCTTGGTCTCCTGGTTCAGCACATAAAAGTTGCCGCTGGACAGGCTGCTCGTGCCGCCGCCCGATGAGGAGCTGCTGGGCGCCTGCCAAAAGTTGCCGCACCCGGCCAGAAGCAGCGCCGCAGCGGGCAGCAGCCGCGCCCAAGGTCCAATCTTCATCGGCGCTCCTCTTTCATCGTTCTCTTATAGCGTAGATCCTGGCAGTATGTGACCGTGATCGCCTTAAGCGATCTTGACCCATCCGAGGCTACCCGCACGCAAATTCATGACTCAACTCAAGGGTATCGCGTCCGCGCGCGCCCTGTCCCGCGTCTCCCTGCGGCGCGCACGCCAGGGGCGAACACAGTGCGTTAATGCTAGTGACGCATGACGGCTGACATTCGCTCAACGCAGGGGCGCATTTTGGGTTGAGGCGCAACGGGGAGGATTGACTCGTGCTGCCGGAGGTGCGGAAAGGGGAAGATTGGAGACCATTTTGCGCCTTCGGCCGGGAATTCAAAAAGAATCCCGGCCGAAACCAATTCCAACAGCAAACATCGATGAAGACTCGCGCATCGGCCTCTGGAAACCGTGCGATCTCCGCCGTCGATCAGGCGCCGCCGTTCGCAGACTGTTGGTTGCTGGGTGCTGCCGCAATCGCCAGAGAAAGCCCGTAGCCCGCCGGCAACTTCACATCGTCCTTCTTCGACGACACAAAAACGCCCGAGTTTTGGCTCGCAATGTTGCTGTGCAGATCCCCGCCAGGCACCGCGCCGATGTCGTCGAACTGCAAGGTCTTTGCCGACCAGCTATTCCCGGTCTCGTCTTCCGGAGTGTCCGGCGGGGAAATGCCTACGATGGTCGCCTTGATGGGAACAACTTTACCGTCCTTGAGTCGCGCCTCCGTGAAGCGGAGCGCTAACGTCACGCCTCCGCTTTGAGGTTTATCGTCGCTGGTGACGGTGCCGATCAGCACGGTGCCGCGCGGCAGCTCGGGGCCGTTCTTAAGCTGGACCTTGCCACGGAGTGAAGCCTGGAACTGCTGGCCCGGTTGTGCGTTTTTGGCATCCAGTGGCTTCGAAACCGCAGCTTGTGCGGCCACCATTTGAGCGGCTTCACCGCTCCCTGCTGCCAGGGCCGCGTCCGGGGGATCGGCTGCCTTCGCCCCGGGGCGGGCCTGGGCATCTTTCGGTAAGAAGAAAACAAGAGAAAACGCTGCAAGAGACAGGGATATCATAGCTTCACGTTTCATGCGAAGTACTCCTCTTAAACTGGATTTGCTTGCGCCCCCATGTGCAATCAGACTCGAGGGAGGCTACTCGTCGAGTTAGACGCCTCGGCTTCAAAATGGGTTATCCCGCTGGTGGGTCGCGCGGCCTCGCGTTCTCCATCCTCAGCGCATATGTCGTTCAATTCTTTGCGATGATTCACGCGAAAATTCATTGGCCGGATTTGTGTCCGCCCGGCGTTTTCGGCTCCATGCAGCCATTTCGATGCGGGCAGGCGTCTGATTGTGGAAGCGCATGCGACTTCGACTGCGCAGTCCACATCATCCTTATGGTTTTCCCAATGCGGTGCTCGCGTGCGCGCCTTCAGTTCGCGAGGAACCTCAGTTCGGCCGGCCGCCGGATGCGGAACGGCGGCGGAAGCGCTCGTCCACGGGTTGCCGGCCCTGAAAGCCGGAGTCAACTGTATGCCAGTGCTCGATGGCCGTCTCGCCCATGCGCCAGCAAAGCAGAACCACCTGGTCGTCGAGCCGGAATGGAAAATCAAGCAGGCCTGTCTCCAGGTCCTTTACCTGCACGCCGATGGCATCGATCTCCGCAACGCTCTCGCGGGCCAGCTTCAGGTGGCCCTCCAACTCGGCGCGCTGCTTGGCCACGCTCGCCGTGTCCACCTTCATACCGCCGGAAAGATAAATGCGGCGGGCCAGATCGTTGAGCTCGGCTTCCACCTGCTCGGCGGCCTGCTTGCCCCCGATCGCGCGCTTCAGCAGCGATTCAAGGACCGGAAGCAGGGATTGCGCCTCATCAATGGTGAAGGTCTTCATGGAGAGATACCTGTCTATAGAATACGACGAATCAGAAAATGCGGCTTATCACTCCAAGGTGTTAGGTAACGCCCTGCAGCCATTCGATTTATGCCGTTTATCCTTACAGAATGCGCAGAAAATTGCGCACGGTACCGCATGAACCGGCGCAAAGCTGGAAGTTGGAAGCTGCCTTTTGCCTCACCCAAAGGAGGGCGCAAGCAGCGCCCGTTGTTCCCTTGGTTCCTCGGTCCCTGCCTTCATCCCAACTCCAGCATCCTGTCCAGCGCCACCCTGGCCCACCGCTTCACGCCGGCTTGCACCTGGATGCGGTTCACCACGCGCCCCTCGACCAGGTTTTCGAGCGCCCAGGCAAGATGCTGCGGGCTGATACGGTACATCGTCGTGCACAGGCAGCCGGTATCGTCGAGCGTGATGATTTTCTTGCCTTCCGGGGCAAAGCGGCGCGCCAGCCGATTCACCAGGTGAATCTCGGTGCCGATCGCAAACATGGCGCCCGCCGGAGCCTGCTCCACCAGCGCAATCAGCCGCTCGGTGGAACCCAGCGCATCGGCCTTCTGACACACCTCCCAGCGGCACTCAGGGTGAACGATTACCTGGATTCCCGGATATTTGGCGCGAACCTGGTCCACGTGGCCGGGCAAGAAGCGCTGATGCACGGCGCAATGGCCCTTCCACAGAATCACGCGCGCCCCAGACAGGTGCTCCTTCGATTGGCCGCCCTGGCCGGGACCGATCTGGATCGCCCACGGGTCCCACACCGCCATCTGCTCGAGCGGAATGCCCATCGCGAAACCGGTGTTCCGGCCGAGGTGCTGATCGGGGAGAAAGAGAACTCGCTTGCCGCGCGCAAATGCCCAGTTGAAGGCCGCGCGGGTGTTGGACGAGGTACAGACCAGCCCGCCGTTTTCGCCGCAGAACGCCTTGATGGCAGCGGTCGAGTTGATATATGTCAGCGGAATGGTCTCGCTGGCCAGGCCCAGTTTCTCGAGTGCCTCCCAGCAGGCTTCCACCTGGGAGATTTCGGCCATATCGGCCATCGAGCATCCCGCATTGAGGTCGGGCAAAATCACCTGCTGGCCGTCGCGGCCCAGCAGATCGGCGCTTTCGGCCATAAAGTGGACGCCGCAGAACACAATGTGCCTGGCCTCGGTCTCCGCGGCGATTTTGGAGAGCTTGTAGCTGTCCCCGGTGAAATCGGCAAAGCGAATCACTTCGTCGCGCTGGTAGTGGTGGCCCAGCAGCACCGTGGTCGAGCCAAGTTTCGCGCGTGCCGCCCCAATGCGCTCGTCCATGCTGTGGTCAGGCAGCGCCAGGTAGTTTTCAAGGCTGCAAACGTCGCCGGCCTGCGGCGAGGCCGCCGTTTCATCGTCAATAATCAGAGTCACTCTAATCCGCCTTCAGTCCTGCGCGTCCCTTTTCAGCGGAACGGCGGACGGGGTTGTTGAAAGCTAACCTGGCCTGCAGCGGATGCACTGAACCCTTGAGGTTGTCGGCAATATAGCCGTTACCGGCCATATCACCGTCATCGGCAAAATCGCCATCCAACCCATCGGTTCCCCATCCACGGGGTTGTTGCAGCCCTCTCTTACGAATAGACGACAACCGGAAGCCGGAGGATGCCCTAAAAAATTCGCCGGTCAGCGGCCGTCCCACTCCTTTTCATTTTAACCCAAATGTAATGTGCGATCTTTTGAATATTCGTCCCCTGGCGTTCGCACCATAAAGACGCAGGCCTCAAGGTGCAGGCATCGGCGGGCGCAGTCTGGCGCGTCTTCGACCCCCAACAGCGTCGAAAGACCCGCTCTTGGGCACTCAGCTTGCGTGAGGAAGTTCTCGGATTCCGCACTGTGCGCCAACTTCGCGACCGCTTTCTGGCGGCCATCGCAGAAGGATTGGAGCCGGCACTCGCACCTCGGCCGGCAAAAACATCGCAATTATGCTGAATTCCGGGGCATAGCCGTTTGTGAGCGGCGCGCGCGGACAGGTATCATGGTCCTTCATGAGCATTCCTCCAACAATCGAAGTCGCCAATCTGAGCATGGCGGATTCGCTCATCCTGATGGTGATGGCGCTGGTCGTGTTCGGACCGCGTCGCCTGCCCCAGATCGGCCGCCAGATCGGCAAGATCATGTACGAGTTCCGCAAGGCGTCAAACGACTTCAAGTTCCAGATGGAAGAGGAGTTGCGCAACGCCGAGGAGGCCGACCGGCGCAAGAAAGAAGAAGAGGAACGGCAGCGCCAATTGGCCTCGCCCCCCCCGGCACAGCTTGAGGCCAGCCCCCCTGCCGCGACTGAGACTCCCGCGTCGACTGAGAACGCCTATCCCTACGGCGGCAACTACGGCGAAATCGCCGAAGCGCAGGAGAAGGCAGCGGCAACGCCCCCAACCATCCAGCCCCCCGCCACCGGCGAACCGGTGCCTGCGACCCCGCCCGGAAGCGCAGCCCCCGAGAACCCCGCCCCGGAGAACGCAGCCGTGGCCGAGGTGGGAGCTTTCATTCCTGAAGTTCCCGGCGCAGTTCCTGAAATTCACGGCGCAGCCGCCGAGGCTTGCGCCGTGCCCGCCGCCGAGGAGTCTATTCCGCCCGCGATAGAAGACCGGGTGAGCGCAACCGTCGATGAAATTGCCGGCAAGGCCACGGAGCCCGCCCGCAATGGTTGATCCGAAAGACGCAATCACCAAGGCCCGAGAGGCGGTCACGCAGCGTGCCGACTTGCCAGGCATGAGCCTCATGGAGCATCTGGAGGAGCTGCGCAAGCGCATCGTCCACTCTGCCATCTACCTCTTTCTCGGCTTCATCGTCGCCTACGTCTTCCATGAACAGCTCTACGGCTTTGTGCAGTTGCCCCTCGATCGCCTCCACATCAAGCTCAACTACACCCACCCCATGGACCCCCTGAACCTCTACCTGCAGGTGGCGCTCATCGGCGGCGCCATTCTGGCCTCGCCCTTCATCCTCTACCAGGTTTGGCTCTTCATTGCCCCCGGTCTTTACCAGAAGGAAAAGCGGTTCGTCGTTCCATTTATGGCTGCCACCGTCGGCCTGTTCCTTCTCGGCGCCAGCTTCGGTTATTTCTTTGTGCTGCCGGGCGCGCTCAAGATTCTGATTCTTGGGTTTGGCAGCAAGTTCAATCCCATGGTCACCATTGAGGAGTACACGGGCTTCTTCCTGTCGATCATCCTCGGCTTGGGCATCAGCTTTGAAATGCCGATCCTCATCTTTTTCCTGGCCCTGTTCGGCATCGTCAGCCCGCGGTTCCTCTGGAAGAACATCCGCTACGCCATTCTCGCTGTCTTCCTCGTCGCCGCCATCATCACTCCCAGTCCCGATCCCTGGACCATGTGCATCTACGCGGTTCCCATGCTGGGGCTTTACCTGGTCGGCATCGGCGTAGCCTGGTGGGTGCATCCCTCGCGGCGCAAGGCCAAACAAGCCAAAGAGAGCGCGTCATGATCTTCGTTTCCTCCATCAAACAGCCCAAATCGGTCATCTGCCGGGAGCCCCAAGTCCGGGGTCCCCACAGGCAGGTCTTGCTCCGTGGGGTGGAGTTCCCTCGCTTTTGGGGACCTGGGACCAGGAAACTCTGGACGATCGGGGCTGCGGCCCTTCTGCTCCTGACCCCGCTCACCCTCCGCGCCCAGCAGCACTTCGACGGCGCAAAAGCCTATGAATACGCGCGCCAGTTCGCGGCCATCGGCCCCCGCTGGCCCACCGGGCCGGGACACATCAAGGCCCAGGAGTTTCTGCGCGCCTATGCCGAGCGCAATCACGATCTTCTTGAGCAGGATGCGTTCACCGCCGACACGCCCATCGGTCCGGTGCCGTTGTCGAACTTCATCGTGCGCTTTCCCGGCAGAAAAAGCGGCGTCATCGTCCTCGGCACCCACTACGAGACCAACTATCCGCTCCGCAACATCCACTTTGTGGGCGCAAATGACGGAGCTTCGACCACCGGGCTGCTGATGGCCATCGGCGACCGGCTCAGGGCGGAGGCCGCAAGCGCAAAGGATAAGAAGCTCGACGGCTACTCGGTCTGGCTGGTCTTCTTCGACGGGGAAGAGGCCATCAACACCTGGTCCCGCTCCGACTCCACTTATGGCAGCCGCCACCTTGCCGCCCGCTGGGGACGGGATGGAACGCTCGGCCAGATCAAGGCCTTCATGCTGGCCGATATGATCGGCGACAAGGACCTCGACATTCAGCGCGAAGACAATTCGACCGCCTGGCTGGTTGACCTGGTTCGACAGGCGGCGAAGCGCTTCGGCTACGAGCGCTATTTCTTCCAGACCGACATGTCGGTCGAAGACGACCACCTGCCCTTCGTCGAGCGTGGCGTGCCTTCCATCGACGTAATCGACCTCGACTACGGGCCCAACAACAGTTATCACCACACCGCGCAAGACACCATGGACAAGATCAGCGCCCACAGCCTCACCATCGACGGAGACGTCTTCATGGAAACCATCCGCCTGATCGATCAGCGGTAGGCAGAGAACCATGCGCTGTAATGAACAGCAATCCCCTTATGTCGGGCGCCAATTAGCTGGACGCTGACATGAAAACTGAAAGAAAAGAGGAACCAACCGTGGCTCATGCGGAAATTGGCATCATTGGAGGCAGCGGGCTTTACTCCATGCCCGGATTCACAGATGTGCAGGAGGAGCGCGTGGAGACGCCTTTCGGCGATCCTTCTGAAGCCTTCGTGCTGGGCAATCTCGAGGGACGCAAGGTAGCTTTTCTGGCGCGCCATGGACGCGGCCACCGGATTCTTCCTTCGGAGTTGAACTTCCGCGCGAATATCTACGCGTTCAAAAAGCTGGGCGTCGAGCGGATCATCTCGGTCTCGGCCGTGGGCTCGCTGAAGGAAGAGCATGCGCCTACTGATTTCGTAATGCCCGACCAGTTCATCGACCGCACCTTCAATCGCGTCTCCACGTTTTTTGGCGCGGGGATCGTGGGCCATATGGCCTTCGGCGATCCGGTCTGCGGCACCGTTGCCAAAACCGCCTTCGACGCCTGCGCCTCGGTCGGTGTTGTCGGCAAGCTCGGCGGCACTTACGTGTGCATGGAGGGTCCGCAGTTCTCCACTAAGGCCGAGTCGCATCTCTATCGCAGTTGGGGCGCCGACGTGATCGGCATGACCAACCTGCAGGAGGCCAAGCTGGCCCGCGAGGCTGAGATTTGCTACGCCACCGTGGCCATGGTCACGGACTACGACTGCTGGCGCGAAGGACACGATTCGGTCACCGTGGAAGAGATCGTGGCCGTGCTGCACCAGAATGCCGAGAACGCCGCCAAAGTCGTCAAGGCCGCCGTGTCCGCAATGCCCCAGGAGCGGAACTGCGCCTGCGCCAACGCGGCGAAATTCGCAATTCTCACCCAGCCGGATGCAATTTCCCCCGTAACAAAACGAAGGCTGAAGCTGCTTTTCGGTAAGTACATGGGCTGGTAGAAACAAAGATTCCGGCCGAATTCGGACTTCATCCGGCACCTGAGCAAGTGCAAGAAGGAAAGCAATCAACATGGCGATTACCGTAGTGGGCAGCGTTGCCTACGACTCCATTGAAACCCCCGCCGGACGGCGCGAGCGCTGCCTGGGCGGCGCGGCTACCCACTTTGCCCTGGCGGCCAGCTTCTTTACCGATGTGCGCGTCATCGCCGTGGTGGGCGAAGACTTCGGCCCCGGCGAAGAAGCCGTCTTTCGCGCCCGCAACATTGACACGCGCGGCATCGAGCGCGCCCCCGGCAAGAGCTTCTTTTGGGAGGGCTCCTATCTCGACGATTTGAACGAGGCCAAAACCCATCAGACCGATCTGAACGTCTTTGCCTCCTTCGATCCCAAGATTCCCGACGCCTACCGCGACTCAGAGTTTCTTTTTCTCGCCAACATCGATCCCGTGCTGCAGCGCCGGGTGCGTGAATCCATGCCCCATGTGAAGCTCGCTGCAGGCGATACCATGAACTACTGGATCAAGGACCATCGCGGCGCCCTGCTTGAAGTGCTGAAGGGCCTCGACATCCTGCTCATCAACGACACCGAGACGCGCATGCTGGCCGGCAACAGCAACCTGGTGCAGGCCGCCCGCGCTGTTATGGCGATGGGACCCGGTTCGCTGGTGGTCAAGCACGGCGAATATGGGGCTACGCTCTTCAACCGCGCTCCTAAGAATGGCAGGGGCGCTGAAATGCGTGTTCCGGCCTATCCGCTTGAAGAGGTGGTTGACCCCACCGGCGCAGGCGACAGCTTTGCCGGCGGATTCTTCGGCTACCTGGCTTCGCAACCCGAGCTCACGCCCGCCGCTCATCGGCGCGCCATGTTTTACGGCAGCGTGATGGGTTCGTTTGCTGTGGAGTGCTTTGGCACCGAGCGCATGCAGCAGCTCTCCCGGAAGGAGATCGACGACCGCTTTGTGCAATTTCGCGAGCTGACTCACCTTGACTGAGAAAAACAACCCGCGCGCCGCAGCCTCCCGGGTCGAGTGTGTCGCGGTGCTCATCTGCTCCGTGCTTGCTTCGCTGGCAGCCATCCACTGGAGTTGGAGCCATGGGGCGCTGCTCAACTACGGCGATGCCGTCGCCCACCTGCACATCGCGCGCCGCGTCTTCGACTGCCACCAGCCGCGCCTCTCGCAGCTCGGTTCCGTGTGGCTTCCTCTGCCGCACGTGCTGCTGTTGCCTTTTGTCCAGGTCTATAGCTGGTGGGCCAATGGCATCGCCGGCATTATTCCATCTGCGCTTGCCTATCTCGCGGCCTGCATCGGCCTCTACCGGCTGGCGCGGCGCTGGCTCGCTCCCACGGCCGCGGCGCTGGCGCTTGCCTTCTTCGCTCTCAACCCCAACCTGCTCTATTTGCAAACCACGGCTATGACAGAGCCGTTGTTTCTCTGCGAAATCATCTGGATCGTGGAATTGCTGGTGGAGTGGCGAACGCAACTCGAGCAAGCCCCGCGCAAAGCCGGGCGCCTGCTGTTTCCGATCGCTGCCGTGCTGGTGGCGGCCATCTTCACGCGCTACGACGGCTGGGTGATGGCCTTGCTCGCGTGGTCTGCCATTGGTCTTATCCTCCTGCGGCGCGGCCGGCTTCGCTCGCCCGCCTTCTGGACCACAAGCGCTCTGGTGGTTGCAGCGCCCATTGCCTGGTTCGTTTACAACCAAGCGGCCTTTGGCGACTGGCTTGAATTCGCACGCGGCCCCTACTCGGCCAAGGCCATTGAGATCCGCACCGCATCGCACGGCGCGGGGCCGCCTCATCCGGGCTGGCACAATCCCTGGGTGTCGCTGTTGTTCTTCCTCAAAGCCTCTGAGTTGGACGCCGCCGCGGCCGCCTGGGGCAATACCCTGCTCACGCTCGGCGTCCTGGGAACCGCATGGGCCTGGTTCACCGCCCGCCGCCGTGCCTTCGCGGCGGCTCTGCTGCTGTGGTTGCCGGTCCCTTTCTATGCTTACTCCGTGGCTTATTCGTCGGTCCCCATCTTTCTGCCGCCCTGGTGGCCGCACTCCTGGTACAACCTGCGCTATGGCATGGAGCTGCTGCCGGCCCTTGCCCTGGGCGTGGGTTTTGTCGCCAGTTTCCTCATTGGCACGGTGCGCGAGTTCAAACCCGCCTGGGCAAGCTATGCGGCCTCCGCGCTGTTCCTTCTGGTGGCGCTCAATGCCTGGCAGCTGGTCCGCCAGCGGCCGCTGGTTTATGTGGAGGGCACAAAGAACATCGCCGCGCACCGGCCCTATCAGCTTGCGATTCCGCCTGTATTGCGCGCGCAGCTCGCCATCCGCCCCGGCGCCACCGTGCTGATGGAAACTTCGGTCGATCCTGAGATTGTGGCCCTCACCGGCATTCCCCTGCGCCAGACCATCAACGAAGCGGATCTCGACCTCTGGACCCAGGCGCTCAAAGCGCCCGCCGCGCACACGGCCATTGTGCTGGCCTTTGACGGCGACGCGGTGGACTGCGCGGTCAAGGCCCATCCCGAAGGCCTCACCACGATCGCTCGGTTCACCGCCAAGGGGCAGCCGTCGGGAACAATGTATGTTTCCGATGCTCCCGCCTCCTCCACTCTCAGCATCCCCGGAGCCACGGTGATAGCATCGGGCAAGGCGGCGCATTGAACACAAAATCAGCACGCCGGCCTTTCACCTTCAGCCGCCCGCATTGAGTGGCCAAACCGGCATTCCATGCGCTCGTACCGTTCAGCAATCCGGAGGACGATTGATTCCCTTTACCAAAGCCCACGCCTGCGGCAACGACTTCCTGATCGTCACGGAACAGGCCGCGGCAGGTCACGACTTGGCTGAGTTGACGCGCCGGCTCTGCGCGCGCAACACCGGCGTCGGCGCTGACGGCATCGAGTTTTTCACATGGAACGAATCAAATTTCCCGGGCGCAAAATCTGGCCGCATCCGCCTGCACAACGCAGACGGTTCCATCGCGGAGATCAGCGGCAACGGCACGCGCTGCGTAGCCGCGTGGATGGCGGACGCTCTAGACTCCAAGCCCGGCGACGATCTTAAGATTGAAACCGATGCCGGCCTGCGCGTCTGCAGCATTGAAGCCCGCCACGGCCACACGGTTGAAGTGACCACCGCGATGGGCGTTCCCGCGTTCGCCGAGCGCACGGTTCAACTGGTCGACGGCCTCGCGGTTGCGGGCGTCGAGGTCAACACCGGCAATCCCCACTTCGTCATCGTGGTCGACAATCCGGAGTTTGCCGTTCACGGCAGGCCCTGGCGGCAGATCGGCGCCGAGATCTGCGTGCATCGGGATTTCCCTCATCAAACCAACGTCGAATTCGTCCACATCCTGGGCCCGAGCGCAATTGAGATCAGCATTTTCGAGCGTGGCGTCGGCCCCACCACATCTTCCGGCACCGGCAGCAGCGCCTCAGCCACCGCGGCGCTAGCTTTAAACGGTTGCGTTTCGCCGCTGGCGGTCACCGCCCCCGGCGGAGCGCAATCCGTTGCGTGGGCAGGGCCGGGCACGGAGTTGCTCCTCTCCGGGCCCGCGGCTCTCATTGCGCGTGGCGAGGCCTGGTGAATATGGAAGATCCGACGACCTCATTGTTGAAACCTCCGGCTGTCTCGCCTGGCGCGAGCATCAGCGTTATCGCACCTGCCTCCTCAGCCAAACCGGAGCGCGTCGAGAGCGGGCTTGACGCGTTGCGCGCGCTCGGCTTTGCGCCTCAGCTTGGCGGCCACGCCCTTGAGCGCGGGCCTCTCTATTTTGCGGGAACCGCCGCCCAGCGCCTCGCCGATCTGCACGCGGCCTTCGCCGATCCGAGCACCAGCGTGGTGATGGGCATGCGCGGCGGCTACGGCTCAAACTATCTGCTCTCCGGGCTCGATATGAAGCTCATCCGCAGGCATCCCAAGCCGTTCTTCACCTACAGCGATGTCACCGGCGTGCAACTTCGCCTGCTTGACCAGCTCGGCTTGCCCGCCTTTCACGGGCCCATGCTGGCCGCGGATTTCTTTCAGCAAGACGGCGTGCACCTTGACAGTTTTCGCGCCGCGCTTGCGGGCGCGCCTTACAGCGTAGGCGCTCCTGAAGGTCTTAGCGTTTTGAAAGCCGGCAAGGCAAGCGGCATTCTCTATGGCGGCTGCCTCAGCATTCTGGTTTCGCTTTTGGGCACGGAATGGGAGCCGCAGACCGAGGACAAACTTCTGTTTCTTGAAGACACCGGCGTCAAGCCCTACCAGGTGGATCGCATGTTGTGGCAACTACGCCACGCGGGCAAATTTGACGGCGTGCGCGGCATCGTCTTTGGCGAAATGCTGGATTGCGTCTCGCCCGGTGCGCCGCCTGCGTTGCTTGAGAGCGCGATCCTCAGCGCCCTCGGCAGCTTTGACGGGCCGGTTGCCTTCGGGCTGCGCAGCGGCCACGTCTCGCGCCAGAATGTCACGCTGATCTTCGGTGTTCAGGCCGAGTTGACCGCCGGAGCCGATGCAAAGTTGCACCTGTTGACCCCGGCGGTCAAGCGGTGACGCGCACGCCCAGGCATATTCACCTCAGCGGCATTTGCGGAACGGCGATGGCCTCCCTGGCTGGACTGCTGCAACTTCAAGGGCACCGCATCACCGGCTCCGACAAGGCGGCTTATCCGCCCATGAGCGAACTGCTGCGCGATCTGGGCATTCCCGTGCTCGAACCCTACGCTGAGGCCAATCTCACCCCCGCGCCAGACCTTGTCGTCATCGGCAATGCCCTCTCGCGCGGCAATCCTGAAGTGGAGCGGGTACTCGACGAGCGCATTCCCTTCACCTCGATGGCCGCCCTGCTCCGCGAAGAATTCCTCATGGGCCGCGAATCCCTCGTCGTCGCCGGTACCCACGGCAAAACCACGACCACCAGCATCCTCGCTTGGATCTACCAGTCGGCCTCGCGCAAAGTTCCCTCCCTCGAGCCGTCGTTTCTCATCGGCGGCGTTGCCGAAAACTTCGGATCCAGCTTTCAATTGCGTCCCACGCGCACGTTTATCGTCGAGGGCGACGAGTACGATACAGCCTTCTTCGACAAGGGACCGAAATTTCTCCACTACTTTCCCGACGCGCTGATTCTCACCCACGTGGAGTTCGACCACGCCGACATCTACGCCGATCTCGCCATGGTCAAAACCGCCTTCAAGCGTCTCGTGAACCTGGCGCCGCGCCGCGGCCTCATTGTGGCCTACGACGGCAGCAAAAACGTAACCGAGTGCATCGCGCATGCCCTGTGCCGGGTCGAGCGTTACGGCTTTGAAAGCCACTCAGACTGGCGCATTCGGAATCTGCGCCAGCAAAGTGCTCCCGATGGCGTGCTGATGCGGTGGGAAGTCTGGCGCGGCGACGCTCTGTGGGCGGGGCTCGAGATGCACATGGCCGGTGAGCACAATGCCTTGAATGCGACCGCCGCGGCCGCGCTGGCCTTTTCGCAGGGCATCGGTAAAGCGGCGATTCAAGCTGCGCTCTCAACCTTTAAAAGCGTCAGGCGCCGCCTTGAAGTGCGCGCCGTGGTCAACGCCATCACGGTTATCGAAGATTTTGCGCACCACCCCACCGCTATCCGCGAAACGCTGCGCGCCCTGCGCGCCGTCTATCCGCGAGCGCGCCTGTGGGCGGTGCTCGAGCCGCGTTCGAACACCCTGCGCCGCAAGGTGCTCGAAGCCGATCTCATCGCCAGCCTGCGCCTCGCCGATCAGGTAGTGCTGGCAGGCGTCTATCAGCAGCAGCGCATTCCCGACGCCGAACGCCTGCACCCGGAGGAGGTCGTCGAAGCGCTCAATGCCGACGCGCTGAATTCCGGGTCTCTCCATGCCGTCAGCCTCAAGGCCGAACTGCTGCCCGACGCCTCGGCCATCGTCGACGCCATCGCGCCGCGCCTTCAGTCCGGCGACGTGGTTGCCCTGCTCTCCAATGGCGGCTTCGACGGCATCTATGAGAAACTGCCAGCGCGGCTCAGGCAACTCCATTCCTGACGGTTGAGCCCTGACCGCCGAGAAAGACTTTTATGCTCTCATCTCTCATCTTCATCGGAACCATGGTCATCCTGGGCATTCCCACGGCGCTTCTGTTTATTCCCTGGTGCTGGATCACAGGCAACGTGCTGCCGCTCTACAAGGGGACGCGCTTCATGCTCTCCAGCAGTTGCCGCCTGGCCGGTGTGCGCTTCAAAACCCAGGGCCTTGAGAACGTGCCCAGCGATCGCGCTTGCATATTTATGTCGAACCACGTCTCGAATCTTGACCCGCCTGCACTCATCTCGCTCATTCCCGGGCGCACCTCGGCTTTTATGAAGCGCTCCCTGATGAATCTGCCCATTCTCGGCACCGGTTTCCGCCAGGGCGAGTTCATCGCCGTTGATCGCAGCGGCAACGTCTCCGACGCCAAGCACAGCGTCGCCGCTGCCGAACGCGTGCTCGCCAAGGGCGTGCACATCACCACCTTCGTTGAAGGCACCCGCTCGCCCGACGGCCGCATGCAGCCCTTCAAAAAAGGCCCGTTCTTTCTGGCCATGACCGCCGGCGCACCGTGCGTGCCGGTCTCCATCCACGGCACTGAGAAGCTGCTGCCCAAAGGCAGCCTGCGCATGAAGCGCGGAACGGCCCATGTCCTCTTTCATCCCCCCATCGAACCAGCCGCCTTTGCCGCGCGCGAGGACCTGATGGAGGCCGTGCGCGAGGCCATCGCCTCCGGCCTGCCCGAGTGGATGAGATCATAGAGACAGATCTCTCAAAACGTCTGCACATCTGCCCATCGAATTTAAGCTCACAGGTGGAGCTATCATGATTATTTCGCTTCTTGTCCTGGTCGTGGTAATCGTGCTCAGTCTTCCCTCGGCCATGGTCGTCATTCCCTATGCCGTCGTCACCGGCAACGTGGGCCCGCTCTACTCCACCACATGCTTCATTGTCCGTGTCGCCTTCCGCGTCGCCGGCATTCGCGTGCGCGTCGAGGGCCTTGAAAATGTTCCACCCGGACAGGCCTGCATCTTCATGGCCAACCACATGTCCAACCTCGACCCTCCGGGCCTCATCCCGCGCATTCCGGGGCGCACCGCCGCCTTCACCAAGCGCGAAGTCTTCAAGCTGCCCATCTTCGGCTATTGCCTCAAGCTCGGCGAATTTATCCCTGTGGACCGCACCGGCAACGCGGCCTCCGCGCAGCAAAGCGTCGCAGCCGCCAAGCGCATTTTGGACAAGGGCATCCACATTACCACCTTCGTCGAAGGCGGGCGCTCAAAAGACGGACGCCTGATGCCCTTCAAGAAGGGCGCGTTTTACCTGGCCTTTGAATCCGGCGCTCCCTGCATCCCCGTGTCGGTCTACGGAACCGAAGCCCTGATGGGCAAGGGCAGCTTCGCCATCCATCCGGGAACCGCACACTTCATCTTTCACGCGCCCATCGATCCGCACAACTTCGCTACCCGCGAGGAGCTGATGCAAGCCGTACGCGAGGCCATCGCCTCCGGCCTCCCGGAGCGGATGCGGGGGTAAGTGAACTCATGAGCGACCGGTGCGATGTTGGAATTTCTCGGGGATCTCTCTTCAGAGTGTTCTGTGACCGGATGCCGCTGAACCTTGAATTCAGCTCTTTCCCTTGGGGACGACTTCTACCGGCATCTGGCTCAGTTTTACGTAGATCCGGGTCCGCTGCCTGAGAGGCCACCAGTCGTAAAGGTAGATCTGCATGGGACGCCACATCGCGACCCAACCAGCGATGGTCAGGCTCTCCCGCACGACACTGGCCCCGGTACCGGTGGCGCCCCCCGGCAACATCCGGATGATGAACAGACAGATGGCCAGGCATGAGAGGCCGATGATGAGGCTGGTCCAACCCTGTTTCATCAGAGCTCTGAATTCCAGATCGGCGAGCTCGGCGCGGTGGGCGAAATGGCTGTGAACGGCCTGTTGAATCATCTCCCTGGGATCCTCCGGCGGCCACTGCTCCAGTTGAATATGCAGGCTGATTGGAGCATCTCGCGGGAACTCACGCGCCCAGCCCACGATGAATTCTTCGGCTTCGTCGTCGAGATCCTTCTCAAGAAAAGGGGAGGGGTCCATGGAGTTGAAGAGCTGATTGATGTCGCGCAACCTCAGTTTGATGGTGTGCGATCCGCCTGTATTCACCTTCGGTTTGGCCGTCTCGAGAGGGCACATCGGCAAGTCTCCAAATGGTCTAGCCCTTTCCACTGGCGTTCGATCAATGCGCTGGATGGTCAGGGCCGGGGGGTGTCGAACGCGGGTTTGACGATAGCCCGGGGCGCGACGGGAGCCGATGGCTGCGGCAAGGCGGGCCTGACTTGCCGTGCGGCAGCAGACCCGGCGGCCGAAGCCGGCTTGACGGTTGGTTTGCCGGACGGCGCGGACGGAAGAATTGTGCCCGGCATCGTGGATGGCGGACGAGAAGCGGTCCTTACTGTCGAGGCAGACCTGGGCCGGCGCGTGGAAGGAATGGAAGCTCCGGTAGAAGATGTTGGAGCGGAAGACGGCGCTGCGGAGGCTTGCAGCGGCTGGCCGTTTTGGCCGTCGCCGGGGAACTGCTCGCCCGTCTTGCCCGCGATGGCGGCGCGCATGAAGGTCATCCAGATGGGCAGGGCGGCGCGGGCTCCGGTTTCCTTTTCGCCAAGGGATTCGCGGCTGTCGAAGCCGATCCAGACCCCGCAGGTGACGGAGGGAGAAAAACCGAGGAACCAGGCGTCGGTAAAGTCGCTGGTGGTTCCGGTCTTGCCGCCCAGGGGATGGTTCAACTGCGCGGCCTCGGCGCCGGTGCCGTGCTGGGTGACGTCGCGCAGCAAAATCATCATGGTGCGCGCTGTCTGCTGGTCGATGACCTGATTGACGGCAGGGCGGTCTTCAAACAGGGTGATGCCGTCGGCGTTGGAGACCTTGCGGATGAGGTGGGGCGCGACGCGGAGCCCGTCGTTGGGAAAGACGGAGTAGGAGGCGACCTGCTCCTCGAGCGTGATCTCAACCGCGCCCAGCGCGACGGGCAGAAAGGGAGGAATGCTGGAGGTGACGCCGAAGCGGTGAGCCATTTCAATGACCTTGTGGATGCCCACATGCGCGGCCAGCTTGAGGGCGGGAATGTTGCGCGACTCGGCGAAGGCGTTTTCGATCGTCATGCGGCCCTTGTAGTTGTTTTCGTAGTCGTGCGGAACATAGGTGCCGAAGCGGACCGGTCCATCGACGATGGTGTCGTCGGGCTTGATGCCGTCTTCAATGGCGGCGGTGTAGACATAGGGCTTGAAGCTGGAGCCGGTCTGGCGCTCGGCTTGGGTGGCGCGGTTGAACTGGGAAAGCGCAAAGTCGCGTCCGCCGACCATGGCCAGCACGTCGCCGCTGGTGTTGTCGACGGCCAGCAGCGAGCCCTGGGCTCCGGAGTCCTGTTCGAGAGAGGCGCGGCGGGCCGGTCCGTCCATGACAGGTTGAAGATGGACGTAGATGATGTCGCCGGGCTTGAGGAAAGAGTCGGCGGAGCGCTGGCCTGTCCATTGCCAGTCGGCGGGCAGCAACACGATATTGGCATTCGGCTGGCCGGGCGCGCCGATGCGGGCGTTGACCTGATTGGGCAGTACGCGGTTGACGAGGGCGTGGACGTAGTCGCTGGGGCTTGAAGCCATAGCCCAGTCGGGATGGCGGTATTCATTGATGGTTTCACCGGCGGCGAGAACATTTTCAAGGCGGCCCTTCCATCCGTGACGGCGCTCGTAGATGGCAATGCCGTCGAGTACGGCGTGGTTGGCGGTTTGCTGAAGGTCAAGATCGAGCGTGGTGTCAACGCGCAGGCCGTCTTCGTGGACCTGTTCGGTGCCAAACTGCTTTTCGAGCTCCTGGCGTACTTCATCCTGGAACCAGGGCGCCAGGGAACTCTGTGGCTGGGTGATGTGGAGGCCAAGAGGCATGCGGCGAGCCGCATCCGCCTGTGCGTGGGTGATAACCCCGTCGGACTCCATCTCAGAGAGCACCAGGTTGCGACGGCGCAGCGCCCTTTCAGGATTGAGCAGCGGAGAGTAAGCATAGGGGCCCTTGGGAAGGCCGGCGAGCAGAGCCGCCTCGGTCAGCGAGAGATCTTTGGCGTGTTTTGAGAAGTAAAACTGGGACGCGGCTTCGAAGCCGTACATGCCACTGCCCAGGTAGATCTGGTTGCCATAGAGGGTGAAGATCTGCTGCTTGGTGAACGTGCGCTCAATCTGGATGGCGAGGTAAGCCTCCTGGAGCTTGCGGGGAATGGTGCGGTCAGAGGAGAGAAAGAGATTGCGGGCGAGCTGCATGGTGAGGGTGGAAGCGCCCTGGGAGCGGGCGCGGCTGCGCAGATCGTGCCACAAGGCGCCGGCAATGCGGATGACGTTGACGCCCCAATGGGACTCGAAGCTCTTGTCTTCAATGGAGATGACGGCGGAGCGAAGAATGGGGGCGAAGCCGTCGTAGTCGACCACTTCGCGGCGTTCAAGCGCGAAAGAACCGATGATGCGGCCCTTGCGGTCATAGAGGTCGGTGGTTGTGGAGGGGCGGTAATGCTCGAGTTCATCGATCTGCGGCAGGTCGACCGAGTAGACCAGGGTGAGCCCGGCCAGGGATCCGGTGATGATGGCCATCAGCAGCAGAACGACGAGCGCGGAGCGGCCCGCGAGCTTGCGGCTGCGCCGGGAGGGAACCTGCGGACGGGAAAGCTTGGGGCTCCGCCCGGAACCGGGCTCTTTTACAGGGGTTTGTGAGCTGGCAGCCAAGCGATTGAGGCCTCGTGCGCATATCCCCAGAAAACCTGCGAGAAAATGCTGCAGTTTAAGGCTAGCATTTTGCCGGGTCAAAGAGATGTGCGCGGGGTGAGAGGCGTACCACGCGATGTAAGAGCGGGACCCGCCGGCCCAATGCAGAAACAGGCGCGGCGAAAAGCCGCGCCCCGCTTCATCCCAAGCCCGAGGAGTTCGGTTTTCTCAGGCGCTCTTGGCCTTGAGCAAATCGAGAGCCTTGTCGAGCATCTCGTCGCCCTTGGACGGCGTGGCGCCTTCTTCCACATCGAGGGGTGAGGCGACGACCACGTTGGGGGTGACGGCAACATCCTGAATCTTGGCGCCGGACGGGCTTTGGAACTTGGCCACGGTGAGCAGAATGTCACCGCCGTCGGGCATCTCGATGGATTTCTGGAACGAGCCCTCGCCAAAGGTGCGCTCGCCGACCACATCGCCGCGTTTGAGGTCTTCAATGGCAGCGGCGGCCAGTTCAGGACCACCGTAAGTGCCGCGGTTGACGAGAACGGCGACGGGCGCAGCGGTAATGAATTGGGCGGGGTCGGCAGCGAAGGTCTGGGTAGCAAACTGCTGGCCCTGAAGCGTAGCCAGGGTTCCCTGCTTGATAAAGAAGTTGGCCAGCCTGATTCCCTGGGGGGCATCGCCGGACGTATCGCGCAGATCGAGCAGGATCTTGCTGCCTTTGGGGGCGGCCTTGATCTTGGCTGCCATCTCGTCCAGGCGGTCCGCCGTGAGCGTGCCCGGCTTGAGGTACAGGATCGAGGCGTTGTCGTATTCCTGCGTAGCCAGGGCGGGAGGCGCGGCGACGGCGCGGGTGAGGGTCAGATGGTCAGGGTCCGGCTTGGCCGGGCGCACCACGGAAAGAACGACCGTGCTCCCTGGCTTGCCTTCAAGCATGAGCCGGATGACGGCCAGCGAGAGCTCGCGGGTGGATTGGCTGCCGATCGACTCGAGGACATCGCCATCGGCAACATGCTGCTGGTCCGCCGGCGACCCGGGCAGTACATTGACGACATCGGCGTAGCCGAAGCGCTTGGAGACCGTGATGCCCACCTGGGCGTTTCCGGCGGCCGGCTCGTCTTTGTAGATCTTGTATTCGGTGGGAGACAGATAGCTGGAGTCGGCGTCAAGCGACTCTAGCAGTCCGTGCAGGGCGCCGGCGGTCACATCGCCCATATTGGGTTCGGTGACGTAGTCGGACTGAATCTTCTGCAGCACCTCGGCATAGACGCGCATCTGGCGGTAGGCGCCATCCTGATCGCTGCCTGCGTGGACGCCGAAGAGGCCGAATTCGCCCAGGGCAAAACCGAGACCGAGAGCGGCAAAGATGGAGACGGACAGCACAAAAACGGAACGCTGGAAAAGTCGGTTCACACACACCACCGGGGCGGGCCTTAAGGGGAAACAGCCGCATATACCTTAGACGCAATGATACCGTAAGTGGCGCGCAGAGGCAGCTGGAGAAGCCGAAAGTGCTCTAAAGGAAGGAGAAAAAGCTGGTGGTCTTCTTTTTTTCCGGCTCCACGGGCGCACCGGTTATGGATTGGGTCATTTGCCGGATGGCTCGCGCAATCTGCGAATCTTCCTTGGTGAGGGGAGTGGCGGAGTTCTGCATTTGGCGCACCGCGGCATAGTCATTGGGAATTTTCCAGCGAATGGGGCGAGTGAGGGCCTTGGCAACCTGCGCTTCGTCAATTCCATGGGTCCCCGAGTCAAATCGATTGACGACAACCTCGATTTGCAGGCCGCGCTCCAATGAAAGGCGTTTGATCAGCCGATTGGCGTTGCGCAGTTCGGGAATGCCGACCTGGGTGACGAGGTAGAGGGTTACGGAGTCATCGAATTTCTGCGAGCCGGGCAGATCGAGCCTTGATCCGGCGTCAATGACCACGTAGTCAAAGCTCTCAAGGGCCACTCGCAGCAGGGTGCCGATGGCGTCTTCGCCCGGCAGTACGGATGTCATCTCCGTGGGCGCAGCCAGAACCCAGAGCCCCGAGTCGTGCTGGACGAGCAGGGAGGAGAGGAAGTGTTCATCGAGCCGGCTGGCGTTTTCAGTGGCGTTCACGGTGGAGTAATTGCTCTTGAGGCCCAGGTTGAGCGCCGCATCGCCGAGAGGAAGGTTGAGATCGATGAGCAGCGTGCGCCTGCTGGACTGCTCGGCCAGAGAAACGGCAAAACTGCAGGCCAGGGTAGTAACGCCGGAGCCGCCCTTGGCGCTGAGGAACACAAAGAGTTTGCCGGTGGGCTGCTGCTGCTCCTCAACGACTTCTTCAACGACCTCAACATGAGGAGTTTCCGCGCGGCGCGACCAAACGCGCGCCAGGGCTTCGGCCATGGCGGCCGGGGTGATGGGGGTATGGAGATACTCCCGTGCGCCGGCACGCAGGCAGCGCACCATGAGGCGGGGATCGACGTTCTCGGAATACACAATGACGTTGGTGGCGCCATCGGCGCAGATGCTTTCGACCAGGCCGAGGGTGTATTCCGGGTCGCTGTCGAGGTCAATAATGACGACGTCGAAGCTCTCCTTGAGCATCCGGGTGACCGACTCGACATCCGGGGGATAGGAGATGAATTCACGGATTCGCCCATTGGGGAACTTGTCGAGAGCGTAGATGGCCGCATTGCGGCGCTTATCGTCGGGGCTGATGACCGCGATGGATAATGGCTCCGCGCCAAGGGACTCCGGAATTGGTCTAGAGGCTGACATGGGGAAAGTACCGTCTCCTCATGAGTTTAAACCCGGGCGCACAAAGGATCATTACAACTTTTGGTCTGCCTGTCGGAACTATCGGCAGACGAGGGTAACATTTTCAGTAAGCTGGGTATCTGCTTGACTCACCCTGACCCAAGATGTCGTGTTTCACAGTTTTGGAAGAATCCTCCCGCGGCGAGTGCAGGGCGGATGCAAGCAACGCATTGCATGTTTGAGTAAATTCAATTGCGCAGATTCAACATTGTTGCCGCGAGAGACACAATCTGGTTCCGTTTAACTGAGAGCGGCTCAACCTGGTCTTACGCTCCGGGGGATTAAGCCCAAACCCAATATTCCCCAAACCCCGCAACTGCGATTATTGTATGAGTGTATGTTACGTTATACTCGTACAACGGAGAGACGGCATGTTGAAACTGAAGTTGACAAATGTAGGCAGCTCCACAGGAATCGTATTGCCCAAAGAAGCATTGGCACGGCTCAAGGTGGTTAAGGGCGATTCTGTCTTTCTGACTGAGTCTGTCGATGGGTTTCGTATCACCCCGTATGATCCTGAGTTTGAGGAGCAAATGTCCCTAGCCCGGAAGTTCATGCGGGATCGACGCGATGCGCTCCGGGAGCTTTCAAAGTGAGCGAATCGGTTTGGCGCTGGGTGGCTGAGAATGTGGTCTATGCGGTTCATGATGAACAGATAGCCGAACACGGCGGGCTGGCGGGAGTGCGAGACAAGGCATTGCTGCTCTCGGCGCTAGCCCGTCCTCAACAACTTGAGGCGTACGGAAATCCAGATGCAGCCGACCTTGCTGCCGCCTATGCCGTTGGAATTGCAAGGAACCATCCATTTCTGGACGGCAATAAGCGAACCGCCATTGTCGTATCTGGAGGCGTGTTCCTGCCGTTAAATGGCTATGAAATTGTAGCTGATAATCGAGAAATAATCCGTGTGATGCTGGCAGTTGCCGAGGGCCTTATGGATGACGCGGAACTGGCGGCGTGGTTCCGGACCTACATGAAAGCCTTGTGAACGATTAATGTTGCGCCACTCTATCAGTGCCCAACGCAGCACTACATCTTGGGGTAGGGTGAGTCAAGCAGATACCCACCTTCAGTAATTTGAGAGCGGGGCGAAGATAACCGGTTTCATCGATCACGGGAATGGGCTTTGACCGCAACGAAAATAGCAGCGCGCCGCAACGGCCGATCGCGCTCAGGGACGGCGACGGAACTGCAGAAGGAGCTAAGACCAACCGCGGATCGTTCAAGCGGTCACCCCTCCGGGATGGACCCGCCGGCGGGGAACCTGGCCCCACTGCTTTCTGCTCGGCTGCCGCTGCGCCATAAGGCAGTTCCCGAACCGCTCTATTACGTGGGCGGCGGGATGCGGACCGTATTGGCCCGGCAGGAGCGGACTGCACCGCAGGCGATTGGATGAAGGTTCTTATCGAGGCAGATTTCCACGGCGGTGAGGTAATTATGTCCGCAGCTCAAGGCAAGGCTTGAGCGCGGAATGGCTGGATTGCTCGCCGTGAACAGATCGAGGATTTGATCGGGCGGAAGCGAAACCTGGGTGGTGAGTCCGCTGAGCGTGGGCGGTATGGCCACAGAGCGGTAAGCCGTGCGCGCGGCGGAGAAAAAGGCGTCGGCGCTCAGGCCGGAACAAGTGCCGTGGGCGCGCCATTCGTGCGCCAGAAGGTCCGGGTCGGCGTAAATGTCACTGTACTGCGCGGGGTTGGATGGTCCGGGGGCATCCGAGCAGTTTTCAGGATAAGCTCCGTCGTTATTCTGGGGCCACATGCCGTGGAGGACAAAGGCGGCATGGGCGGCGCATTCAGCGGCAGAGGGATGTGAGTAACAGAACTCCGGCGACCAGGAGAGGTTGAGGAGATAGAAGTCAAAACCGGCCGAGGATGCGGCGCTTGGCGACGTGCCGGCGGTTTCGGCATCGGACGCTGCGGGGGGCTGGGCGTGAGGGCCACAGGCAGCCAGCGGCAAAAGGATCGCGAGAAACGCAGGCAGGAGTCTCAGCTTCATGGCCGCAGGATAGCAGGCGCGCTTAGCCAGCCATGATGGTGCTCAGGTGTTTTTTTGGGTGAATCGGCGGTGTTATGGTCCGATCGCGCATGGATTTCGGAGGAGAAAGTTTTCTAATCCGCCCAGGCGGCTTCTACGTTAGGAATTTGATTGGTGGCGGAGGGCAGGATCGAACTGCCGACCTACGGGTTATGAATCCGTCGCTCTAACCATCTGAGCTACTCCGCCGGAAGGGGCGCCAGGGGCGCATTGTGGAGGCGCAGGCCAAGCCGGCCTGGCAGGGAAACGTACCGGAGCCGGTACACGATTCCCACCCTTGATGATACGGGCGGCTGGGGGTCAGGTCAAACCGGACCGCAGGGGACGAACGCACGGCTTGGGGCGGGGAGCACGACCGTGATCAGTGGAGATGAAGGCTCGACGCCCGCTGCTGTAAACTCGCCTGCATGAGCAGGCTCCGTATCGCCGCGGTGATTCCGGCGCGGCTGAGTTCGACGAGGCTAAACCGCAAGGTTCTGCGCGACATTGCCGGCAGGCCGATGGTGGAGTGGGTGTGGCGCGCGGCGGCGGCGTGCGGGTTGATGGACCCGGTCGTGGTGGCGACCGACAGCGAGGAAGTGGCTGGGGTTTGCCGGGAGCGCGGGATTCCCGTGGCGATGACGTCGCCGGAGTGCCCCAGCGGATCGGACCGCGTGCGGGAAGTGGCGCGGCAGATCGATGCCGACATCTACGTCAATATCCAGGGCGACGAGCCGACCCTGACGGCAGAGTTTTTTCCGCCGCTGTTGCACCTGTTTTCCCGGCCCGAGGTTGAGGTAAGCACGCTGGCCGTCGCCTGCCCGCTGGAGGAGTTCACCAACCCCAACGCGGTGAAGGTGGTCACGGCCTTCGACGGCCGGGCGCTCTACTTCTCGCGGGCGACCATTCCATTCGATCGGGATCAGTCGGGCTTTGCGGGGTATCGCAAGCACCTGGGGATCTATGCCTACCGGAAGGGCGCGCTGGAGAGGTTTGCCGCGCTGCCGGCGGGATTGCTGGAGCGCGTGGAACGACTGGAACAGTTGCGGCTGCTGGAAAGCGGAATTGCGCTCTACGTGGCCGAGGCGCCTCGTGACACGATCGGCGTGGACACGGAAGAGGACCTGATGCGCGCCGAGGCGGTGCTCAAAGGGATCGGCTGACGCGGCTGCGAGCTTGCTGGGAAAAGAGCTGAGGGCACCGAAAGAAATCGGAATTGCGCGCAAGAACCGGGTAGCGCGGCGGCTGCGGGTGGGCGAAGATGGCTCCAATGAGAGAAAAGACGCACATCGCCGGCAAAGCCGCTCCATTTGAGACCGTGGATACCGCTGCCGCGTGGCGGCAACTGGCGAAGCGCGACCCCAGCGCGACGTTTTTCTACGGCGTGACCACGACAGGCGTCTTTTGCCGGGCGGGTTGTGCAAGCCGGCGTCCACAGCGCGAAAATGTACGCTTTTTTCGCTCGGCCGCGGAGGCGCAGGCCGCGGGTTTCAGGCCCTGCCTGCGTTGCCGCCCATGCACAACCGCGCGGGGCGGAGCTATGGAGACGATTCGCACTTATCTTGAGGGCCATCTGGACCGGCCGGTGCGGCTTGAGGAACTGGGGCGCGTAGCGGGGCTTAGCCCCTTCACGGTGCAGCGGGTCTTCAAGCGGGAGATGGGCGTGAGTCCTCTCGGCTATCAGAGAGCGCTGAGGGCGGGCTCGCTGCGCAAGGCGCTCAGGCACGGAGACAACGTGACCACGGCAATTTATGAAGCGGGATTCGGTTCGGCAAGCCGGGCTTATGAAGGCGCACAACTGGGCATGACGCCCAGGCGGTTTGCCGAAGGCGGCAAGGGCGAGCGGATCGGCTGGTGTGTGGCATGTTCGCCGTTTGGCTGGGTTGTTGTGGGTGCGACGGAGCGCGGGCTTTGCTGGCTGGCTCTTGCAGGCACAGCGGCCGCGGCCGAGGCCAGTTTGCGCGCGGAGTTTCCGCAGGCCGAGCTGCGGCGGGATCCATCCCTCGAAGGCTGGGTGGAGATGGCGGTGGCCAATGTCGGCGGCGAGAGGTCAATCGGCAAAAAATCCGCCGCTCGCAAGACGCCGGCCCCTGACACGCCGAATCTTGACTTGCGCGGGACGGTCTTCCAGTTGCGCGTGTGGCAGGCTTTGCGCGCCATTCCCCGGGGCGAAACGCGGAGCTACAGCGAGTTGGCGCGAGAACTGGGCAACGGTAAAGCGACACGGGCGGTGGCGCGCGCCTGCGCCCTCAACCGCGTATCGCTGCTAGTGCCTTGCCACCGCGTGGTTGGCGCGGACGGATCGCTCACCGGCTACCGGTGGGGCATCGACCGTAAGCGCCAACTGCTCGATGCAGAGCGGACGCGGACCGGTGATAGCGGTTCCCGAATTGCTGGAGACAGAGGATAGACGCTCAAGTGACTCTTTCCTCAGGAAAAGGCCACCGTCGACGAAACTCGAGACGGCTACATTGATTCGGAAACCGTTTTAAGATGATTCCTCAAGTCGATACGTATACTCTTCGATCACCGGGTTGGTCAGCACCTCGCGGGCAATGCGCTCCACCTGGGCGCGCGCTGCTTCGCCGCTGAGGCCCTCGGCAAGCGATAGCGCGAAATACTTGCCCTGGCGCACAGCCGTGACGTCGCCGAACCCGATCTTGCGCAGGGCGTTCTGGATGGTTTGGCCCTGAGGATCCAGAACCGATGTCTTCAAAGTGACATAGACATGTGCCTTCATTTCCGCGATTATATTAGTTCTGGCTGGTACTGGCTCGGCCAATGGTTTCGAGCGCCTTTCCCCCACGGCTCCCCCGAACATTAAGGAGATAGAAAGCAACATGGTCAATTACCTGGAACTGCCCATCGGCGACCGATCCCCCGAGGTCTTTCGCGCAGTGATCGAAATTCCGCTGGACGGAACCCAAAAGTTCGAGTACGACAAGCAACTGCACGTCTTCAAGCTGGACCGCAATCTTCATTCCCCGGTTCACTATCCCGGGGACTACGGCTTTATTCCGTCGACGCTGAGCGACGACGGCGATCCGCTGGACGTGCTGGTGCTGGTGCCGGGACCGAGCTTTCCGGGCTGCGTGCAGGAGGTGCGTCCGATCGGCCTGCTGGAGATGCTGGACCAGGGCGTACTCGACGAAAAAGTGCTGGCCGTCGGAAAGAACAATCCTCGCTACGCCAACATCTGGAACTACACCGACATCTATCCGCACATGCTCAAGGAGATCACGCACTTTTTCGCGATCTACAAGGATCTTGAGGGCAAGCGCGTGGAGATGAAGGGCTGGCGCGACGCGGCCTATGCCCGCGATCGCGTGGTGCGTGCCGCCAAGCTGTTTGCAGAAGAGGCCAAACAGAAGCACCACGGTCCCAAAAAGAAAGCTGCCGTGTGAGGAGCGCAGCCACACCCTGGCTCGATTACAAGGTTGACTTCGCGGCGGTGAGCCGGCCGGGCCGCATTGCCATTGTGAGCCAAAAAAGAATGGGGCCGAGCAACCCCACGGCTGTCGCAAACCATAATGCCGATGTGGCGCCAATCAGTTTTTCGTCTCGCGAAACCCACAGCGCGTAGACGATCAGCGCGGCCGGACCCACGCCCAGCAGGCAGGCAAAAGCAAAGTTGCCGGCCTTGAAGGGCCGCTCCAGTTGCGGCTCGCGTATGCGGAGAACGGCCAAGGCAATGAACTCCAGCAGCAGGCTTGATCCGTAGAGGATAAGATCGATCGAGATGAGGCGCTCAAACGGCAGCTTGAGCGCCAGTCCCCAGGCAACACCGCACAGCAGCACGCTGACCCAGGGCACGCCTCGGGAATTGCGGCGCGCCAATATGCGAGGCAACATGCCGTCTTCGGCCATGGCCATGGGCAGCCGCGTGTAGCTCATCACCAGCGCGTTGAACATGCCCACGCCGGTAAGGCAGCCGCCGGCCACTACGGTCATCGCCAGCGCCGATCCGCCAAAGCCACTGCCGCCCAGCATGCGAGCGGCCTCTGCCCAGTCGCCTGTCGAGAAACTGTTCGCTGAGAGGCCCGCCAGCGCCATTGCTGCGAGCGGCAGAATGTAGGTTGCAGCCGCAAGCGCCGTGGCCGCTATCATGGCACGCGGGTAGTTGCGCTGCGGATCGTGGACCTCTTGGGCCACGGTTGAGGCATTGTCCCAGCCCATGTAGTTCCACATGGCCACAAGAACCGCCGTCGAGAAAGCGGAGCCGGCGCCAAATCCCGATGCGGTGAGTGGAATACTGTTGCCCCATTGCGCGGCGGGATGCAGGGTCAGGCCTTTCCAAAAGCCCAGAATCACGAAGATCGCGAACGGTGCCAGCAGCAACGCAAACAACCAGACCGAATCCTCGCCCACGGCCGGGCCTCCGCGCAGGTTCCAAAGGCTGCACAGCGCCACGATCGCCAGCGACCAGCCGTAAGCCTTCCAGCTGGCGGTCAGCGCCGGCGAAAATTTTCCCAGATAAAGAACGAAAATCGCCGGATAAAGAGCCATGTCAAAGATGCTGGCCGAAAGCGAAAGCCAGCTTTCCTGGTAGCCCCAGAAGGGGCCCAGCGCGCGCCGCACCCAGACGTAAAAGCCTCCCTCCGCAGGAATGGCGCTGGCCAGTTCGCCGATCATCAGCGCAGTCGGCAGGCTCCAGAACACAGGCAGCAGGAGCAGGATCGCCAGGGCCCAGCCGTAACCGGCTCCGCCCAGAATGTCTTCAATGCCATAAGGGCCGCCCGACACCATGAAGTAAGTAGCGGCAATCAGCGGCACAAGGCGCATCTTCTTCTGCGCCGGTTTGAGAGCGGGAAACACATTGTGAATCTAACAACCGCAGCCGGTTGCAGAAAGCGGAAAATGCGATGGCAGCGGCGGCGCGTAGCCGTGCGGCCGCGACCCGGGATTGCCGGAGGATGGGCCCGCCCGGCTTCATTTGCGCAGGGCAGGCGCAAGTTCCGCTATAACGCGTGCAGACCGCGGAGAGATGGCCGAGTGGCTGAAGGCGGCGGTTCGCTAAACGGATTTTCCTTGTGTTCTATCCTTCGGAATCAATAACTTAGAGTGATATAGAGTGGGCTTAGTCGGGTGGTTTTCGGCAGTTCGGCACTCGACTATACAACCAGATATACAACTCTCGCTGGCCAGTCTTGGGAATCGACAGTTGCTTAGCCGCCATTTCTCACACGGGTCGATTCTGTTGCGAGCGGCGGGTCTTGGCTGGGGCGGAGCGCCATTTACGGGTTGAGATCGGCTTCGCTTCGGGTCCGTCAAGAGCGTGGGGGAGCTG
>Ga0181520_10000558_pt1 | contig 80985 bp, 62 predicted proteins | sample PEATcosm2014_Bin_29_FD_132451 | JGI IMG/M metagenome (GOLD analysis project Ga0181520, IMG submission 132451) | Peatland microbial communities from MTU Mesocosm Facility, Houghton, MI, USA - PEATcosm2014_Bin02_30_metaG | ecosystem: Environmental > Terrestrial > Soil > Wetlands > Peat | place... | reverse complement strand
GGGGTGGGGGGGGTGAATATACCGCCGGGGGGGGCTCCTACCCCCACTGCGGTGGGGGGGGGGGTGGCGGCGCTTACTCTGCCAAGACATACACGACACCGCTGGTCGCTGGGGCATATAGCTATTACGTCGGCGCTGGCGGCGGTGGTGGCGGCAGCAGCGGCAACGGCGTCGCCGGAGGAAGTACATTTTGGAACTACAGCGGGGTTCGAGACATTATTGCCGGCCGCGGTGGCGGGGGCAGCGGCGGCAACAGCTCCGTCGGCGGCCTCGGCGGCGCTTGGGGCACGGTGGGCGCAGGCGCGGGCTATGCGGGTGGTACCGGGGGCACCGGATGCTTGTATAACGGCGGCGGCGGCGGTGGTTCCGGTGGCCCAAGTGGGCCGGGCGGCAACGGCCTCTTTGGGACCTTGAACGGTGGCGGCGGTGCGGGTGGCAATGGCTATGGTCCCGGCGGCACGGGCAGCAGCGGCGAGGTCAGTGGCAACAATGGCAGCTTCCCCGGCGGCGGAGGCGGGGGGGGTGTCCCAGGCGGCGCAGGCGCGAACGGGGAGATCGTCATTACCTACACACCGATCTACTCGGGGAAGGTCGCCTGGTCCGCCAGCGGCGGCGGTTCCTGGGGCACGCTGACGAGCAACTTCGGCGCAAACTGGGGCGGTGCAGGCTACGGCTCGCCGGGCCTCGATCCGAGCTTCCCCGACAGTGCCACGCTGGGCAGTTCCGTCGCATCAGGCACGGCTACTGTGACGTTGGACGGAGCAAGCCCCAGTCTGGCCGCTCTGACGTTTAGCAACTCGACCGCCAGCTACACGCTCGCCGCCGGCAGCGGGGGCACGCTGAATCTTAACGGTGGCACGGCGGCCGCGACGCTGACCGATAGCGCAGGGAGCCATACGATTGCCGCCCCGCTGGCCTTGGACACCAGCACGAGCGTGACCGTGACCCGTCCGCACGATACGCTCGCGATTTCCGGCCCTATCAGCGGCAGCGGCGGACTGACGACAAGCAGCGAGGGCACGCTGACCTTGACTGGCAGCAACACCTACACCGGCCCGACGACGATCAACCAGGGCGAACTCATCGTCAACGGCTCGCTCGCCAGCCCGGTGACGGTCAACAGCGGCGGCATGCTCGGCGGCTCGGGCAGCCTCAGCAGCGTGACGGTGGCCTCAGGCGGATCGCTGTCGCCAGGCGCGGCCCCCAACCCGATGAACGTCAGCGGCAGCCTCGCGCTGCTGTCAGGTGCGAAGATGGACTACGCCCTCGATACGCCTGTGGATAGCGACGACGTCTACATGCCCTCGGGCCCGCTGGTGCTCAGCGGCCAGCAGTTCGCCGATTTCAACTTCACGCTGATGGCCGATTTCGCACCGGGCACCTACATGCTCATCGACGCCCAATCGATCACCGGCAGTCTGGGCACCAGCACCAGCGGCACGATCGACGGCCTGCCCGCGAACATCGCCATCCAAGGCGACGACGTGGTGCTCAATGTCGTGCCGGAACCTTCAACGCTGGCGCTGCTGCTCGCTGGGGCAATCGGATCATTGTGTTGTGCGTCGAGACGCAAGCAGGCAGCGGGGTCAGAGAAAGCGCCGGTCAAAGCCGGAGTAGCGAACCGTTCTAACCCCGAGTCATGCGCCGGTCAAGCTGAAGGCAGGCAAGACGTGGGCTGAGTGCAAGCCGGCCAGTCCGGTTCCTTGCTAGGGAGGGATGCCCCGGTTAGCATAGAAGTTGGCGGACCGCTGGCAGCCAAGGCGCCACTCTACACGTCGTGAACTGGTCGAATCATGCGGCAATTCTCTCTGACGCAACTGCTGCTGAACGTAGCATGAAGGGGAGCGGCGTCAAGCATGCCCGTAGCCACGTCGCAACAGAGAAGAGGCCCTTCACCGATCATGTCGATGTAGGGCTTCTTCCTATGAATCAACGGCTTACTGCCTCGCAAACCGGGACCAATTCTTCGATCGCCTCGCAGTTTGCGAGGCCTATGGCCACTGGACACAAAGCGAACCGGCCCGAGTCATACGCAGCCCGAAGTCCCCGAATGAACCATCTTCCAAAGATTCCTTCGCGGGAGTTGCAGCCTTCGTAGTAGACCGCATGGCGACAGAGATACTGTTTGACAAGCGAAACCGTCCCATCGGGCCAGAACTGACCGCGGAAAGTAAAACGGCCCACACAGTCTTCGCCCTGGCCCTTGACCATGCCATCGACGTCGACGTCCAACGAGAGATTGTGCATCTCCTGACGTCCGTACCCGGTTTGTTCCCACCATCCGCTCCATTTCATCATGACAGTTCCTTTCGACATAGTTGGACGCAGGAAGCTCTGGAAAAGTTCACGGTTTCCGCAGCCCACTGCATCGCGGCCCGTCGTCAGCTACTCCCGCTGAGCTATCTCTACTCACCCGAAAGCTGCATGCCGGCGGCTCGCGCGAGGCTTCTCGTTGCTGTTCGCCGCCGCTCTGTGCGTGCGAAAGCCCAGATGTCCGCTACGTAATCACCCCACGGTTGCCGACCTGCAACACGATCCGCTGACATGCCCAAAACCGACATCGAAACGGGAACTGATCCCGCGAGCCAATCGTCTAACTTTCCGCCCACTAGCTAACCAGCCTGCCCCGCATTACCATAGAAAGCAACTCCATCGAAGGATCCTCCCATGCACACTCGCTGGTCCTTTCTCCTGCTCTTCGTTCTGGCCTCGCCCGCCTTTGCCGCCGTCGATCTCGTCACGCTGCCCACGCGCGAGGCCACGCAGCTTACGATCTACAACGCCGAAGATATTACCATGGTCCGCGAGCACCGCCTGCTGACCGTGAAAGAGGGCATCAACCGCAGCCAGTTCTCCTGGGCCAACACGCTCATCGACCCAACCTCGATCGAGTTCCGCATCCTCGACCAGCAGGACAAGGTCGATCTGGTCGACACCACGTTCCCCGCCGGCCGCAACGACGCCCTGCAATGGAATATCAAGAGCCAGATTGCCGGCAAGATCCCGGTCGAGATCAGGTATTTCACCAGCGGGATTACCTGGGCCGCCGATTACGTGGGCATCGCCAACGAGGATGAAACGAAAATCAACCTGACGGGCTACGTGCGGGTTACGAGCGGGTCGGGTGAGCAGTACGACAATGCGGAAACGCGACTGGTGGTAGGAAATATCAACCTCGTGGAGAAGATCGCCGATCTGGCGAGGAGGCCGTCGCCGATAAGCTACCGGGACGCAGCACCCGAAGATCGAGGAAAGATGCGTGATGAGTTGGTGAAGGATGTTAAGGAATTGGACAGCTACGCCCTGGCGTTTGACCGAGACGTTACGAAAGGCAAAGGCGAAGGCAAAGCGAAGAAAGCCCCACAGATCGTCAAGCAGGGCCTCTCCGAATACTTCCTCTTCACCATCGAAGGCCGCGAAGACATCAAAGATAAGGAGCCCAAGCGGCTGGTGGCCCTGAAAGCCCTTGAAGTGCCGCTGGAATCGACCGGCGCAGGTTGAGATAGTGATCGACGGCACCTTTTGTTAATGCTGCGAAGATCTACAATGAACGGGGCCGAAAGGTCAGGTATACCGAGATCACACGATCGGGGCTATGCGATGGAACTGGTTCAAGGGCCGCCCGCGATGGTATGCGGATTGATCGTCGGATCATGATCTCGCTTTTAGTTCAATGGAGTCGTACGATGCCGCTGCCGCAAGTCCCCGATCCTCTTGTCCAACCCTTGGGGGACGAGCAGACGTTGCTTTCCCTTATCGCCGGGATTACCGGCGAGCCTGCCGCGACGGTCGAGACGCGTTTTCGGCAAGAACAGCGACTTCTTGGCGCGAATGTTGCAGAGGAGATTCACCAGCGGGGAATCACTCCGAACACCTGGACTGATCGACTCGTTGAGTTCTACGCCCAGACCCATTCCTTCCTCTACGAGTCGCTCGTCTGGAACCACACTGTGCTTAAAAACCAGGTTCGCAAGTGGATCGCCGATTTCCTTTACGCTGACTTCGGGCGACCGGCAAAGATGCTTGTTTTCGGCGACGGCCTGGGCTTTGAGAGCCTGTACTTCGCTCAGGCCGGCCACGAAGTCACTTACTTCGAGGTCTCGGCCGATTGCGTGCAATTCGCTCGCTCGAACTTTCAGTCCGCCGGGGTCCAAGTTCAAATCCTTCAGCGGCCGGACCAACTCGAATCCGAAAGCTTCGAGGTCGTCGTCTGCCTGGATGTCTTGGAGCATGTTCCTGATCCGCCAGCGGTTGTCGCCCAGTTGGCTGCCGCGCTTTGTTCGGGCGGCCGGATGATCGTTCACGCTCCGTTCTACTTCGTCGATCGAGTCGTTAGCACGCATCTGCGGTCGAACATGACCTACAGCGGAGACTTGTCGCGGTTGTATACACCTCACGGACTCCGTTTGATTGATGGCCGCCTGTTCTGGGATCCCATCGTGCTGGAAAAGGTTGCCGCCGATTCTCGTCCCCACTGCAAGCGTCCCTGGCGCCGACTTGTCTTGCGGGCATTCGGACTGCTTTTGGCGGTAGGCAGATTCTGGGCGCTGCCTCACATTTGGATTGCAAAAGCCATGTCGCGCAGCAATCGCAATTGGCGGCCCAAACGGGCTTGACTCATCCACAAAGCCCTTTCGTCCTTCCCCGTATCGCCTTGCTAGTCAGCCTGCGGTTCAGCGAACATGCTGGGGCGTTGTCGTGACCGAGGAACCCGGTGGAGATTGCCATCTCCCCATCACAATCCCGAGATCTCGAGAAAACAGGACGCGACTAATGCACTCTCGGCCGCAACCCTATCTCATCATCGGTGGGGCAGCCTGGCCTCTGAGTGAAACGGTCGCTGGCCTGCCGAGGGGAGGAACTCCTCCGCGCGCAGTCGCTATAAGATAAGCTGGCAAAATCCTGCGATTCAAATTGCCTGCCAGTCAAGAAAACCCAACGGTTTCCTGACTTTTTGACGCCAGCCTTGCCGTTTCGCTGCGGAGGGGGTGAGCGACGCAGGCAAGCTGGGCTGACGGCGTTCCGAGAAAGGGATGCCTTGGTGACACTCGCCGAGGCAAGACACGGAGGTCCTAACTGAGAAGCTGGGAAGGGCGCCGGCTTTTTCCCGGCAAAATCTGGCTCTTGGCTAAGTCCTTACCGGCGAACCATCCTGGGAATATGATAACCGGGTATCATCCGCCCATCCCGATGTCATCAGCATTGTCTATTCAGTTCTGGGCAAGACGGCCATTGCGGCAGTCACCAGCGATGCCGACAAGAAAGTCAATGCAGAACTGAAGGTGAGCGCCAAAGCGCTGGGCTTTCCGCGGGGCTGCCGGGTGACGGACGCCGAAGGTGGGGCCGAACTGCCGGTGAAAGACGGCGTGACGGCGTTGCCGCTGGGGAAACACGAACTGAAACTACTTGCCATTTGCCACGAGGCCAATTAGGCTAGGGTGCGTGTTCGCGACGCTATTCATCGACTTACCTGTGGCTTTTCGACTGCTGGGACCAAGTATATGCCTTTTCGACCATTGGAATCACTCACGGGCGGATTGAAATTCATAGTGGCCGTTTTCCTGACCGTTCTTCAGGCCGACTGTGCTTGGGCGCAGTCGGCCCCCGCATCGGCCCCAGTGCCTGGTGGCGGCCTTCCGGGTGCGCCGACCGGGCTGGTGCCGACCGCTCTCCCGTGCGCGTTCAAGCTGAACTTCACACCACCAGACGATGGCGGATCACCGATTCTTGGGTATTACGCCTACGACCCGAAAACACCTTGGGTAAGTTCCTGGGCAGGTTCGGCGCACGTGTTGAAGCGAAGTCCGATCCTGATCCAGGGCGGATCCGGAACGCATAGTTTCGTGGTGCGAGCCGTGAACAAGAACGGCGTCGGGCCCTTCTCTACACTATCAAAATCGGTCACCTCGCCTGGAACGCCGCCGCCGGCAACCGATCCCTACTGGATTTACCACGAAGGCAGTTTCAATTGGGAAGGCGATTTTTCCTGGCCAGGAGGCCGCACCGTGCCTCCGGCCGTTCCCGGTGCTGCGATCGAGACCGACTGGTTCGACGAGTCGGTGCCAGCGTTGAGTGGACCGGGCTGCGTGGGGATCGTTCTTGCGACGCCCGGCAACTTTGCGCCCGTGCTGGGCAAGACGGTCGACGTGCTTGCACTGGGCTACAAGTACTGGACAGTTGCGATCCGTCCTGGCTATGACAAACCGACGTTCACGATCATGTTCGAGACCGTACATGATGTCATCGTTACGAAGAAATTACCTCTCGGCAAGTACGGCACCTTTACCAAGGGCCAGTGGATGACGATCAACATTCCAATCTCCGACTTCGGGTTGCAACGCCCCGTCTACAAAATGCTGCTCGAAGCCGGAGAAGCCGGATCCTGGCATGTTGACAACCTGGGGTTCTGCAACAAGCCGCAGCCTACACCCCACCTTCCACCGGCTGCTCGGGGGTCTTCTTCCACGCAAAGCCGGCCGAGGTCTTAATGAACATCTGCTTGCAAAAACCAATGCTCACGGCGAAGTGAAGAACTGCCAGTGCGCCGAGACAATCACGACCCCGGCAGGTTGGCATCTGAAAAAGTCACCCCTACAACGCGACACTTATCAATCCGCCGGTCCTTGGCTATCGAAACCCTCTGGAATCACACACGCTGGCTACCCCAGCCCGTGCTTGGCCAGCTTGTCGCGGAAGGTGGATGCCTTCATTCCCAGCGAGGCCGCGGCGGCCGTCTTGTTGCCGCTGGCGGTGCGCAAGGCCCGCTCCAATAACTCGCGTTCGGTCTGGTCCATGGCGGCCTGGAAGTCGCCGGCAGGCACAGCTTTGCTCGCCGCACCTTGCCCCGCAGGCGCGGCAATGCCTGCCATTTCGTTCTCCAGCAGCGCGGCCGTGATGTGACCGCAGCCGATCAAGTAGGCCCGCTCCAGGGCGTGGGTCAATTCGCGGACGTTTCCCGGCCAGTTGTGTTGCCCCAGCAGTTCCAAGGCGCCCGGTTCGACCCCGCAGACGCACTCGCCGGCAATCTCCTTGAGCAGGTGCTCGGCCAACAGCGGCAGGTCTTCCATGCGATCGCGCAGCGGCGGCACCACGATCCGCAACACGTCCAGCCGGTAGTAGAGGTCCTGGCGAAACGTGCCTTCGCCCGCCTTCTCCAGCAGGTTCCGCTTGGTCGAGGCGACAATCCGCACGTTGGCCTTGATGGGCGTGGTGCCGCCCACCCGCTCGTAGACCTTTTCCTCGATCGCCCGCAGGAGTTTGGACTGCTGCTCCACGGGGATGTCGTCGACGTCGTCGAGATAGAGCGTGCCGTTTTCCGCCAGTTCGAAGCGGCCCTTGCGACGCTGCTCGGCGCCGGTGAAGGAGCCTTTTTCGTGCCCGTAGAGCTCACTTTCGATGAGGTTCTCCGGGAAAAGTGTGCAACCGACCTTGACGTAAGGGAAATTGCGGCGGTGCGAAAGTTCGTGGATCGCTCGCGAGATGAGGTCCTTGCCGCAGCCGGTTTCGCCCATGAGCAGGACGTTTGCCTCGGTCCGCGCGCAGACCTCGACCATCTGCCGCACACGGACCATGCCGGGCGAGCGGCCGACGACCATCCGCGCCAGTTCCGGCGGGCCGGCCTCGCCCGCCGGCGCGGCCTCGGCCTGTGGGCGGCTGGCCCGGTCCAGCCGCGCCAGGAGCGGGAAGAGGTCCTCGTTGCGGAAGGGCTTGGTCACGAAGTCGAAGGCCCCCAGGCGCATCGCCTCGACCGCCACAGGGATGCTGCCGTAGGCCGTCATCATGATCACGGCCATATCGGCCATGCGCCCCTGCTTGATCCGTTTCAGCAGGTCGATGCCGTCCAGGCGGGGCATCTTCAGGTCGCTGACCACGACGTCGAACTGCGCCGTCTGGAGCTGCGTCCAGGCCTCCTCGCCGTCGCCCGCGGTGACTACTTCGTGCCCCACGGCCGAGAGGTCGTCGGCCAGCGTGATGCGTTTGATTTTCTCGTCGTCGACGATCAGGATGCGCATGGAACTTTCGTGGAAAAGAGGCCCTTCATCAACGTGCCGCCAGCAATTCGATGATCTTCGCTAGGATCTCCTCGCGGTCGTTGCCGCTCAGGGCCAAGGCGAGTTGCGCGGTGAGTAAACCGTATTTCACGCCGATGTTGTAGCGCGTGCCGTCCACCTCCATCGCCAAGTAGCGCTCGCACTGCGCCAACTTCTCCAGCGCGGGTGTGAGCATGACCGGCGGACCGCCTTCGGCCGCGGGGGCCTCGGCCACGGTCTGGCCCAGCAGTTCCATCACCTGGGGTGTGAGCACGTGCATGCCGAAGAGGCAGAGGTAATGCCCAGCCCGCAGGCCCGGCACCACCAACTGCTGCTCGGCGCAGGTGGGCGTGGGCTTTTCCAGCATGCGTTCGATGCGATACAGGCCGCCGCGACCGGCGATGGGCGAGCCGCCCACGGCCCCGTAGTAACGGAGCATGCTCTCGCGCGTGGGCTGGACGGCGGAGACCGAGCAGTTTTCCGCCCGGGCCGCCTCGACCAACTGCTGCGTGCAGCGCCGCGCCTGCCGGCTGACGTAGAGGTGGTCGCTGACCAGGTGCAGGAAGGCCTGCCCGCCGACCAGCGGGGCCGCCCGATACAAGGCCTCGCCGTAGCCCCGCGGGCTGGGCTGCTCGACAAAGACCAGCAACCGCGAGTAGTCGCCGGCAGCCTCGCGGTAGACCTTCTGGCTGCCGCGGCGGACGACAATGCCCACCTCCTCGATGCCCGCGGCGACGATCTCTTCCAGAATGATCTGCAGGGCCGTCTTCTCCGTGCCGTCCAGATCGACGAAGCGTTGCAGCGGCAGGCGGTCCTGGTTCGGACCGGCCGCCGTGATGATGGCTTTGCGAATTTCCATCGAGCGATTCCTGGGAAAATGGTTATGCGTTCTTTCCTAACCATACCATAAGACCCGACAGTGGGGAAGCATGCCCAGGAAGACTGCAAAGTCCAGTTCGTAGAACGGAATTTATTCCGTTGCCTCGCGTATTTCAGGGAAACGGAATGAATTCCGTTCAACTTAGGGTCTGTTCCGAAAGGAGTTGGAGTCCCGGCTTTAGCCGGCTAAAGCTCGTACGTTTTTGCCTGGCTTCGCAGTTCTTCTGGGAAGCGTGCCGCGCCGCTATTGCTCCGGCCAGCCTTCCTCGCCCACCAGCGGCACGAAACGGCAGGCGGAGAGCATTTCGAACACGGGTCCCGTGCCCGTCTGGCGGACCACTTCGAGCATCTGCTGATCGCGATCGCCCAGGGGTATGATGAGAAGCCCGCCCAACGCAAGTTGTTCGAGCAAACGGGGCGGAACCGTGGCCGCGGCGGCGGCTACGAGCATGCGATCGTAGGGGGCGTCGGCGGGACAGCCCAACGTGCCGTCGCCGACCACCAGCTTGACCCGCCCATAACCCAGTTCCGCCAGCCGAGCGGCGGCCTGCTGCGAAAGCGCCGCGTGCCGCTCGATACTCACCACTTCCGCTGCCAGCTCGGCGAGGATGGCCGTCTGGTAGCCGCTGCCCGTGCCGATCTCCAGCACGCGCTCGCCGCCTTGCAGCGATAAGGCTTCCGTCATCAGGGCCACCATGTACGGTTGGCTGATGGTCTGGCCGCAGTCGATCGGCAGGGCGCGATCGGCATAGGCCTCGGCCCCTAACGACTCGTCGATGAACCGCTCGCGGGGAATCCGTGCCATGGCCTCCAGCACGAGCCTGTCACGGATGCCGCGGGCCTTCAAATGTCGCCGCAACATCATCTGCTTGTCGCGTTGGAATTCGGTGTCGGACATAAAAGCCGCGATCGGTTGTAAAATGTAAGCACTTATTTCAAAAGAACAGGCTGGCCGGCCCGTTCTCGAATCGGCGAGAGGTTTTAAATTCTCAAGAAATCTTAGGTCCAATGGGCCCGCGTTAGCAATATGCAGGCGATTTACTTCTGATGCCATACCCCCCCGAAAATACTAGACTTCGATCTACCGGAGCCGGCCTAAACGTCCTTTTCCGCATGATCCGGCATTACAGGGAAGACAGGCCGTTTGGGTGGGTATTGTGGTTGACATGGTAAAATAGGGGAAGTTATACTAGGCAAATAGGAAAGCGAGCGCTTTGCGGTCTGCTTCGAGCATAGACCCTATTTTCCTTGCCGGTGGTTGATGTGGTATTATGCTGTATAGAATACACGTTCTGATTTTAGAGGTGGGGATCTTTTCATGAACCTCGTCGGCAAGATTTTTACCGTCCTGATTTTCCTCATGTGCGTGGTCTTCGCGACCTTCGCGCTGATGGCCCATGCGGCACACAAGAACTGGAAGGCCGTCGTCGTCGATAAAGGCGGCCTGAACGACCAGTTGGTGGATGCCAACAAACAGATCCAGGACCTCAAGGAAGAGAAGAAGAACCTGGAAACCGCCATGAACGATGAGAAGGAGCGGGTCAGGAAACGGCTGATCTCCCTGGAGCAGTTGAAAGTCGAAGCCGTGCGGGATCGGGATGCCGCCGAGAAGGAACTTGCCACCAAGGTCGGCGAGAATCGCGAGCTGGCCGCCGCCATCAAGGGCATCATCCAGAAAGAAAGTGTGATGCAGGCGGCCATCGACACCATGCGGGCCGACATCAAAGTCGCCGTGGACGACCGCGACAACATTCGAAAGAAACTCTTGGACACGACGGATGATTTAAATGCAGCCGTCGTCCAGCGGCAGAAATTGGAGAAGCTGCAGCGCGAGTTGGTCGACCAGATCGAGAAGCTGAAACGGATCGCTCAGTACGTTCACGCCTCGGAAGCCGACTTGGTAAAGACTCCGCCTGACGGTCTCGAAGGCGAGGTCGTCAGCGCCCCGCGGCCGGACGTGGTGGAGATCTCCGTGGGCGCGGACGACGGCGTCCGCAAGGGCCACAAGTTCGTGGTCACGCGTCCCAGCACCGGCAAGTACATCGGATTGATCGAGGTCATCCAAGCCGACTATCCAAATCGCGCCGTCTGCCGTCCCGACAAGTCGTCGCTGAGCGACCAGATCCAGAAGGGTGACCATGTCAAAGCGTACATCAAGCCCCGCTAAGGCGGACGTCGCACAGGAATATCGCAAGCCGCGGGCCGACGTCTACACGGTCTTGTTGGTGATCGCGTTGTTGGCCATCCTGGTCGCCACGGGGGCGCTGTGGATGACGATGAAGGACGATTATAACAACGACATCAAGGGCGGCCCGAATCCCACCTGGCATCGGCCTGCAAGCGGCACGGTCCTGGACGTGCCGCAGGCATTTGTTTGAGTGTTCGTTTGTAGGGTGGGCTTCAGCCCGCCTTGGTCTTGAATTTCTGCTTGGGGCGGGCTGAAGCCCACCCTACGGCTGAGATCGGAACAGCCACTTTCCCGGAGTACGGATGCTCCAACGACTGTTACAAACCTTCCGTTGCGATCTGGCGGTCGATCTGGGCACCGCCAACACGCTGGTGGCCATTCCGGGCGAAGGGCTCGTGCTCGATGAGCCGTCGGTTGTGGCGGTCGATCAGGCCAGCGGCAAGGTGCTTTCCGGCGGCGCTGCGGTGGGTCACATGGCCCGGCAAATGCAAGGCCGCACACCGCAACGGATTTCCGTCGTCCGCCCGCTGGCCGGTGGCGTAGTCACCGACTTCGTGCTCTGCGAGGCCATGCTCCGCTATTTCCTCCGCAAGGCCCAGCCGCCGGGCTGGCGGCTCAAGCCCCAAGTGCTCCTGGGCGTGCCCGGCAGCATCACACCCGTGGAGAAGCGGGCCGTTTTCAACAGCGTGCAGCGGGCCGGGGCCGGCGCGGTGTGGGTCATGCCTGAGGCCAAGGCGGCGGCCATCGGCGCGGGGCTGCCCATCGCCGAACCGCTGGCCAGCATGATCTGCAACGTGGGCGGCGGCACGACCGAGGTGGCCGTGATGAGCCTGGGCGACATGGTGGCCGCGGAAAGCGTCCGCACCGGCGGCGACCGCATGGACCGGGCCATCGTCGACTACCTCCACCGCCGCTATAGCCTGCGCATCGGCCTGCCCGCCGCGGAACGCCTGCGGATCGACATCGGCAGCGCCTTTCCCTTGGAAGAAGAATTGGTCGCCGAGGTCAGCGGCGCGGATGCGGTCAGCGGCCTTCCCCGCCGGGCGACGATCGGCAGCGAGGAAGTCCGCCATGCCTTGGAGGACCCGTTGGAAGAAATTGTCGACGCCATGCGATCTGCGCTGGACCAGTGCAGTCCGGACCTAGCCGCCGATCTGGCGCAGCACGGCATGGTGCTTTGCGGCGGCGGCGGGCTATTGCGGCGGCTCGATCGTTTCCTGGCCGAGCGGAGCGGCGTGCCCGTCCGCCTGGACCCCCAGCCGCTGGCCACCGTGGCCAAGGGCCTGCTCATTTGCTTGGAGCACCGCGAGCAATGGAAGACGGCCCTGGAATCCAGCGACGAAGAGGTGTAAATAACCTTGTGTACTTCGCGGATGAAATACAGAGTTTATTGGCCCACAAGAAAGTGATGCCCGCATAACTTTATCCCGAAGGGATGCCAGCTATTAGTCCCGGGTCGCGCAGCACACTCGGGGAAATCGATTACCGTGTAATCCTTGACCCCTTCGGAGTCAACAGGATTTATCGCTCTCCGTGATCCGGTGGTGGCGCTGCGCTTACCACTGGCTAATTGCTGTGAACCCTTCGGGTTCGGGTCGCAGAGCCGGTATTACTTTCTGAGGGCCGTTAAACGCTCCACTTCCACACCGGCAAGCCTATTTGACCGTTGGAATTTCCTTGACACCGAGGCCTCGCCGCGTTATTGATAAGGGCTGCTTGCCGATCGATTCATCAGTCCGTTTGTCCTACCCTAAGCCAAGGAGAAGAGAAATGTCACGCCGAATGACGACGCTTTGGGCCACGCTGGCCATCGTCTTCACCGCCACAGCCGCCCTAGTGGTCTCCTCCCCCGCGGCGGAAAACGCCGCCCTGGGACTGGTCTCGCAGATCAAAGTCCTGCCTGATAAGGCGCCCGACTGCTCCAGTCTCAAGTCGATCGTCGAGTCGATCACCCGCCAGAGCAAGACCAACGACGACAAGGCCATCGCCATCTACAACTTCATGCAACTCAGCCATTATCATTTCGCCTATCCGGGCGAAGCGGGGGGGCTGCCCGTGCTCAAGGAAATCAACTGCTACGGCTGGAGCCTCTGCGGCGGCCTGCACTCCGAGGAGTCGGCCTTGTGGCGGCAGTTGGGCTGGGGCTGGCGCTTCGTCGGCTGGGACGGGCACACGACGGTCGAGGCCAACTACGACGGCAAGTGGCACTATCTCGACGCCTTCCTGAAGTTCTATGCCTGGAAACCCGACAGCAGCGCGCCGGGCGGGCGGACTATCGCCGGCGAAGACGAATTGACCAGCCACAGCGAAGAGCTCATCCGCAACGCCTTCGTGCTCGACCAGGCCCGCAAGTGCGTCTATGCCAAGAACAACCAGTTCGGCCGCTACGGCAGTAAGGTTTACTGGCAGGCCCCCTCGTTCCTCTCCTGCGGCGACGAGTTGGACGGTGTGATCGGCGGGCTGAAGACGCACCACCGCGGCGGTCCCGACGAGGGCTGGGCGGGCATCGTGCATGCCGACAACGGCTACTCGGCCTGCGTCAACCTGGCCCCCGGATTCGCGCTCACCAACACCTGGGACATGCTGCCCGGCGCGTGGTACTGGGGCGACAGCAAGAAACCGCCTGCCCACACCTGTGGCGGCCACAAGGACACCCGCAACGATCCGGGTATCGGCCTGGTGCTGGAGCCCTACGTCGCCAGCAAGCCGGCCCGCAGCTACGCCAACGGCATGCTCGCTTTCACTCCCGACTTTACCAGTCCGGCCGTGCTCAAGTCGTTTGCCGCGGCCGAAAACGTGAAGTATGCCGACAACATGCTCGTTCCCGCGGAAAGCGGCAAACCGGGCACGGTCGTGGTCGATCTGGCCAGCCCCTACATCTTGACCAAGGCCGGCGGCGAGGCGGCTGGCGCCGACGCGGTCGAAGTCTCCATTGACAGCGGCAAGACCTTCAAGCCCGTCGAACTCAAAGACTTCACCGCCGCCGTCCGCGGCCACGTGGCGGCGCAGGTGAAGATCGTCTTCGAGAAGGCCCTCAAATCGCTGAAACTCGAAACCGTCGTGCAGAACAATTCCGGCGCTTTGCCCTACCTTTCGCCGGGCAAGAACGTGGTGACGGTCTCCGTGGCCGACCCGAAGGCCCTGGGCGACAACCGGCTCGTGGTCACCTATGCCTATCGGCTGGGAAGCCGCAGCAAGTCGTTCGAGCAGATGTACGACGAAGACAAGGAGGTGGCCAAGTCGCACGACGCTACTTGGGACAAGACCGTCATCTGCGTGCAGAAGACGTTCGCCGCCGGTGACTTGCCGGCAGAATTCGAAATCGACTGCCCCACGCCCAAGGGCCGATACCCGGTCTATCCGCGGATGGTGTTCGTGCGCCGCGAGGTGCTCGCACCGGGGCAGTCACCGGCCGCGCTACCCTCGCCCGCGACGACACCCAAGGTCCGCTCTAACGAGGAGTTGGCGACGCTGCCTAGTCCCTGGTTGATCGGCACACTCCTGCCGCCATCGGCGCCGGCAAAGGCCACCAGCAGCCTGGTGCTGCCTGTCAAGCGAGTTTCCTACGTGAGCAAGAAGGGACAGGTCTTCAAGCACCAGTTCGTCAAATGGCCTAAGGATAACTCCGACGCCTGGATCATGCTGGTCGGCTTCGACGCCGACAAGTTGCCCAAGGTTGAGGAGCTGGCCTCGGCCAAGCTCGTGCTGTATGTCGACGAGGCCCACGACAAAGCGCCGATGCAGGTGGCGGCCGTGATGCTCGACGCGCCCTTCGAGGCCGACGAGCCGTTCGACTTTGCCAAGCTCGGCCAGAACGTGGGCAGCACGATCGTGGAGAAGGGCAACGGCGCGTCGTTTTCGCCGCCGCGGCGTTGCGAGATCGACGTGACCCGCGCGGTGCGGGCCTGGGCCAGCGGCGGCAAGTGCCACGGTCTGGCGGTGCGGATCGTGCCCAACCGCGGCGTGGACGACGGCTGGACCGTCCGCTTCACGCCCGCGCGCGACAAGCCCGCCGAATTGGCAATTGCCACCTACGCCGGAAAGTGAACGACGTAGACGTAATAGGGTGGCCGAGTAACACGACGATTCGTGTTGCTCGGCCCACGCCATTACAAGCATTGACGCAATAAGGCCCGCTGAGCATGCTTCGACGCGAACGCTTGATGACAACATTGCGGGGAGAACCGGTCGACCGTCCGGCGATCAATTTCTATGAGATCGGCGGTTTCCAGATCGATCCCGCCGATCGCGACCCGTACAACATCTACAACTCGCCCAGTTGGCAGCCGCTGCTGCGACTTGCCGCCGACCATACGGACATCATCCGTATGCTGAGCCCCGTCCGTGCTCGCTCGATCGATCCCACCGGGTCGGCGGTCGCGGCCGTCTGGCACGAATTCTTTCGCGAGCAGACGCAGGACGACGGTGAAACGCGGCAGACGCGGACCGAGTTGACCGTGGCCGGGCGGACGATGACGCAGACCACGCGCCGCGAGCGGGCGACAAACACGGTATGGACTGTCGAGCACCTGCTCAAGGACGCGGCCGACGTGGAGGCCTACCTGGCGGTCCCGGACGAGGCCTTCGTCGAACGGATCGACATGGGGCCGCTGGAAGCCGCGGAACGGGAGTTGGGCGACCGCGGGATCGTAATGGTCGATAGCGAGGACCCGCTCTGCGCGGCCGCATCGCTCTTGAGCATGGAGGACTACACGTTGTTGGCCTTCAGCGAGCAGGCACTTTTCCACCGCTTGCTGGAGAAGATGGCCCGCCGCATCCTGCCACGGACGATCGAGGTCGGCCGGCGGTTTCCCGGCCGGCTCTGGCGGATCTACGGGCCGGAATATGCCTCGGAGCCGTTCTTGCCGCCGGCCATGTTCCGGGACTACGTGGTGCGCTACGTCGAGCCAATGGTCCGTGCGATCCACGCGCAGGGCGGTTACGCCCGCATCCACAGCCACGGCCGGCTCAAAAACATCCTCGACATGATCGCGGGCATGGGCGCCGACGGGCTGGACCCCATCGAGCCGCCGCCGCAGGGCGACATGCAACTCCGCGACGTGCGGCAGCGCCACGGGCGGCAACTCGTGCTCTTCGGCAACCTGGAAATTGCCGACATCGAGACGCTGCCTACGCCCCAATTCTCCGAGAAGGTGAAACAGGCGTTGGAGGAGGGCACGGCGGGCGCGGGGCGAGGTTTCGTGCTCATGCCGTCGGCCGCCCCCTTCGGACGCGACGTGTCGGCACTGGCCATGCGGAACTACGAAACCATCGTGCGCATTGCGGAGACGTGGTAAAGAGGGCGGAGCCAGTCAACGGCTGCGCAGTTTCTCTTGCAATTCGCTGCGGGCCTCAGCAATATCGCGAACCAACGAAGCCCGATTTCGCGTCGCAATTCGCCGTTGAAGTATCTCCAGAAGTGTTGCTTGTTCATCTACGGACAAAAGATCCGCGGCTTCAACGATTTCAGAGAACGTGGTCATTCTCATCTCCTGAAGATTTCTGATTTTAAGTGCCTGGAGTCAACGCTGCTTCACGAACCAAACACCCCATTCTAGCGGTCCCCAGCTAATCCATCAACAATGGCTTGTATGAAGGACTGGGGTTTGTTGAGTTCATCGCCACCGTCCGACGAGCACCAAAGCGATGTTCAACGCCGTGGTTTGTCACCGCCCGCCTTGCCTTGCGAAATCGCCGTCAGGGCATCCACGGCTGCATGCACAACATAATCTTCCCGGTCCTGTCGAAGCCTCTCCAGTGTGGGGACGGCTGCTGCCGCTCCAGGGCCGATCTGCCCCAGCGCCCGGGCCGCGGCGGAGCGAACCGAGGGACTGGTTTCGCTCAATGATGCAATTTTCTCAAGGTTCTATGGGGATCTCCTCGTTGATGGGGCGTTGGCCGTGGAGCATCCGCGCGCCCTCTTGCACGAGCCGCAGATACCAGTCGCTTGGGTAAGTACGGTCGCGATGGATCAGCGGCCCGTCGACCCGTCCGCTGCCGGCCAGTTTGAAAATCGCCGTGCCTTCGTCCACCTCGTCGAACATGGCCACATAAGCACAGTCCACCTTGAGCCTGGCGAGCGTGACGAACTGCTCCCAGAGAAAACGGCCCTCGCGGCGAGAGATGGAAATCGTGCCCGGCGCGTTTCGCTTGAGGTTGTACCAACTGAAACCCGGATAGACGACGGGAATGAACAACATCCCGTGGCCTTGACACTCGCGGATGTCGCCCGCCCAACACTGTGTGCCCGCATGACTGACGCCCTGGCGGTCGATGAGTTGATTGCCGACGATCCAGGGCGCGTAGGCGTCGAAGCGGCGATAAAACGACTGCCACTGGGGATCGGGCACGCGCCGCCAATCCCAGCCTCCGCCGCCGACCAGAAAGGCCCCGTACTTGCCCGGCGCATGGAAGAAGTCGATCAATCGGTTGGCCGTTCGCGCGTCCATGTGGTTGCCCTGGTCGCCCCAGTAGAAGCCCCAGATCTGCACGACTGGCCGGCCTTGGTGGTGGAGGTAGCGCGGACCTGCGATGGTCCCCTCGTCGACCAACCGCCTCCAGTTCGCGGTGAGCGAATCGAAGATCCGTTCGCCGGGCATGGCGGCAATATCGTAAGAGATCGCCCAGACGCGGCCCGTCTGCCGGCAGGCCACGGCGGCATATTCCATGACGCGGCGACGGGCAGGGAAATGCGATCGGGCCGGCCCATCGGGCAATCCGACCAGGAAATGCTGGACCCAGGCGCCGTCGATGCCATAGTCTCGCATCCATTGGAAGTGCCGTAACACGGTAGCTGCGTTATGCGAACTGAAAAGATACGCCGGGCTGCCGTCCTCGTAAGTGAAGCCGGGGGCCGCAAATCGCTCGGCCGCCGACAACTCGCTCACGTCGGGCCAGAGATCGACGCAAAGCGTCTTGGGACTAAGCCGATTTGGTTCGTGGCTCCAGTGGTTCCACCCCAGATCGCTGCCGTCGCCCGGGCAGCGGAACCAGCCCTGGTAGCCGCACATTACTTTGCCGCGGAGCGTGGTGGGATCGGCCGCGCCGAGGGGGTCTGTCTCCAAGGCTTTTCCCATTTGACCGATAACCACAAACGTAGCGAAGATCGCGAACGAGCGGCCCGCCATTGCACAAAGTTCCAGGAGACGGCGATGTCTGAATAACATTCGATAAACGCTTCAAAGAGGGAGTGACGTAACGTATCGAGTGGGTTTACCCGCCGGCCTCCCCGTGCAGGTCCTCCAGCAGCGAGAGCATTGGATAGGCCGGGTTGTAATGCTTGTTGAAGAAGAGCATGTTCCCTTCGCGGTAGAGCGTCTCGCCGATGCGGTCCGCAATGGGGATCAGTATCTGCTCGTAGCGGCAGAGGACGGGCGAGATCCGCGCAACGCTGCCCGTGGTCTGCCAATTCAGGCAGCCGCAGGTGTTGTGGCAGCGGCGGCGGAGCGTGCATTCCCGGCACGGCTCTTTTTCGTCCTGAGACTCGCCGCGGAGGCGGTTTCGCTTCGTTTCGTCGATGCCCGATACGATGTCGCCGATGCACCAGCGGCTCTCGGCGCCGGCAACAGTGAACTGGACACAGGGGAAGAGATTCCCCTGGGGGTCGACGGAAATCTGCCGCATGCCCAATTCGCAGTGCTCCTTGCAGACATCCTCACCCTGGATGTGGGACGACAGCTTCACTTCGAAGGGACTCAGGTAAAATTTCCGCCCTTGCCGGGTCCACGCCAGGTACAGGTCGCCGAGTTGCTGATACTGCCGCGCGAGTTCCTCCAATTCGGCCTCTCCCCACGGCCCAGCGTAGTTGAGCGAGACGATCACGTAGCGGCAGCCCTCGTCCAGCAGGAAGGAAACCGACTCGGTCAACAACGGCGCGGTATCCGGGTTGACCACCATCAACACGCTGGCGTAGGGCCGCCGCGAGAGCAGCATCCGCAGCTTGGGCAGGAGGCGATCGAAACTGGGCGAACCGTCGGGGAAGCGGCGATAACGATCGTGGGCCGCGCGTACGCCGTCGAGGCTCATGGCGATCAGGATATCCTCGTCCAGAGCGAATTCCAGGAAGGCCTCGTCCAGCAGGAGGCCGTTGGTCGTGAGTTTGAAATGGAAGCGGCCCTGCCCCCGCCGCTGCATGGCTCGGGCTTCGGCCACCAGGTCGCGGATGAGGTCTTTGTACAGCAGCGGTTCACCGCCGAAAAAGACGATACCGCACGACCCGCCTGTCGTCCGGGCGCCAAACCGCAGGGCGTTGCGCCCCGTGTCGAACGTCATGGCCGGCCCGGGGTAGGGCTGCGCGTAGCAGTAGGCGCAGCGCAAATTGCAGGCCCGGGTGAGGTGCAGCGTGAGGTGCATGGCTACGGGATGGCCTTTTGCTCTTTCAGCCAGGCGACGAAGTCCTGCGCTTGAAGGCGGAGCAGCTTCTTGGACTCCTGCTTGCCCTGATCCATCCGTTTCTTCCACTGTAATTCCAAATCGGCATCGTTCTTTTGCGGCTCGATCCGAGGCATCCTGGGCAACGGGTCGTAGAACACGCCGAAGAAAATGCGATCCTTGGCTTCCTTCTTCACTTGCGCCGCTACCTGCTCGGCGACTTCCTTGAAGCCATAACCTTGAACCGTTGATGCGCTTCTCGAGCCGCCCAGGTCATGGTAATGCTGGTACGAAACGAACTCCACGGCAATCTTCTTGTCGGAATCGATGCCGCTGAGTTTCAGCGGTTTGGCATGGCCCGGAACTTCGACGACCGAGTTCTTGACTTCCTCCTTCCCGCCCTTTTTCACCAATTCGTAGCTCTCGCTTCTAGCCGGCACGCGAATTCCTTCAAGAATACCGCCGGCCTTCAATTGAATCCCATGCTTGGCAAGCTCTTCGCGAAGGATCTGCAAGCCCTCTTCCTCGGACATGAAGACGGGCGGCGAGACGACGATGCAGCCCGTGGCGCCGCGGCCCTCGCCGTGCTCGAAGACTGGTGCGACGATGACCTTGCCGGATTCGGGTTCCGCCATGACGAAGTCGCACCCCACCAGGTTGGCCAGGGCAAAGGTTGCGGCGCCGGCTAGCACGTCGCGACGGGTGGGATACGCTGGACGCTGGTCCTCTTGCACCGGTTTGGGTTCCATGATTTGCCTCCTTACGGATGGGATTGATTTCTAGCAACACCTTTCATCTTACTCCGTAGGGCACAGGCGGTGCAATTGGCTGGAAAGTATGAAGTAGGTCCTTTCTGTCGGAAAGGACCAATGTGCGCCAACCTGGGGGTGGGCCCAAAGTTCTCAACTACCCGCCAGAGTACAAAGTAGGGCTGGCTTTCCAGCCTGACATTGTCCAGTATTGTCAGGCTGGAAAGCCTGACCTACCACAATTCTGACATATTGCCGGGTGGTTGAAAGTTTTCCCGTGGTGCAATGCACATTTAGTCTCTCTCGGCAAGAGAGACCTACTTGATAGTCCGGCAGGCGGTTGAGCGGAAACCAGATTGTGCCGCCAACCGGTAATGGGTTCAAACGAATTGATCTTGTCGCCTACCGCAATCTTGACTATTCTTCCCCTCACGCCCAGATTACACATGATATGTCAGCCATTTTCACAGAAGACGACGAAACCATCGACGCCACAGCCGCAAACGACGACGCCTTGCCGGCTTTGTGCCGCGGTGGCGGGGATCCTTGCGCTCGCTGGATCATGCTGTTCCTGGCGGTCGGCGTGGCCGCTCGGCTGCTGCGTTACCTCTTGCGCTTCCCGCTTTGGGGCGACGAGGCCATGCTGGCCATCAACTTTCTCGATCGCGGTTACGCCGGACTGATGCGGCCCCTGGACTTTCACCAGGTCGCCCCACTGCTGTTTCTCTGGATCGAGTTGACGGCCGTCAAACTGCTGGGGTTCCACGAGTGGTCGCTGCGGCTGTTTCCCCTGCTTTGCGGCATCGCTAGCCTATTCCTCTTTCACCGTATGGCAAGGCTGCTGCTGCGCGGCCCGGCGCTGGTCCTGTCGGTCGGCATGTTCGCCGTTACGTATTCCAGCATCCGTTATGCGACGGAAGTAAAACCCTATAGTGTCGATCTGCTGGCCGCGACGCTCCTGCTCTTGCTGGCGGTGCGCTGGTGGCGGCAGCCCGGCGAGACCCGCTGGCTGTGGATGCTGGCGGCCGTGGTGCCGCTGGCGCTGGGCGTCTCATTTCCGGCAGTCTTCGTGGGCGGCGGCGTGAGCCTGGCCGTGGCGGCCGTGTTGCTCGGCACACGGTCGCGGCGCGGCTGGCTGGCATGGGGCGTTTACAACGTGGCCTTGGCCGGCAGTTTCCTCGCCTGGTATCAACTTGCCGTCGCGGCCCAAGCCGGGGCCGAATTGAACATGATGGCTCGCATGTGGGACGATGCATTCCCGCCCCGCGATTCGTTGCTGAACCTCTTGGCATGGCTGCCGCGCGTACACGCCGGGCCACTGCTGGCCGTACCGGTCGGCGGCGACAATTGGGGAAGCATCGGCACCGCGCTGATCTGTCTCGTGGGCGTGTGGGTCTTGCTCCGCCAGCGCCGATACCGGCTGCTCGTGCTCTGCGGGGCCACGTTCGGCTTGAACCTGGCGGCGGCAGCGCTGCGTCGCTATCCGTACGGCGGCCACATGCGGCTCACCCTGCATGTTGTGCCCCTGGTCTGCCTGCTGGCTGGCATCGGGGCCGCCGCAATTTCTCAGTGGCTCGGACGAAAAAGAGCTTCCAGATTTGGCCAAGGGTGCCTGGGGCATAACGAGCGCAGCGAGCGGTGCCCCAGTCGCCCAAAGCTGGGGCTTCGCAAGCTCAGTCACCAGCCACCCCGGGAAGTTCTTCTTCGGCCGAGCGAAACCCTGACCCGGCCCGCCACCGCGGCGCTAGTGGCCCTGCTGATGCTGGCGGTATTGTCGACTGCCCGCGATTTCGTTTTGCCGGGCAAAGAGCAGCAGGACATTCGCAAGCGGGATTTCGCCCGCTGGTTCTGGGGCAGCATGGAACGCGACCATGAAGTAGTCTCGATCAGCGCCGATCTGAAGCGGACCTTTCCGCCCCCGGGGGCGACCTGGCAGAATTGCGTCTCACCACAACTTGTTTGCAACGAGTGGATCTACTCGCCGCGGCGGGCCCGCGGCCAGGGCTATGATTTGGAACGCGTGTCGCGGCAACGGCCGCTGGTCTGCCTGCAATACTGGTCGCACCTGACGCCTTATGATCAGGCGGCCTTCGCTGGCTGGCTCGATGAGATGCGGCAGCGTTACGAACTGATCTCCACGCAGTACTACCCCATACTTCAGGACAACGATTACAGCCGGGCGCCGGAACCACCCGACCGCATCGACGTCTACGAGTTCGCGCCGAGGGGATAGAGCTTTCGGAAGAAATGTGCCGTAGGGTGGGACCAGATCGCGTAGCGCGCGCAGGCCCACCACGGTCGTGTTTTCCGCCCGTCTATGGTGGGCCTGCGCGCGCTACGCGATCTGGTCCCACCCTACAGCTACGTATGCGGTCATTTCTCCGGCGGTTCGAAGACGTAGAACGATTCGATCGCCACGTCGCCCTCGCCTTGGGTTAAAATTTCCAGCGTGTGCTTGCCGTTGGGCAGATTCTCGACGAGCGGCTGATGGAGCGGCCCAGGTCTGGCGGCTGAAAAACTCACCTGGCCAACGGCGCTGCGGTAGACGTCAAAGGTGTACGTGTCGCCTGCACGGTTGCCGTAGATGAATTCGCCTTTGTTCTCCTGCCGGTTGAATCGCCAGAGGTCGGGATCGATGCGGATCTGCCCGGAGCGGCTCGCGAACGGTTTCGTCGAGTTCCCTTCGCCGTCGGGGCCGGTCACGCTGCCGGCGAGTCGGTAATCCCCGCTCTCGGAGGTCAGTGTTATCGTCCAAGATTGGGGAGCCAGGTTCGCGGCAAGCCCAACCGCGTGAGGCCCCAGGTCTCCCGGGCCGGGGCCGACAATCTTCCAGGGGAACGATTTGGGATGCGGCTGAATGTAGGTGCTGAAGAAAACCGGCGACTTGTCCGCCGGCCGGCCGTCGATGAGCACGCGAACCGCCCCGCCGCCTTTGACGGCGCGGCCGAGCACGTCGATGCGGTTGCCCGTGAATTCGACCTTGATCTGTTCGCCCGGCCGGCTCGCGCGCACGACACCGCCGGCCGCCGACCAGCCGTCGGAGAGCACGACGCTTTCCCTCGCCGACTTCGCGGGCGGAGACACGCCCAGGTGGCGCTCGCGCGACTGGCAGTCGTAAGCGAACCGCTCCGGCCTGGCGACGTGCCGGACGATGTTGTCCCAGGTGCGACAGAGGCCGTGCTCGTTCTCGTGGGCAGGATCGGCGAGCAGGGCAGACGGCTTCCTGTCGATGCGTTTCAGGTACTCGGCCAGTTCGCGGCGGTTCTCGACGAATTCCACGCCGTGCTTCTTGCAAACATCGCGCAGGGCACGGATGGGGAAGCCGTAGCCGGCCTGGAAGGTCTCAACCCAGCGGTCCGGGTCCGCATCTTCATGCCCCATGAGGTGCAGGCTGGGGACGAGGATGTCCGCCGTACTGTGGCGACGGATGTCGGCGAGCATCAGGTCGAGCTGCTCGGGATCGCCATGGGTATAGATCAGGATCAGGTCCGGCCGTTGGGCCAGCACGAACTGGCCGATCCAGCCGCGGGCGTAGTTCCACGGGCACCCGCTGCCGGCTTGACACATGACCTCAACAGGCGGTGCCTTGGGAAAGCGCTGCTGGATAGCGTACTGCAGCCGGTAACTCGTGCTGGCCAGGGCGGCTGTCCAACTGGCCCCGACCGCCCAGACGCGGAAGGGCTCGCCGGGGATGCCCGCTCGGCCCTCCCATTTGGCTACCGAAAGCGCCAGGTTGCGGCCGTCGTCCGCACGCGGCGAGGTGTCGTAGTCCGGCCACCCGGCGCGTTGCGCCGCGACCAACTCGGCCAGCCTGGCCTTGGCGTCCGGCGTGGCGGCGGGGATCTTCTTGGGGATGCCGCGGTCGTAATCGAACTCCAGTTTGGCCTCGACCCAGCCGTCGGCATTCACGGCAACCTGGTCTCCGTGGTACTCGAGGAGCGGGATCTGCTTGGCGTCCTTGAAGATGACGGATAGCGCCGCATGCGTCATTCTGCCCAGTTCCTTCTTGGCACGGACTTTCGCGGAGAACACGAAGTAGCGTCCCTGCTTCAGGTCCGGCATGCCCAGATACCTGACCATCCGCGGGATGTGCATCTGGACTTTTGGATCGGCGACCATCGCCGCGACCTTTCCACTGGCGGTCGGCGCTGTGGCAGTCGCCGTTACGACCGACACGCTCTCGACGAGATACGAATTGCAGTCCGGGCTGCCCGACGCGAAGTCGCCGTTATTCACGCCAGGTCCCAGCAGCAAAACAGTCTTGCCGCCTTGCGCATCGACGGCCTGCGTCATCCGCAGATCGGCCACAAAGAGCGTACACGCTTCGCGGGGGGCGGGGGCCGAGTGGCTCGCGCCGGCGGGAACGCCTTCAATCCAAAGCTCGATCGACGCGGGCGGCACACGGGGCCCTTGCGGCGGGGCAGCGTCGAGCGCGACGGCCCGACTCAGGAGCAGAAGGATGGCGATAAGGAAGGGGAAAGTACGTCGCATGGTGGAATTCTCATTTTCTACTGGTGCTTTTCTTACCTTGCGTCATAATAGCGTACGATTGGTTTGTGAGCAAATATCACAAGAATTCTCTCCTGAGAGGCTTTTGCCATGCCATCCACTAGTCGTTCCCCGGGCAGAGGACTGGCCCTCGCGCTCCTTGTGCTTCCAGGCATCCTTGCCGTTGCGCCGGCCAAGGAAATCGAAATGGTTATGCCGGGGCCAATCAACGTGAGCCAGGTGCAGTTCAGCGATCGGCTGCATGGCGTCGCCATGGGAATCCACGCGAAGAATACTCCCGGATCGGCCATCGTCTGGAGCGACGACGGCGGCGACACCTGGAAGGATGCCGCGATCCGCGGCGACGTGGACGGAGCGGAACCGGAATCGCTCTTTCTCATTGACCGCCAAGTCGGCTGGGCCTTGATGTGCGGCTTGAACCCCCGCAGGCAAATCCTCTTGAAGAGCGAGGATGGCGGCAAGAGTTGGAAGCAGCAAGCGGCGCCCGACTTGGAGAAGGCCTGGGTGCTCAGCCAGATCTGGTTCGATCACCAGGGGAAGTGCGGGTGGATCAATACTTGCTCGGGGCCTCTCCTCGCGACCAGCGACGGCGCCCGGAGTTGGAAGCCTGTGGAGGTCGCCAGGTACGAGAACGGGCCGTTTCTGGCCGAAGGCAAGCCGCTGCCGCCCACCTTCGAGCATGCCGGCATGCACGTCTTTTCCTTGGAACACGTGATCCTCGGCGGCTACGCCGGCGTGATCCTGCAAAGCACCGATGCCGGTCGGACCTGGAAAGGCCGGCAAGTAGCGCTGGAACCAAGTTCCGCCAAACAAATGCGTGCCTCGCTCCGGGCGATCCATTTCACCGCGGGCGGCCGTGCCGGCTGGGCCGTCGGCGGCGAGGGCGACGAGATCCGGAATTCCAACAGTTGGGCGCAGTTGCGGCATCCCGTTGTCTTCTCGACGGCCGACGGCGGCGATACCTGGCAGCGGAGTAAGGTCGAGGTCCGCGGCCCCTTGAACGACGTCTGGGCGATATCGGCTAACGAGGCCTGGATCTGCGGACTCGGCGGCTACGCGTTGCAAACCCCGGCCCCAGGGTGCCTGCGACACACGCTCGACGGTGGCAAGACCTGGATCAACGAGCATCCGGGTATCGACGGGCTGCGAAAGCTCTTCTTCCTCGACGCCCAGCACGGCTGGGTCGCCGGAGGTGTCGGCGGAGGACAGACCGCGGAAAGCGTCATGCTTCTGATTCGGCCCTGACGGCCGGCGAACAAATAAGATTAAACAAGTTATTCATGGGTGCGTCCTGCGAGCACGTACCTAGGAGGAAAACCTCGTGCGACTCTTGTTGACTTCGGTGGTCTGCTGCGGGATTGCGATCTGTCTGACGGCGCCGACGCCCGTGGCCGGCGGTGAAACACCTTCGATATCCGTCAAGTACTCGGTCCGATCGCCAGGTGCGGTGAGCCTGGGAATCTACGATGCCCAGGGCCGATTGGTCCGCACGCTGCAAAGCGGGAAGAAGATCACAGCACCCGGCAGTCATACCGTCGCCTGGGATGGAAAGGACGACGCGGGCAAGGCCCTGCCCTCCGGCGCCTATCGTTATCAGGGCCTTTCGGCCCGCGTGGGCTGGCAGTACCAGTTGAGCATGGGCAATTCCGGCAAACCGCCTTATTTCTCCGCCGACGGGGCGGGCGGCATGGGCGGTGTCTGGGGCAACATCCTGGCTGCTGCGGCCGATGCGGATGGGAAGTCCGTCTATCTTCTTTGGGGCATGGAGGAAGGAACGCCGGCGCTGTGCAAATTCGATCCCCAGGGTGGCGAAGGCACTTTCAAAGTTTGGGGCGCGCACAACAATTGGAGCTGGGGATATTGCCAGTCGGTGGCCTGTGACCACGAGTACGTTTACGTGGCCAACAACGTCTTGGTGGACGATCCCGCACACAAGGGCAAGCAACTCTCGCGGAGCCTGATTTGGCGCGTGCGGGCCGACAATGGCGAATATGCCAACACCTATCCCGGCGAGAGCGGCGGCTTGATCAAGGTGAGCGAGGTTCCCGCCGAGTCGCTGCCCAAGCTGCCCCCGCTTTGGCAAATGGTTGCCAACCCCGCGCTACGACGATCCGCTGGTCTCGCCACCAACCTCTACAGCGTTACGGTGGACGCGTCGCGGCTCTACTGCTGCCTGCGGGCGGAGAACCAAGTGCTCGTCCTTGACAAGCGCACGGGCGCGCGGCAGCAGGCGATTCCCGTCCCGCAGCCGGCGGGGCTGGCCATGGCGCCCGACGGCAACCTGTATGTGCTCTCCGGGCGGAAACTCTTGAAATTCTCGCCCCAAGGCCATTTGCTGGCGACGGTCATCGCAGAAGGCCTGGTGGCCCCCTATGCCTTGTGCCTCGATGCCCAAGGACAGATCTACGTTTCCGACCAGGGAGCGTCGATGCAGGTCAAGGTGTTTAGTCCCCAGGGAAGACTCGTCAAAGCTTTGGGCAAGGCCGGGGGACGGGCCTACGGCGGGGCCTGGTCCACGATGAAGGAAGATCTGCTGCTGCCCACCGCGCCGGTGGTCGCGGCCGACGGGACACTGTACGTGGGCGAAGATGCTGCCCCGAAACGGGTCGTCATCTTCAAACAGGACCGCTGGGCCGAGGAATGGCTGGGTCCGCTGGCCAGCGGATGCGCGAAAATGGACGTCGCCGACGAGCTTCAGCCCGAGGACGTCTACCAGTTGTACTATCCCAGCGACCTGGTGCGCTACCGCGTCGATTACCGGAACCGGAAAGCCACCTTGGATGCCGTGTGGGGTTACGAGTTCTCGCTCGATCACCAGGTCGACTCGGCCCGTTATGCCGGGGGGATCAAAGAGAATGGGCTGTATCAGGGTGGTGGAAGCGGCGGCTACGTGCGGCATCACGGGGGAAAGACCTACCTTTTCATCAACCGCGGCCCGCACGTCTTTAGGGTCGAGGGGTACCAGATCGTCCCCTGCACGACCATTGGCCGCCTGATCGACGTCGAGCGACCGGAGTACGATATCTTGGCCCGCCTTAGCGCCGGGTGGAAGAGCCGCCCGACGTTGGGCCGCTATCCCTCGTCGCCGGCACAGGTCGGTTTACATGTTTGTCGCGACGCCAACGGCGATTGGGAGCTCCAAGAGAACGAAGTGGATTGGAGCCTGCCGCCGGGAGGCAAAGAAGAATTGACCTGGGCAGACAGCACGCTTCACGCCTGTGTCGACCCGGACATGAACGTCTTCGTTGGCGGCTGGAAACTGCCTTTCCTGGGACTGGACCTGCGTGGCAACCCCATCTACTCCTGGTCGAAGGCCGAGCGACTGCCGTACCGACCGCTGGGACGGCTGGCCGATCCGCAGAAGTCCCCCGAGGAGAATACCGCCGGGCTGCCGCTGGGCGTCGGCGACACGGCTGCGGGGCCGGGTCTGATTGCGCCCAGCGGGCGCGAAGTCAATACGTGGGTTGATCCCGAGGACGGCGGTTACTATCTTTCCGCCGACGTAGAAGGTAAAGGCCGGGGAGTCAATTGGGCCAGCCGCGGCATTTTCGCGCGGATCGGCAAGATGGACCGCAGTGGCCACTGGATCTGGCTGGCCGGCGAAAAGGCCACCGGCTTTGCCAAGCCCGGGCAGTTCTATAAGCCCGGCGAATTCGCGGGCATCGTCGAGGGCTGCCTCTTCGTGACCGACTGGAACGGCCAGTATCGCATTTACGACAAGGACCGCGGTTTGTACGTGGGCACGATCTTCAGCGACGTTTTTCGCGGCGCACGCCCGGACGAGAACCAGGTATTGGTCGAGTTCAATGAAGGGCACGTCTATCGTCATCCCGCTTCGGGCGAGATCTACGCCCTGGCCGGCGACGGCGAGTGTCTGAAACTCTTTCGCGTGACGGGATTGAAAGAAATCGAGCGTTTCCAAGGAACGCTCTCGCTGGGGAAGGAAGGACCATGAGCGTTATCAAAGCTGTGACAACCCTGGCGTTTGCGGCCATCCTGGGCGGTGGGCCGGTCTGCGGGGAAACTCCTAGTGCGCCGCCCGACCCGTCGCGACGGCAGGTCCTTTCCGCGCCCCGCCTGACGTCGCCGATCGTGATTGACGGCGTTGCCGCTGACTGGCCGAAGGACGCATCCCGCGCGAGCATGGCATTGGACCCCGATGCGGAAGAGTACCGGGGCGCGGCCCGCGCGGCCTGGGACGACGAGTTCCTATATACCGTCTTCGAAGTGGCCAGCGGCAAGCCGCTGCGCAATGCTGGCGGCGATCCGACCACGGCCTTCAAGACGGGCGATACGGTCGAGTTGTTTCTTTCCGTCAACGAGAATCCCCTGGCCGACCGGCGTCCGCGCGGCGCCAACCTCGACACCGCCAAAACGGGCGACTATCGAATCTTGATGACGCTCTTGCGGAACACGCGGCCCGTGGTTTTCGGATTCGATTTCGTCAATCCGGCCCACAATCAGAATCCCATGACGTTTCAGATTTCGGGTCCCAAGGCGCTTGTGGACCACGCCGCAGCGGTAGACGGGGCCGTCATGGCCGCGCGGAAGGCAGCCGTCAAGGGCATCGACGGTTTTGTGGTGGAAGCGAAGATTCCTTGGAAGTACTTTCGCAACTATAAGCCCAAGGCGGGCGCCCGACTGCTGTGCAACCTGGCCGTGAATTTTTCCAATCAGTCCGGCACGGCTAGCATGGGCAAGGCCTACTGGAACGGCCCCAGTCACATGACCGCGGACCTGGGCGTCGAGGCCCAGATTCACCCCGAACATTGGGGCTGGCTGGAACTCACGAAGTCCAATTGAAGGACCTGGAAGACGGGTCGAAGGCCCTGGGGATTTTCAACCTGGGCGAGTAAGTGTCGCCTTTCGCTCCGCGAAAGCTGCGCAACTTTCGCGGAGCGAAAGGGCGACCGGGCGAAGCACAAGGGAACGCCACGAAGGGCGTTCCCTACAGGGTTAAGGATAAAGACCGCCAATTCGGGGTCGCTGCACTCGCGGATCAGAAATCCGCATCCAGCACGATGCGGTAGCGGGCCTTGCCCGATTCAAGCCGAGCGAAGGCCTCATTGATCTTGCTCATCGGGAAGTGCTCGTTCTGCGGCGCGACATTGTGCCGTGCAGCGAAGTCGAGCATCGTAGCGATCGCCACCGGCGAACCGGTCGGCGAACCGGAGACGCTGCGCTGTTGCGCGATGAGCGAGAACACCGCGACCGGAATCGGTTCCGGCATGATGCCGACAACGTGCAAGCGGCCGTTGGGCGCGAGCGTGCCGATTATCGCGTCCCAATCGAGCCGCACGTTGACGGTGCTGATCAGGAGGTCGAAGCGGCCACCGAGGTTTTCGATCGCGGCCGAGTCCTTGCTCGACAGGACATGATTCGCCCCGAAACCCTTGGCTTCATCGAACTTGCTCTCGCTCGACGTGAACGCCGTCACGTCGCACCCGTAGGCGTGCGCGAATTTGACCGCCATGTGACCCAACCCGCCGATGCCGATAACGCCCACCCGGCCGGTCGGCTGGGCATACATCGTCAGCGGCGCGAAGACCGCAATGCCCCCGCACAAGAGTGGCCCGGCGTCGGCGAAATTCAGCTTTTCCGGCAGCGGGATGGCCCAAGCCCAGTGCGCGCGGATGTGCGTCGCGAACCCGCCGCGATGACCGAGGATGGTCGCTTGCACTTGCGGGCAAAGGTGATGGCTTCCCGACATGCACTGGTGACAGTGCATGCAGCTACCCGCATTCCAGCCGACGCCAACGCGTTCGCCGACTTCGAGCCCCTTGGCATTCGGACCGAGGGCCGTGACCCGACCGATGACCTCATGGCCGAGAATCGCGGGGTACTGCGAGATGCCCCAGTCATTGTTCAAGACGGAGAGATCGGAGTGACACAAACCGCAATGTTCGACAGCGACTTCAACGTCCTCGGTCCCGAGCGGTCCGAGTTCAACGGTTTCCAGCACCATCGGCTGCTTCGCCGCCTTCGCAACCCATGCCATATAGTTTGTCGTGTTTTCTCTTCTCGAACTTGGACCGGATTGGACGGCGGGAGCAGACACCGACTGTTTCTGTTTCAATCTGCTGACTGGCTCGCTACGGGTCTGGGTTGAAGTGGACATGCGTATTCCTTTTCGCTCTTGAGAGTATGTTTGCGAAGACACACTGGCTTAGACCAGGTTAATTACGACTTCGATATTGTCCCGTGTGGCTTTGCCTTGTTCCTTTCAGATTACTAGCTCGCTCCTCAGGAATTCAGAAATCGCTTCCGCGAAACCTCTCATTGGGCAGCAATTGTTGTGCCGAGTGAACAATAGATCCAGGTTTTCTCGTGCGTGCTATCAACATCGGCAAATGCGAAATCCACATCGGCACCGACCGTGGCATCGTATCGGCCAGGGTGGCACCGCATCGGTCAGGGTGGCCGTAGGCATCTCGACTTGTTGCCGCAGGCATGAGCGAATGGCGGTCCCGGAAAGCCAAGGCAATAGGTCGACATCTTGCCCATGCCGCGATAGATTAACGGAAGCGGGATGTCAAGTATCGATCTTTCGGTGGGCCTATCAGTTGTCCTCGTTGTGCCAGGTCGGCATGGAGTTGTGCGTGTCGTCGCGCAATCGCTGTCGAAAAGTCGAGCACCGATACGCCGCTGAGGATCGCTTCAACGAATTCGCTGCGGTGCTATCGCCGGATTTCGCTGTCTGCGCGATGCACCCCCATAAGAAGCCCGGAGACGGTAATTGCGCTGATAATAACTTCGTCTTCGGGCTGGACCCAGCGCGACAAGTCGACGCTCAACTTTTGCCGCTCGAACTGAATGATCATATTGCTCCAGAACGACATTCGCCACACCACCTTTGGCTATCCATCCGTACAACTTTCCTCTCATTTCCCCCCGTTGTCTCGCCGCACCTGCACTTGCAAGGCCCCCAGCATGCGCATGACGGCCGCCTCCTTCTTGTCGATGAAGGGCACGTTGTCCAGCACGATCGGCTGACGGTCGTTGCTGGTGTAGATGATCAGGCGGCCGGAACGGAGCAAGAGAAACTCGAAGATGTCGTTGATCTCCTTTTCCATCCGCAGGTTCGGGGCGGATAGCCGCTCCAGGTTGGCAAGGAAGCCGTGATGGTGCAGCAACTCGTTGCCGCGGACCTCCCAGTAGTCGAACTGTACGACGGCCGCAACCGCCGCGAACATTGCCCCTAGAATGACGGCGAGTCCCGCGTAGAAGTGGGCGTTGGCCTCGGGGTGGAATTTGTAAATGAAACTGGTGAGTTCCGGCCAGAGTTTGGGCTGGAACGTGAACAGCAGGATCAGGCCCATCGCTACCGCGGCCGCGAAGAAGAAGAGCGTCAAGGAGGTTGTGCGCGGAAAATCAAAGGCCAGGATCACCAGATTGACGGTAAATAGCCCGAGGAACAGCGTGCCAATGATCGCCGCGGCGTGGCTTTCAACGACCGTTGCGGCATGGCCTTCCGGGTCAACAGATTTCTCCACAAAATACATCCAGACCGAGGCGACGATCGCGAGCAGGAAGGTCGGATATAGGAAAACGACCTTGGGATAGGGCACCAGCAACACCCGCTCAGGGGTGTTGTCGCTGGGTTTAGCCGGGACTGGCGGGGGCAGGGGCGTGCCGCTGGCGGGACTGGACATGCTGATTTCCTCTCGATTTCAAGGTGGCGTGGCGGACCGAATGGAAAACGGTTCAGCCATTATAGCAAAAGGCTGCGATTATTGCACCCTCACGAATTCCTGCCGTGTTGGCAAGCGGATTCTGTTTCCTTATAATGGTGTTCCTCTTTTATTTGGTGGAATAAAGCCCACGACCAATCCCCGATATCTGCCCATCGAGTATTATGCCGATCCTGCCGACATTTATTTTGCCGAAGAACATATTGACCGCCCTGCGGCGGCCCGCGAATCACATTCAGGCATCGCCCCTACTGAGCGAAATCGCCGCGTGCGAAGCCCCGGAAGTGTTGCGCAGGCTGGGAACGGGCGAGCAGGGCCTGAGCGAGGAAGAGGCCGCCCGCCGCCTCGAAGAGCACGGCCCCAACGTAGTCGCCAAGGAGCAGCGATTCCGCCAGCTCAGGATCTTCGGCCAGGCCTGTGCCAACCCCCTGGTGATCTTGTTGCTGGTATTGGCGGTCGTTACCTATTGGAGCGACGAAGATCACGATCCCGGCGGGCCAGCCGTCATGTTGGCCATGGTCGTGTTGGGCGTCGGTCTGCGGTTCATCCAGGAATCGCGGGCCGACACCGCCGCCACCAAGCTCAAGGCCATGATCAGCGTTACGGCGACCGTCGTCCGCGACGGCCAGCCAAAAGAACTGCCGCTGGGGCACCTCGTGCCCGGCGACCTGGTCCGGCTTGCCGCGGGAGACATGATCCCGGCCGACCTCCGCCTGGTGTCCTGCAAGGACCTGTTCGTCATTCAGTCGAGCTTGACCGGCGAGTCGTTGCCCGTGGAGAAGTTCGACGCTCAGGAAGGAGGCAAGACCCGGTCGGCTCTGGAACTCAAGAATACCTGTTTTCTGGGCACTAGCGTGGAAAGCGGCGCGGCCACGGGCGTGATCGTGGAAACGGGTTTCAAGACCTACCTGGGCAGCATGGCCCAGTCCATGACCGGACAGGCGCCGCCCACGAGCTTCGACAAGGGCGTGAGCCGCTTCACCTGGCTGATGCTCTACTTCATGGCGGTGATGGTGCCGCTGGTGTTCCTCATCAACGGGCTGACGAAGCACGACGAGGACGAAGGCCCGAACGCGGCGATCTCCGCGCCGGTGGCGGACGACAGCAACGAACCGCCCAAGCACAAGAAGAACAAATGGACGGAGGCGTTCTTCTTCGCCCTGGCGGTGGCCGTGGGCCTCACGCCCGAGATGCTGCCCATGATCGTCTCGGTCTGCCTCTCCCGCGGCGCGATCGGCATGTCGCGGAAGAAGGTGATCGTCAAACGCTTGAATTCGATCCAGAACCTCGGCGCCATGGACGTGCTCTGCACCGACAAGACGGGCACGCTCACCTTGGACCGTGTGATTCTGGAGCATCACTGCGACGTTGTCCGCAACGAGGACGAAGGGGTGCTCGTGGCGGCCTATCTCAACAGCCATTTTCAGACCGGGCTGCGCAACGTGTTGGACCGCGCGATCCTGCAATTCCAGCAGGAGATCCACGAGAAGCACGCCGTGCAGGAGCACAAGAAAATCGACGAGATTCCCTTCGACTTCTCGCGCAAGCGGATGTCGGTGGTCGTGGAGACGCCCCAGGGAAGCCGCCGCCTGATCTGCAAGGGCGCCACGGAGGCCGTGTTCCAGTGCTGCAACCGCTTCGAATTGGAGGGCAAGGTCTACCCGGTCGATCCGATGCTGATTACGGAATTGAAGGAGTACTGCGACGAACTCAGCGCCGACGGCTTCCGCGTGCTGGCCATCGCCTCCAAGGACGTGCAGATGAAGGCGGCCTATTCCAAGGACGACGAGTGCGAGTTGGTGCTGATCGGCTACGTCGCCTTTCTGGACCCGCCCAAGGATTCGGCGGCGCCCGCCATCTTGGCCCTGAAGAACCACGGGGTCGGCGTCAAGGTGCTCACCGGCGACAACGAGCTGGTCAGCCGCAAGATCTGCCAGGAAGTCGGCTTGTCGACGGACTGCATCCTGCTGGGCGGACAGGTGGAGGCCATGTCGGATGCCGAACTGGCCGAGTCGGCGGACCGCGCCACGCTCTTCGCCCGCCTCTCTCCGGCCCACAAGCAGCGCGTGATCCGCGCGTTGCAGAGCAAGGGGCACGTCGTCGGCTTCCTGGGCGACGGCATCAACGATTCTCCGGCCCTGCGGGCCGCCGACGTGGGCATCTCCGTCGACAGCGCCGTGGACATCGCCAAGGAAGCCGCCGACATCATCCTCCTGGAAAAGAGCCTTATGGTGCTGGAGGAGGGCGTGCTGGAAGGCCGCAAGGTCTTCGCCAACATCCTCAAGTATGTCCGCATGGGCGCCAGTTCCAACTTCGGTAACATGTTCAGCGTGCTGGGGGCCAGCGCATTCTTGCCGTTCCTGCCCATGGAGACCAAGCAGATCTTGACGAACAATCTGCTCTACGACTTTTCCCAGGTGCCCATTCCGGGCGACAACGTCGATCCGGAACAGATCGCCAAGCCCCGCCCCTGGCAAATGGGAGAGATTGCCCGCTTCATCCTCTTCGTCGGCCCCTGCAGTTCGATCTTCGACTACACGACCTATTTCATGATGCTGTACTACTTCGGCTGTTGGAATAACGCGTCGCTCTTCCAGACCGGCTGGTTTGTCGAATCGCTACTGACCCAGACCCTCATCATCCACATCATCCGCACCAACCGCATCCCCTTCCTGCAGAGTTGGGCCAGTTGGCCGTTGACGGTTACGACGGCCGTGATCATGGGAATCGGCGCTTGGCTGCCGTTTTCGCCCATCGCGGGCCGGCTCGGATTCACGGCGTTGCCCACGCTCTACTGGCCGCTGATCGTATTGACGCTGTTTTGTTATGTGCTCTTGACCCAGGGCGTTAAAATCTTGCTGATCCGCAAAGGATGGATCTGAGGGAAATTTAATGGACGACGGTTTCATTCCACTAACCGATCTGCTGGAACAGCAGAGACGTGTGGCCGACAAGGTTGGTACGACACATATCCGGCGGCACATTTTCCTCTGCTGCGATCAGACGAAGCCGAACTGCTCGACCCGGGAACAATCGCTCGCAGCGTGGGAGTATTTGAAGTCTCGCTTGAACGAACTCGGCCTGACCGGCGCCGGCGGCGTCTATCGCACCAAGGTCAACTGCCTGCGGATCTGCACGGGCGGACCGATCGCCGTGGTCTATCCCGAGGGCGCTTGGTACGCCCGCTGCGACCCGCCCGTGCTGGAAGAGATCATCCAAGAGCACCTGATCGGCGGCCGCATTGTGGAGAAGTACTTGATTGCTTGCAAGCCGCTGTAAGGGCCATGGACGGAATTGATGAAACAAATTGGATGGAAAGCGTGGGTAGTCCAGGAGCATGTCTTTGCCCCGGAGGGGCATCTGAGAATAGCCCAGCGATTTATCGCTGGGGATCCGAGTTGATCGCAAAATTTGCCAGTCCCGGAGGGACGGTTGATATTGTCCGACAGGGGCACTTCTCAATCGTCCCTGGGACAGACAATACGCCAACGGACCCTCGAATTTGTTTCTCAATTGTGTCCGTGGCCACCAGCAACCCCTGCGGGAACCTCCGTCACCTTGCCAACTCAAGGCAGCGCAAGGTCTCGTGGTCGCAGGTGAGCAGTTTTCCACCCACATAGGCCGGATTGCACCAGTTCGGGCCGCACACTTTGGCCGACGAGAGCACACGATACTCTTGTGGATCGGCGGCGATCAGATATGCGCGGCCGCTGTCGCCCAGCACGAAAAGATTGTCCTGCATGACCAGCAGCGATACGAAACCCGCCGGGCTGGCCAGAGCCGTGGTCTTGGCCCAGGTGTCCTTGCCTGTCTTGATGTCCACGCAAAAGAGCTTCTTCTTCGGACCTAGTCCGTAAAGATGCCGGCCGACGACGACGGGGCTGGAGAAGTTAATAGCCAGATCCTTGCGGACCCAGGCCTGCCGGACATTCATGCCGTCGTCTGCCGCCGAGACGCAGAAGCCCAGCAAGCCAGCCTCGTGCGACGAGACGACGACCATGTCGTCGCAGGCCACAGGAGTGGCGATGTGTCGGCTGAAAGACGTTTTCACCGCCGCCCGCCAGAGCAGCTTGCCGCTACGGGGATCAAGCCCGATAATGCCGTCGGAAGTGAACGATAAAATCTGTTTTGCGCCGGCCAGTGTGGCGAGGACGGGGCCTGCGTAACCGGGTACGTCGTCTTGCGACTTCCAAAGCACCTTGCCGTCGGTCTTGTCGAAGCAGACAACGCTGGCACCATGTTGTCCGCCCACGCCGACGATGATTCGCGGGCCGTCGACCAGCGGCGAACCGGTGTAGCCGTGGCGGGCGGCGCCCTGGGCGCTGCCTTTTTCGCCGATAAATACGGCGTCGAAATCCTTGACGAAATTGACCCGCCAGAGCAGCTTGCCGTCGGCCGCGTCGAGGCATTGAAATTCGCCGCGGCACGATTGCGCGAAGACCTGCGGGCCGTCGGCGACGGGCGTGCCGCGGGGACCGGTCCCCGTGTTGTCGCCGATCACGTCATCGAGGAGCACGTTCCACAGTTCCTTGCCCGACGCCAGATCGCAGGCCAGGAGCGTCTCTTTGTCATGGCGGTTATCGAGGCAGAAAACCCGCCCCCGGGCTACCACGGGCGAGCCAACCCCTTCGCCCAGCTTGACCTGCCAGAGCAGTCTCGGATCGGCGGGCAGCGTGGCGGGAACGCTGACGCCGGCCGGCACCCAGCCGGTATTCTCCGGCCCTCGCCAGCGCGGCCAATCATCGGCCGCCGCGGTGATGGGAGGGAAAAGGAACAGGGCAAGGGCAAGCAAAGACGAAAGGGAGCGAAACATCATGGCGGGAGGAATCCGTGGTGGGGTTAGTCCCATCTTGGCTTGCGGCGGGCGAAAAGTCAACTGTACTCCTCACGCTTCGCCGTGAGGAACCGGCCCTTAGGAGCGACAAATCAATAACTGCCGTATGGTTGCCTTTCGCTCCGCGAAAGTCGCATCTTTCGCGGAGCGAAAGGCGACACTTGTTGATTCGCCGGCCCTTACTTTTGCGGCTGAATGAGCCGGTTCAACTGATTCCCCAACTGGCTCTCCAGCACGCCCAGATTGCTGAGGAGCTGGCTCTTGATCCGCGCCAACTCATCTCGGTCGAGTTGCGGCGACTTCAACGTGCCGCCCACGGGGATCTGCATTTTCCGCTTCCTGATCACCTCGGTCACGGCGTTGCTGGGAAGCCATGCCAGCGGCACCGACGTTTCCACCATCAGCTTCAAGGAATCGTCCAGGCCCACGGAGCCGAAAGTCCGCATGGTCAGTTCCGGGAACTGCAGCGCCAGTCCTTGGTGGTAGATCCTTCCGGCCGTCATGCGAAAGAGGATCACCGACTCAGGCTCGATATGCACTAGCGAGGGCGAGACGGCCGCCACCGAAGCCATTTGCCGCAGCAACGGCCCGGGGTTCATCTCGGCCGAATGGACGATGATCCGCCCCGCGATCTCGGCACGGTTCAGATTGCCGAGGGGGATGCGGCAGCCGTCCAACTGGATCGAGAACTGCCCCTTGGAGTTCGTGACCGAGTCCAGGATCGGAACGACGTACTTCAACGCCGAATGGCAGGCGGCCTCGTCGAGTTGGACCTGGCTGGCCAGCGTGCCGGCCGAAAGGCGAAACTCGATCGGTTGCCGGTCAAACCGCAACTCCGGCTGCAAGGCCAGGCGTCCCTGGTTGCAGGTCGCTTCCAACGGATCGGCCCGCAAGATGCCGTTGGCCAGCCGCAGCCTGACCTCGCCCGGCCCGACTTGGAATCCATACAGATTGGCCCCGGCGAACCGCAGCGCTGCGCTGCCTTCACCTTGGGATGGCCAGCAAGAGCCATGATAGGCGATCGGGCTGGTTCCCGTGCCGAAAAAGCGAATCGATGTGCCCGTGTAAGGTTCCAGCCAGCGGTTGAGCTTGTCCCACTCGTAGGTCACGTCGCCGCTCACCTGCACGTCGGCAGGATTGCCCAGCACGATCTGCGCGGCGGCCGGCGTGCCGGGCGGACCGGCGTTCAAGTTCAGGGCGATCGCGCTGGTGGCCAAGGAGGCCGAGTCGAACTGCAGCCGCGCAGAGGAAAAATCGTAACGGCCGGCGGCGTTCAACTCGATGGCCGGATCGGACCAGTTCCACGCGGGACCGGCCAATGCAAGCTGCGTGGTGTTGATCTTGGCTTGGCTGAAGGCCAGCGAATTGGCCGACAAGGTCACTTGGCCCGATGCCTGGTAACTGCCGTCCATCCGCGGGCTCTGCGGCGAGAGCAACGCGACAAGCCGCGCCGGCCAGCGATCGACGCGGCCTTGCACTTGAACGTCCAGGGGCCACGCCGCACGGGCGCTCAGCTCGGCAACCGGCTGCAAGAGGCGGAGATTGGCCATGTCGCCGCCGGAGCGGAGTTTCAGGCTGGCCGCGTCAATCCGCGTCTGCGCGCCGAAGTCGGTTTGGCCGCTGGCGCTGACGACGATCGCCAGGTTGTCTTCGTTCCATGCTGGTTGCTGAGGGGCGGCAAGCTGGAAGTTTTGCACGTCCATCGTGCCGCTGAGCTTGACGTTGCCCTGCCCGCTCCACTGGGCTTCGAAATTCGCGGCCAGCGAGCCGTCGAGTTTCAGCCCGGGCGCGGCGCGGGAGGCAAGACGCTGAAACATGGCCAGCGGCAGCGCGGTGATTTGCAGGCTGAGGTCACCATCAGCGGCGGCCGGGCCGTTGCCGGCGGGCGGATTGGCTGGCGGCGCGTCGCTGGCCTTCATGTGTGATTTCCAGGTCAGGCTGCCTGCCCGTCCGCGGTCGTCGATCGCGGCGGTCCCTTCCATGCGCGTCGGCCAGGCCAATCGCCGCGACATGTCCAGGGCAAACTGCAAGGCGGTGACATGCCAGCTCTGTTGCGTTTCCGCATCGACGATCACGGCCTCGCCATCGACAATCTCCAGCGACAAGTCGACGCCTTGGCTGGAAGAACTGCTCGGGCCGGTCAGCCAGCGGGCAAGCACCGTCTCCAGGTTGCTGCCGTCGCGGGTCAGTTTAATGTTGAGCTGCAGCTTCTCGATCCGCAGCTTGCCCGCGCCGGCAGAACTGAAGAGCATCTTCAAGAGCGAGCGATCGCTTGCCAGGTTGTCGACCTCGATAACCGTTTCGCCTTGCGCATCGCGGACTTCGACACCGGCGACGCTAGCCGGCGAGAACCAGCCGACCGATGCCGAGCGGAAGGTGACGGCTCCATCGAGCATCGCGGCCCGGCGGACGAGGCGGCCCATCAGCGGCGTGTGGACGAGGATTGTGGGCAAGAGGGCGACCAGCAGCACGACGGCCAGGCTGACGATGCCGGCAATCGTCAGCAGCCGGCGGCGTTTCCGCCGCGGAGGGTGGTTGGGCGCCTCGTTTTCGGGCGACGGGGCCGCAGGGTTTTGCCGCTTTTTCTTTCCGTCTATGGACATCTGCACGCCTCCATGCGCAACCAACTGCTGCGGATTGTAACGGCAAGTCGCGGCAGAATCCAGAGGAGCTTGATGGCAACGCGGCGCACTGCTGTCATTGCTAGCAGGCGGCAAGGTTACGATCGAGGCGCCATCGTCCTTGCGTCTAAGTGATCAGACATGCAACAAACAAGCTGGCAGAAGACGAGTTTACGGACCGACCCGTGTCTCCAGCGGTGCCGCGGGCAGTCCGGCCTTGTTCCAGAGGCAGTGCCCGGGGACATCCACGTAATCGTAGCGCAGGAACTTCGGCTCCTTGACCAGCGGCGAGGAGACCAGCACGTCATCGCCGTCGATCTTCGCGTCGGCCCAGACATACCTGCGGTTGGCCCCCGCCAGGGCGAAGCCTTCGAGCTTGCCGCCCCGGACGACCAGTCCGCCACCGAGGTGGTCATAGTACACGCGCACGGTAGTGCCCTCGATGGTCGCCGTCTTGAGCACCGGCCCCGAATACTCCAGCGCCTGGCCGAAAATCCGCGCCTGCGCGATCAGGGCCAGCCGCTTGCCCACATCCTGCTTGTTCTTGGGGTGAATGTCATGGGGATCGCCCAGGTCGGTGATCACCGCGGTGTCGGCATTGGCCACCGAATGGCCGACATCCCATTGTACGGCGCGGATCTCGGCTGCGCCGATGTCTTCGGGGTTCAAGGTAGGCGTGCCGCCCAGCACGGGTAACTGCACGATGAGGAACCAGGAATCGGGCGAAGTGAAACGCAGGCGCCAGTCGGCGATCATCTCGGTCAGTAGCCGCCGGTGTACGGCATGGCCGCCGGGGCACGGCGTTTCACCCTGATACCAGAGCGCGCCCTTGATCGCATACGGCGTGAGCGGCGCAATCATGCCGTTGTACAGCACAGTAGGAAGCTGGAAATCGTTGTCCAGGCGATGCGGGAACGGCGGCAGCTTGGCCGCGGACGTCGATTCCCGCAGGAACCGTGGGCCGCTGAGGGGGATTGCCGCCGCTTTGCCGCCCGGCAATTCGAGCTTGGACACCGCCGACGGGCCCTGGTAGCCGCTGCCCGGCTGGGCCAGCACACGTAGGGCGATGACGTTGCGCCCGGGCTTGACCAGCGCGGCCGGGACTCGCGATGTGCGGTTGATCCAGCCCTGGTCGAACGCGCCCACGAGCGTTCCGTTGAACCAGGTCGTGTCGGGCTCCCAGATGCCCGTGACGTACAGGCTCAAGTCCTTGCCGGCCCAGTCCTGTGGCACGTCCACTTCCTTGCGGAACCAGGCGATGCCGTGAAAGCGCGGGACGTCGGCCTTGCCGCCGTCGGCGGGGAGCGCGACCCGCCGCCATCCGCTCGTATCGCACTGGGGCTTGAACCAGCCCCGGCGCGTGCCGGGGTCGTTATCCTCCCACCAGCGCTGGACCACGCCCTGGAAGTAGGTCTCGCCGATCTTGTTCTCGCGGTCCAAGGCCCGCAGCGCGTCCAGCGACTCCAGGCCGGGCTTCAATTCCGGCACGCCTTGCAGCATGGACGGCGCGCACCAAGACGTGATCGCCGACCCGCCCACCGCGGCGCGGATCAGGCCGATCGGCACGTCTACCTTCTCCTGAAGATCGCGAGCGAAGAAGTAGCCGATGGCCGAGAACTCTCCCACCGTCTGTGGCGAGCAAACCTCCCACCTGGCGGCGACCGTGTCCTGCGGATCGGTGTGCATCACCTGCGGGCCGCCGGGGCGAAGCCCGGCCCAAGGCACGCTGAAGAAGCGTATCCGCGGATGCCGGGCGGCGGCGATCTCCGCCTTCGCATTCATGGACCCGCCCACCGACATCTGCATGTTCGATTGGCCCGAGCAAAGCCAGACGTCGCCCAAGAGCACGTCCCGGACCTCGATGGTCTGCGGGCCGGTGACGGTCATCATGTGCGGGCCGCCGGCCGGCAAAGCGTCCAACCTGGCCAGCCACTTGCCGTGGGCGTCGGCAACTGCCGTCGCCGTCTTGCCGGCCAGCCTCACCGTGACTTCCTTGCTCGGCTGTGTCCAGCCCCAGACGGTGGTCGCTACATCCCGCTGCAAGACCGTATGATCGGTGAACAGCGGGTGCAGGAACGGCCTGCCCGCGGGCACATCCTTGGCCGGCAAAGGCGTATCCGCCAGCAGCAAGGCTGCCATGAGGATGCTTGGCCGCCATGCGGTACGGGATGACGTGTTCCTGGTCCTGTGGTTCATAATGTCTTCTCCGCAGTTGTGCTTGGTGTCTGGAATTCCATGTAAGGCCCATGCGGGCATGGTTCAATTACGAGGCATCTGTAGGGAACGCCGGGGCACCCGCGCAGCGAGTGCCCCGGCGTTCCCTACAGTGTTACGCAAACGGCCCGCAAATTGAACCACGTCCAAAATGTCATTCTCCGGGAAAAGCATACGCGAAGCACCCCCCGGATTTGCTATTGATCGGAGGCGATATCCTGAGTCAAATAGTCTATACACAAACATTGACGATGAACAACCATGTCTAAAACCAAACCCAAGCTCAACCTTCGCGATTCTCGCACCCTGAAACGAATCAACGAACTGGCCGACAACGTCGTCTCTGCCGCGCAGCGCGGGCGGGACCCGGCCGTCGATGTGCCGGCCCGCACGCTCTCCAACATCCGCTACAACAAGTCGAAGCGGATCCTGGAAATGGGCGGCAACACTAACCGCCGGCAGTTGTTCAATCTCTCGCAGGCCAAGGCCTACATGCAGACCGTGCTGGTGGCCCACGGTGTCAGCCGGCTCATCGACGAAGGCAAGACTGCCAGCTTGCGGCAAATGTTCTACATGCTCAAGCACGACGTGAAAGGCACCAAGGAGCCCACCTTCGAGGACCAGGGCGAATGCGACCCCATCGTCGAAGACATGGAGGTCCTGCTGGACAGCCTCCGCGAAGAACTGCACCTGGCCGCGGAAGTCAAGGGTAACATGGTGGGGAACCTGGTCCTGGTCGATAGCGGCGACGAGATTGACTGCTCGCGGATGGGGTCCGGCGGCTACGGCGTGCCCTCGATCGTCGAGCCTGAGGTAATCCAGTTCAAAAAGTGCGATGCCAAGTTCGTCCTGCACGTGGAAAAGGGCACGGTCTGGCAGCGGTTCAACGAAGACAAGTTCTGGCGCAACAGCAACTGCATCCTGACGCATGGCGGCGGCCAGCCGCCTCGCGGCGTGCGGCGGATGCTTTACCGCCTGCACAACGAACTCAAGCTGCCGATCTACTGCCTCTTGGATAACGATCCTTGGGGATATTACATCTACAGCGTCATCAAGCAGGGATCGATCAACCTGGCCTTCGAGTCGCAGCGGATGGCCATCCCCGATTGCCGCTTCCTGGGCATCCGTTCCATCGATTTCGAGCGGTGCGGGCTCTCCGACAGCGTGAAAATCTCGCTCAACGACAACGATCGCAAGCGGGCCAAACAGATCGCCGGCTACCCCTGGTTCGCCCACAAGAAGCCCTGGCAGAAAGAGATCCAAAAGCTCTTGGACAACGGCTTCAAGCTGGAAGTCGAGGCCCTAGTGAGCAGGGACATCAGCTACGTTACGGAAGAGTACACGCCGCAACGGCTCAAGGACAGCGATTGGCTGGACTGAGCCAGTCTGCCCGCGCCCGTAGTCCCGGCTTTGGCCGGTCCCGTCGAACTTGCGGCACTAGTAGCGTATAATTTCAATCAGCTTTGGTTCCTTGCCAAAAGTGGCCGTGGCGAGATGAATTATTCTCGGGGAGTAAAAAGATGTCGTTTATCTTGGAGTATTGGCGCGACGAGGACTGGTACGTCGGCCGGTTGAAGGGTATCCCGGGCGTTTTTAGCCAGGGAGAATCGCTTGCGGAATTGGAGGAGAACATCCGCGACGCTTATCGCATGATGATCGCCGACGAGGAACCGGCGCCCCCGGACGCCGTGGAAATCGAGGTCGAAGTTTGAAGCGGAAAGAGTTCATCCGGGAACTGACCGCGGCCGGCTGCCACCTGCATCGTCACGGCGGCCGGCACGACATCTACGGCAATCCGCGCACCGGTCAAAAGTCGCCCGTGCCCCGGCACACCGAAATCTCCAACAGCCTCTGTAATTTGATCCGCCGACAACTCGGACTGAGCGGCTGACCTGTAGAGAACTAAGGATTTGGTCCGAAATAAAGGTTCTTGGTGGGCCGGCGCTCGCAAGCTCGCTGGTCCCACCCTACAACTACGGCACCAGCACAATCTTGCCCGCCAAAGACCCCTTCTTCTGCAACGTGCTGGCTTCCTGCAGCTTGTGCGCCTCGGCCGTTTCCGACAGCTTCATCACGCGATCGATCTGTGGGCGCAAGCGGCCGCGGGCCATCCAGCGATTGATCTCGGCAGCCGCCTTGCGCTGCTCCTCGGCAGACGCGTTGAACATGGCGAAGCCGCAGATCCGCGCGTCGCGGGTGTAGAACGGCCCGATCGGCAGCACGGGCTTGGCATCGCGGCCGGCCATGACGACGATCCGCCCGCGACGGGCCAGATGACTAATGGCCAGTTCCAGATCCGGTTCGCGGAGGTTGACCCACCAGACGTCGATTTCGCCGAACCGACGGAACATGTCTTCGACGTCGCCCGTGCGGTAATTCACGACCGCGCTAGCGCCCAGCTTGCGGCAAATCTCGACCTTGTCGTCGCTGCCGGCGGTCGTCATGACGCGGGCACCGGTGGCCCTCGCCATCTGCACCACGCACGAGCCGACCCCGCCCGAGCCGCCGTACACGAAAACGTTTTCGCCCATCTTCAGTTGCGCGTCGCGGAATAGTCCCAGATGGGCGGTGATCCCCACCAGGGCGATTGCCGCCGCGTCCTCGAACGACACTTCTTCGGGAACGGGATAGAGCCATTGCTCGTCAACCGTCGCGAACTGCGCAAAAGTGCCCTGGCGGCCCATGAGGCCCTGGTTGCTGCCCCAGACGCGGTCACCGATCTTCACGCGCCTGGCCTCCGGCCCGACCGCTTCCACGACGCCGGCCAAGTCGCAACCGAGAATGAACGGCTTGGGCAATTCCACGGCCACCGCGCCCGAACGAATGTAGGTATCGATGGGATTGACCGACACCGCCTTGACATGCACAAGCGCCTGGCTGCCGCTTGGCTTGGGCTTAGGCAAATCGCCATACTTGATCTGGTCGGCCGCCCCGGTTTTTTCAATGTATGCGGCTTTCATGGCCCATCTTCCCGCAATGTTAATTGCTCTTGAGGTCGAAATTGAGGGGGTGCTCGGGGTCGGGCACGTCGGCGGCGACTTCCCGGCCGAGCGTGCTCCTTTCATTGTAGCAAGCGGGAAGCGTTTCCTTGCCCTCAACCTTCTTGGAAATCTTTGCCGTGTAAAGGCCCGGGTAAAGGCCCTGGTAGCCTTCCACCGTGGCGCTCAGATAGGCATAGCCGTTCTTGTTGGTCGTGCCACTGGAGGGCTGGTAGGCGGGGCCGAGGTACGGCTCGGGCTCCAAGCTGACCACCGCGCCTTCCAATGGCTTGCCGTCCAGAGTGACCTTCACCCGCGAACTGAACAGCACGCCGCCGTTTTTCTTCCATGCCTCGACGCGGGCCGCAATATCCTCGGCCGTGAGCGCATCGGCGTGCCCCGCTTCATGGTTCTTGACGGTACGGAACAGCGCGGCCAAAGCGGGGCTCTTCTCCAATTCCTTGGCATCGAGTTTCCCGGCGCCGTTGGAATCGTATCGGCCCATAGCATCCTTCGCAATGGCTGCGGGATCCAAGGGCGGCATCTTAAGCACTGGCGTGGAGCCGGAACACCCCGCGCAAAAAACGCATGTCGCCAGGAACATGCCAAAGAGTAATCCCGGGCAATGCACAATGGCCGGCAAGCCGATGGGGCCTGCACAACTCGTGCAACCGCAAACGGGTCGCCTAGTGGTCTTATACGTTGTTGACGTGGCGGCCCGGACTGGTTGCAAACCTGTCCTCCGGCGTGCTGGTTTTCCGTGGCTTGCAGACATTCTCAGTAGGTCTCGTTGACAATGCCGTCGTTGCGGCAACCCAGGTGCGTGTAGATGGTCAAATCGATCGAGTAAGGGATAAGCTTTACGTGGCCGTCGCAAAAAACGAAGTTGGCCCCGGAGGAATGGGCGCTGCCGAACCCGTTGTTCTGGTTGTTATGGACCACGTTGCCGAGATTTAGGTCTTGGAGTAGCGGTTGGTTTACTCCACACCAGCGAATGACGTCATGGTCGAACCCCTCCATCATACTATTGTCGTCACCCGCATCCGTGCTGTTGTAGTACATGTAGGGATTGAGCCACTTCTCGCCGGCAAAGAACGTGTTGGTCATGCCGTCGGTAATCATGCCCTGCGTCACTTGGCTCGCCTGGTACACCACGCCGTCGCCGTTGGCGGCATCGGGATCCCATGAACAATTTAGAGGGAAAGAACTCAAGCAACTCGTCGGCGGACCCGAAAATGCCTCTCCGGCATCCCAGGTGCCGGTATTTGCGCAGTAATCGCTATGGTTGAGCCCGGGGGGCAGGGCTGAATTAAAGGCCCCTTGTGTAATGGTATCGGGAAAAAGCGTGGCCCGGCGGCGCGTGGGACAGTTGAACGTGGGAATAATGGCGCTCTTCAGTGCCGGGCCTGCGGTCTTATACTTGTAACTGCTGGTATCGACGGTGGTGCTGCTGCCCTGGCCCTTGCCCAGATCGTGAATATTGCTGAGCCCCATGTAGGGCAAGATTTGATAGATCCAACTCCCGGGCTGGCCGGCGCCGGTGCCGCGGTCGGCATCGCCCAGCCACATCATGCCCCAGCCCGCGGACGGAAAGAACCCGTTGGTGGTCAGATGCCCATTGGCCGCCGTGCCCATCTGCATGAGGTTGTTCTTGCACTGCGTCTGCCGCGCCGATTCGCGGACAGCGTTTAGCGCAGGCAAGAGCAGGGCCATCAGGACACCGATAATGGTGATAACGACGAGCAATTCCACCAAGGTAAAGGCCGCACTGGTTCGACGAGAAACCGCCATGATTTTGTGTCTCCACGGGGAAAAGAGGGGTGGCCGCCCAAAAAGCCGCCGGTTTCGGAACTCTATTCCACCGCCCGAATTATAATCGACTTTTTCATTCGGCGTCAATGATTTCCCGCATCAGCCCTTTTGACGGCTACGGGAAGGACTGCTATCCTGTATTCTACTTATAGTTTGCGCGGCTGGAAACGAGCCGCTGGAGTTCCGCCCGGGCAACATGTACTCATGGTCCGCGGCAATGGCGGGGAAAAGCCGGCTAAAGCCGGAACTCCAACGGTTAAATCCTGTATGATCCGGCAAGAAAGGGTATTCTGATGCAGAAGCAATTGGGATTTTGTCTTGGTTTGGGCGTTGTGGGGATCGCGGCTATAGCTCTTTTGGGGTGCGGAGGTTCCAAGAGCGCGGTCAAACCCATGGATATCGCGTCCGACGCCGGGCATCAGGCGGTTACGCAATTCGACACCAATCAAGACGGTGTTCTCGATTACGAGGAATTGGCCAAGGCCCCCGGATTGCGGGCCGCCGTGGCGAAGATCAAGAAATTGGGCACCTTTCGCGGCGCTGCACCATCCGAGAGCCAGTTGAAGAGCGCCAAAATCAGTGCCGAGGAGATCGACGCGCGGATTCAAGAGTGGAAGGCCCATGGCACCGGGCGGATCGCGGTAGCCTGCCGGGTATTCCGCGTGAAGAAGGGCGGTGCGGGAATGCCTCAGCCCGTTGTCGGCGCCGTGGTTAAGTTCGTTCCCGAAGGCTTCCTTGGCACGGGATTGGTCGTGGGCACGGGCACGACCGACAAGCAAGGTCTCGCCTCGATCTCGCAGCCCAGCCGGGGCGGAGACGATCCGGCCGAGAACATGTGCTCCGGCTTCTACCGCGTGGAAATCACCAAGGGCAGCGAGATTCCGGCAAAGTACAACACCGCTACGATCCTTGGCGAAGAGGTCGCTTTCGACGCGCTCAACCTGGGGAAGGGCCCGCTAAAGTTCGAGTTGGAGTATTGAATAGCTAGGCGCGATCAATCCTGTAGGGAACGCCGGGGTACCCGCGCAGCGGGTCGACGGCGTTCCCTACAGAATCATGCATGACTTTGGTTGTCAGCCCTTCAATGCCTGGACCAGGTTGGTAATCACCACCTTGGCGTCGCCGAAGAGCATGAGCGTGTTGTCGGCAAAGAACAGTTCGTTCTCGATCCCCGCAAAGCCGGGATTCATGCTGCGCTTGATGACGAACACCGTCTTGGCCTTGTCGGCGTCGATGATGGGCATGCCGTAGATGGGGCTCGACTTGTCGTGCCGGGCCGCCGGATTCACCACGTCGTTAGCACCCAACACCACGGCCACGTCGACCTCGGGCATCTCGGGATTGATCTCCTCCATCTCGATCAGGCGATCGTAGGGGATTTCGGCCTCGGCCAGCAAGACGTTCATGTGGCCCGGCATGCGGCCGGCGACTGGGTGTACGGCGAATTTCACGGTCACGCCGCGTTTAGTCAGCGCATCGTACAACTCCCGCACGCGGTGCTGGGCCTGGGCCACGGCCATGCCGTAGCCGGGGATAATCACGACGGTCCGCGCGGCATCCATGATCTGCGCCGCGTCCTCGGCCGTGGCGCTCTTGGCCGTCCGTTGCTCGATCGCGCCGCTGGCGGCCTGGACCTGGCCGAAGGCCCCGAACAGCACGTTGGTGAACGAGCGGTTCATGGCCTTGCACATAATGATCGAGAGGATCAGGCCGGAAGAACCGTCCAATGCCCCGGCGGCAATCAGCAGATTATTCTTCAAGACGAATCCCATGGCCACGGCCGAGAGGCCGGCATAGGAGTTCAGCAGGGCGATCACCGTGGGCATGTCGGCGCCGCCGATGGGGATGATCAGCAAGACGCCGAAGGCAAGGGAGAGCAGGATGATCAAGGGGAATAAAAACCACAACGTTGTCGGCCAGTAGACCAGCAGGGTGCCGCAAAGCAAAGCAACCCCCATTAGCGAGAAATTGATCGCGTTCTGTCCCTTGTAGGTGATGGGCCGCGTGGGGATCCATTCCTGGAGTTTGCCTGCCGCCATCAGGCTGCCCGTGAACGTGAGAAAACCGAGGATCACCTCGGCGGTCAGGGCGCCGGTGGTAAAGCGCGTCAACTCCCAAGATTCCCGCGGCAGAACCTTGTCGTGGTTGTACATCAGGTAAAATTCGGCGACGCCTACCAGACCTGCGGCCAAACCGCCGAAGGCGTGCGAGAGCGCGGTCCGCTGGGGAACCGCCGTCAAGGGCACCATCGCCAAGGGCACGCCGAGCACGAATCCCACCGCGATCGCCCCGATAATCCAATGGTACGACTCGATGCCGGGCGTCATCCACGCCCCGCCAACGGCCGCCACCATCGCCACCACGCCGGAAACAATGCCCCGGCGGGCAGTGGCAGGATGGCTCATCCATTTCAGCGAGAGAATGAAGAGGGCCGTCGAGACCAGGTAGATCAACTGAATGCAGATTTCCTTCATGACTTGCCAGGCTCCCGCTTCTTGAACATCTTGAGCATGCGATCGGTGAGGATGAACCCGCTGACGATGTTGGTCATCGAGCACGCCAGGGCGATCGCACCGAGGATGGTGGTGAACAGGTTGCTGGGGGCCTTCTGGCCCGCCAATACGATCGATCCCACCACCGCGATGGCCGAAATCGCATTGGTCAGCGACATCAACGGCGTGTGTAGCAGCCGGGAGACGTTCTTAATCACTTCCAGGCCGATGAAGGTGGCCAGCATGAGCGTGAACAGCGAGGTCAAGAAGGCGGTGGTTTCCGAGCTGAGCTGCGCGCCTTCCGCCTCTGCCACGAGTATCCAGGGGGCATAGGTCATCGTTTGCGTTGTCCTTTCTTAGCGGAATTGGTGGGCCTGCGATCGCAAGTTCGCTGGTCCCACCCTACGGTTATAACAACTGCTGGACCCGCGCGCAGACAATCTGGCCGTCGCGCGCGATCAGCGTGTCGCGGATGATTTCGTCTTCCATATTGATCTGCACCTGCTTGTCCTTGACCAGGTTCAGCAGGAACGTGGAGATGTTCTTCGCATACATCTGGCTGGCGTGCTGCGGGACTTCCGCCGGCAGATTGAGCGGGCCGAGGATGGTGACGCCGTTGTGGACCACGCGCTGGCCGGCCTGGGTCAACTCGCAGTTGCCGCCGCGCTCGGCGGCCAGGTCCACGATCACCGAACCGGGAAGCATGCCTTCCACCGCCTGGCGCGTGATCAGCACGGGCGACTTCTGCCCCGGTACCGCAGCGGTGGTGATGACCACGTCGCTGCCGGCCACCACGCGGGCCATCAATTCCTGCTGCTTCTTGTAGAACGCCTCGTCCTGCGCCTGGGCATAGCCGCCCTTGCCTTCGCTGGCCGAAGTGTCCAGCGGCATTTCCACGACCTTGCCGCCCAGGCTGGTGATCTGTTCCTTGGCGGCCGGACGGACGTCGTAGGCCGAAACCGCCGCGCCCAACCGCCGGGCAGTGGCAATGGCCTGTAACCCGGCCACGCCGGCGCCGACGATGAATGCCTTGGCCGCATTGAGCGTACCTGCCGCCGTGATCAGCATGGGGAATATCTTGGGCAATTCCTGCGCGGCCATGAGTACGGCCCGGTAGCCGGCAATGGTGGCCTGCGACGAGAGCACGTCCATGCTCTGCGCCCGCGTGATACGAGGCAGAAGTTCCAGCCCAAAGAGAGTTGCGCCCGTGGCAGCAAACTCCTGATTCGCCTTGGGTTGCCCCAAGGGGTCGCACAAGCCGACGACGATCTTACCGGCGGATAGCTTGGTCAGATCGGCCTTGCCCGCCTGGGGATTCGCCCCCGCGGCGCGGACCTGCAAGATCACGTCGGCGGCGAAAACTTCCTCGCGGCTGGGGACAACCTTGGCCCCTTTCTCGACGTAATGTGAGTCCGGGAACCCGGCGGCCTGTCCGGCCCCCGCTTGCACGCGGACATCGATTCCCGCCTTGGCCAGGGCCGGAACGCTCGCCGGAATGAGGGCGACACGTGTTTCGCTCGGGAATGTTTCTTGGGGAATGCCAACGATCATGGTTTTACTCAATCGGTGGGGTCTGGGCGGAATCGTATCACATCGATACGACTTCCTGCCCGTTCGGGGCTATTATCACATCGAGCCACGCAAGGTATAGCCCGTAATTGTACCAAAGTCTAGGTATTCCATTGCTGGCTCGATTATATAAAATTCCTGAGAAGTGGAATTATGACGAAGGATGGGGTTGTTTGAAAATCCCCTCGACATGGTGGGAGCCGTGGCCCGGCCAGGAATTTCTTGGTTTCCGGGGCGCGGACACCCTTGTCATGCGGCCGATATATAGCTAAATTACAGGTTTCCCGGCTTCAGGCCGGCGATTTTCGATCGGGAGTGCAACCGCTTTATCCGGGTCAAAATCGTAATTGTCGTAGATTGTAAGCGTTTTGTCAGGGTTGTACTCATGTTGAAGATATCGAAGACGTACATGGCCAAGCCGGGCGAGCTGAAGGCCAAATGGTGGCTGGTGGACGCTACGGACAAGGTGGTTGGTCGCGTGGCCAGCGATATCGCCATGATTCTTATGGGCAAGCATCGCCCCACCTATACGCCGCACATTGATACGGGTGATTTCGTCGTGGTGGTCAATGTCGAGAAGATCATTTTCAGCGATCCCGACAAGTGGGACGAGAAGGAGTACGCCTGGTACACCGGCTATCCGGGGCAGCATCGCGAGACGGCCGCCACGCGCCGCAAACGCAGGCCCGACAAGATCCTCTCGGAGGCCGTGCGGCGGATGTTGCCCAAGAATAAGCTCGCCTTCAAAATGATCCAGAAGTTGAAAATTTACACTGGCAACGAGCACCCCCACCAGTCGCAGCAGCCTGAGCCGCTGGAGGTGGCTGTCAAGTAATCGCAAGTCGTTTAACCCGGAGCCAACGGCGACGGTTTATAACATCAAGGAAATTTGAAATATGGCAGAGGCAGTGACCACACTCAAGGGCCAAGCAGACGACATTCTGGGAACGGGACGTCGCAAGACCTCCTGCGCCCGCGTTCGCCTGCGTCCGGGCAAGGGGACGATCGTTATCAACAGCCGTGCGTATGACGAGTACTTCCGCAACACCTCGCACCAGAACGCCCTGTTGGCGCCGTTGCACCAGACCGGCAAACGCGAGCTGGTCGACATCATCATCCGTGTCGATGGCGGCGGCATCACCGGTCAGGCCGATGCCTGCAAGCTGGGGATCGCCCGGGCGTTGAAGAAGTCGGGCGAGGACATGGAGAAGCTGCGTGAGAACGCCCTCTTGACTCGCGACGGCCGCATGAAGGAACGCAAGAAATACGGTCTCCGCGGCGCACGACGTGGGACGCAGTTCTCCAAGCGGTAATCGTGCGCGTCGCGCTCCGCGTGATGGGTAGACCGCAAGCATAGCTTTGTGGGGGCGGAGGTCCATCCTACGAACCAGAGCAACTATGGCTCCTCAACGGATCGTTCTGGCCGGCGGCAGTGGGTTCGTGGGTCAGGCTCTGTCCGGGCGTCTGCTGGCCGATGGCTATGAAGTGATCGTTCTTTCCCGCCGCGGGCCGCGAAATTCCTGCGGCACGGTTGTTCCCTGGGACGGTGCCACCGTCGGTGATTGGGCGAAGTTGCTGGAAGACTCACTGGCTGTCGTCAACCTAACCGGCAAGAGCATCAATTGCCGGCCCACGAAGGCGAATTCCCGCGAGATCGTCCGTTCCCGTGTGGCGTCGGTCCAGGCGATTGGCGAGGCCGTCCGCCGCTGTCGCCGCCGGCCACGGGTCTTCGTGCAGGCCAGCGCGGTGGGAATCTATGGCGATGCGGGCGATAAGGTATGCGACGAATCGACCGTGGCGGGCGGCGGTTACTTGGGCGAGATCTGCCGGCAGTGGGAGAAGGCTTTCGACGACAGCCCTACGCCGGGCGTTCGCCGCGTGGTGTTGCGTCTGGGGGTCGTGCTTGGCCGCGAGGGCGGGGCCTTTCCCTGGTTGGCCGGCTTGGCGCGCTGGTTCCTTGGCGGGGCCGTTGGCCGCGGGCGGCAGTACCTCAGTTGGCTGCACCTAGCCGATGCCGTGCGAATCTATCGCGACGCGATCGATCGCAACGATTTCCGCGGCGTTTATGTGGCTGCCTCGCCGCAACCGGCTACCAACGCCCAGTTTATGCGCGAGTTGCGCGCCGCGCTCCACCGGCCGTGGAGCCCGCCGGTTCCCTCATGGGCGGTTCGTGTGGGCGGCTGGCTTGCGGGCATCAACGCCGATCTGGCGTTGAGCGGTCAACGCTGCGCCCCCCGACGGCTCATGGAGCAAGGATTCGCCTACGAGTTTCCCGATCTGCGCCGGGCACTGCACGACCTGATCCACTAAGAGGCCAATCCGTGCTCAAGAAGAGGCGTCGGCTAGCGAGACCACCAGTCGCTTACCGACGGCTTCGGCATAACGAACGAGCGTGTCAAGGGTTGGATTGGGGCGCTGGCCGGTTTCAAGTTTCGACACGGCCGAGCGATCCATGCCGGTCAACTCCGTCAACTCCGCAAGGCTCAGGCCTCGTTCCTCCCTTGCCACGCGAAGTTGCCGGAGCAATTCCGCAAATTGGTCGTAGGCGGCCATTCGGTCGTGATGCCGCGTAATCAGCTCAGGCAACTCGCCAGCGATTTGCGCGCGAATCTTACGATACTTGGCCGCCTCTTCAGGACTAAGTTTTCGATCGCGGTTGATACGGCGAGTGGTCATGATCGGCGCCTCCTTGGAACATCGTACGCGGTAATTGGGTAAATCATGTCGTCATCGACGATCTCGAACACGATCATCAGGTGCCGGCCGCTGCCGGTATCCCCGAAGACTACCGGACGCCCAGAAGATCGGCTGAAATCGGCGTCACTGGCGTTCTCGAAAACCTCCTCGACCTCGTCTTTGGCAACGTCATGCTCGGCACAATGCATGACGTTGCCTTCTGGGTCGTCGTCCAAGTCCCAAATGATCGGGTAATCGAGCACGGAGATATTCTCTTGCGCGATGTTGTATTATAATACCATTTTCGCGATGGGGCAATCCCTTTTTGCCAGTCATTAGACCGATTGGACTGGGCCGGACTCACGTTCGCCTACGGTTTCGCCCAATGAAACATGCCTGCACGACAGGACCGTACAGGCATGTTATCCGAGTTTCAAAGCTGTCAGTCGTTCACGTACGTTTCCAGGAACCGCGCTAGGCGGTGGAAATCGCTGCCGGGCTCGATGTAGCGCACGACCGTGACCAGCGTGGCCGGATCGACCAACTGGTCGAAACGCACATAGTTCAACTCGAGCTGCCCGCGGATGGAAACCATCACGCCGTCCAACCGCTTCTCCACCAAGGCCCGATAGGCGCCCACGCCGAGTTGGCTGCCGAGCATGACGTCGAAGGCCTGCGGCCGGGCGCAGCGACTCTCGTAACCCAGCGGGACGCTGGTCACCTTGCGCTTCTTGCCGGTCTGCTTGGCATACTCCTTGGCCACGAGCTCGGCGAAGAGCTTGCCGAAGTTGATCTGTGCGATGGAAATGTGGCCGTGCTCGTCGCGAGTCACGCCGTCGATATGCTGATAGGGGAGCAGTTCGGCCAGGCCCTCGGCCAGCACGATCACGCCGAACTCCTTGCCCTCGGCCTCTTCGCGGACGCGCATCGTGGCCACGATCCGCTTGACCACCTCATTGAGATCCATCACGCGGCGGATTTCCTTGCGGCCCGTCTTGGGATTGACCGACTCCTCGCTGGTCTCGTACTTGCCGGTGATGTCCTCGACACTGACTACCAGGCTGGCCTCGCCGGCGATGGCCACGCCATAGGCCAGCCAGCCCGCACTGCGGCCCATGCACTCGCAGAGGAAGTAGGCCCGGTTGGCCTCGGCGTCGGCCAGCAGGTTGCGAATCTCGGAGGCCAGGAACTCGACCGCCGTGAAGTAGCCGAAGGTGAAATCGATGCCCATGTAGTCGTTGTCGATCGTCTTGGGCAGATGCACGACGGGGATGTGGCGGCTGCCGGGCGGCAGCGTCTCCTGGTACATCTTGAACTTGTTGGCGGACTTCAAGGTGTCGTCGCCACCGATGGAGATCAAGGCGTCGACGCCCAGCGAGCACAAGGCGTCGTAGACGGTCTTCAGCGGCGCCGAGCGTTCCGGATCGCGCAGGTGGGTCGGATCGGAGACCAGCTTGCCCGGATTGGCCCGCGCCGTGCCGATGATGATGCCCTGGCTGCTGCGCGTGCGCTTCAAGGTCTGGTGCGTGATGCGCATGAAGTGCTTGCCTTCGACCAGCGGCTTGTCGGTGGCGTACTCCATCAGGTGCGAGTAGCCGTGCAGGACGCCGATAACGTCGATGTTGTTGCGGAGGAAGGAGACCGCGGCCGTCGAGATCACGGCGTTGGCTGCCGGGGCGGGACCGCCGGCAAAGAGGATCGCCACGCGGCGAATGCTCGACTCCAACATCGGCGGTCGAGATAAAGTGCTGCTCATGGAAAGCTCCGATTCATCAAAGTTAAGGAATGTATCCGGCACACTCCGCGTGCCGCCAGTTCGCGGCACAGGGAGTGTGCCGGATACATGGGTATCAGGTCTTCCACGTCCGTTCGATGAACGTGGTGTCGACGCGATGCTCGACAAAGGCCGTATGGTTGAGGATTTTTTCCTGCAAGGGTATGGTGGTCTTGATGCCCTCGATCCGCAGTTCGCGCAAGGCGCGTTTCATGCAGGCGATGGCCTCCGCCCGGGTCGGTTGGTGGACGATCAGCTTGCCGATCATCGAGTCGTAAAAAGGCGAAACCGTATAGCCGGTGTAGACGTGCGAATCGAAGCGCACGCCGAACCCGCCGGGCGGCAGGATCCGCGTGATCAGTCCCGGCGTGGGACGGAAGTTCTTGTCCGGGTCCTCGGCATTGATGCGGCACTCGATCGCACAGCCGCGATGGACGATGTCCTTCTGCTTGAACGGCAGCGGCTCGCCGGCGGCCACCAGAATCTGCGTCTTGATCAGGTCGATACCGGTAACCATCTCCGTCACCGGGTGCTCGACCTGGATGCGGGCGTTCATCTCGATGAAGTAGTAATTGCCATGCTTGTCGACGATGAACTCGACGGTGCCGGCGTTCTGGTAGTCGGCCAGTTTCACCAGCCGCACGGCTGCTTCGCACATGGCCTTGCGGGTTTCGACAGGCAGGTTGGGGGCCGGGCTCTCCTCGATCAACTTCTGGTGGCGGCGCTGCATCGTGCAGTCGCGTTCCCAAAGGTGTGCCGCGTTGCCGTGCAGATCGGCGATGACCTGGACCTCCACGTGGCGGGGATGCTCGACGTACTTTTCCAGGTAGATCTCGCTGCTGCCGAAAGCGGCCTCGGCCTCGGCCTGGGCCTGCTGCAAGGCCGATTTCAGGGCCAACTCGTTCAAGGCCACGCGCATGCCGCGGCCGCCGCCGCCCGCCGAGGCCTTGATCAGCACGGGAAAACCAAGCTGCTGGGCCAACTTCAAGGCATGAGCCTCGCTCTCGATCAGTCCTTCGCTGCCGGGTACCGTGGGCACTTCGGCCAGACGGGCCATCTTGCGGGCCGAGTTCTTGTCGCCCAGCATGGCCATGGCTTCGGGTGTGGGACCGATGAAAGCAATGTTGCAGTCGCGGCAAACCTCGGCAAAGTGAGCGTTTTCGGCAAGGAACCCGTAGCCCGGATGGATGGCCTGGACGTTGCCTACCTCGGCGGCGCTGATGATGCGATCGATCTTGAGGTAGCTCTCGGCGGCCTTGGGCATGCCGATGCAATAGGCCTCGTCGGCCATTTCCAGGTAGGCGGCGCCCCGGTCGGCCTCACTGAAGACGGCCACAGTTTCCACGCCCAGTTCGCGGCAGGCACGAAAGATCCGCAGGGCGATCTCGCCCCGATTGGCGACCAGAATGCGTTTGAACATCAACCGCGGGTATCCACTTTGAACAGGGGTTGACCGAACTCGACCGACTGGCCGTTCTCGACCAGTCTGACGGTAATTTTGCCCGACACTTCCGCTGGAATCTGGTTGAAAACCTTCATTGCCTCGACAATACAGACCGTGGTCTCGGCGCCGACGTGATCGCCCACTTTGACGAAGGGGGGCGATTCGGGATTAGGCGCCGCGTAGAAGGTGCCGACGATCGGGCTCTTGATCACGGCGATGTGGGCTTCCTCGGCCTTGGGCCCCTCGGCGGCCGAGACCTGGGCTGCCGCAGACGGGGCGGCAAGCGGGGCCGCGGCAACCCGCGGTGTGGCGACGCTGACCACCGGGTCGGAGCCACGGCGAAGGCGAATCCGCGTTTCTCCTTCGCGCATGTCGATCTCGCTCAGGTCGTGCTCCTTCATAAGCTCGACCAAGCGGCGGACCCTGCGCACGTCGAAAATGTCTTGGTTAGGCGTCGAACCGGACATACCAGGCCTTTCTTCCATCATTCGTAGGTTGGACTTTAGTCCGCCTAGTGTAGTGTGGGCTTCAGCCCGATACATTGGCAGGGTGGATCTTAGCCAGTCTATTCGCACGGGGCAAAAAAACCACCATCAATCTAAACGCTGACCTAGGAAATCACCATTTCTTCGAACCTCTTGGGGAGGGTCGTCAAGACTTCGTGACCGTCACGGGTAACGAGTATGTCGTCTTCAATGCGGACGCCGCCAAAACCAGGGACATACACCCCTGGTTCCACGGTAACGACCATCCCCGGTTTGAGCGTTGCGGTGCTCTTGCCCGTCATTTTTGGCGACTCGTGAATCTCCAGGCCGAACCCGTGGCCGATGCCGTGGTTGAAGCGGCGTGCGTAACCGGCCTCCGCAATAGCACCGCGGGCAGCGGAATCCACATCCGAGGTCGGTGCGTCGGGGCGAATGGCGGCGATGGCCCGGGCCTGCGCGATCAACACAACTTCATACACGCGACGAAGTTTGGTCGAGATTTTACCTGTGATAAGCACGCGCGTCAAGTCGCTCTTGTAGAGTCGCCATTGGGCTCCCCAATCCACCAGCAAGATATTTCCCTCACCAACTCGGAGATCGGTCCATTTTGCGTGTGGCAAGGCTGCGCGCGGCCCGACGGCGACAATCGAGGGAAAGGCCGGACCGTCGCCGCCAAACAGGCGAAATTGATGCTCCAGGGCATCGCCAAGCTGCTTTTCCGATTGCTCGGGGCGCAGGGCAGCGCGGAGCACGTCAAACGATTTTTCGGCAATGCGAATGGCTTGGCGAATCAGCGCAAGCTCTTCCCTGTCCTTGACTTGCCGCAAATGCTCCACCATCCCCGCGGTGGCACCCAACTGAAGCTTCGGGAGCTTTTCGGCGATTCGCTCCCGCAAGGCCACAGTCATCGAATCGGCCTCGATCGCCAACCGCGAAATACCCGCGGCGCGGAGGATCTTGATGACTTGCTGATGAATCAAGATGCCGGCCCGGCGAATGTTCATGTCCAAGCCGGGGCATTCTTCCTCAATCTGCGTAACATAACGCCCATCGCTGATCAGAACTTGATTGTCGTGAGTCACCAAAAGATAACTGGAATCACCGCTAAAGCCAGTGAGATAGGTAACATTCGGGACGCTGGTCACCAGCAGGGCCTCAGCACCAGTTTTTTTCAACAATTTTCGCAGCTTTTCGCGCCGGCCAACATGGTCCATCGAATGTTCTCGCATGTTACTACTGGTGATTGGAACACTTCCAGAGGGCTGGTGTGAAGTGTCAGAATGTCCGCGATGGCGCGTCCGGCATGTTGTTCGGCCAACGCGTAGAAGCCAAGCCGCCGTTCAACGCCTTGCGAATCTCTACAAGCCACGCAGCATTAAAACCGTGAAAGATGCCGGCCTCAACGCGGGTCCAGTCATGTGCGGGCCTGGTAAGTTCTTTCAATAGTAGTGTACAAGTAGATTTTACATCAGAAACGCGGCCGGGAAAAGCCGGTGGACCCCGTGACTATTCGCCCCCGCTCGATCTGTGTTATCATTGAAGTATCTCATTCCCACCCCTCCACCAGGGAGAGCTCCGGTTGTTTCTCGGTCCCGTTTTTACTCGCGAAGTCATGATTGCCCCGCGGCGGACGCGGATTTATATCGCCCGCAGCGTCTATGCGGGGACTTTGCTGCTGTTGGTCTGCACGGCCTGGCTGGTACTGACCGGCACTCAGATCGTTCGCGACGTAAGCGACCTGGCGCAATTCGCCGGCCTGGTGTTCCAGATTCTCGCCCCGCTGCAATTGGCCCTGGCGGTCTTCTTCTCGGCCATGCTGGCCGCGAGCGCGGTTGCCCAGGAGAAGGACCGGCGGACCTTCGTCCTCCTGCTGCTGACCAACCTCACGAACCGGGAACTCGTGCTGGGAAAATTGCTGGCCAGCTTGTTGCAAGTGCTGGTGATGTTCGCCGCCGGACTGCCGGTCTTCATCCTCCTGTCGTTGTTAGGCGGGGTTTCCGCGGAGCAGATCGTCCGTACTGCGGCGGTCACGGTAGCCAGCATTCTGGTCTGCGGCAGTCTCGGCTCGACGCTGGCCCTGTGGCGGGAAAAGACCTTTCAGGCCCTGGCCCTGTTCGTGTTGATCCTCGTGCTCTGGCTGGTCTTGGGCGAGATACTGGCGGTCGGCGTACTGGGACATGCACCGGCTGGACTACCTGCCCACGCCTGGGCGACGGCAGTCAGTCCGTGGCAGGCGATTCTCGCGGCCTCGCGGCCGGACGTCAGCGGCACGCCGTTGGCTCCCGGTTGGCAGTGGCTTGCTTCACCGATCTATCTGTTCCTGTGCGTGGCGACGGCCCTGGCCGTGCTGCTCAACGGCCTGGCCGTGATCCGCATCAGGGCCTGGAACGCGTCGGGCCGGGATGAACTGTCCAAGGGTAGGGAGCAGGGAGCAGGGAGCAGGGAGGAAGACGCGGAGACGCGGAGACACGGAGACACGGAGAATGGTGTGTCCCCGCGTCCCCGCGTCCCCGTGTCCCCGCGTCCTCTTTCCCCCGCTTCCCACCGCGCAGTTTGGGACAATCCGGTCCTGTGGCGCGAGATCCGCACCTGGGCTTATGGACGGAAGATACTCATCGTGCGGTTGACCTTCCTGGCGCTGTTCGCCCTGGCGGCCGGCAACCTGTGGCGGGTCGCGCAAAGCCATGCAGGGATGAGTCTTGCCCAAGGCGCGTTGGCCTTGTTGCCCATGCTGCTCTTGAGCCTCGTGCTGGTGAACGCCCAGGCCGTGACCGCCCTAACAGCCGAACGCGATACGAAAGCCCTCGACCTGCTGTTGGTTTCCGACCTCACGCCCAAGGAATTCATCTTCGGCAAGTTGGGCGGGATCTTCTACAACACCAAGGAGATCGTCCTGCTGCCCATGCTGCTGTGCGGCTATCTCGGCTGGCGCGGCGAGATCAGCCTGGAGAACCTGATTTATCTCTGGATCGGCTTGGTCGTGCTGTACGTCTTCGTCGCCGTAGTCGGCCTGCATGCCGGCTTGATTTACGAGAATTCGCGGAGCGCGATCGCCACCAGTCTGGGCACGGTGTTCTTCCTCTTCGTGGGAGTGGCCACGTGCATGCGGATCATGGTCGCCTTCAGCGGATCGTTTAACGCCCAATTGCAGCCGTTTCTGGCCTTCATGGTCGGCGGTGGCATGGGGCTTTACATGACTCTGGGTGCGAAGAACCCCTCGCGGGCCATCGGCCTGGCCTCCTTCGCCTGCCCGTTGGCCACCTTCTATTCGATCACAACTTTCCTCCGCGGCGACCAGGGCGACATGCTCATCGTGTTGTTGATCACCGCCGCGGCCTACGGATTCACCACTGCCGCGATCCTGGTCCCCGCCATCTATGAGTTCGACGAGACAACGGGAAGAACCACCGAATGAATGACGAAGCACGAATGACGAATGACGAAGTGTGCGGCGGCGATTCTCTCTTCGTCATTCTTTCTTCGTCATTCGTCATTCTTTCTTCGTCATTCGTCATTCTTTCTTCGTCATTCGTCATTCTTTCTTCGTCATTCCGGTTTCGTCATCTCTACCTAACCCCTAGCGCCGAATGCTCCTTTCCGGCTTGCTGACGATGGCCCTCTTGCTGCTCTGCTCGGCTTTTTTTTCGGCCAGCGAGGCGGCCATGTTCTCGCTGCGCAAGGCCCAGCGGAAGGAACTGGCCAAGGGATCCAAGGCCCAGCAGATCATCGCCGGCCTGCTGGACGATCCCGACCGCTTGCTGACGGCCGTACTCTTCTGGAACCTGCTCATGAACCTGTCGTTCTTCACGATCGGTTCGATCATCAGCCTGCAGGCGCAACAGGCCGGGCAGACGACAGCGGCAGGCATATTTGCCGTAGGCTCGGTAGTGACGATCATCGTTTTCGGTGAGATGCTCCCTAAGAGCCTGGGCGTTCAACAGCCGCAGCGGCTTGCCGTTTGGCTGGCGATTCCCCTGGCTGTGACAGTCCGCGTGGTCGGCCCGCTCTTGCCGGTTTTCCGCCTGGCCACGCTGCTCACGCGCCGCCTGCTCTGGCCGACGTTTCAGCCGGAGCCGTACCTGCATCTGCGCGACCTCGAACGGGCCGTGAAACTTTCCAAGACCGATACCTCGTTCGTCGAACAGGAACAGCGCGTGCTGGAAAGCATCGTCATGCTTTCCGATGTTCGTGCCGAAGAGTTGATGCGGCCACGGACGCAGTTTGTTTCCTACCATCCGCCAGTGACCTTGGCCGACTTGAAGGCCCGGCCGCCGGCAGGCGGTTACCTTCTGGTGACGGAAGCCGACAGCGAAGAGGTAGCTGCGGCTATCGCTTTGGACGATGTCTGGCGGATACCGGACGGTCCCTTGGACCTGCTGGCCGAACCGGTGATCTACGTGCCCTGGTCGACCCACGTGGCCGACGTCCTGGAGTTGATGCGCCGGCGCAAGCGGGAGGTGGCGGCCGTGGTCAACGAGTTCGGCGAAACGATCGGCATCCTCACTTTCGATGATATCCTCGATACGCTCTTCAGCGGCGCGCCCAGCCGCAGCGAGCGGCTCTTGCGCCGCGACCCCATCCGGCCCTTCGCGCCGGGCGTCTGGCACGTCACGGGCATGACCAGCGTGCGCCGCCTGGCTCGCTATTTCCAGATCGAAAAGCCGGCGGCGCAAAGCGTCACGCTCTCCGGCGTCATCCAGGAAGTATTGGAGCGGCTGCCGGAAACGGGCGACGAGTGCCAGTGGGGGCCATTCCATTTCAAGATCCTCGACGCGCCGCGGCGCGGCCAGTTGCTGATTGAACTGACCATGCCCGCGGCCAGGGAGGAGAGCGCATGATCTGGCTCGCCCTGGGCATGGGGATTTTCGGCTTGTTTCTCAGCGCCTTCTTCAGCGGGTCGGAGACGGGCTTCTATCGGGCCACGCGGCTGCGTTTAGTGTTGGACGCCATGGCCGGCGACCGCATTGCCCGCGGCCTCTTGCTGCTCACGAACCACCCGGCGCTGTTCGTGGCCACGGCCCTAGTCGGCAACAGCGTGGCGAACTACCTGATCTCGCTGGCCGCGGTGATTGCCATGGGCCATGTGTTTCCGCGTCCCGAGGCGGCCGAAATCATTGCTTCGATCGTCCTGGCCCCGATCGTACTCGTCTACGGCGAGTTGTTGCCCAAGAACCTCTTTCTTCAGGCGCCGAACCGCTTGTTGCGGCGGGGCGGCGGGCTGTTCCTCTGCTTCGTCGTCCTCTTTTTTCCCTTGGCCGGCCTGCTCTGGGTGATGGGCCGTTTGCTGGGCCGTGTAACCGGCTCCTCACAAGAACCGACCCGCCTGGTGCTGGCCCAGCGGGAGTTGCGACAGATCCTGGCCGAAGGGCATGAGGCCGGCATCCTGCACCCCGCGCAGCAGAGCCTGGCCCACGGCATTCTGGCTGTCGCCCGCAAGCCCGTGCGGCAGTTCCTGGCCTTGCCGGGCCCGACGGTGCAGGCCCGGGCCGACATGGGCAAAGAGGCCGTGCTCCGCCTGGCCGAGCGGAACCATGCGGCCGTGATCCCCGTCGCCGACAACTCCGGGCGGCTGACCGGCTACGTGCGGGTCATCGACCTACGGCTGCACGAAGGCGACGACCTGGCCCCCATTCGCCCCCTGCCCGAAATCCGCGAGGATAGTTCTCACCTGGCCGCCCTGATGCGTCTGGAAAGCAGCGGCGACAGTCTGGCCCAGGTGGTCAACTCCCGCGGCGAAACGATCGGAATCGTGACCCTGGAGCGGTTGCGGGAGCCGCTGTTTTGAATTAGTATCGTATTTGATCTTTCATCCCAGGAGCAATCATCATGCGGTTGTCAGCGTTTTTCCTAGTCGCTTGGTTCTGCGCGGCCTGTCCCCTGTTGGCCGCCGATCCGCTCGTCGTGGAGCTTTGGCCGGGCAAGGCGCCCGACGACATCGGCAACATCGGCGCCGAGAAGGTCCTCATGTCGCCGAAGTTGGACCACAAGCAGGTCGAGGTCACCGAGCCTACGCGGATGGTGACCAATGTCAGCAGGCCGACGATCACGATCTATCGGCCGGCGAAAGACAAGGAGAGCGGAACGGCAATGTTGATCTGCCCCGGGGGCGGCTATTGGAACCTCTTCTGGCAACTGGAAGGTGAGGAGGTCGCCGCCTGGTTGAATTCGCAGGGCATCACCGGTATCATCCTCAAGTACCGCGTGCCCCGGCAGTCCGACGAGGTGAAAACCGAGCCGGCCCGACGCCCTTTGCTCGATGCTCAACGCGCCGTCAGTCTGGTACGGAGCAAGGCCGGACAGTGGGGAATCGACCCGAAACAGATCGGCATCATTGGCTTTTCGGCAGGCGGCCACCTTGCGCTGGCCACGGCCACACGTTTCGAGAAACGGACATACACGCCGATCGACGCCGTCGATGAAACAAGTTGCCGACCCGACTTCGCCGTGCTCTGCTATCCGGGCTATCTGAAGGTGAAGGACAAGCAGGAACTCGCGCCCTGGTTGCACATCCCCGCCGGGACGCCCCCGATTTTTCTTGCGCACGGGGGCGACGACATCATCAGCAGCCCGGAACACAGCGTGGTTACCTATCTGGCCTTGAAGCGTGCCGGCGTGCCGGCGGAGCTGCACGTCTATGCCACGGCCGCCCACGATTTCGGCGTGCGCGCGAGCGACCATCCCTGCTCCACCTGGACACAGTCGTGCATCGCCTGGCTGCGGGGCCAGGGCCTGCTCAAGCCGAGCCAGAAACCGTAGTTTTTCCAACCGTCGTCAACGAATTTAGGAGGGTCACATGCGTTCTGTTTCTGTCCGATGGATTTGCGCGGCCGCCCTTGCCGCGGCCTGGATTTGGACGCCTCTTTGTCCTATCGCAGCGGCCGAGCTCCGCGTGGCCACGTTCCGCTGCGAGGTCACACCGCCGCTGGGATTCCTCACCTACCCGCCGACTTTCAAACCGCTGGAGCGGATCGAGCATCCCCTCTTGGCCAAGGGCATCGTACTCGACGATGGCCAACACCGCTATGTCTTGTGTGCCATCGACTGGTGCGGGATGTGCAACTCGACCTACGACCTCTTCCGCCGCAAGGCGGCCGAAGGCGCGGGGACCGATCCGGCGCGGGTCGCGGTACACACGATCCACCAACACACAGCGCCGCTCGCCGACAATGACGCCTACCGGCTGCTATTGCAGACCAGGCAGCCGCCGGCCTGCCCGGACTTGACATTCTTCGAGAAAATGGCCGACCGGCTAGGGGCTGCCGTGAAGCAGTCACTCGATCGGTTGCAGCCGTTCGATCGTATCGGCAGCGGCGAGGGCAAAGTGGACCGCGTGGCCTCCACGCGGCGACTGATCGAGAAAGATGGAAAAGTTCACCATCCCCGCTATAGCCTCGTCAAGGGCAAGGACCTGTTCTTGCGGGATGAGCCGGAAGGGCTGATCGATCCCCTGCTGAAAACGATCACGCTGGCCCAAGGCGACAAGCCGCTGGTGCGATTGCACTACTACGCCACCCATCCGCAAAGCTATTACCACGATCCGCGCGTGACGTACGATTTTCCGGGCATGGCGCGCGAAGCGTTGGAAAAGAAAGAGAACGTATTCCAGGTCTATTTCACGGGCTGTGCGGGCGATATCCTGGTCGGCAAGTACAACGACGGCACGCCGGCCACGCGCGACAAGTTTGCCCAGCGGCTCACGGCGGCCATGAAGGCGGCGATTGCCGCCACGCATTGGGAACCTGCCGAGTCGATCAACTGGCGGACGAGCGATGTGCAGTTGCCCTTGTATGCCGGGCCTGGACGCACGCCGGCCGAAAACCGCGCGCGGATGGACGACGCGAAGATCGAGGCCGGCGACCGGTTGGAACTGGGGGCTATGTTCCTGGCCTTTGCCGACCGCATCGAGCGGCCGCTGATCCTCAGCAGTTTGCAGATTGGCCGCGTACACATCCTCGATCTGCCCGGCGAATGTTTCATCGATTATCAATTGTTTGCGCAGCGGTCGGCGCCGGGTGACTTCGTGGCCGTGGCCGCCTACACCGACCTGGGACCCGGCTACGTCTGCACCGACAAGGCCTTCGCGGAAGGCGGCTACGAGCCGACCGACACCGCCGTGGGACCCGGTTCCGAGCCTTTGCTGAAGGCCGCCATTGTCAAGCTGCTAGGAGTCGAGAAGAACCCGTAGGGTGGACTTTAGTCCGCCGAAGCAATGACTGTCACAAGTTCGACGTGGGCTGGCATGCCTTAACTCGGCGTTGCCGAGTAGGCATGTTGGTCCGAAGTATGTCCAACTTGGAAAGTTATTCCTCGGCCCAGACTCATGCGTTTCTTGTGCCAGGCCGTTGACGATGCTACTGAACAGGACTAACATGAGGTGCGGTGTTCACACCGTCTCCAATGGATTGCACGCGCAACCCAGAAGGCCGGATGTCCAGACCGGGACCGTTCATACCGACAGCTTCGGCGGCGGGAGTATTGTTGGCGGAGGCAGGTGCCGATCCGTTGCAGGTGAATAATGCCCAAAGACGAAGAACGCCTACTTGGAAATATGCTGGACTCGCTTGATCGAGTGTATGATCGAGATTGCGGAGTTGCGGACGTTTACGCCCTTTTGTTTGCTACCGCGCGGGCATTGGCCGGTTCAGAGACACAGGCACAAATAGAACTCGTGCTCCCAAAACTTCTCGCGATCATACGAAGCGTACATACTGGACAAGAGCGTCGGGATGCGGCCCTGGCGGCAACAGATGATCTGCGTAAGATCCTTGCAAGAAAGTTACCATTCAATCCATGTTGAAGGCATATTCAAGGAGATAGCGAACGTGACAGGCCGCCAACAAGCCGCGGCCGCAAAGTCGCTGCGCGACTGCCGCTTGGTGGTGCGGGCCTGGAAACACTGATAGACTTGCTGGAAATCCACACCGTATGAAAGTGGAGGCTGCGGCGTCAGCCGTGGCCGTTAACCGAGGAAGACTATGAAAGACGCGATCCGTAATTTGATAGCCAAACTCAAGGAGCAAGGTTCTCCTGTTCCCAAACCCGCATCCGAAGAAGACCTGAAGCGTGCGCAAACAGCGGGCTTTCCCGACGAACTTCTCGATTTGTATCGTCAATGTGAACCCAAGAGTTGCATTGAACTGAAGCAGCGCATCTGGTCAATCCAGAACGCGATTATCGAGAACACTGGTGCCGTTCCAGGCTGTGCCCTTTCGCCGCACGGTTTCATTGTCTTTGCTAGCACCATGTGTGGCGATGCTTATTGCATTGATACCAACGTCGCCACTTCGGAGGGGCAACACCCCGTGGTCTTATTCTCGCATGAAGTGATTGGGGAAGATGCGTCTCTGTCAGACATCCAACGTCTCCGGCTTGAGGTGGCATCATCACTGGAGGACTTTTTGCAGAAGTTCACAAACGGAACATTGAACAAGGAACCTTCCTACGGCTGATGGCCAACACGGCATGGCGGCAGTGCAAGTCGCCGCCTCGTGGTGCAAGCCGTGGAAGCATGGTAAGCTGATTGGAGATTCAACGCAATTCAAGAAGGCAGGCTGCGGCGACCGCCGTGCCTCCCCTTGGCCAAGCTACATTGATGACTAGCAAGACCCCGTTCAACCTTGCGAGGCTAATTGTTCGACAACATGAAAGCTCTTGAACCACCCACGACTGTGGCGAGCGATCCCGACGCGACAGAGTTGTTGCGTCTTTGGGCCGCTAACAAGAAACTGGATGTGTCGATCAACATCGGGATTTACGAAGCCCAAGGGCTCGACGAAGCCAAGGCTTGGGGAATAATTATCTCCAACTTTACGCGGCACGTGGCGCGAGCGCTGGCGCAGCGATACGGAAAGAGCGAAGAGCAAGAAACGGCCGTTATTCGCGATTCCTATCTGAGAGAGCTTAATCGTCCGACCTCGGCGATCACTGGCGATTAAGTCGCAGAACTTACCGCCAACACCGAGTAGCTGCTGAGTTCGCCTACGGCGAAACGGCTTCGCCGTCAGCTACTCGATCCGTTGGCGAGTCTGTCATGTGCGGCGTGGGGGTTCATCGGCCGTATTACTATGCCTGTAAACGCCCCCACTGACCCTGCGTCAGTGGAGCGATGTTTGGCCACTACCCTCGCGTCCGCGCGCAACCTTTCCTCGCTGCCCTTCGCGTGCCGGCGGCACGCGAAGGGCAGCGAAAATGAGGGATTGCCGTCGGTGGTAGTGGTCAAACATGCGTTCCCCCGGCACAGGGCCGGCGGGAACGCTTGCAGTGTGAACGAGGCGCAAGCGTCAGACTTTTACCGCTAATTCAGTCCGCCAACGTCGTATCAAGCGAGAACTTCATGAACAAGACAACAATCTTTATCCTTGTCGCCTTGACCGTCGCCCTGTTCCTGGTTTCAATCTCTGCGTTCGCCGCGGAGAGCCGGCACCTTACGATCCCCGTGACCCGCGATACGTGGATTTCATCAGTGGGCGCGGAACAGGAGGGGAACAATGGGGCCGCCTCGCACTTGAAGTTCAAAGGCATCCAGGAGTTCAGCCTGCTGGACGGCGACTTCTCCGCGCTCAAGGGCCGGCGAATCGAGCGGGTCGTTCTGCGCTTGAACCATTCATCTGGGGAACGACTCTGGCGGGTGACCGTCTCGACGATCTCCGTCCCTTGGGAGGAAGGCGCGGGGACGAACTACGCCAAGCTGCCCGGCGCGGCGTGTTTCCGCATGTCGGGCACTCAGCCGGATATCACCTCGGTCATCCTGGGCAACGGCGGCTCCATCTGGAGATTCGCCGACGCTTCGGCGCCCGATGCCGACGAGTGGCAGTCGATCCCCGTCGATCCGGCTGTGATCCAGGCGCGGATCGACGGGCGCAGTCACGGATTCGTCGTGATGGACGACGTGGGCCACGAGTGGACCCGCCAAGGCGAAACCTTCCACTGGCGGCCGCTGCCCAATCGCTTCTTCTTTTCCAAGGACCAGAACGCCGCGGTGGCCCCGCGATTCGAGGTTTGGCTGGCGGACGGCCCGCCGGTAGCATCCGCTGCGCCTGCTCCGCAGGCGGGCGATGCCGCACACGGAGCCGAGCCGAAGAAGATCGATTTGCCTTCGCTCGCCGTAACTGCCGAAGAGAATCCGCCCGCGCGGTCGATGGCCGTCGGCGATCTATTCGGCCGACCGCTGGCGGTGCTGCGCGCGGCGCGGGGCGAGACGGTCTGGTTGGATCTGCGGGCCGAAGCAGGAGTAAAACCCGAACTGCGCGTGCCAAACGGGATCTCGGCAAAGCTGTTCTCCGTCGAGACCCACGGCGATGCATTGGTGCCCTGTGATGCCTCCGGAGAGCCGTCGCTTCCCGAACGGGCCGATCGCCATCGCCGGGCAGGGCATTGGCTGGCGGAGGTCTTCGTTCCCAAGTCGGCCCGGGCCGGGTCGTGTACTATCCGGATCGCCAAGGGATGCGACGTGCCCCTGGAGGTCTGGGACTTCGCCCTGCCCGAGCAGCTTTCCTTCATTCCCCAGATGAACGCTTACGGCCTTCCCGAACAGCAGGAGACCGCCTATTACCGCCTGGCCCACGAGCATCGCAGTTGCCTGAATTGCCTGCATTACTCGTGGCAGGGCAAGGTCCATGACGGCTGCGCGCCGAAAGTAACGGCCGGCGGATCTTGGGACTGGACCGCCTGGGACCGCCGCTTCGGGCCGCTCCTGGACGGTTCGGCCTTTGCCGATCTGCCGCGCGGGCGGATGCCGGTCGAGGAGTTCTATCTGCCGCTAAACGAGAACTGGCCCATGGACCACGAGCGCGCCTATCGCGGCGGTTATTGGATCGAGAAGGCCTACCCCGAAAGCTACTGGGCCGAGTTCCGCGCAGCCAGCCGGCAAATTGCCCGGCACATCAAAGACAAGGGCTGGGCGGACACGACCTTCGAGTTCTACCTCAACGACAAGGTCTTCTTCAAGGCCACGCAAAACAAATGGTCGGGCTGCTCCGCGCCCTGGATCTTCGATGAGCCGTTCAACACGCAGGACTTCTGGGCCTTGCGGCGCTTCGGCCGCGAGTTTCTCTCGGCGACCGAAGGCGAGCAGAATCTCGTCTTCCGCTGCGATATCTCGCGACCCGAGTGGCAGCGGGACCTGCTGGACGGCATTTGCGGCGTGGAGGTCATTGGCGGAGCGCTGCGGACGTATCGCGATCGCGTCCTGGCGCGGCAGGCGCGCTACGGGCAGAAGGTCTTCACCTACGGCAGCCCCAACAAGATCGGCACGTCGAACCTCCAGTGTTCCGCCTGGTGCCTGGACGCCTGGTGCCTGGGGGCGGACGGTGTCGTGCCTTGGAACACGATCGGCACCGCCCAGTCGTGGACCAAGCCGGACCAGACCTGCCTGTTCTATCCCACCGAGCAAGGCCCGCTGCCCAGCCTGCGGCTCATGGCTTTTTGCCACGGCCAGCAGCTTGTCGAGTACGTGGCCATCTTCACGCAGTTGGCCGGCCACGACCGCCGCGCCGTGGCCGATGCCCTGCAGCGGGATCTGGGCCTCGACGGACTGCTCAAGAAGACCTCCGAGGATGATGCCGGCACAATGTGCTACGAGCGTCTCTCGCCCGCGAGCCTCGAGCGACTGCGAGTGCGCCTGGGCACGTGGATCGCCGCCCGGAAACCGGACAATCGCAAGTCGTGGAGCGTGCCGCGGCAGTTCGGCCCCATCGACACGCGGCCCGACGCGGCGTTCTTCGCGCGGTGAGCGGCTTGGTATAAAATATCTCAATGGCCACTCTCGACAAATCTCCCGCCGAACTGCTCGCCACGCCCGTGCAATTCCTCAAAGGCGTGGGACCGCAACGGGCCGAAGCGCTCCTGCGTCTGGAACTGCAAACGGCCCGCGACGTGCTCTTCTTCTTTCCGCGCACGTACGAGGACCTGACCGACCTCCGCACCGTGCAGCAGCTTGAAGAAGACAAGCTGCAAAGCGTCTGCGGCGTCGTCGAAGACGTGGAACTCCGCGGCAGCCGCCCCGGCCGCTGCGTGTTGGGCGTGCTGATCCGCTCCAGCGACGGGCATCTCCGCGGGCTGTGGTTCAACCAGCCCTTCATGGAGGAGAAGTTCAAGGTCGGGCAGCGGGTCGTGTTCGCCGGCAAGCCCAAACTGGAGGGCCTGGTCTGGCAAATGTCGCATCCCAAGGTCGATTGGCTGGGCGACGACGGCGAGGAGCCGCAGGGGCGGATCTTGCCCGTCTATCCGCTCACCGAGGGCGTGCAGCAATGGCAGATGCGGAAGATCGTGGGCGAGACGGTCGCCGCCTTCGGCTCCCTGCTGGAAGAGATCTTTTCCGACGAGTACCTCCAGGCCCACAACCTCTGGCCACTGCACCGCGCGATCCAACAGATCCATGCCCCGGACAACGCCGAACAATTGGCCGGCGCGCGGCGGCGGCTGGCCTACCAGGAGCTTTTCCTCTTGGGCCTGGCGCTGGCCGTCAAGCGGCAGCAGCAGCACGAACTGCGGCAGGCCCCGCCGCTGGAGGCCACGGCCTTGATCAACGCGCGGATCCTCCGCCTCTTCCCCTTCGAACTCACCGAGGGTCAACGGCAGGCGATCGCCGACATCGGGGCGGACATGGGCCAGTCGCGGCCCATGAACCGCCTCTTGCAAGGCGACGTGGGCAGCGGCAAGACGGTGGTGGCCCTGTACGCCATGCTGCTGGCCGTAGCCCACGGGCACCAGGCCGTGCTCATGGCCCCCACGGAAGTCCTTGCCCGCCAGCATGCCCTCACGCTCCGGCGGTTCCTCACCGGCAGCCAGGTCCGCCGCGCGGAACTGACCGGCGGCATGCCGGCCCGGCTGCGGGCGGCCGTGCTGGAAGAAATTGCCGCTGGCCGGATCGACCTGGTCGTTGGCACGCAGGCCGTCTTGCAGGAAGACGTCCGCTTTGCCAAGCTTGGTTTGGTGGTGATCGACGAGCAACACAAGTTCGGTGTGCGGCAGCGGGCCATGCTCAAGCACTCGGGCCCCGATCCGCATTACCTGGTGATGACCGCCACGCCCATCCCGCGCACGCTCACCATGACGCTCTTCGGCGACCTGGACGTTTCTCTCTTGAGCGACAGTCCGCCAGGCAGGCAGAAGGTCCACACCTACCTGGCCGACGACCAACGGCGCGAACGCTGGTGGGAGTTCGTCCGCAAGAAGCTTGTGGAAGGACGGCAGGGCTACGTGGTCGTGCCGCTGGTGGAGGAGTCCGAGCAGTTGTCCGCCGTCAGCCTGCAGGAGACCTACGAGGCGCTGGCCAACGGCGAATTGGAGGCCTTTCGCCTGGGTCTGATCCACGGCCGCATGACGAGCGAGGAGAAAGACGCCGTGATGGAGCGCTTCCGCCAGGGCGAGATCCAGGTGCTGGTTTCCACCTCAGTAGTCGAGGTCGGCGTGGACGTGCCCAACGCCACACTGATGACGATCGAGAGCGGCGAGCGTTTCGGCCTGGCGCAACTGCACCAACTGCGGGGCCGCATTAGCCGCGGCAAGCACCCGGGTTTCTGCTGTGTCTTCGCCGCGCCGCAGAGCGAGGAGTCCCAGCAGCGGCTGAAGGCGTTGGAGTCGTCGACCGACGGTTTCGAATTGGCCGAGATCGATTTCCGTCTGCGCGGTCCCGGCGAGTTGTTCGGCACGCGGCAGCACGGCCTGCCGCCCTTGCGGGTGGCCGACCTGTTCCGCGACGCCGATCTGTTGCTCGAGGCCCGTCGCGACGCCCTGGCCTTGGTGGCCGCCGACCCAGAGTTGAAGTTGCCGCAGAACCTGGCCTTGCGGCAGCGGATGCTGGCGCGTTACGGCAAGGCATTGGACTTGGGCGACGTGGGGTAAGGCATTCGGTTGTCCAAGATTGGCCGGATAGCCTCTCACTGATTGATGTGCAGGACCTTGGCCGGCGGAAAACCGTTGAACCAAGTCGACGAGGCCGCACTGTAAGCGCCGATATTCTCGGCATACAACAAATCGCCGATATCCAGCTCGGGAAGTTCTTCGGCCAGCGAGACGGTGTCCAATGCGTCACAGGTGGGGCCGAAGACCGCGCAGATCTGCGTGGGGCCGCTCTTGAAGGAGCGGACGGGATAGCGGCAGTGATCGAAAATGATGCCGGAGAAGGTGTGGTACACGCCGTCGTCGATGTAATAGCAGCGCTTGCCTTCGCGAACCGCCCGGCCGATGATCTTCATCACGGCCGTGGCGGCCGTGGCCACCAGGAAACGTCCCGGCTCGGCCAGGATCTCGATTTGCTTGGGGAAGAGACGGTCGAACTCGCTGTTGAGCGTGCGGGCCAGGTCTTCGAAGGGCCGCACGTTCTCGTCGTAGGGTGCGGGGAAGCCGCCGCCGATGTCCAGCAGGTTCAACTTCTCGTAGCCCCGCAAACGGGCCTCGTGGAAAATCTCTGACGAAATCTGCAAGGCCTGCACGAAATTGTCGAAATTCGTCGTCTGGCTGCCGACGTGGAAACTCAAGCCCTCGACCACCAGCCCGGCGTCGTGGGCCTCGTTGATCAGATCGACGGCCTCGCCGGGGCTGGCGCCGAACTTGGACGACAACTCGACCATCGCGCCCGTGTTGGGCACCCGGATCCGCAGCACCAGGCCGGCATGGGGCGCGTAGCGGCGGACCTTGTGGATCTCATCCACGTTGTCGTAGGTCACCAGCGGCTTGTATTGGTCCAAATTCTGCAGAGTTTTCTGGTCCTTGATCGGGTTGGCGTAGATGATCTTGTCCCAGATGTAGCCCTGCCGTTCCTTTTCGGGCAGGGTCTTGACGTACTGGTAGACGATGTCGAACTCCGGCATCGACGCCACGTCGAAACTGGTGCCGGCTTCGTAGAACGTCTTGACGATGGCCGGGTCGGGGTTTGCCTTCACCGCATAATATGCCTGCACGCGCGGCAGACATTTCTTGAATCGCGCGTAGTTCTGGCGCAGGACGTCGTGGTCGACGATAAATAGCGGGGTCCCATGCTCCTTGGCAAGTTCCTGCAACATCGTCCGTTTGATCATATAGGTATCGCGCTCCGTTCAGAGGAGAAAGTTTTTGAATTGCCAGGGGTCTCGCGGGGTGCGCACCCGCCGGGGACCAAGTCCGAAAAAATCCATCGCATCTTTCAATGGCGTCCAATCGGAAGGAATGGACAGGCATTGGCCCAGGTACGGGGCGGCTCGCTCGAGGATGTATTCGTGCGGGAGGTCGTCGGGGATGCAAACGCCACGCTGCGGATTCTCAATCATCCAGGATACCGCCGCGACCACCGAACAAGCAACCTGCATGGTGGTGGCATTCTGGTTGGGAACCAGTTGCCGCGATTCCTCGATGGAAAGAATGCTGCCGGTCCACCATGAATTATAAGCGTGTCCCATGATCAATGCGCCCAAAGTGTCGGCGCCGGCCACGATTTCGTCGGTCATGATCCGCAATTTGGGCTGTAAGCGGTAATTATAGCCGCGGAACTCGTGCAGCGAGGCGATCGCCGCATCGCAGGGGCAATAGGCGTAGTGGACCGTGGGGCGATAGACCGCCACGCCGTCTTCCCAAACGGTCAGATAATCGGTAATGGTGAAGGCCTCGCCGTGCCGCACAATCATGCCGTGGATGGAGTAATAGGGCACCCAGGAGCGAACCCAGGTGTTGATGCCCATCTGGGCAAGGCAAATCTGGTGCTTGGGGCCGGCGTCGTGCTGGCATGCCAGGGGAGGCAAATACTTCTCGTGGGTCCCCCAGCCCATTTCCGCCGTCGTCGTGCCCTCCTCGTGGAAGCCCTCGATGCTCCATGTGCTGACAAATTCGTCGACTTCCTTCGGTTTGCCGGCAAGTTGGGTATCGCGCTCGCTGCAATGGATCACCTTAATGCCGATCTTTTGCGCCAGGCGGTTGAAGACCCGATCGGCAGCCAGTTGCTGGACCAGTTCGGCGTCGGCCGGTTTGAGTTTTCGGTCCGCGATCAAAGCCGCAGCGATGTCCAGGATGCCTTTCTTGGTCCAGTGGGAGATCAGCCCCGGGTTGGCGCCGTGTTCCAGCACGGCGGTCGGTCCCGGATCGTGCCATTCGGCCTTCAAACGGCGGATATTCATGTGGCGGAAGTAAAGCGTTCGTTCCGTGGGCCGCTTCCATTCCAGGCCTTCATAAGGGTCCCAGACCTCGACCGACGAATTGACATACAGGACACCGTGGTCGCGGCACCACTGCAGTAACTCGCAACAGTCGATGTTCCAGGCCAGGTCGATAATTAGGTCGCCCGGGCCGAGGTAGCGGCTGAGCAAGGCCCCCAAGTTCTCCTGGGTGACTCTCTCCCGCTTGAAGCGGACGCCTTGCTCGGTCCACGACTTGATCATTTCGCCCAGGTCCTCGAAATCGAGGACGGTGATGTTGCGAGGCGAAACTTGGACGCTCTTCAATAAAATGGGGAGCGTGCAGCGAGCAACCGCGCCGAAGCCGAGAAACAGGACTTTTCCGCGGAATTTGATCATTCTAAAGTGCGAAATTCCCGCTCGGGGGCCTCGATCACAGTGGCAAAAACGCCATTGAGAAAAGCGGGAAACAACGATTTTGACAGTACCTTGCGGGAAAGTCAAGTATGGCGCGCATGCGATTTTCCACATGAACCATTTGAAAAATTCTGCGTGCCGCTTTCTGTGGCCTTGGAAGGCAAACAATCGCGGCCCGATTGACGTTTGACACCCCCCATGCTCGCTGCCATAATCAACGTAGAAGTTTAGTCCAGGCATTCCTCCCGCAGGAGTCTGCCATGAGCACAATGTTGCCCGATGCCCCGTCGACCAGTTTTGCCGATGCTCCACTGTCATTCTCGCCCGCTTTGCCGCCGACCGACTGGACGATCGCCGACGTCCTGGCTCGATTGCCCGGTCTTCCGGCCGATCGAATTCGTGTCTATCCGAGCCCCGGTACGGCAACCGAGCAGGACGTTTTTGAAGCCGAGGCCCGTAGCGGCCGGATCTGCGAATTGATTGATGGAACCTCCAGCAAAGGTGGGGCATGATGACCCGAGTATTGCACGATGGCCGCGATGATGGACTAGAGCCCCTGGAATCGCTGGATCTTCAGACCACGCAGGGCTTTGCCGACTTGCTCCGGGGAATGTCCAAGACGGCCTTTGGCGGCCGCGATCTGGGCGAGGCATTCCAGGTCCTGCGGGCCATGGCCGACGACCCCGACTGTACCCGCGTGCTGACGATCTCCGGGGCCATGAGTGTCGCCAAGATGGGGCTGGTCGTCTGCCAGATGATCGATTCCGGACTGGTGCAGATCATCATTTCCACGGGCGCGATCATGGCCCACGGCCTGTCGGAGGCGATTGGTTGTACGCACTACAAGTACGATCCCAAAGTTTCCGACAAGCAGCTTTACGACTGGGGCTACAACCGCGTTTACGACACGCTGGAAATGGAATCGAATCTCTGGCACGCCCAGCAAGTGGTCAGCCAAGTCGTCGAGGAGTATGATTGGTCGCAGCCGGCCTGTTCGTCACGTTTGAATCGCGAGATCGGGCGCAAGCTCTACGAGCAGGGCCAGATGCCCAGCATGCTTGGCACGGCCTATCGCAAGGACGTGCCCGTGTTTGTGCCGGCCTTTACCGATTCGGAAATTGGTCTGGACGTGGCCACGCACTTCCTGGCCAAGCGGTATTCTCCCGGCAAGCAGGCAAGTCTGGAAGAGCTTTGCGGCAGCTTGCCGCCGTACAATCCGTTCCTCGATCTCTACGATTACGCGCAACGGATCCAGCGGGCCAAGCGACTAGGCATTTTCACGATCGGCGGCGGCGTGCCGCGGAATTGGGCCCAGCAAGTCGGGCCGTTCCACGATATCATCAACATGCGGCTGGGCAGCGAGTTCCCGGTGCCGCGGTTCCGCTACGGCGTGCGGATCTGTCCCGAACCGGCGCATTGGGGCGGGCTGAGCGGCTGCACCTATACCGAAGGCGTTTCCTGGGGCAAGTTCCTCAGCCGGGAAGAAGGCGGTCAGTTCGCCGAGGTGCATTGCGATGCCACCATCGCCTGGCCCCTGCTCGTGCGGGCGCTGCTCGAAGAGCGGACGAGAGTGGCGACAGAAAAATGAAGGGGCAGAAAAATGGAAAGAATGAAAATGTGACGAAGAAGATGTCGCCGTTTTCCCTTCGTCCAATCCTCTTTTCTTCTATGTTTATGTCCCCTATATTTCTGTAAGAATCCTGGTGTGAGCGGGGCGATCTGATCTAATTCCCTTAAAAGCTGATGCAGCATAATCATCCTCTCGCCTTACTGGTACAACTGCCTATCCCGCCCACGGGGCCGCAACCGATCCAAGGCAACGTGCCGCTGGCGGCGGGTTTCCTCAAGCTCTTTGCCCAACGCGGCGGGCTGGAAGGCTGGCAGATCGAGATCCTCCCGGCCCGGCTCTGCAACACGCTTGGCGACCGGGCACTGGTGGCCGCGGTCCTCGAACGCCTGCCGCGGCTCGTGGGATTCACTTGCTACCTTTGGAACATCCAGCGGACAATCTGGATCGCCCAGGAATTGAAAGCCGCACGGCCCGATCTGCGGATCGTGCTCGGCGGGCCGGAGATCACCGGCGATAATAGCTGGGTACTCGAACAACCGGCAATCGATTTGGCGGTTATCGGCGAGGGCGAGCAGACCTTTTTCGACTTGTTGTCGGCAGTGCATGCCGGCCGCTCCCTGGAAGGCATTCCAGGGCTATGGAATCGCGGTGGCCTGCCGCCGCCGCGAGCGGCGCTCACGGACCTCGATCGGATCAGTTCGCCCTACACGGAAGGCATTCTCGACGCCGCCGAGGAGCAAACCATGCTCATGGAAACCTCGCGCGGCTGCCGTTATCGCTGCAAGTTCTGCTACTACCCGAAAAGCTACGACTCGATCTATCGTATGTCGGCCGCGCAGATCGAGGCCAACTTGCGGCACGCCTGCCAGCGGGGCGTCAAGGAGATCTACCTGCTCGACCCCACGCTCAACCAGCGGCCCGACTTCGCCGGTTTCCTGCGCCTGCTGGCCCAAGGCAACCCCGACCGCCAGTTTACTTTCTCCGCCGAACTCCGGGCCGAGGGCATCCGCGCGGAAACAGCCCGCTTGCTGCGCGAGGCCAATTTCCACGAGGTCGAGGTCGGCTTGCAATCGGTCGACGCGCAGGCCCAGAAACTGATGGGGCGGCACGTCAACCTGGAGGCCTTCGAGCGCGGCGCTCGGGCGATGTTGGACGAGGGCATCCGCGTCCGCGTCGATCTGATCCTGGGCCTGCCCGGCGACACGGTCGATTCGGTGCGCCGCGGACTGGAGTATCTTGACCGAGTGCGGCCGTTCAGCGAGTTGCAAGTGTTCAACCTCTCGGTCCTGCCCGGCACGGAATTCCGGCAAACGGCCGGCGAGTTGGGGTTGGAGTATCAGCCGCGTCCGCCCTATTACGTGTTGAAAACACCGACGCTCGAACTGGCGGACCTTTACGGCTTGATGGAAGAGGCCCAGGACTGCTTTGGCATCTTGTTCGACGACTGGCCGCCGCTGGAGCTTGAGTGCGAAGGCGCGGCTGGGGATGCGGGACAGGGGATTCTCGTGGAAGATCATGCGGGGCAAATATCCTCGTGTTTTGTCGATCTCGATGCCACGGTTGCCGTGGGCCTGCCTTCTGCTTCCCTGCGCAGCCTGACCTTTACGCTGCGACTGAGGTCGGCCGATTTTCGTGCCCGCTGCGAGTATGCGGTGGCGCTCGTTCGGCAAGTCCTGGCTGAAAATCCCCACACGACATTGCAAGTCATGATCGAACCGGTCGGCGATCCGAGGCGGCTGACGGCGGGTGTCCTGGAGGCCCTACTGGCCGCCAGCCACGAGAGCTTGAGTTATCTCGACTGGTTCTACAGCGTACACCCTGTCCGACTGCTGGGCGCGAAACGGCTGGTAGTTCTGCTTCCGGCAGCCGCGGAGCATTCGCTCGACGAGGCCTGGCTGGACGACGTTGAAGATCGGGCCACGATCCATTGGGCGAGCAAGGCTTTCGGCGACACGACTGGATAAGTGTCGGGGTTTCAATGTATCCGGCACACTCCGTGTGCCGCTGCGCAACGGCATATGGAGTGTGCCGGATACATTCTTGCGGCACTAATTGACGCGCCGATCCTTAGATCACCCGGCGACCCGCGACTGAAGCGACGGCCGCGCGTCGGCCGCGCTGAAATGCGGACGAATCACGGTTTCCGCGGCGTCCGATGCGACCTGCCGACCGATCGCCACTTGGCGCGGCGTGCCGAAGCCCAGCGCGGCCCACAAACGGCCCGCAAGACGGTTGAAGATCGACGGTTTCAACGGCGCCTGAACGCATTCCATGCTGACCAACATGGCATGGGCAACCCAGGAGCGTCTGCAACTGGGCACCGCCGTCCAGCGGCGGAAGAGCCGCTCGCCGGCAATTCCTTCCCGCCATGCGCCGCTGCCAGCAAACAATTCGCCCGTGCCGGTCGTCACGCAGGCCGGTTCGTGGACCGAGCGGTATCCGGCCGTGCGCATGGCCAAGGCCAGATCCACCGCGGCTGCCGACTCGCTGCCGTAATGCCGTAGGGCCTCGATCGCTGCCAGCACGTCCCTGCGATAAAAGGCGACTGCCAATTCGGGACCGCAGAGCAGACGGTCATTGGCGACAAATCGCTGCAATGGTATTCCGGCTGCGATGCGTTTGATGGAGCCGGCCGACGTCCAACGGAGCCCAGCGGAGAGGATCTGATCGGGCGCGTTACGATCGACTACAACCGGGGCCACGGCGGCCACGTCCGCTTCGGCAAACCGCGCGAAGGCGCGATCCGCCCAACCCGGCGTGGCTTCAAAGCCGGCGGCAATCGTATGCACCACCGGCGCACTGCTAGCCGCCAACCCGCAGGCAAAGCAATCCGTCAGATCGGCGCCCTGCGGCGCATCGACAAAACGGACTTCGCTGCGGAGATCGTAGGGATCGTCGTACGGCTCATTCAAAACGACGACCACCTCACTGCGTTCGGGCTGGTTTTCCAGCACCGAGACGAGCGTGTCTTCGAACCGTTTCCAATCGCCCATTGAGGGCACGATGATCGAGAGTCTTTGCACCGCTTCACCTTCCAAGGTGCCTTTTTCCGTTTATCTCGGTTAGATAGGCAAGCGAAGTTGATTCAATCGTGCTTAATTCTCTGGGAAAAGCAAGTTAATTATATGTGTTTTCTCCAGATTTTGCGCCTATTTTTCCGCGGCCCAAGTCTCGGCCAGGGCCACCACCCATTGCACGGAACACGCCATTTCGTCCAGAGAGGCCCATTCTGTTGGCGAATGAATCGAATGCGCCCCACTGGAAAGATTGGGCGTGGGAAGCCCGAGCTCGGTCAAACGGGAGCCGTCGGTGCCGCCGCGGACAATGGTCTTTTTGGCCGTGCGCCCCAGCCGTTGTAGGGCTTTCTCGGCGTAGAACACGGCCCGGGGTTCGCGCACAAGTCCGTCGGCCATATTGAGATACGAGCGTGTGATCGCCATGTCGAATCCAGCCCCGGGGAACTCCGCAAGGGTGGCGTCCGCCGCTTGACGCAGCACCTGGGCATGGTCTTCCAATCGAGGTGTTTGAAAATCGCGGAGCAAGAAGCGGATTTTCACTTCTCCCACCCCACCGCGGATTTCCATCGGATGAATGAACCCCTCTCGCCCGTCGGTTGCTTCCGGGGCCAGGCGATCGCGGGGAAGTCGCGTGAGAAAAGCGGCTGCAACGCGCAGGGCGTTGGTCATGCGGCCCTTGGCGATCGACGGATGGATGTTCACGCCGCGCAGCGTGACCTCGGCGGTCTCGGCCGAGAAGGTCTCCACGTCGATTTCCTCGCTGCCGTTGCCGTCGAGCGTGTAGCAGACCGTAGCGCCGATTTGCCCAATGTCGATGTGTTCCACACCGCGGCCGACTTCCTCGTCGCAGGTGAAACAGATACGGATCGGCCCGTGGATGATCTCCGGGTGTTCCATGAGCCACGCGGCCGCTTCCATGATGATGGCCAGGCCGGCCTTGTCGTCGGCACCCAACAGGGTTGTGCCGTCGCTGGTGATCAACGTGTGGCCGACGACCTTTTCCAATTCCGGATTCTCGCTTGCGCGGATGACCTGTTGCGGGTTCGCCGGCAAGACGATATCGCCGCCGCGATACTTGCGCATGACCTGCGGCTTCACGTTCTTGCCGCTGGTCTCCGGCGAGGTGTCCATGTGGGAGCAGAAGGCGATGGTCGGCGACGGCAGCGCAGTCGTCGCCGGCAGCGTCGCCAGAACAATGCCAAACTCGTTCTGCTGAGCGTCTTCGATGCCCATGGCCTTGAGTTCGCGGAGCAACAACCGGCCCAGTCGCAATTGGCCTGGCGAACTGGGATATGCCTTGACATCCATCCTGGCAGTCGTGTCGATCTTCACGTAACGGAGAAAACGTTGCAAAAGGCGGCGAGTGTTCATGGGGATGAGGGGTAAAGGATGACGGATTTCAAATCTCGGATTTCAGATTTCAGATTTGCCAGTTCCAGCCGCTTAGGGCGTCGTAGTTTTCACTGTCTCTCGATGGGAGGGAATGAAGCCCTCGCCTTCAGGCGAAACCTTTAGGATACGTTAGACGTTGTTGTGCGAGGGAATTCCGTCTTGTGGTTATGTGTTTTCTCGAAAAGGCTCG